>Ga0302299_10001373_pt1 | contig 14602 bp, 15 predicted proteins | sample III_Fen_N3_4_FD_198795 | JGI IMG/M metagenome (GOLD analysis project Ga0302299, IMG submission 198795) | Peat permafrost microbial communities from Stordalen Mire near Abisko, Sweden - III_Fen_N3_4 | ecosystem: Environmental > Terrestrial > Soil > Wetlands > Permafrost | place: Sweden: Abisko... | reverse complement strand
GTGCCCGTGACCGATGCGGTGTTCTGGTCGGACCGGCTCGGCGGAGGCCGACAGAGCGCCGCGATGGTCGCGGTCAACCAGGCGCGCGTTCAGATCCTGGCCCCGTACCGCGAGGTCCGGGCCACGTCCGACCTCGAAGGCTGGGCCGACGGGAACGGGCCGGGCAGGAGCGTCGCGCCGACCCGTCTGCCGGGCCTCCCGGACGATCACGGTCCCCGGTCGCCCGGCTCGTTCTAGCGATCGACGGGAAGGTCCAGTCGGCCGCCCCAGTCGGCCCAGCCCCCGTCGTAGACCGCCACGTCGTCGTGGCCCATGAGGGCCAGCACGAACGCGAGCTTGGCGGCCCCGATGCCCGAGGCGTCGTAGCACACGACGCGGCGACCGAAGGTCACGCCAGCCCGATCGATGAGAGCGCGAAGGCTGCCGCCGTCGACGAATCGTCCCGAGCCCGGCTGCGTCGTCAGCGCCACCGGAAGGTTGACGGCGCCCGGTACGTGACCGAGCTGACGGCCGTTTCCCTCGAACCCCCGGTACTCGGCGGGCGCCCGAGCGTCGAGGATCAGCGCCCCGGCCGACCCCACGAGTGAGCGCAGGTCGCTCGTCGTCAGCCGGGTGCGCAGCTGGGCTCGCGGGGTGAAGGCAGCGGGCTCCGGCACGTTGGCGGCGTGGCTGATTGGACGGCCCGAGTCGACCCAGGCCCCGTAGCCGCCGTCCAGGACGCGGACCGATTCGATGCCGTAGGCGCGCAGGCTCCACCACGTCCGTGCGGCGTACAGGCTGGCCGTATCGTCGTAGACGACAACGGTGCTTCCGTTGGAGATCCCGGCACCGGCCACTGCGGCGGCCACCTGGTCGGGGGGCGCGAGGAGGAGGAGCGTGTCGATGTCCTCGGGATCCACGAACGCGGAACGCCAGTCGACATAGGTCGCGTTCGGGACGTGGCCCGCTGCGAAGGCCAGCCGTCCGGTCCCGTCGGGACGCCACCGGACATCGAGAATCCGGACCTCGGCCCGGCCAAGATTCTCGGCCAGCCAGTCGGGGGACGCGAGGAGCTCGGGTCGAGCGTGGGCGCCTGGCATCGCCGCCTATCATACGGACCCCATGACGCATCCGATCGAGGCGCCAGCCAACTCAGACCCGGAGCGAGAGAAGGTCGCCGCGCTCCGGGCAGCGCTTCCCGCGACCCGGGCCGGGATCTACCTCGACACCGGGACCTGCGGGCCCATCCCCGCCGAGAGTGCCGCCGCCACGCGGCAGGCCGAGGAGCGGGACCTTGCCCTCGGTCGCGCCACGCGCGACGCCGACGAGGAGCTCGCAGACCGGATGGCGGAGGCGCGCGGGTCGCTGGCGGCCATCCTCGGGACCGACATCGATTGCGTGGCCCTGACCCACTCGACCACGGAGGGCATCGGGCTGGCGGTCGGGACGCTGGACTGGCGGCCAGGGGATCGCGTCCTCACCTCGAGCCAGGAGCACCCGGGACTGCTTGGCCCGCTGGCGGTCGCACGGGACCGGTTCGGGGTCGATGTGCGCGTCGCGGAGATCGGCGATGGGGGCGACGATGACCGTACGCTCACGGCGCTCGAGCGTGAGCTTTGTGCGGGGCCCGTGCGTCTCGTCGCCCTTTCCCATGTCCTGTGGACGACCGGCGCCGTCCTGCCCGTGGCCGAGATCGTGCGGCGTGCCCATGCACATGGCGCCGCCGTGGTCCTCGACGGCGCCCAGGCGGGCGGTGCGATCCCCGTCGCCGTGGACGAGCTCGGTGCCGAGTTCTACGCGGTCCCCGGCCAGAAGTGGCTGCTCGGCCCGGCGGGCACGGGCGCGCTGGTCGTTCGCCGGGACGTCATCGCCGCGACCGTTCCTCCGGTGCGCGGGTCCTTCAGCACGGCCATGCCCTCCGTCGGAGACCGCGACGACCTCTGGCCGGATGCTCGCCGCTTCGAGGTGGCCGGGTTCCACGCACCGTCGCTCATCGGCCTCGCCCGGAGCGCCGGGTGGCTCGCGATGTACGTCGGCCTGCCATGGGCTCTCGAGCGGGCGGGCAGCCTCGCCCAAGGCGCGGCGATCCGCCTGCAGGGCACGCCCGGCGTGGCGCTCGTCACGCCGCCCGGACGGATGGCCACCCTCGTCACGTTCCGGCTCCCCGGCTGGCAAGCGGAGCGCGTCGCCGACGAGCTGGCGCGCCGCGTCTTCGCGAGCATCCGCGTGATCCCCGGCCTTGACGCGATCCGGATCTCGGTCGGCTTCTTCACCAGCGATGAAGAGCTCGGCCGGTTCCAGGGCGCCGTCGCCGAGATCGCCCGACACACGCCCGCCTCCCTGCCGCCTCGTCCCGCTATCGAGTTCCTCGGGCAGTCGTCCGCGTGACGGAGCCGGATCCCCGCCCGGTTCCACGGCGATCCTGGCTCGAGGTTCGCTGGCGCCAGGCGCGACGTGCGCCCCCGCCGGTCTTCCGCGCCGTCCTCAGCAGCGTTGCGGTGGCTGCCGTGCTGGGCGGGCTGTACCTCGCCTACGACCTTGCGGTGGGCACCGGTGCACGGCTGCCGGGCGGGGATCTGCGGACCCTTGCCGGAGTCGTCTTCGTGGTGGCGGTCACCGGCCTGGGTGCGTGGATCACCTATCTCGTCGTGCCACAGCCGGGTCGGCCGGGGGTTCGAAGCCGCTGGAGCGCGGCTCTCGGGCTCTTCGCGGCCCTGCCGATCGCCTACCTCGCGCTCGTGATCCTGTTCCAGGTCGTGAAGCCACTCCTCGTCCCGTAGCCTGCGGCGCGATTCGGCAAGCCGCGATTCGGGTGCGCCTCCGCACCAGCCGAGACGCAGTGCGCCGAAATTGGTACTGGTACGATCGGCAGTGCCTGCAGTACCCTCGTTCCGCATTCATCCGCGGTGCGCGGCAGTATCGTCGCTCCCGTCACCTCAGCACGATCGGAATCCACGTGGCTGTCCAGCAGGATCCGTACTTCGCGCTTCCCAGCCTCTACGGCGCACCCGCGTACTCGCGGCCTCCGCGCCCACCCGTCGTGGTCGAGCGCCCCTTCGACCCGGACGACCTCCCGATCTCGACTCAGCAGACCGATGACGAGCGACGGCTCGCGGATGCGCTTCTTGCGTCCGGCGGCTGCGCGGCGGTCGGCGCCGGGGTCGAGCGCCAGCCCGCCGGCGCCGGCGACCCCGGATACCAGGCCGCGGGGCGGGGCGTGGCTCATGCTGCCTCCGAGCTGCTCCCGCGCCGCCTGAGCATCCGCGTCATCACCGATCGCGTCCGTCCCCGCGGCTGAGACGCGATCCCCGGCGGCCGCCGGACCGGCCCGCTCCACGAGCCCATCTGTCGACATGCCAGGCTGCCGGCGTCATCATCTCGAGGGATGAGCACGCCAACGATCCGGATCGGACAGGCAGCCGAGCTGCTCGGCGTCGGCGTCGAGACGCTGCGGCGCTGGGAGCTCGAGGGCCGGCTCGCCACGACCCGCACCGACGGCGGGCAACGGCGAGTGGCGATCGCCGAGGTGACGCGGCTCCTCACGGAGCGGCGCCGGACCACGCAGGACCGGCCGATCGTTGCCCAGTCGGCACGCAACCGTTTCGCCGGCATCGTGACCCGGATCGAGCGCGATCGCGTCGCGGCTGTCGTCGAGGTCATCGCCGGCCCACACCGGCTGGTCAGCCTTATGACCGCGGAAGCGGTCGAGGAGCTCGACCTCAAGGCAGGCGACGAGGTCGTGTGCGTCGTCAAGGCGACGAACGTGATCGTCGAGGTCCACTCATCCAGGGAATCGCGCGCATGAGATCCGGCCCGACAGCCCTCGGCGGCGTCTTCCCGCTGTCGTGATCGAGGACACCGTGGAGCGTGCCGGCAGCGCTGCTGCCGTGACCCACCCGTCGACGCCTGCAGCGATGCGGCGGCGGGGACGGGGATTGGGACCGCTCGTCGTGATGGCCGCGCTCCTGGCCCTGTTCCTCGGGCTTCCCGTCCTCACGCTCCTGGTCCGGGCGGTTCTTGACGGGTCGCTCGCGGGCGCCGCGGTCTCGCCGGTGGTCATCGATGCGCTGTCGCTGAGCCTGGTGACCACGGCCATCAGTCTCGCGATAACGGTGGCATTCGGAGTGCCGCTCGCCTTCGTTCTTGCGCGCCGCAGGTTCCGGGGCAAGGGCTTGCTCGAGGCGGTCATCGACCTGCCGATCGTCCTGCCGCCCTCCGTCGCCGGGCTCGCGCTCCTGCTGGTATTCGGCCGCCGTGGACTGCTCGCCACGCCGTTCGGCCTGGCCGGCATCTCGGTGCCGTTCACGACGGTGGCGGTGATCCTGGCCCAGACCTTCGTCTCGGCGCCGTTCTTCGTCCGTTCGGCGCGGACGGGGTTTGCCGGTGTCGACCGGGACCTCGAGGATGCCGCCCGTGTCGACGGGGCCTCGGAGCGCCAGCTGTTCAGGACGATCACCGTGCCGCTCGCCGGAGCGGCCCTTGCGGCCGGCCTCGTGATGAGCTGGGCACGCTCGCTCGGCGAGTTCGGCGCGACGATCATGTTCGCCGGGAACGTCGAGGGGCGGACGCAGACGCTGCCGCTCGTCGTGTACGGCGAGTTCCAGGGCGGTAACCTCGATTCGTCGATCGCCGCAGCCGCGATCCTCGTGCTCGCGGCGTTCGGCGTCCTGGTCGCCGTTCGCGTCATGCACTGGGGGCGGGTGCTCGAGACGCGCGGATCCGGGTGATGCTGTCCGGGCCACCCGAGAGGTGACGTCAGCCGGGCGGCGGGCCCGGACAGGTCCAGCGGAATGTGCCACGAACCTCGTTGACCTCGGAAGGGCCCGATGCGAGGTTGACCTGCAGCAGGTCGAGCGCGATGACACCGGTCCGGTCGCCTGCCCCGCGCGCCGCCTCGCCTGGCGGCGGGGCGATCGCGGCATCGCCGAGCGCCAGCAACGTCGACGACACCCCGTCCGTCAGCTCGACCCGGCGGCTCAGGAAGTTGGCGTTCAGGATGTGCGGTGTCGGGAGACCCACGATCGGGGTGATCGTCGTCAGCAACCCGATGCGCCAGCGGCCGCTGGCCCACTCGCAGGACAGGCCGCCCTGGCTCTCTCGTATGGCCGGCAGCGACGGCGCGAACGTGTAGGTCCCCGCGACGGTCACGGCGGGAGCAACGGTCGGTCCCGTTCCCAGGCCAAAGGCGCCGCCGCCGAGCACCAGTGCCGCCACGATCACGACACGGTCCACCTGGAAGCCGCGGAAGAGCAGCTGGACGATCAGGCCGATCACGAAGACGAGGCCAAGCCCGAACTGCAGCAGGAAGAGCAGGAACCCGAAGTCGACGGGCAGGCTCTCGGCGAACCGGAGCGCGGCCCCCCACGCGATCCCGGACAGGAGCAGCACGGCCGCGGTCCCGATGTCGTGGCGCGTGGGCGGGAGGATGCCTCGCCTCGTCGCGGCCGCCGCCTCGATCTCGGACCACCCCAGGGGATCGACCGGCGTGATCGGTGACGATCCCGCGCGGCCCCGGAACGCCGGCCGCGCACGCGGGTTGAGCGATGGTCGAAGGGACGGCATGCTCCGCGATCGTCGCACATCCCGGTTGAGGCGGTGTACGCTCGTGATGCCCGGCGGGGGAGTAGCTCAACGGTTAGAGCACCCGCCTTATACGCGGTTCGTTGGAGGTTCGAATCCTCCCTCCCCTACCACCGTGCCGGAGCCTGCCTTCTCTCGTGTCGTCCGGACCGCACACGCGCGGATGCGGAGCTCCGACCCAATCCGAAGCCGCGTCCAGCGATCCCGGCAACGCAGCGCAGCGGCCGCAGCGGTATCGTGCCGGCCGTGGGCTTCGAGGGCGCATATCGGACCGGGATCCCGCCGTGGGACATCGGACGCGCCCAGCCGGCGATCGTGCGCCTGGCCGAGGAAGGTCGGATCGCCGGCGATGTGATCGACATCGGCTGCGGGACGGGCGAGAACGCGCTGCATCTCGCATCCGGAGGCCTGGAGGTCGTCGGCGTGGATGCCGCGCCGACAGCGATCGCCCAGGCCCGGGAGAAGGCCCGGCTGCGAGGCAGCAGCGCCACGTTCCTCGTTGGGGATGCGCTGGCGCTCGAGAGGCTCGGGCGGACGTTCGATACGGCGATCGACTGTGGCCTCTTCCACACGTTCTCCGACGCCGACCGGCTGCGGTTCGAGCGAAGCCTCCACGCCACGCTGCGGGCCGGCGGTCGCTACGTGCTGCTCTGCTTCAGCGAGCTGCAGGTTGGCGAGCTGGGCCCCCGCCGCGTGACCCAGGGGGAGATCCGGAGCACATTCGCGACCGGCTGGACGGTGGAGTCGATCGTCGCGGAGCGGTTCGCGGCCAGACTGCCAGGCGGCGGCGCGCACGCCTGGCTTGCACTGCTGACCCGAATCTGAGCAGGCGGGAGGACGTCCGCGCCGCTCGGGGCGTGCCGGGTGGCGATCAGGCGGTCGCGCGTCGACCGACGAGCATCCGGTAGACAGCAACCACCACGACGCCGCCGATCACCGCGACCACGATGCTCTCGACATTGACGCCGGTCACGTCGGCGACCTTGAGGACGGTGCCGGCCAGGTAGCCCCCGACGACGGCCCCCACGATCCCGAGGATGACTGTCGCGATGACGCCTTCGCCGCCGCCCATGATCAGGTTCGTGATGAACCCCGCGATCGCACCAAGGACGATCCACGCGATGATGCCCATGGCTACCTCCTGCCGTCGAATTGGCGCCAATGGACGCCCCACGCGAATCCGAGTGTGCCGTTCGAGGGCGGGGATGTCATGAAGGCCCGTCATCTCCCGGAACCGTGGCCGAGCTGGGGCCATCAGGTCGCGGAACGCGCAGCCTCGCCGCTCGACGCGGACGAGCCGCGGGTCGGGCCCGGTCAGGCCGCGTGCGTGTGCCAGCCAGCCACCCAGCCGAGCCGGCCGCCGACGAGCACCCGGAACCAGGTGCGGCCGGTTCCGTCCTTCACGCTGCGGACGATGCCGACCTTCGTGCCGACGGCCAGCGAGCCGAGCACGTGCGCGGCTGTCGACGGGGCCGACCGCAGGCGAAGCACTGTCGTGGTGACCCGGTGGCTCGTGACCGTAGCCCCAGCCGCGGCGGCCGGGGTTGGATGCGGCACGGTGGGAGCGGCGACGTCGGCGATACCGGTGTGGAGGAAGGCCGTGAAGGGTGTCGTGAGCGCCCGGACGGCGTGGACCCGGACGCCGCTCACGAGCGTGGAGATGGCCATCCCGTTCCCGAGGTAGATCCCGACGTGAGTGCCACCGCCCCAGATCACGAGATCGCCTGGCAGCCCGCTGGTCCGGCTCGTGAGCCCGAGAGCCTGGAAGTGCGCGTACAGCGCGAACGCGCTCACCTCGCTGCTGGAGCCGACGACCCTGGCGATTCCCGCTGTCCGGAAGCTGTAGATGACGAGGCCCGAGCAGTCGAAGACGCTGGGGCCGGCCGCGCCGAAGACCCAGGGGCGTCCGAGCTTGGACTTCGCGATCGCGATCACCTGGTCGGCCCGCGTCGGTACGACCTTGACCTTGGTCGTCGCTCGAGCGGCATCGGTGATCGGTGCGACCGTTGTGGGCGTTGCGGCAGCGACTGCCGACGCAGCGGGCCCGATGCTGAGGAGGAACGCAGCCGCACTGGCTGCAATGACGTACGCCCTGAGGCGCGCGTTTCCGGGCAATGGTGCTCCCTTCTACCAGGACACCGCGCTCAGCGCGAAGTGGCGATGGAGGCGCCGCCGAACGGCAGGAAGGAACCCTTCGGCGCTGGGGCGCCAGTTCGGGTCAGGGAGGGTGCCGCGGGCTGGGGCACGCGGCGGACGGCAGGACGGGCCTGCCGGATGGCGGCAATTCTTCGGTTGATCCCGTGTATGTCGCGTGGTTTCCCCGGCCGGACCTTACACGACGATCCCGGATCGCGCCACCCCGCCGTTAGGTTGGATGACCCGCGCGAATTGGTCAGGGCACCCGGGCCACGAGCACCCGAGCACGTGAGGGAGCATCGATCGTGTAGGCGACGACCGCTGCCGAGACCACGGCGGTCTCGAGTCCGCCGAGGACCATCGGTTCACGGTCGACGTGGACCCTGTCCGACGTGTCGGGTGGGGACGCCACGAGGCGGATCGGCCCATCGAGCGCGGTCACCACGTGGACCGACGCCCCGCCGGGGTTCAGCGTCGCCGCGCGGTCCGGCCCGACCACGACCTGTTCGAGGATGAACTCCTCGAACTCAACGACCGTCGCGCGGTCGACGGTCGGTGCATGGCGCACGCGGGACCGGCTCGCCGGGCGGACCGAGGCCAGGGCCTGCGCGACGTGCAGCGGGCGCTCCGGCGTCGCCAGCCGGCCCCAGTCGTCACACCGGTAGGTCACGTCGGATGGCTGCTGGACCTCGTAGAGGAAGACGCCTGGCCCCACGGCATGGAGCGTCCCGGCGGGGATCGGGATGATGTCGCCGGCCCGGGCGCGGTGCCTGATGAGCAGGGGCGGAAGCGACCCGGATCCGGCCGCGATCGCCGTCCGGACCGCGGACTCGGGGACGCCCGCGCGGACGCCGGCGAGGACCTCCGCACCCGGAATCGCATCGAGCACGAACCAGGCCTCGGCCTTGCCGATCGCCTCCGGTCCCTCGAGCCGCAGCGCCGTCTCGTCGTCCGGGTGCACCTGGACGGACAGCCACGCGGCCGGATCGAGGAGCTTGACCAGGAGCGGGAAGCGGTCGCCCGTCCGTGCGCCGGCATTTCGGCCGACGAAGGTCGCGCCGTCCCGAGCGGCGATGTCGGCAAGCGTCCGACCCTCGTCGGGTCCGTCGGCGACGACGTTCGACGGGCCGGCAACCCACGCTTCGCCGATTGGCGCTCCGCGCGGTGGGCCCAGGCGTCGGCCGCCCCACACGCGTTCGCGAAGGTCCGGGATCGGCCGCAGGATCGTCGGCATCGGGGTCGAGCCTACCACGCGGCGGCCGGGTGACTCGGTCCGGCCACGCTCCCGGTCGTTGGGGGCGAGCCCGGCATGGGATCATGGATCGGTGATCCCGCGGTCGGCGACTGACGTGCCTGCGTGCATCGTGGTCAACGCAGCGGCGTCGCGAATCGCCGACCCCGCCACGCGTGCGCGACTGCTCGCGCTGGTCACGTCGGCCGTGACCGCCCGGACGGGACGTCCACCCCACGTCGTCGAGGCAATCGACGCGTTGACGCTCGCGGCGGCGGTCGCGGCGGCGAGCGACGCGGGGGCCCCTCTCGTGGTCGTGGTCGGCGGCGACGGCACCGTTCGCGGAGCGGCTCGGGTGCTCGCCGGGAGCGACGTCCCGCTCGGCGTGGTGCCGGCTGGGACCGGGAACCTGCTGGCCGCGGCGCTCGGCATTCCGCGAGCCCTTGGACGCGCTGCGGCGGTGCTTGCCACGCTGTCCCCGCGGACGATCGACATCGGCGCGGTCACGGTCCACACGGGCGCGGTGGCGGTCCCCACCGGCGACCATCCGGCCTCGTCCGACGACCCCGGCGAGCGGTTCACCGTCGCATGTGGGGCGGGATTCGACGCTGCCGTCATGGCCGCCACGAGCCAGGACGCAAAACGTCGCCTTGGCATCGGAGCCTACTTCGCGGCGGCAGCGCGGCTCATCGGCGACCTGCACGCGATCCATTTTCGGATCGAGGTGGACGGGGTCGAGCTCGAGACCGACGGGGTCGCTGCGCTCGTCGCAAACTGCGGGGACCTGGTCCCGGGCGTCCTCCGACCGCGCATCCCGCTCGACCCAGCGGATGGGCTCCTGGAGCTGCTCGTCGTGCGGGCCGGAGGCCCGCTCGGTGGAATCCGGGCGACCTTCGAGCTGCTCGCGGCCCGCGGGTCAATCGAACCGGGCGTCCCGTCCGGTCGATCGCTGCGAGTACGCGGTCGCCGGATCTCGGTGATGCCGGAACCGCCCGTCGCGCTCCAGGTGGACGGCGACCCTTACCCCGCGGGCTGGTTCTCGGCGACCGTCATGCCCGGTGCGCTGCGCATCCTCGCGCCGGTCGCGCCTGGCGCGGCTCCCCGGCCGGACGCGGGCGGAGCGGAACGCGTCAGTCGCGCGACGGAAGCACGGGTCGAGGCGCAAGGGCATCGTCGAGCGCCCCCCGGAAGATGGCCGTGAGGGCCTCCCACTCGGCCAGGAATGCGTCATGGCCCTTCGCGGAGCGCAGCTCCAGGTATCTCGCGTGGGCGCCCTCCGCGGCTGCAGCGGTGACCAGGGCCCGGACCTGGTCAGGCCCGTACAGGATGTCGCCCGAGATGCCGAGGCCGGTGAGCCGGACGCCGTGGTCCGCGAGTCTGGCGAGGGCCGGCCCGATCCCGCCCCGTCCGGCGCCGATGTCGTGGCGATCCATCGCGCCGACCAGGGTCCGGTACGTGTCGGGATCGAAGCGGCGCACGAGCTTCTGGCCCTGGTATCGCAGGTAGCTCACGATCGACGGGGTCCCGTCCGCCTCGGCCGCGCGGCCGAAACGCTGATCGAAATCGGCCTCGCTCCGGTACGTCGTCATGGCCAGCTGGCGGGCAAGGGCCAGGCCGTCGTCGCCGAGCGTGTCCACGAGCGCCCGCTGGATCGCGTTCCAGGCAACGGCAAGCGCGCCGGTCGCCGCAGGCGCGGCGATCGGAACCACGGACCGGACGGCATCCGGCCGCTCGAGCGCCACCTCGAGCGCAACCATGCCGCCGAGCGACCCGCCGACCACGAGCGCGAGCCCCGGCACGCCGAGCGAGTCCAGCAGTGCCCAGTGTGCGCGGGCCTGGTCGCGCGTGGAGATCGCGGGGAATGCAGCGCCGTATGCGCGTCCGGTTGACGGGTCGGGGCTGGTCGGCCCGGTGGTGCCGTACCGGCCGCCCAGCAGGTTGGCGCTGAGGACTCCGACGCGGTCGGTGTCCAGCGCCAGCCCGGGCCCGATGAGCGGCGACCACCAGTCACCCGCCGCGTCCGCCGAACCGGTGAGGGCGTGGATCACGAGAACCTGGGGAGCCTCCGCCGGTCCGGGTCCATCGTGGCGGTAGGCAACCCGGAGCGCGGCCAGCCGCGTCCCGGAGACGAGCTCGAATGGCCCAAGGTCACGCCCAAGGACGCGCCCGGCCCCAAATGGCGACACTGACCGCGGCCGCGTGCCGGCGGTCGTCGGCCCGGTCTCTGCCTCCCCCACGGCGGGGGAGGCAGGAGAGTCGGGCACGAGGGCGCGGGCCAACCGCGCACACATCGGTCAGGCGCCCACGCCGACCGGCAGGCTGCCCGTGGCGACCGCGAGCCCTCGATCGAGGTCCGCGATGATGTCGTCCACGTGCTCGAGACCGATCGACAGGCGGACCAGGTCCTCCGTCACGCCTGTCGCCAGCTGGTCTTCGGGCGTGAGCTGCTGGTGGGTCGTCGTCGCCGGGTGAATGATCAGCGACTTGGCGTCCCCGACATTGGCAAGCAGGCTGAAGAGCTTGACGTTGTCGATCAGCGACTTCCCGGCTTCGCGGCCGCCGCGAATTCCGAAGGCGAGCACGCCGCCGTAGCCGCCCTTGAGGTATCGCTTCGCGTTTGCATGGGCCGGGTGGGACTCCAGGCCGGGGTAGCTCACCCAGGTGACGCGCGGATCCTGCTCGAGCCAGTGGGCGACCGTCAGCGCGTTGGAGGCGTGGCGCTCGATCCGCAACGGCAGCGTCTCGAGGCCCTGGAGGAAGAGGAAGCTGTTGAAAGGACTGAGTGCGCCCCCCGTGTCACGGAGGACCTGGACCCGAAGCTTGATGATGAAGGCCAGGTTGCCGACCGCCTCGACGTAGCTCACGCCGTGGTAGGACGGGTCCGGCTCCACGAAGTCGGGGAATCGCCCCGACGCCTTCCAGTCGAACGTGCCGCTGTCGACGACGATCCCGCCGATCGACGTGCCGTGCCCGCCGATCCACTTGGTTGCGGAGTGGATGACGATGTCCGCACCGTGCTTGATGGGCTGGCAGAGCAGCGGTGCAAACGTGTTGTCGATGACGAGGGGGATCCCGTGGGCGTGGGCGACGTCGGCGATCGCCGCGATGTCGGGCACGTCGAGTCGCGGGTTGCCGATCGTCTCGAGGAAGATCAGCTTCGTGTTCGAGTCGATGGCCGGCGCGAAGTTGGCGGGGTTCGATCCGTCCACGAAAGTGGTGGTGATGCCGATCTTGGGCAGCGTCCACTGGAAGAGGTTGTAGGTACCGCCGTACAGGCTGGCGCTGCTGACGATGTTGTCGCCGCTTCCGGCGAGGTTGAGGATCGTCGCCGTCTCGGCGGCCTGGCCGGAGGCGAAGGCAAGGGCGCCGACGCCGCCCTCGATCGCGGCGACCCGTTCCTCGAAGACGCCGTTGGTGGGATTCATGATCCGCGTGTAGATGTTCCCGAACTCCTGCAGGGCGAAGAGCCGGGCCGCATGGTCAGCGTCGTCGAAGACGTACGAGGTGGTCGCGTAGATGGGGACCGCTCGCGCGTGGGTCGTGGGGTCCGGCGACTGGCCGGCATGGATGGCGAGCGTCTCGGGTCGGTAGGTGGGCTGTTCGGACATCGGGGTCACTCCGTCGGCGATCTGGACTGGTCGTCGGCGGGTCCCTGGTCGGCTGGTCGGGGAGGGACGTCCTCGCCGCCTGGCCTGCTTCTGCGGCTGCCGTCTCGCTTCCCGGAGAACAGAAGAGCCGCAGTCCTGCTGGACTGCGGCCCCGGGACCCGGTCTCGGCTCCGACTCGACCCACACGGTCGATCAGGCGCTCGAGACCCCATCCTCCACGTGACGGGGCCGCCAGCGCATACACATGAGCCAGGCGACGGTCGTGATCTGCATTGTCGGCGCAGTCTGACGCAGGGGGACGGATCGCGCAAGTGGGCGTGCTCGCTGGAGTGGCATCCCAGGAACCGGGCATTCGTGCGGATCCGACCCGCCGGACCAGCGGCCTACGCGAGGCTGTCCAGGGCCTCGCGGACGTGCTGGAGTCGCGCGGCGGAGAGGCTCCGCTGGACCGGGAGCGCGGCGATCCAGGCGGGTACGTCTCCGAGGGCGACAACTGCACAGGTGTCCGTGCGCTCGACGTGCGGTGCGCTCGACGTCACGACCGGGTGCACTTTCACGAGGAAGTCCCTGTCATCCTCGGCCAGGAAGCGCCGCAGGCCGTCCGCGTCGCGCGCAGCGCGGTCGAGCGGGTTCTCGATCGGGCGCCAGCGGCCATCGCTGAAACGCGCCTCCCAGCGGCTGCCGATCTGGCGCGTGGCAGCGGGCGGTGGGAGCAGCTCGAAGAACGCGATGCCATGCGGGCCAAGGACGACGTCGGGGATTCGACGACCGTCCGGCAGGCGGATCGTGGGCAAGGACACGACGCCGGCCGGAAGGCGTCCTGCCATTGCGTGGATTGGCCGGCGCGGCCCGACGCCTCCACGGAGATGGGCCGCGGCCCTTGCGAGGCGGACCAGCCCGAGCACGACGAAGCACGTCGGCGCCGTCAAGGCAACCGCCCATACGCCGGCTCCAAGGAGCGGTGCGCCCGTGGATCTCGAGTTGAAGGTGATGGCCTTGTCCAGGAGCGGCGTGAAGAACACGATCCAGCCCGCTGCCAGCCCGATCGCCAGCCACCCGATACCGGCAATGCCGAGGGTCGCGACGGACAGGGATCGCGTGCGAAGTCCCGGGAGGCGCTCCCGTCGCTGGTTGAGCATGTCCGGATCATCGCCGAGGTGGCGGGCCAGACGCAGTCCCCCATCGGGGTAGTTGCCGGCGCGAAATGGGCGGTGCGCCGCGGCACCGATACCGAGATATCCCAAGTCAACTGGGGCGTCCGGCGTACCCGCAACCGGACCCACGTACCATTTATCCGGACGTCGCGACGGACGATGCTCGCCGGGACCCGGGTCGGGCCCAGACTCGCATGCATCGGGATAGGGGATCGTGGCGTTCAGAACTTCGCATGGCTCGCGCGGACGCACCGTGTTCGGGGTGTTCGCAGTCGTCGCCTTCTGGCTGGCCACCCTGGCCGGTCCCACCGGGGCGAGCGCGATGTCCAGCGCGCCCGCGCGTTCGCCGGTCGTACCGGCTGCACTTGTCGTCTCCCGTGTCGACATCACGTTCTGGAAGTACGTCTGCCCGACGTACAACGTCGTCCCAGCCAACAAGTACCCAGGCACGTCCGACGAGACAGGCGGGCACGGCGGGGAACTCGACGTTCACTTCCTTACGAGCCTCGTCGATCCGACGACCGACGTGCCGTCCATCTGCCAAGCGGAGCCCGGCGCACAGTTCACGATGACCGCAGGCTCGCCAGGCCGGGTCATCGGAACAGCGATCACGGGGGCCGACGGCTGGGTCGTCGCCACCCTCACGGGCGCCGACGCAGGCCTCGTCGCGAACACGACCTGGAATACCGGGATCGTCGTAGTCGAACAGGTTCGGACCGGCAATGGCTTCGGCGCATTACGCTGCTACAGGGACATCACCAACGGCGACAACCTCGAGGGCATCTTCAACTGGAACGGCATCGACGCGGTCTTCTGCATCGGGTACGACGTCCCGTCGAGCGCAGCGCCCACGCCGAGCCCGTCCCCGAGCCCGAGCGCAGCGCCCACGCCGAGCCCGTCCCCGAGCACGAGCG
>Ga0302299_10001372_pt1 | contig 14604 bp, 10 predicted proteins | sample III_Fen_N3_4_FD_198795 | JGI IMG/M metagenome (GOLD analysis project Ga0302299, IMG submission 198795) | Peat permafrost microbial communities from Stordalen Mire near Abisko, Sweden - III_Fen_N3_4 | ecosystem: Environmental > Terrestrial > Soil > Wetlands > Permafrost | place: Sweden: Abisko... | reverse complement strand
AACGCCCCTTCTTCCGCGCTGTCGGCCCGCATGCTGTCGCGCATGAGCGTCATCAACGGCCTGGACTACCACACGAGCCTGGGCCACAACCGCGGCATGTCGATCGGCGGCGACACGGCCAACCCCAGCATCGACCAGGTGCTGGCCGGCTCGGCCAGCTTCTACCCCACGCGGCCGCCGGCCGGCGCCATCGTGCGCAACCTGGTGTCGGTCAGCCTGAGCGGCGGCAGCACGTCCACCACCACGCAGACGGCCGAGAGCAACGTCAAGCTCTTCGACCGCCTGTTCAAGACCACCAGCAGCGGCCCCGCGGCCGACCCCGTGGTGCTGGTGGACCGCGTGAAGGAACACGCCGGCCTGGTGCTGGCCGACCCGCAATGCAGCACCGACTGCCGCGCACGCCTGAACGACTACCTCGACCTGCTGAGCCAGGTGCAGGACCAGGTGGTGAGCACCGCCACCAGCAGCTTCCCGCGGCCCACGGTGGACACCGCGGCGGTGGAAGCCGGCGCCGGCTTCTACGGACAGCCGCCTTCGCAGGCGCAGTGCGAGAAGCTCTGGAACGACATCGTCACCGCGGCCTTCGCGGCCGGCATCAGCCGCGTCTACGTGTGCGGGCCCAACACCTACACCTTCGGCCCCGAGAGCGAACACTCCTGGCACAACAACTACGCCCACGCGCTGGACGACCCCGCCAAGCGCGCCGGCTTCAGCGCCGCGGTGCAGCTGCAGTTCGAAGGCGCGCTGCTCGACCTGGCGAACAGGCTCGACCAGGTGCGCACGGCCGACGGCCGCACGCTCTTCGACAAGGCCCTGCTGGCGCAGAGCTTCGAGCTGGGCTCGGGCGGCAACCCGGGCCACCACCACAACCGCTGCATCCCGCTGGTGACGCTGGGGGACGCCGGCGGCTACTTCAAGACCGGGCAGTACCTCGACTACCGCGACCTCACGTCCTTCAGCTGGTCCTCCGATCCGCACTGGTACTCAGGCCTGCTCTACAACCAATGGCTGGGCATGGTGCTGCGCGCGATGGGCGTGCCCGACACCGAGGTGAAGACGCGCCAGTGGGGCTGGCCCAACCAGCGCTACGCCAACGGCGACCACACCGATGCCATCTGGAACACCGCCGGGCAGGACCTGCCCTGGCTGAAAGCGTGAGCCGCGCGCTCGGGCTGGCCGCGGCCCTGCTCGCGGCCGCCGCGCTGTTCGCGCCCGCCGCGAAGGCGCAGGACGCGGCCAACGGCGCGCTGCTCTACAAGACCGCGCAAGTGGCCGGCAAGCGCAGCTGCGCCAACTCGGCCTGCCACGGCGACCTTCCGGGCGGGGCGCAGAACCGCATCGCCAATGGCGTGGACGCGGCACGCATCCAGGCCTCCATCGCCAACCAGACGCAGATGGCCTTCCTGGCCGGCAAGCTGAGCAACGAGCAGCTCAATGACCTGGCCGCCTACATCGCCCAGACGCTCGGCGGCACGCCGATCTACCTGCCGGTGGCCGCCAAGCCCAAGCCGCAGCTGGACCCGGCCGGCATCAACTTCGGCGTGCAGCCGCTGGCCATCGCGACACCGGCGCAGACCGTCACGCTCAGCAACGCGGCCAGCGCCACCGCGCCGCTGGTGCTGGGCACGCTGGCGCTCACCACGGGCAGCGACTTCGCTCTCGCCGGTGGCACCTGCGCCGCCGGCCAGAGCCTGGCCCCGGGCGCCAGTTGCACCGTGGCCATCACTTTCAGGCCCACGCTGGCGGGCACCCGTTCGGGCTCGCTGACGATCACGCACAACGCCGGCAGCAGCGTGCTCAGCCTGCTGGGCCTGGGCGGCAGCCAGACGCCGGTGGTGTCGCTGTCGCCTTCGCAGCTGACCTTCTCGCAGGCCCTGGGCGGCACCTCGGGCGCCCAGCGCGTGGTGGTCAGCAACATCGGCGACGCGCGGCTGGTGTTCGAGGGCCTGTCCATCACCGGCGCCAGCGCCGCCGAGTACGCCATCGACCCCGCCAGCACCTGCAGCACCGGCGCCAGCGTGGCGGCGGGGGCCAACTGCAGCGTCGACATCCGCTTCACGCCGGCCGCCGCCGGCGGGCGGGATGCCGCGCTGCTGCTGCGCCACAACGCGGGCCTGGGCACGTCCACCGTGGCCCTGGTGGGCCAGGCCAGCAGCGCCGCCACGCCCAACATGACGCTGGATGCCACGCTGGTGGACCTGGGCACGCAGGCCGTGGGCATCGCCGGCACGCCGCGCACGCTGACCGTGGGCAACAGCGGCGCGGCCGAACTGGTGGTCTCGGCGCTGACGCTGCGCGGCCTGCACAGCGCCGACATCGTGATGGCCGGCAGCTGCCAGGCCGGCACGCGCGTGGTGCCGGGCGCCAGCTGCACGGTGACGCTGGCGCTCAAGCCCGCCGCCGTGGGCACGCGCAGCGCCACGCTGGAGCTGGCTTCGAACACGCCCACCGGCACGGCCACCGTGTCGCTGCAGGGCGAAGGCGTGGCCGTGCCGGCCCCCATCGTCGCGCTGTCGCGGCCGGCGCTGGGCTTCGGCCGCGTCACGCTGGCCACGCCGACCGCGGCGCGCACGGTGACGCTGTCCAACGCCGGCAGCGCCGTGCTCGGCATCAGCGACATCCAGAGCAGTTCCACCGAATTCACCGTCATGCACGACTGCCCGGCCAGCCTGGCCGCGGGCGCGCGCTGCACCGTGGGCGTGAGTTACCAGCCGGCGGCCGCGGCCAATGCGGCCGAGCGGGTGCTGATCCGCTCCAACGCCTTCAGCTCGCCCAACAGCATCGTGCTCACCGGCCTGGGCGTGACCACCGTGCTGCCGGTGCTGGCCTGGAGCGAGACCGCCACCGAGCTCGACTTCGGCAGCGTGGCCGTGGGCCAGAGCAGCAATACGCTCACCTACACGCTCAACAACCAGGGCCCGGGCGAGGTGGCGGTGTCCTCGCTCGCGCTGACGGGCAGCGCGCCCGAGGCCTACTCCATCGCCGGCGGCAGCTGCAGCGGCGGCGGTGTGCGCCTGGCCCAGGGCGCCAGCTGCACCGTGCTGCTGCAGTTCGTGCCCGAGGTGGCCGGCCCGCGCAAGGCCACGCTGCTGGTGGCCAGCGAGGGCAGCAACCCGCCCGAGCTGCTGCTCAGCGGCACCGGCTCGGCCAGCACCACGCCCACGCCCACGCCCACGCCGAACCCCACGCCGACCCCGACGCCCACCCCGGGCACGCCCACCACGGTGAGCCCCTTCGCCGCCGACCGCGCCACGCTCGACTTCCGCGCCACCGTCGTGCGCACGGGCGGCCGCAGCGACCCCTTGAGCCTGCGCATCACCAACCGCAGCACGGCCACCGCCACCATCCGCAGCGCCAGCACCAGCAGCGGCTTCGTGCTGGACAGCCACAGCGCCACCGACGCCTGCCGCGGCGTGCCCTGGACCCTGCCGCCCGGCACCTCGTGCACGCTGGCCGTGAGCTTCGCGCCCAGCGTCGGCGGCGCCAGCACCGGCACGCTCACCATCACCGCCGAAGACGCCAGCCAGCTGACGGTGGCCATGACGGCCGAGGCGCGCACCGAGATCACCAACGTCGGCGGCGGCGGCGCCTTCGCGCTGCACTGGCTGCTGTTGCTGGCCCTGGCCGTGGCGCTGCTGGCGCGCTGCCCGGCCCATCTCCATCGAGGACATTCATCGTGAGAAGACTTCCCCTCGCCGGGGCCGTGCTGGCCCTGGCCGCGCTGCATGCCGGCCCCGCCGCGGCCGTGAAGGAAGGCGACCGTGCGCCCGAGATCGCGGCGAAGAAGGACGCCGCCACGCCGCTGCGCCTGTCGGCCTACAAGGGCCAGGTGGTGCTGCTGGACTTCTGGGCCTCGTGGTGCGGACCCTGCAAGCAGAGCTTCCCGTGGATGAACGCGCTGCACGCCAAGTACGCCGCGCAGGGCCTGCGCATCGTGGCCGTCAACGTCGACCCGCGGCGCGAGGACGGCGAACGTTTCCTGGCCCAGCGCCCGGCGCAGTTCCTGGTGGGCTGGGACCCCGACGGCGCCACGCCCGCGGCCTACGAGGTGAAGGCCATGCCCAGCTCGGTGCTGATCGGTGCCGACGGCCGCGTGCTGCACGTGCACGCCGGCTTCCGCGACGAAGACGCCGCCGCCCTCGAAGTCCGCATCGCCGCCGCACTGGCAGACCGTCGATGACCCGCACCGCATGCACCCTGCTCGCCGCCGCGCTGCTGGCCGGCTGCGCCGCGCCGCAAGCGCCGAAGCCCTGGGAGAAGGGCAACCTCTCGCGCCCCGAGATGACGATGGCCGGCGACGCGCTCGACCAGCGCTTCACGCAGCACATCTACCAGAGCAAGGAAAACGGCACCGGCAGCAGCGGCGTCGGCGGGGGTGGTTGTGGCTGCAACTGATGCCGCGCGCCCGCTCGGCCTGCTGACGGCCGCCGCGCTGGCCCTGCCCGGCGTGATGCCGCAGCAGGCCGCGGCCGAAGAGGCGCCCGAGCGCGCCACGGTCGAGTTCAAGATGCTGCAGTACCAGGACAGCCAGAGCGTGCGCACGCGCTACCCCTACTACGACGGCAGCGAGCCCGGCAGCCTGGACCGCATCCGCGTGCACTCGCCCGCCGCGCGCGTGGTGCTGCCGCTGGGTGCACGCTTCGCGGTCGAGGCGGGCCTGGTGGTCGATGAAGTCTCCGGCGCCTCGCCGCGCTATTACAGCGACGTCAGCGGTGCCAGCCGCATGAGCGACCGCCGCACCGCTGTCGACGCCAAGCTCACGCACTACCGCGACCGCAGCGCCTATGCGCTGGGTGTGGCGCGTTCGAAGGAGAACGACTATCTGTCACAGGCGGTCTCGCTGGAAGGCCGCTGGTCGAGCGAGGACAACAACAGCACCCTGGGCCTGTCGCTGGGCGCCAGCAGCGACAGCATCACGCCCACCGCAGGCGGCGTGCTGGGCGTGGCGCGCGACACGCGCAAGGGCGCCGAGACGATGCTGAGCCTGACGCGCGCGGTCACGCGCAACGACCTGGTGCAGCTGAACCTGGGCTACAGCGGCGGCCGCGGCTACTACAGCGACCCCTACAAGCAGGGCGACCGCCGCCCGCGCGAACGCAAGGCCACCACCGTCACCGCGCGCTGGAACCATTTCTTCGAAGCCGTCGACGGCACGCTGCGCAGCAGCTGGCGCCACTACGACGACAGCTTCGGCATCCGCGCGCAGACGGTGGAACTGCAATGGGTGCAGCCCGTGGGCGAGCGCTACAAGGTGACGCCTTCGCTGCGCGCCTACACGCAGTCGGCGGCCTCGTTCTACGTCGACCCGGTGACCGATCTCGACATCTACCCAGGCCCAGGCCCCGGTGCCGTGTTCTCCACCGCCGACCAGCGCCTGGCGGCCTTCGGCGCCATCACGCTGGGCATCAAGGGTGAGCTGCGCTGGGCCGACTGGACCTTCGACCTCAAGCTCGAGAAGTACGAGCAGCGCTCGAACTGGCGCGTCGGCGGCAAGGGCTCGCCAGGCATAGATCCGTTCCACGCGACCATGGTGCAGGTGGGGATGGCCTATGCGTTCTGAATCGAGAGTCCGGGGCCCGGCCGGGCTCGCCTTCCTGCGCCTGGCCTGCGCCGCGCTGACCGCTGCGGGCGCGGCGTCTTGCGGCGGCGGCAAGAGCGGCCCCGACCCCAACTGGAACACCGACGCGCTGGCCGGCGGCACGCTGCCCGACGGCGCCGGTGGCACGGCCGCCGCACCCACGCCGCCGGCGCCGGCCCCGGCCCCGACGCCTGCACCCACGCCGGCACCGGCACCGACACCCGCCCCCACGCCGGCCCCCGCACCCACACCCAGCGTCGCCTGCAGCACGCTGGCGCTGTGCGACGACTTCGAAGGCGCCACCGCCGGCGGCGTGCCCGACGCCGCGCGCTGGAGCGTCGGCGGCCCCAACTGCTTCTCGGGCAGCGGCAAGGCCACCATCGACAACACGGTGGCGCACAGCGGCACGAAATCCGTGCGCATCGACCCCGGCAGCGACTACTGCGGCCACGCCTTCATCGTCACGCCGTCCATGGCCACGCTGGGCACTGTGCGCTACGGCCGCTTCTACATCCGGCTGCAGATGGCGCTGGGCACCGAGCACGTCACCTTCGCGTCGATGCGCGACGCCAAGGACTCGTCGGGCACGCAGTCGCAGGAACTGCGCATCGGCGGCCAGAGCGGCATCCTGATGTGGAACCGCTCCAAGGACGACGCCACGCTGCCCACGCTCAGCCCGGCCGGCATCGCGCTCAGCGTGCCGCTGCCCGCGCTGACCTGGACCTGCATCGAGTTCCGCATCGACCAGGCCGCCGGCACCATCCAGACCTGGGTCGACGGCAACGCGCCGCCAGGCCTGCAGCAGGACGGCTCGGCCACGGCCGACGTGGACCAGGCCTGGCTCAACCAGCTCCAGAATTGGCGCCCCGATCTGTCCGATCTCAAGCTGGGCTGGGAGGCCTATGGCGGCGCCACCAACACCGTCTGGATCGACGATGTCGCCGTCGGCGCCACGCGCATCGGCTGCAGCACGAACTGAGCTGACCCACGAATTCGAGGCGATGGGCGGCCCTTGCCGCATCACGCTCGAAGTGCCGGCGCCGCCGGGTGTGCTGGCCGCGGCCGAGGCCGAGGTGCGGCGTATCGAGGCCAAGTACTCGCGCTACCGCTCGAGCAGCGTGCTGTCGCGCCTGAACGCCGCGGCGGGCCACGATGCAGCCGTGGTGGTGGACGACGAAACCGCCGGCCTGCTGGACTTCGCCGCCCGCGCCCACGCGGCCAGCGGCGGCCTCTTCGACATCACCACCGGCGTGCTGCGCCGCGCCTGGGATTTCCGCCAGCCGCGCCTGCCCGAGCCGGCCGTGCTGCAGGGCCTGCTGGGCCTGGTGGGCTGGCCGCGCGTGCAGTGGCAGCGCCCGCGGCTGCAGCTGCCGCGTGCCGGCATGGAGCTGGACTTCGGCGGCATCGGCAAGGAGTACGCCGCCGACCGCGCCGCCGCGGTGCTCTCGGCGGCCGGCGTGCCGGCGGCGCTCGTGAACCTGGGCGGCGACATCCGCGCACTGGGCCCGCGCCGCGACGGCCAGCCCTGGCGCCTGGGCGTGATGCACCCGCGCCAGGCGGGCGCCGTGGTGGCCGAGCTGCCGCTGGCCAGCGGCGCTCTGGCCACGAGTGGCGACTACGAGCGCTACTTCGAACTCGACGGCCGCCGCTACTGCCACCTGCTCGACCCGCGCAGCGGCTGGCCGGCCACGCACTGGCAGAGCGTCAGCGTGGTGGCGCCGGCCTGCTTGGCCGCCGGCGCCGTGGCCAGCATCGCCATGCTCATGGGTGCCGAGGCCCTGCCCTTCCTGCGGGCCGAGGCCGCGGCGTGGCTGGCCATCGATGCGCAGGGCGGCGTGTTCAGGTCGACCGACTGAGAAGCACCGCGATGCCGGCCCCGACCGGGCCGCCGCCCAAGGCCATGCTTTGCGCCATCATCCCGGCCATGACCCTGGCACAGGACCTTCTGTCCGATCTGCAAACCGCCTTCGCCGGCCGGGCCGTGCCGCGCGTGAAGGCGCTGCACAGCCCGCCGGTGCCCTGGAACGGCAGCAAGGATGGCGAATTCGGCGCGCTCGAACTCGAATCGGGCGCCATCGGCCTGAGCTACCTGCTGCTGGACGACGCGCTGTCCACCATCGCCGGCGCGGCCGATGCGGTGCAGGGCGCCGACCCGCTGGCCTTGGCCGCCGGCTGGGCCGACCCCTCGGCATCGCCGGCCCGCGCGGCACTCGGCTTCGCGGCGGTCAACGCGCTCACGCGCGAACTGTTCGACCGCGCCGGCTACGTGCCGCCGATGGCCACCGATTCCATCGGCGGGATCGAGCCCGCTGCCGGCGAGTCCATCGGCATGGTCGGCTTCTTCCCGCCGCTGGTGAAGCAGGTCACGGCGCAGGGCGCCCGCCTGACGGTACTGGAACTGCGCGCCGACCTGGTGGGCACGCACCCGGGCTTCACGGTCACGCTCGACCCGCAGGCGCTGTCCGGCTGCACGCAGGTGCTGTCCACCAGCACCGTGCTGCTCAACCACACGCTCGATGCGGTGCTGGCCGCCTGCCGCGGCGCGCGCCGGCTGGTGCTGATCGGCCCCAGCGCGGGCTGCCTGCCCGATACGCTGTTCGCACGCGGCGTCACGGCGCTGGGCGGCGTGTGGATCACCGACGCACGCGCCTTCACCGCCGCGCTGAGCACCGGCGCGCCGTGGGGCGGCGCCACGCGCAAGACCCTGCTGGAACGCCAGGCCTGGCCCGGCCTGGCCGCGCTGCGCCAGCGCGTGGGCTGACGATGGGCACCGTGCCCCTGCCCGTCAACTGCCGCCACTGCGGTGCCGCGCTGCCGGCCCCACTGCGCGCGGGCGGCGTGTGCGGCGCGGCAGGCTGTCGCCACCGCGAGGACAGGGCGCGCTGGGCCGCGCTGTCGCAGCGGCTCGGTGAGCCGGCACGGCAGGCGGCGGCCCGGAAACCGGGCGGCCCGGCGACGCTGCTCTGGCTGCGCGCCACCGAGACGCGGCTGGTGCCGGTGCCCAAGGCCACGCGTGCGGCGCACCGCGCGCACCTGATGGCCCTGATCCAGGCCGCGCCCGATGCCGCCGTGCAGCCGCTGGCCGAGCCCGCACCACCCGCGTCGGTGGGCGAGCAGGCCTGGCGGCTGTGCGCGCAATGCCGCGGCCTCTGCTGCACCCATGGCGGCCCGACCCATGCCTTCATCACGCTGGCGCAGCTGCTGCGCTGGCAGCGGCGCGAGCCCGGCCGCACGTTGCAGCAAGCGGTCGACTGGTACACGGCCGCGATCCCCGCGCGCCACGCGCGCCGGTCCTGCATCTACCACGGGGCTATGGGCTGCACGCTGCCGCAGCCGGACCGTGCCGACGTCTGCAACAGCTACGCCTGCGACTCGCTGGTGAAGGCGACCCGGGACCTGCAAAAAGCCCCGCAGACCAGCTTCGTCGCGATCACGCTGGACGGCGACCGCCCGGTGCGCCAGGCGCTCATCACCGGCACCGACACGCAGCCCCTGCCGCTCAGGCCGCGGCGTCGCGCGCCAGGCGGTCGGCCAGGTTCAGCAGATCGCGATTGACCGGGTTGCGCTGCAGGTAGCTGTCGTGGAAGGCGGGCTCGAGCTGCTCGCGCGCGTTGCGCTGCAGCTCGGCGGCACCGCGCGCGGCCGCGGTCGCGGCCTGGCCCGGGTCGCCTGCCGCCAGCGCGCAGCGCGCCAGCGTCAGCCACACCTCGGGCGGCGCGATGTCCACCGGCCGCACGGCCTGCAGCCAGTCTGCGGCGCGCTGGGCATGGCGCAGCGCCTCGGCCGGGCGCTGCAGCGCCAGCAGGGCCTGGGCCTGGCGCACCTCCACCGGCAGCGCGGCGGCGGCGTTGTCGCGCAGCGCGGCGTCGGCCGCCAGCGCCTGCATCAGCGCCAGCGCCGCTTCGGGCTCCAGGGCCTGCGCCATCACGAGCTGCACGCGGCGCTGCATGCGCCTTTCCTGCGCCGCCTGCAGCACCTGTTCGGCCGGGCGCAGCAGGGCCAGTGCGTCCTGGCCCAGCAGCAGCGCCAGGCGCGCCTGCACCGGGGCCAGCTCGGCCGCTTCGACCGGCAGGGTCACCACCGCGGCGGCGCGGTCCAGCGCCTCGCGCGCCAGGTTGGGCCGGCCCAGGTCCAGCCACAGCGCCGCGCGCACGCGGTGCAGTTCCACCTCGCGCTTGTTGGGCTGCTGATGCAGCAGCTGCTCGGCGCGGTCCAGGTGCGCCAGCGCGTCGCGCCAGCGGCCCAGGGTGCGCGCGATGGCGCCCAGGCGGATGGCCAGGTTGATCTCGGCCACGCCCGCCGCGCCCTGCACCAGGCGCGCTGCGGCCAGGCACTGTTCGCGCGCCAGCGCCGCCTGGCCGCGCTCTTCCAGCGAGATGCCCAGGTTGTTGATGACGCGCGCGCGCACCAGCGGGTCGGTCTGGCGGTCGGCGGCCTCCTGCATCAGGGCGATGGCGGTGAGGTGGTCGTCCAGGTCCTGCATCAGCAGGCCGAGGTTGTTCAACACCGCGGGCAGGTCACCGCTGTCGGGCACGGTGCGCGCCAGCGCCAGCGTCTGCTCGAAGAGCTGGCGCGCCTCGTCGCTGTGGCCGGCGCGGCGCAGCACCACGGCGCGCATGTTCATGAGGGCGATGCGCGTCAGCACCGACGCATCGGACGGCAGCGCGGCAAGGCCCTTGGCCAGCGCGTCGGCCGCGGCCAGCGGTTCGCCGCGCAGGTGGTGCATGGTGGCGCGTGCCTCGAAGGCCTGCGCGCGCTGCGCACCGGTGCGCGCCATCGCCTGCATGCGCGCGATGGCTGCGGCCAGCGGCGGGCCGCTGGTTTCCGAACGCAACAGGAGCACGGCCTGCTCAGCGGCCGCGAAGGCGGCGTCGAGGTCGCCCTCGGCATGGCGCAGCTCGGCCAGCTGGCCCCACATGCGCGCGGCCTCGGCGGGCTCGAGCGCGCGCGCGGCGTCGTTGGCGGCGCGTTCCAGCAACGGTGCGGCGCGGCCGGGCTGGCCCGCGTCCAGCCAGTGGTGCGCCACGCGGGCGGCGGCGGCGCGGCCTTCGTTTTCCAGGTGCGCGGCGATCTCGCCGTGCAGCTGGCGTGCGATGGCCGCCGGCACCGAGCCGAGCGCGGCGTCCTGGATCAGGTCGTGCACGAAGGCGTTGTCGCGCAGGATCTGCGCCGATTCCAGCTCGGCCCAGGCGTCGGCCAGCGCCAGCGCCGGCACGCCCAGCACGCGGCTGGCGAGCGTGGCGCTGAAGTCCTGCCCGGCCACGGCGGCGCAGCGTGCCAGCGCCAGCGCCTGCGTCGAGAGCTGCACCAGCCGCCGCTCCACCAGGCGCAGCACCGACGAAGGCCGAGGCAGCAGCCCGGCTTCGGACAACGCGACGGCAGCGCGCGCCGGCACCAGCTCGCCGCCAGGGCGCTCGGCCAGGCGCTCGTCGACCCAGGCCTGCTTGAGCGTCTCCAGCACGTACAGCGGGTTGCCGCCGGTGCGCGCCAGCAGGCCTGGCGCCAGGCGTTCGCCACTGACGCCGGGCAGCTCGAGCGAATCGACGAGCGCGGCCAGCGCTTCCACGTTGAGCGGCGCCAGGCGCACGCTGGCCAGGCGCGCCTGCTCCAGCAGCCCTTCATTGAGCACGTGCAGCGCCGAGCCCGCTTCGGCCGGGCGGTAGGCCAGGGCCCAGCGCTGGCGGCCGTGTTCGTCTTCCAGCAGCGCGTGCAGCAGCTGCAGGCTGGCGGCGTCGGCGAAGTGCAGGTCGTCCAGCGCCAGCGCGGGCAGGTCGGCGATGCCGGCCAGCACCGAGGCCACGGCGCGGTGCAACTGCAGGCGCTGGCCGGCGCCGGGCGGCGCGCCGGCCTCGGCCCACTCGGGCAGCACGCGCGCGATCTCGCGCCGCGCCGGCGCCGCCAGGGCCTGCGGCGCCCGTTCGGCCACCGCCCGCAGCAGCCGCGACAGCGTGGACAGGGGCACGCCCGAATCGCCCGGCCGCGCCGCCACGGCCAGCGCGCCGGCCGGCAGCACATGCTGCAGCAGCCGGCTCTTGCCCATGCCGGCTTCGCCCACCAGCGCCACCACGTGGCCCTGGGCCCAGGCCTCGTCGATGGCACGCAGCTCGGCGTCGCGGCCCACCAGGCGCGGCGGCCGCAGCACTGAGGCCGGCAGCGCCGGCGTGGTGCGGCGCGGGCGCTCGGCCGGCGCGGCGGCGGTCTCGACCATGCGCAGCAGCGCCAGCGTCTCGGGCGCGGGCGTGACGCCCACCTCGTCCTTCAGCACGCGCTCGCAACGGTCGAAGGCCAGCATCGCGGCGCTGCGGTCGCCGGCCAGGTAGTGCAGGCGGATCACGCGCCGGTGCGCCTCTTCGCTGAGCGGCGCCAGGTTCAGCAGCTCCTGCGCGTGCACCAGCGCGTCGGCCCAGTCGCCCGACTTTTCGGCCATCTCGCTCAGGTCCTGCAGCGAGCGCAGCATGCGTTCGCGGCGGCGCCGGCGCTGCTGCTCCAGCCAGGCGTCGAACTCGGCGCCAACGGCCGCGTGCTCGTCGCCGAGCACGCCGTCGGAATCCTCCAGGTCGTGCTCGACTCCTTCGGCCAGCGCCAGCGTGACGCTGCCCACGGCCAGATCGACACCGCATTGCCGGCGCAGCTTGAACAGGCGCTGGCGCAGCGAGTTGCGCGCCGCCTCGGCATCGCTGGCCGGCCACAGCAGCGTGGCGATGCGCGCGCGCGGCGTCGGCCCTTCCAGCGCCAGCCAGGCCAGCAGGGCGCCGTCCAGCGGCGCCAGCGGCAGCGTCGCGCCGCCGGCCCGCTGCACGCCCGGCGCGCCGCCCAGCAGCAGCAGGACGGGTGCGGCGGCAGCGGCAGGCGGGGCGTCGCGGGCGGGCATCGTGCGCGGCAGGATAGCGGGCAGCACCGGCGGCGTCAGTTGCTGATCCAGAAGAAGGCGGGCGCGACGCCGGTGAAGCGGGCGAACCAGCCCGAGCTGGCAAAGCGCGAGTCGGGCCGCTCGCTGCTGCCGAACACCGCGTAGGCCGCACTGCGCGACAGGCCCACCGGCCCGGTGATGCCGCCGCTGCCGGTGTTGTTCGTCAGCGCGCGGGTTTCGCCGGTGCTGCGGTTGTGCATGAAGACGTTGCCGATGCCGGTGGTGGTGGTGGCCACGCCCAGGTTGCCAGCGGTGCTGGAGAACGCCACCCAGGTGCCGTCGTAGGACAGCGCCAGACGCTGTCCCTGGCCGCTGGGCGCGTCGGCGTCGGCCTGCGCGCCGTTGCCGGCTACGCTGGCGCGGATGACGGCCCCGGTCTGGGTGTCGACCACGAACACGTCCTGCGTCGCGTTGGTGTCGCCGGCCACGACGTTGCTGGCGGTGGTGGCATAGGCCACCCAGCGGCCGTCGCCCGAGATCGCAGGGCTCACCAGGCGGCTGGCGCTCTCGGTGCCCTGGTTGCGCTCGCCGCCGGTGGCGGTGAGGCTGACGCGCTGGATCGTGCCGCTGCCAACTTCGGCGACGAAGATGTCCCACAGGCCGTTGGTGTCGCCGGCCACCAGGGTCGGCTGGAAGGAGTGGAAGGCCACGCGCCGGCCGTCTTCGCTGATCGACGGGGCGCTGCTCTCGACGCCGTTGCCGGCGGCGTTGCGGCTGAGCAGCAGGGTGGTGCCGCTGCTCGGGTCGCGCCGCACCACCACGGTGATGTTGTCGCTGCCGGCGACGTTGCTGTTCAGGTTGCTGTTGAGGGTCTCGAAGGCGATGTAGCGGCCATCGCCCGACAGCGTGGGGTTGCCGCTGCCCGCGGTGTACTGCAGGCCGCCGGTGCCCACACTGGCGCGCACGACGGCGCGGCTCGAGCCGCCGACGGCCTGGGCCGACCAGACGAAGACGTCGCGCACGCCGTTGGTGTCGCCACTGACCAGGTTGCTGGCCGTCGATTCGAAGGCCACCGTCAGGCCGTCGGCCGAGATCGCAGCGTTGGCGCTGTCGCCGTTGCCTTCCTGGCCCGCGGCGCCGGCGCTGACGAGCAACACCTCGCCCGTGAAGCGGTCGCGCCAGAACACCTGGCGGTGGGCGCCGGTGGCGCCGGCCATGGCGGCGCTGGACGTGAAGACGATGAAGCGCCCTTCGCCATAACCCTGCGTGGTGCTGCCGATGGGCACGTCGGCGCCGCCGATGGCCACCGCATAACTGTCGTAGTAGGTGCCGAACGTGCGGTCATCGGCGCTGCGCGAGACCAGGTCGAAGGTGGTCTCGCAACCCACGCGCAAGGCGCCGGCGGCCACCGGCATGGTGCCGCTGGCGCCCTTGAACACCTGGCAGGTCTGGTTGGCCGCCGCGCTCTTCACGGTGACGGCGTAGGGCGCGCCGTCGGCCAGCGGCGTCGCGAAGGTGAAAGGCGTGAGGTCGTAGGGGTAGGGCGTGGCGGTCGAGGGCACCACCGTCACGCTGCGGTCGCCGCCGCCGTTGACTTGCAGCGTCAGCTGCGCACCGGTGGGGCCGTAGAGCTTGCCGGCCAGCGCGCTGGTGGGGCCGGTCACCGCGGGAGCGGTGCTGTCGGCGCCGCCACAGGCGGCCAGCAGAAGCGCCGGCACCAGCAGCGCGGCGGGCCAGAACGGGTATCGGGGCGACGTTTTGTGCATGGGGGCTCGCGCAATGACGACAGCGTCACGGCCGGTTGTATGCGGGGTGGCGTTAGCGGCCCGTTACCGCCGCACTCGGCTACGCTAGCCAGCCGTGAAGACCCCCACCCTGCCCGACCTCGCCCGCTACGCCATCGCGCGCAGCCTGTTCAAGCCCACCACGCTGCCGCGCGCCATCGCCCGGCTGGGCTTCGTGCAGGCCGACCCCATCCGCGCCCCGGCGCGTGCGCAGGACCTGACGCTGCGCCATCGCGTCAGCGGCTACCGCGCCGGTGACCTGGAGGCGCGTTACCCGCGCCTGCCGCTGGAAGAGGACTACTTCGTCAATTACGGCTTCCTGCCGCGCGACACGCACGCGCTAATGCACCCGCGCACCGCGCGCACGCAGTGGCCGAAGTCGCGCTGGGCCC
>Ga0302299_10001371_pt1 | contig 14604 bp, 12 predicted proteins | sample III_Fen_N3_4_FD_198795 | JGI IMG/M metagenome (GOLD analysis project Ga0302299, IMG submission 198795) | Peat permafrost microbial communities from Stordalen Mire near Abisko, Sweden - III_Fen_N3_4 | ecosystem: Environmental > Terrestrial > Soil > Wetlands > Permafrost | place: Sweden: Abisko... | reverse complement strand
GCCGCGCAGCGAAGCTGCGCGTTGTCCGAGGCGATCACCGGTGCCTGCCCCACCTTGAGCCAGTCGACCCGGAGGCCGTGCCGGCCGAGCAGCAGCCGCCCGTTGCCGTCGTCGGTGCTCATGACCAGGTAGGTGAGGGTGCGCCGGGTCGCGTTGCGGGCCGACCGCGCCGCCGCCCGCACCCGCGCGAGAGGGCCGAGGTCGCGCCGCGCGAGGTTGGCCACCGCGACTGCGGGCCCCACGATCGGAGCCAGCACGCCAGGTATCGAGCCCTCCTCGACCGTCACCTCGTCGTCGGTGCTCGTGTCCCACAGGGAGATGCGACCGGCGATGGTGGGGCCGATCGGGTGGCCGTTCGGCTTGGCTCCCCACCCGACCGCGTCGACGTCGACGTCGGTGTCGTGCGCGAAGCCGAGCACATCGCCGTTGCCGTTGAAGTGCTCCCCGACGCGGTCCGACAGCGGCAGCCCGGCCTCGCGCGAGCGCAGCAGGATCTCGGTGCTGCCGAGCGTGCCCGCGGCGAGCACCACCACGTCGGCGGCCACCACGAGCGGCGGCGCCGCGAAGCGGGTCCGCCCGCCCGTGACGAGCTGGAGGTCGACCAGCCACCGGTCGCCGTCGCGGCGCAGCCGCTCGACCGCCACCTCGGTGAAGATGCGGGCGCCGTTGGCGTGCGCATCGGGGAGGTAGTTGGCGAGCACGGTGTTCTTGGCACCGACGTTGCAGCCCGAGCAGCAGTCGCCGCACAGGGTGCACGCCTCCTGGTGCCGCCCCACCGCGTTGAGGCCCGCGGTGAAGGTGACGTTGAGCGGCGGGCGCTCGAGGGCCCTGCCCAGCGCGATGGCACCCTCGCCCAGCGCGTCCATCTTGGGGGTGGGTCGGAGCTGGTCGGGGTAGCGACGCGAGCCGAGCACGTGCTCCGCCAGCTCGTAGTACCGGTCGAGCTGGAGGCGGCCGTCGCCGCGCAGCGCCTCCGGCCAGCGCTCGTCGTCGAACACGTCGGCCCCGGCGCGCAGCGCGACGTTGGCGTTGATCAGCGACGTGCCGCCGAGACCGCATCCCACCAGCACGCTCTGGCCGCGCGCCACGCGGAAGTCGAACAGCGCGTTGGCGGGACCGAAGCGCCCCCGCTTGGTGTGCACCTGCACGTGGCGTCCGGCTTCGGTGAAGTGGTCCGGGAACGCGCCGGGGTGGCGCTCGCTGCCGCGCTCCAGCACCACCACCGACCTGCCGGCGCGGGCGAGCCGCGCCGCCATGATGGCGCCGCCGTAGCCCGACCCGACGACCACCACCTCCTCGTGCACGCGGAGGTGGTCGAGAGGTGACGACAGGCGGGGCGCGCCGCCCGTGGTGTCCGGGTCACGCTCACCGCCACGACGCATCGCAACCCTCCCACCCCGAGCCAACGTGCCAGACGACCGGACGCTACAGCTCGAGCAGCTGGTGGCGCGCCGCGTAGACCGCGGCCTCGGCGCGGTTGGCGCACCCGGTCTTCTGCAGGATCGCCCGCACGTGGTTGGCGACCGTGTTCTGACTGATGAACAGCGCCGCCCCGACCTCGCGGTTCGAGCGGCCGTCGGCGACGAGGCGCAGCACGTCGACCTCCCGTGCCGAGAGGCCGTCGGGCAGCGCGGACTCGGTGAGGTCGATCACCGCCCGCACGCCCGACCCGTCGGAGGGTCCCGGCACGGGCTCCTCCGCGAGCCCCTGCATGCCGAGCACCACGGCGAGCTGGTGGGCCCGGGCGCCGAGCTCGGCGGCGCGCTGCCGGTCGCCGTGGGCCGCGAGGTGGCGGGCCTGGTCGTGCAGCACGTGTGCCGTCCACACCGGCGAGCCGCTGCGCTCGGCCAGGTCCGACGCGGCGGCGAAGTGCGCGTCGGCGTCGGCGTCGCGACCGAGCAGCGCGGCCAGCCCGGCGAGGAAGCGGTCGGCCGGCCCGAAGCAGATGGTGAGGCCCACCATCAGGTTCTGCCCGGCGAAGGGAGCCAGCTCCTCGTAGAGCAGCGCCGCCCGCTCCAGGTCGCCGAGGCGGAGGCAGACCTCGGCGAGGAAGGTGGCGCACGCGGGCCACACCGAGTCACGCGGCACGGACGCGAAGTCGTCCTCGGCGAGCGCTTCGAACTCGCGCCGGGCCTCGTCGAGCATGTCGAGGTCGCTGTAGAGCGCGGCCAGGCCGGGGCGCCACAGCGGTTGCTCGACCTGGCGCGAGGCCACCAGCTCGAGCACCGGCCTGACCTCGCCCAAGCGCCCCTGCTCACGACGGAGCGCGAACATCTGCAGCCCGTAGACGCCGGCGTCGAAGGGGGTGTGGTCGGCCGCGCCGAAGGCGTGGGCGCGCTCGGCGGCCGCCTCGGCCTCGGCGAAGCGGCCCCGGGCCAGCTCGAGCACCACGTCGAAGGCCCAGCCCACGAACTGGAACGCGGCATAGCGACCCCGAGCGGCCACCTCCTGGTGGCGCGCGAGCACGGCGTCGGCCTCGTCGAGCCGACCGACCGCGATGAGCGCCCGGAGACGGCTGCTCGTGGAGTACATGCTGTGCCAGGGATCGGACCTGTTGAGGGCCAGGCCGTCGAGCTGGTCGGCGAGCGCCAGCAGGCGATCGGGATCCGTGGTGGCGATGAGCGCGGCTTCGAGGGCGGCGCCGAGGGCCTCCTGGTCGTTGCACCGGCGAGCCAGGGCCAGCGCCACCTCCACGGCGGCCAGGGCCTCCGCCGACCGGCCGGCGTGGGAGTAGGCACGGGCCAGCGAGGCGTGCAAGCGGGCATGCAGCACCTCGTCGTCGTCGCCCAGGCGTGCCATGGCCTCGGTGACGATCGCGACCGCGGGCTCACCCGGGAGCCCGGGCATGTGCACCGCCTGCTCGAAGCCGATGGCGGCGCGGGCCATGAGCTCGGGGGCGTCGAGCCGGCGGGCGTCGGCGAAGGCGGAGGCGCAGCTGCTGAGGCTGTCGGTGTAGCGGCCGACGCGGACCTCGGCCATGGCGCGCTCGAGCCGCAGCTCCACCAGCTCGGGGTCACCCGGAGGGCACAGCACCATCGCCGTCGACAGGTGGGAGATGGCCAGGTCGAAGGCCGACGAGCGCAGCGCCTGGGCCCCGGCCCGGCGCAGGTAGTAGCGCGCCTTGGCGCCGCCGCCGAGCGCGGCACCGGCGGTGAAGTGGCGCGCCAGCTCGGCCAGCACCGGGCGCCGGTCGGCTTCGTGGACCAGCTCGAGCGCCTCGGCAACGCGGAGGTGCAGCTGGGCACGGCCGATCGGCGACACCGTGTGCTCCACCGTGTCGCGGACCAGCGCGTGGGGGAACTGGTAGGTGAGGAGCACCTCGTTCACGTCGCCGAGGAGCCCGGCTTCGACGAGCTCGTCGAGGCTCGGGGCGATCTCCTCGAGGGGCACGTCGGCGGCGAGTTGCAGCACCTGCAGCTCGACGCGGGGCCCGGCGATGGCCGCCAGCTCGACCAGTGAGCGCGCCGGTGGTGAGAGGCGGTCCAGCCGCGCCCCGACGACCTCCTTCACGCTGCGCGGCACACCGAGGTCGGCGATCCTCCCGCTCACGGTCCACCGGCTCCCCTCGTGGGTGACGGCGCCGGTGGAGACGAGGTGACGCCACAGCTCGCCGACGTAGAAGGCGTTGCCGGCGCTGCGCCGGGCGATGGCGAGGCCCAGCCGGTGGAGGTCGTCGTCGAGGGGATGGCCCGTGGCCTCGACCAGGAAGCGCTCCACGTTCGCCTCGTCGAAACCCTCGAGCCGGAGGCGGCAGGCATCGTCGAGCCGGCGGAGGTCGGCGAGGCACGAGGCGAGTGGCTCGGTGACCTCGGCGCTGGTGTCGCGGTAGGTACCGATCACGAGCATGCCCCGGGCGGTCCCGAAGCGGGCCAGGTGCCGGAGCAGCGCGAGCGTCTGGACCTCCGCCCAGTGGAGATCGTCGAGCACCAGCACCACGGGCCTCCGGTCCGCCACCTCCGCGAGCACCGCGTCGACCGCGCCGAAGATGCGGAGCTGGTCGGCGTCGGGGTTCAGCACCGAGGGCCGCACCAGGTCGGGCGCCCAGCGGTCGAGGCGCGGGAGCAGCACGAGCAGTGCCGCCAGGTCGGGTCGGAGCCGCTCGGCCCTGAGCTCTTCGGGCACGGTGCGCACCACGTGGTCGAGGGCCTGCACCCAGGGTTGGTAGGGCAGGGACAGCTCGCTGTCGCAGGCGCCGAACAGCACCGCCGCGCCGTGGGCGTGCGCGTCGAGCGCGAACTCGACCGCGAGCCGGGTCTTCCCCGCGCCCGCCTCACCGCCGATCAAGGCGACGCGGCTGCCACCTCCACGGACCTCGGCCCACACCTCGGCCAGCTCGGCCCACTCCTGCGTGCGACCGACGAACTGGAACGTCGACGGCATCGCGACTGCGGCCGGCAGCTCGATCTCGCCGCCGGGCCCGTCGGCGCGCTCGGTCTCCGGCTCCCACGCGACCTCGTACACGTCGAGGTCGTGGTCGAGGCCCCGCACGGCCCGCGGCCCGAGGTCGACGTACGAGGCGCCGGCCCGGTCGCCGGCGAGCCAGCGGACGACGTGGCTCACCAGGATCTGCCCGGCGTCGGCGTCGCCCTCGAGGCGGGCCGCGATCACGACCGGCAGGCCGAAGCAGTCGCCGTCTTCCCAGCTCACGTCGCCGGCAGCGATGCCGATGCGAAGCCGGAGGTCGGCCGCGGCGCCAGGGTGCAGGGCCGGTCGGCTGACCCGCCGCTGCATCGACACCGCCGCCGCGACCGCGTCGGACGCCGCGTCGAACGTGGCCATGATCCCGTCGCCGGCCGCCTTGACCACGCGCCCCTGGTGGGCGGCCACCACCTCGGCCAGGGTGCGCTCGTGCTCGCGGAACAGCCGGTCGGCTTCGATCTCACCGAGCTGCGAGCGCACCTGCGTCGAGCCCACCACGTCGGTGAAGACGATGGTTGCGGTGGCGGTACCACGGTCGGCCATGCCGGCTCCCCCAATGGTCAGTTCTGACTATACGGACGGTCCTACGTCGTGGGAAGGGGAACAGATTTGGGCCAGTTCTGGTCATGACAGCGCCCGCCCCGGTGCTCATGATCGGCAGGAGATCCGGCGGGAGCGGTTGGCCACTCCCGGACAGGGCCCCGCCGGTCGACAAGGAGGCTGCATCGTGCCGCTGTACGTGATCGAACGGAACTTCGCCGAGCAACTCGACGCCGAATCGCTCGACCGGGCTGGGATCAAGCTGGTCAACGACGACGTCGGGATCCGCTGGGTGTACTCGTTCCTGTCGGCGGACAAGAAGAAGACGTACTGCCTCTACGAGGCGCCGAACCCGGAGGCCATCCGGGAGGCCGCCGCCCGCCTGGGCATCCCTGCCGACGAGGTCGTCCCCGTCGAGCAGCTCGACCCTGTCGCGCCCTGAGCACGCCAGGCCACCCCAACATCGGAGACATCCATGACCACCGTGACCACCACCGACCTGCTCACCGACGACATGCTCGCCCGGTTCGACCAACGGGCCCCCGTGTACGACCGTGAGAACCGCTTCTTCGACGAGGACTTCGAGGAGCTGAAGGCGTCGGGCTACACGCGCTGCGCCCTGCCCGTCGACGTGGGCGGCTCGGGCCTGGCGCTCGACGAGTACACCCAGCTCGTGCGCCGGCTCGCGTACGTCGCCCCGGCGACCGCGCTCGCCACCAACATGCACTGCTACTGGACCGGGCTGGCCACCGACCTGCGCAAGATGGGTGACGACTCGCTGCAGTTCGTCATCGACCGCGCGGCCGAGGGCAAGATCTTCTGCGCCCTGCACGGCGAGCCCGGCAACGACCTGCCGCTGCTGCTGTCGACCGCCGCGGCCGAGCGGGTCGAGGGCGGCTGGCAGATCTCGGGGCACAAGATCTTCGGCAGCCTGTCGCCCGTGTGGGACTACGGGGGGCTGCACGCCATGGACACGTCCGACCCGGAGCACCCGCAGATCGTGCACGTCTTCCTGCCACGCGAGGCGCGGGGCTACCAGATCATGGACACCTGGGACACCCTGGGCATGCGGGCCACGCAGAGCCAGGACACCATCCTCGAGAAGGCGTTCGTGCCCGACGAGCTGGTGGGGCTGGTGTGCCCCGCGGGCTTCGCCGGCGCCGGGCTGTTCCAGGTGGGCATCTTCGCCTGGGCGCTGATGGGCTTCGCCGCCACCTACCTCGGTGCCGCCAAGCGGGCCTTCGACCTCACGGTCGAGAACCTGCCGCGGCGCACCTCGATCGCCATCGGCGGGACGCTGGCGAACCACCCCGAGTTCCAGCACACCGTGGCCGACATGCGCGTCGCCTACGACGCGGCCGAGGCGCTGCTCGAGCGGACCTGCGCAGACTGGGCCGCAGGCGTGGAGCACGCCGACTGGCCGGTGAGGTTGGTCGGCACCCGGAAGTTCGTGATCGACCAGGCGTTCGCCATCGTCGACAACGCCATGGACCTCACCGGCGGGGCCGGGGCCTTCAAGCGCAACCGCATGGAGCAGCTCTTCCGTGACGTGCGGATGGGCCGCTTCCACCCGGGCAACACGATGCTGGCGCACGAGCTCATCGGCAAGCTCTGCCTGGGCATCGACCCCGACGCCGCGCCCCGCTGGGCGTGAGCTGACCAGGCGGCGAGCAAGGGGGCGCAGGCCCCACGGGCAAGGGATGGAAGGGCCTCGCAGCGGCGGGGCCCTTCTCCCGTGCTGCCCCGACATCACCCGCAACGGGTGACGACTCGCCATGCGGCGCTGGGCAGGATGGGCGGACCGTTCACGGAGGAGAAGCGATGTCCGACCCCGCCATCCACGGCCCCATCGACGTCCTGGTGCTCGAGTTCCCGCCCGGTACCGGTGGCGCGGCGACCTGTCAGGCCATCCTCGACCTGATCGACCGGGGGACCATCCGCCTGTACGACCTCCTGGTCGTGCGCAAGGACGCCGACGGCACGGCCGCGGTGATCGACCTCGCCGCCGCCGAGGGCTCGCTGGCCGAGCTCGCCGCGCTGGCCGGTGCCCAGTCGGGCCTGCTGGGTGCGGAGGACGTCGACGACGCCGCCAACGTGCTCGACCCCGGCACCGTCGGCGTGGTCCTGGTGTACGAGAACACCTGGGCGATCCCGTTCGCCACCGCGGCGCTCGGCGAGGGCGGCCAGGTGGTCGCCACCTCGCGGCTGACCGTGCAGGAGATCATGGACGCGCTCGACGCCGCCGAGTCGGCCGACTGAGAGGATCGAACCGATGCCAGGAATGCTGCTCCGAGGGATCGCCCGCACCGCCGTCATCGCCGGCACCGCCACGGCAGTGAGCGGCCGGGTGCAACGCCGCCAGGCCGAGCACTTCGCCGACCGCGACGCCCAGATCTACGCCCAGCAGGAGCAGGCGTACGCGCAGCAGGCCCCCGCCTACGCCCCCGCACCCCCGCCCGCGCCCGCGGCGCCGAGCCAGGCCGACACGCTGGCCCAGCTCCAGCAGCTGGGCGACTTGAAGAACCAGGGCATCCTCACCGACGCCGAGTTCGAGGCGCAGAAGGCCAAGATCCTGGCCGGCTGAGCCGCTGCGGAGATTTCCGCCCCGCTCGTCATCCGCTTTGAGTGCTAACTCCGGAGAACGGGGGCGCCGGCGCATCGCCGGCTGCTCCCCAACCCCAGGAGAAGGACATGCACAAGCGACTACTGGGTGCCGTCGGCGCCCTCACCCTCGTGGTAGCGCTGGGTCTGACCAGCGCCGCCGCGGGTGCGACGACCGTGTCGCCCCGTCACGACAGCTGGCACCACCGGACCGCGACCACCGAGCTCAGCGTGGTGCACGGCATCCCGAACCTGCCCGTCGACATCTACGTGGTGAAGAACCTCTTCCACGTGCGCAAGCTGTCCAACGTCAACTTCGGCACCGCCGCCGACCTGAACAAGGCGCTCCCCGGCTTCGTGACACCCGGCATCTACTTCGTCGACGTCGTCCCGGCCGGCAGCAGCCCGTTCCACCCGTTGCTCGATCGGGCGTTCTTCCTGGCCCCGGGCCAGAGCAAGTCGGTCGTGGCGTACGTGACCGCCGACGCGGCGGGCCACGCCGGCCACCCGAAGCTCGGCGTCTTCACGAATGACGTGAGCGCGACGAACGGCAAGGCGCGGGTGACGACCCGGCACCTCGCGGTCGCCCCCACCGTCGGCGTGTACGCCAACGGTGCCGTCGGCATCCCGCCGGCGTTCTCGAACGGGCAGACCTTCAGCGGCGTGGTCCCGGCGTCGACCTACGGCGTGACCATCACGGCCCCCAACTCGCCGGCAACGGTGCTCGCCGACCTCGGACCGGTCGCCCTCGCGGCGAACACGAACACCCTGGCGTTCGCCATCGGGACCTACCCGGCCACCTTCCAGGTCGTCTCGCTGCAGATCGCCACCGCAGCCTGACCCATCCATCCCCAGCCGAAGCCCCCGGTGCACACTCCGGGGGCTTCGGCCGCGCCCGTGCTGCCTTTCGGGGCACGAGGCACACCCCGAGACGAGGAACCGACCGTGGATGCTGATGTCGTGATCGTGGGGGCCGGGCTCGCCGGCCTCGCCGCGGCCCTCGAGCTCCGCGCCTCGGGGTACGAGTGCCTGGTGCTGGAGGCCTCGGACGGGCCCGGAGGCCGGGTGCGCTCCGATCTCGTCGACGGCTTCCGGCTCGACCGGGGGTTCCAGATCCTGCTCACCGGCTACCCCGAGCTGCGCCGGCTCTTCCCCGACGGCCCGCTCGATGAGCTCGACCTGCGGTCCTTCTCCGCCGGCGCCTACGTCCAGGTGGGGGTCGAGCGCCACCTGGTCGCCGACCCGTTCCGGCACCCGGGCTCTGCCCTGGGAACGCTGCGCGCCCCCGTCGGCACCCTGGCCGACAAGCTCCGCCTGCTGCGGCTGGTGGCCGACGTCCGCCGCGGCCCGGCGCGGGCGCTGCTGCAACGTGACGACCTGACCACGCTCGACCGGCTGCAGGACGCGGGGTTCTCGGAGCAGATGATCGAGCGGCTGTGGCGACCGCTCGCCGGGGGCATCGAGCTCGACCCGACGTTGTCGGTGTCGCGGCGGCGCTTCGACGTGGTGCTGCGGATGCTCGCGACCAGTGCCGCCGCGGTGCCGGCCCAGGGCATCGGGCGCATCCCCGAGCTGCTCGCCGGCCGGCTGCCGCCCGGATCGCTGCGGTTCGGGGCACGGGTCGCGGCCCTCGAGGGCACGGCTGCACGGCTCGAGGACGGCAGCCGGGTCACCGGCGCGGCCCTGGTCGTGGCGACCGACGGGTCGACCGCCGCGGGGCTCCTGAACCTCCCGGACCCGGGCTGGCTCGCCGCCGCCTGCTGCTGGTTCGCGATGGCCGAGCCACCGGTCGACCGGCCCTACCTCGTGCTCGCCGGTGATGGTGACGGCCCGGTTCGCAACCTCGCGCCGATGTCACTGGTGGCGCCCGAGTACGCGCCCCCCGATCGCGCGCTCGTGGCCGCCGCGGTACCGGGCAACGACGCGCTCGGCAGTGGGCTCGAGCAGGCCGTGCGCACGCAGCTCACGGGCTGGTTCGGGCCCCAGGTCGGCTCGTGGGACCTGCTGCGCGTCGACCGGATCCCCCATGGCCAGCCGGCGCAGCGGCCGCCGTTCGCCCCCTCGCAGCCGGTCCGGCTCGGCGGGTCCCGCTATGTCTGCGGCGATCACCGGGACACGGGATCGAGCCAGGGTGCCCTCTGGTCCGGCCGCCGCGCTGCGCGGGCCGTCCATCGAGATCTCACCGCCGGACCGCGTTAGCCGGCCGGCGGGCGGGCGGGCCACCGCCTACCGTGGCGGCCATGGCTGACCCGGATGCCGAGGGCACGGTCTACGACGCGGTGGGCGGCGCCGACGCGTTCCTGCGCCTCGCCCTCGCGCTGCACGAGCGGTGCCTCGCCGACCCCGAGCTCAACCACCCGTTCTCGCACGGGATCGACCCCGACCACGTGCCCCACCTGGCGGCCTACCTGGGCGAGGTGTTCGGCGGCCCCGCCACCTACTCGCGGCCCGGCCACGACCACGGCTTCGTGCTCGGGATCCACACGGGCCAGGGCATGGAGGCCGACCTGGGTTGGCGCTTCGTCGACTGCTTCGTGCTGGCGTTCGACGACGCCCACCTCCCCGACGACCCCCGCCTCCGCGCCACGCTGCGCGAGTACATGGAGTGGGCCGTGGCCGAGGTGATGGCCCTGTCCCCCGTCGGCATGGTCGCCCCCGACGAGGCGCCGGTCCCGCACTGGGGTTGGAACGGCCTGGAGCCCGCCACGTCCTGACGGATCGACCGCCCGGCGCCTCAGCGCATCAGCCGGAACGTGGCCCGCACCTCGTCGACGAAGAGGTCGGGCACCTCGAAGGCGGCGAAGTGGCCGCCACGGTCGACCTCGTTGAACCGCACGAGGCGGTCGCCGTACTGGGCCTCGGCCCACCGCAGGGAGGGCCGGAAGATCTCGTGCGGGAAGATGCTGCAGCCGACCGGCACCCGGGGGATCTCGAACGGCGGCGACCGGAAGCTCTCCCAGTACAGGCGCGCGCTGGAGGCACCCGTGTTCGGCAGCCAGTAGAGCATCACGTTGTCGAGCAGGTGGTCGCGGTCGACGGCGTCCTCGGGGCTGCCGTCGTTGTCGGTCCACTCGTGGAACTTCTCGACGATCCAGGCGCACTGCCCGGCCGGCGAGTCGGCCAGGCCGACGCCGAGCGTCTGCGGGCGGGTGCTCTGCTGCTTCGAGTAGCCCGAGCCCCATCGCTCGTAGTGCTCGAAGGAGGCGATCGACGCCTGCTCGGCATCGGTCAGGTCCTCGACGGTCGACGGGAGCACGACCGCCATGTTCAGGTGGATGCCCAGGCAGTGCTGGGGGTTGCGCGACCCGAGCAGCGTGGTGACCATCGATCCCCAGTCACCGCCCTGGGCGGCGAACCGGTCGTACCCGAGGCGGGCCATCAGCTCGCCCCAGGCCGTGGTGATCCGCGCCAGGCCCCAGCCCGGCTCGGTGGGCTTGCCCGAGAACCCGAACCCGGGCAGCGACGGGCACACCACGTGGAACGCGTCGGCGGCGTCGCCTCCGTGCGCGGTGGGATCGGTGAGCGGGCCGATGACGTCCTGGAACTCCGCGATCGAGCCCGGCCAGCCGTGCGTCATCACCAATGGCATCGCGTCGTCGTGCGGCGAGCGGACGTGGAGGAAGTGGATGTCGAGCGGCTCGCAGCCGTCGACGCCGATCGACGTGGTGAACTGCGGGAACTCGTTGAGCCGGGCCTCGCGGGCGCGCCAGTCGTAGCCGTCGGCCCAGTAGGCGCACAGCTCGCGGAGGTACGACAACGGGATGCCCTGCGACCAGTCGTCGACGGGCTCCGGGTCGGGCCAGCGGGTGGCTGCGAGGCGCCGCCGGAGGTCGGCGAGCTCGTCGTCGGTGGCAGCGATGCGAAAGGGGCGGATGTCGGTCATCGGGTCTCCGATCGGGTCACGGGCTGGTCGGTCGGCGGGGGCCCGGCGGCGGTGTGGCGCGTGCCCGGTGGGTCGACGGCGAACGACGCGGCCTGGCCCCACGACTCCTCGTAGACGAGCTCGGCCAGCGGGCGTCGGCGGACGGGGCCGTGGTGCCCCTCGGGCCGGCCGAGCGTGATGGTGGCGGCCAGGCCGACCTCCTCGGGGATGCCCAGCAGCTGGCGCAGCTCGCCCTCGACCACACCCTGGAAGCCCGTCATGACACCGCCGTAGCCGAGCGCCCGCGCGGCGAGCAGCAGGTTCTGGCACGCCGGGTACACCGAGGCGCCCTCGGTGACGACCGGCTGCCGGTGCCGGACGAGGCACGCCAGGACGAGCACCGGCGCGCGCTCGAACTCGTCGACGTAGCGCTGCATCGTGCGGGCCATGCGGGCCTTGGGCGAGCGCTCATCCGCACCGGAGCCCTCGCGGTAGCCGTCTCGCTGCGCCTTGGTGGACCAGAACCGCCGGGCGGCTCCGCCGATGAGGGCCTTCGCCGCCACCGCCTTGGGGCCGTCGGTGAGCACCAGGAACCGGAACGGCTGCCGGTTGGAGCCGCTCGGCGCCCGCGTCGCCGCGAACACCAGGGCGCGGAGCACCTCGGCCGGGACGGGCTCGTCGCGGTAGCGCCGGATCGCACGGGTGGTGGTCAGCCCCTCGAGCAGGCCGACCACGTCGGGCGGCAGGGCGGCCGTCTCGAGTTCGCTCACAGGTCCCTCGCCATCTCCACGCTCGGCTCGTTCGGCCCGAAGGTAGCCCGCGGGTGCCGCCCGGCCCTGGGCCGGGTCAGATGGCGAAGCGGACGCGGTCGCCGGTGCGGTGCCTCGCGACGGTGACCGTCAGCAGCCGCAGCAGGCGTGCCGCACCCTTCGGGTCGTCGGCGAGGCGCTCGAGCTGGGAGGTGTCGACGACGTAGGCCGCGCCGAGTGCCTGGGCCTGATCGGCCGTGGTGGCGTCGGCGGTCTCGGTGAGCAGGATGACCGGCACGCCCGGGCTCATGTGCTGCTGCCACTCGGCCATCATCGTGGTGGGGTCGGGCTCTCCGGGCGCACCGGCGGCGAGCAGCGCGACGTCGAGGGGCGACCGGACGCGCGCGTGCGCATCGCTGGGCGACGACGCGAACACCAGCTCGACGGCGTCGTCGAGCGGGCCGACGATGGACTCGATCGCCGTCCCGTCGAACGCGTTCGACCCGACCACGAGCACCCGCAGGCGCGCCGGCAGACCGTCGGGGCCGAGGGGCTCTCCCGGGACGGGCGCCGGCTCCTCGGCTCCGGCCCGGGCGAGGTCGCGCAGCGAGGGCGTCCACGATGACGGGGTCGCCCGTCTGGCGAAGGCCCCGTCGAGCGAGGGCGCTGCCGGCCTCGCACCCTGCGGCCGCGGCGCGGCCACGTCGGGAGCGGTGCGGCCGGCATCCGCCGCGGCGGGGTTCAGGTGGAGGGCGGCGTGCTCGAGGGCCCGGCGGGTGAGCACCCACTGCGTGCCGCACGACAGGCAGCGGTTCCGGCACACGCCGAGCCGCTCGTTGGTGCTGAGGATGATGCCGAAGTTGGTGCACTCGGGGCACCGGGTGGGGGTGCCGAAGCCGAGCACGGACCCGTCGGGGTACGACTGGAGCACCGCCTCGACGACGCGCACCTCCGCGACGAACCGCTGCCGGTCGTCGGGTTCGAACCTCTCGTTCCTGTTGCGCATCGCCATGGTGCGGGTCGGCCTCCTGGATGACCGGAGCGACCCCCCTCAGCGCGAGCCGGGCGCCCACCCGGTCATCGCACCTTCCATCTTGCTTGGTCGGCACCAGTCTCTCGGGCGATAGCCCCCTTGCGGCGCGTCCCCCCGCGAATGTTCTGTGAAAAGGGTCCGTATACGACCACTTTTCCGGTTAGCTACAGCAAGCGCGGCCCTGCAGGGGGTTCACGACCAGCCGAGCCCGTGCTCCTCGGCGGCCTGGTTGAGCGCCTGCACCAGGTGCTCAGGCGAGGCCGCGCAGGCATCGAGCTGCTCGGGACCGAGGAGCCGCACGAGGCCGCCGTCGGTCTCGGCCACCACCGCCGGGATGCCGTCGCCAAGGAGCGCGCGCACCCCTTCGGGCTGATCGTTGCGGTGGTAGGTAGCGAACGGCACGGGCAGGGCGGACCGGCAGGCGATCCAGTCGGGACGCTCGCGGACGCTCCCGTGGGTGATGTCACACAGGGCGCAATGGGCGCGCCCGAGCCGTGCTCCCACCCAGTAGGCCAGCTCGCCGCGGAGGGTGCCGTCGGCGTTGTAGACCCCGACGAGCCGCTGGATGCTCGGTCGGGAGCTGCTCGAGCTGTCGTCGGACACCGTGGACCTGCCTGTTCTCGTCGGGCTCGTCGATCGCGTGCGTCGACCGGTTGATCCTGGTCGATCTCAGGAGGTGGCGGCGACTGCGGAGGCGCGGCCGGCACGGCGGCCGAAGTAGGTCCCGTCGCCCAGCGAGATGCCGCTGACATAGCCGTGTGCGGGGATGCCGGCGGCGGTGCGGCCGGCGGCGTAGAGGCCCGCCACCGGGGTGCCGTCGGCGGTCAGGACCCGTCCGTCGACGTCGGTGCACACGCCGCCGAGCGTGAAGGTGGCGTAGAAGGTCGACGAGACGCGCAGGTCGATGGCGCCGATGGGAGTGCCGATGGGTTGCAGCAGCTCGGCCCGCTTGTGGTGCTCGGTGTCGAGCCCGTTGCCGGCGTCGGCGTTGTAGCGGGCCACCGTGGCGGCCAGCTCGACAGGCGACACGCCGATCTCCCCGGCCAGCTCGTCGGCCGACTCGGCGACCCACTCGATGCGCAGGCCCAGCCAGTTCGGCTCATAGATCTCCTCGTCGACGATCATGAACGCCACGCCGTCGTGCTCGAGCAGGGAGCGCTGGCCGATGCGCCCGTTGTAGGCGTCCTCGTTCACGAAGCGGCGACCGGCACCGTTCACGATGATGCCGCGGCTCAGGCGGCGGGGCGGGTGCAGCGGCAGGTGGCACTCGAGCGCGTCCATGTTGGCCACGGCCGCGCCGGCGCCCTGGGCCATGCGGATGCCGCGTCCGTCGTCGGCGTCGGTGCCGAGCGGGTAGTTGCAGCGGGCGGCGACGGGCACGAAGGCCTCGACCATGTCGG
>Ga0302299_10001370_pt1 | contig 14605 bp, 20 predicted proteins | sample III_Fen_N3_4_FD_198795 | JGI IMG/M metagenome (GOLD analysis project Ga0302299, IMG submission 198795) | Peat permafrost microbial communities from Stordalen Mire near Abisko, Sweden - III_Fen_N3_4 | ecosystem: Environmental > Terrestrial > Soil > Wetlands > Permafrost | place: Sweden: Abisko... | reverse complement strand
TTAGACTTCGGCGGCTTCGTTGGCTTCGGCCTTCGGCGCTTCGGCCTTGGCCTTTGCGGCGGCGGCCTTCGCGGCCTTCTTGGCTTCGAGCTTCGCTACCTTCTCGTCTTCGTTGGCTTCCAGAGCTTCCTTGGCCATGTCGGTGATCTTGTCGCGGAGGGCGGCAATTTCTTCGTTCTTGTCGCAAACCTTCTGGTCCGGCTTGCCATCGACTTCCGGCACTTCCAGAATGTTCGTCATCTTGCGCAGCTGATTGCCGAGCGTCATGCGTTGCTGGCCGGGGTTCAGGTGCTTGTACTTGTCGGCGCTCAGGCCAACAGCAACGGCGATGACGAGAACTTGCGCGACGGACAGACCGGCGAGGGTTTGGCCGATGAAATCGGGTTTGTGGTAGCTGCCGCCAGCGGTTTTGGTCATGCCCGCAACGTTCGGGCGGATGGTGGTCTTTTTCACTTCGGTCATTTCAATTCTCCTGATATTTGGCGAGGCGGTCAGCGGTGCCAACCGAACCTCTATTGTACCACATACGGTGCTCCGTGTCAATACCGCTCGTCGGACGACTAGTGCGGCATGATTTGATGTGGGTCGGCGAGATTGAGGCCCGTGTACTCGGACGGGGCCAGCATCGCTAAAACATCGCCACCAGCAAACACGATCAAATCTTTTATTACAAAAACAGTATCGCCCTCAGACGTTCCGAGAATAATGAAAACTGGCGGGGCTTCCGGCTCTGGGGGCCTCCCTAACACGTGGCCGCTGGGCAGAAATACTTTCTTCAGGTTGCGCATGCCGTGAACGACCGTGAACTTCCGGAGTTCTTTTTTCGCGGCATCCGGGATCCAACAACAGATCGATCTGGCCGACTCGGACATTCCGATGTTTGCCTCTGGCACTCGGATAAAGAACTCTTCGTTCGCTTCCTCGCAAACGCTGGCCAAACAACGATTAACCTTCATTTTTCTTCCTTTCGCGGTACTGTTTGGCCCGGCAGGAGTTGCATACCCCGCCGCGTTTGAACTTGTTGGCTGATTTCATCAATCCACAGACGCTGCACAGCTTCGGTCTGACGTCCAGCTTGGCCGCGTCTTTGCTGTCTTTCACGCGCTCCCGGTGCTCGATGTACGCGTCTTCGTGCGAAAATTGGGACGGCAACAGCCCCTCGCGGACCATGTCGTAATCACTGCAGCCGCCCATGGTCTCTTTCTTGGCCAGATAGACGTCATAATGCATTTCGTGACGGAGGACTTCCCAGCGCATTTCCGCGCCCCTGTTTTCCAAGAACTCGTTGATGGCTTCCGTCAGGGCTGCATCGACCGCACAACGGTCGTCCGGGTTGTCCTTGTCCAAGTTTGTGCTGTGGCCTTTGTTCAGCAACGAAATCAAGCTGCTGACGACGGACGCCTTTTGGGCCTTTACTTCTCTTTCGATTGACACTTGGCTCTCCTTTTAGTTGAAAACGACGGCACAGATGGCCCCCACTCTCATTATACCACAGGCCGGGGCCGGTGTCCATACCGCTCGTCGGACGGGCCACTTGCTAGCCCTCTCCAAGCAGAATTCGTCATTGAAACTCCAATACTAAAGCAGCCCCAACACAGAAAAGTGCGCCGATCCAATGACCAGTGCAGAAAAGACTCACAGCCGCGATCAGAAACATTGCTTGAACTATCATGATGTGCGCTCCTTGGCTATGGCTTCCGTGGTAGCCGCACTTGTTGCAGTAATAACGCGCTTCGGGCTTCTTCACGCTATTCCCCTTTCTGATACTGTTCGATGGCAGCGAGTGCTTTTATCTGATTCGCCGGAAAGTTTGTAATGTAGATTGTTGCGCATGCCACAGATTCAGAAAGCGCATCCTTCACCTGTAAAATCACGGCGTCAGCCTTGGCGAGCTTGGTTTGATAATCCTTGCGGGCATTAAGGTGGTCTTGGTTGCTTTGCATCGACAAGGCTTCCAGCGCCTTGGTTCGCTCGGCTTGCTTTTCCCATAGGCCGTGATAAAACATCGCAGATTCTTTCCACGGCTCAATCTCCTCATTCCTCCGGTCGAAGTCCTTTTCAAGCTGCGCTTCGTTGGCGCGGATGATGCGGAGTTCTTCGGCCTGCTCGGTGATCTTGGTTTCCAGATCGGCATGTGCGGCCAGAAGAAATTCTTCTTGTACGGTCCTTTCAGCCATTTCCTTGTAGTGGAGTTGTTCTGCATCCGCGCATCTGGCGCACGTGAATGGCTCGTAATACTTTTGCAGATTCGTATTGGCGTCATACTGCTTCTGCGTCATGAAGCGACGTATGCCATTCGGAGAAGCGATGTTTCTCCAAGCGATAGGATCGGCGCACGGTACGGCGTGGTCGTAGAGCGGAACGCATGTATTTGGGTTGAGTACGGTGTAGTTCAGGTTCAAAAATCTCCCGTACTTCCACTCAGCCACAGGCTCCTGCGCCGCTACTGGCTTCCCCGTAACCCGCGCCTCGATCATCTGGAACACTGTTTCGTATTCCGGCCAGTCATCCGAGACAACTACGTAGCCGTGATTTGTCTTTCCGTCTTCAATCCGACGCATGGCGATCTCATCAGCATAAAACCTGAGCCGAACCTGCTGATCGTCTCGCAGATACTTGGCGATGTCTTCACGCTTGATTACGAGATACCGATCCTCGCGCTTGAACGCTACTGGCTTATCTTGGCTCATGGCGCGACTCCTGCGGCTGCGAGTCTGGCAAACTCTTCCGGATGATGCTCACGCAAGAACTCAAGCAGTCCGATAGCCTGCGCTTTGTGTTGCTTCATCTCTTCCAGTTTTGTAATCAGCACCAGCGCCATGCCTTCTGGCATTGCTGGCTGCGGGGTGAGGAATAGCGGCCTAACTGGATACCCTGCTGCAATCGTGTTTTCCTTGTGCCGTTCATCCACGAAGTAATGCCACGATCCATCAGTATCTTGGAACTGCCAGCACGCCGCCTCTTTCCCGCGCTCTGCATCCACGGCAGATAGGAATTCTTCACAGACGCCGAATACACCCGGCTTATCTTGTGGGCGCAATTCTTGATTCATTTGTTTCTCGTAGGCTTCCAGCGCCAGACGTTCGATCAGTTCTTTGTTCATTTCGGTTGCTCCTTCTTCGGGAATTGAATCACTTGCGCCTCAACTACCGGCTCAGGCTTTGGAACAAACTTTCGGTATCCGCAACAGTCGCAGGGCTTGTACGGATAGCCGCACTTGTCCTCAACGTCGCAGTAGTCACAATGACTGTTCATTGTTCTTTCTCCAATCCCTTCAGAAGTTCGTCGGCCCACTAAATCAGCGTGTAATGCGCATCAACTCCCCAATTCGCCTTTAACTTAAACCTTTCAGCCGCCCACGCCAGCGTAGCAGCATCCCTTCGCGCAAGGATTTGGGCGCTGGTGTCGGGAGTGGTGATGGCTTGCGTATTTATTTCGCACAACTCAGACTCCGGATACTCATCAAACTCATCATCATTAATGTGCCAAGCGTGATTTGCTTCAAGCGCATCCCGCATCTCCTGCACCCGCGCCGCCAGTGCATCGCGCTCGGCCTCAAGTTTGTGAATCTCTGCGGCGCATTCGCCGTGAATGTCGCCATCTGGTTGTTCATCGAAGCTCATGGGTTCTTCACCTCCAAAGGTTTGCTGCAGAAATAGGCAGTCTCGTTGAGCTTGTCCCAGAGAACGCCACCGTTAAAACACTGAGCGACCATCGCAGCATACCGCCCAGCTTGCTGCTCGGTCAGACGGGTCTGTTCCTTTTGGGCCATAATCTGATCTTCGTGGTCCCGCGCTTGCATCGCCCCGATGGTCGTAACAAACACCGCTATGATTAGCAACAGCAACCCTGCGTCCGCCAGCTTGATGTATGCCGGTGTCGGGTCGAGAAGATTTTTCCGTTTGAGTTTGTACTCTTGCATGGCCATGTCAGACTCCCACAGTGAATAAAATGTGATGGAATTCGTCGATCGACTTTTGCATAGCCGTCCGAATCTCTTTGGAGAAAGTTAATGCTTTTGCCGCTTCGTCTGTCGGCAGAAAAGTCCAGTTCTCGCAAATTTTGAGGGCCACATCCAATTCCCGCCACTCGGAGCTTACTCCCGTGCTGGGGTCGAAAGAGGTGGCGTTCCGCCAGCCAAACAGAAACCCGCCGACTTTTGATGCTGACTTGCATTCTCCATCATAGTGAAGCTCGGCCATCTTAATGAGGACCGCCACTATTTCTGGTCCGGGGGCGAACCAGAACACTGGCTTAGCTACGATTTTGATTTGCATGTCAGATCCTTTCAAACCAGCAGGAGCGATGCTCGGGGTGCTGTGCCTTGTGCAAAGCGATCAAGTCGTTGGCCTCAGTCATGTGCTCAGCGTATCCAACGAACACTTTCTCGCCAGTCTCTTGCTCGGCCATCACACGGAATTTGCGCACGGTGCGCTCTGGCTCTTTTTTATCTCTTACATCCAGCAATACGGGGCGAATGACGATTTCCTGTGCGACTGGCTTGCCATCAACATATTTTGTAACCACACACGGGGTCGGGTCCGGTAACTTTTTCATGTTTGCTCTCCTTGACGGGCTGGTGATCGCCAGCCCGTGTCTATGTTTAGTTGGGGGCGGCTTCGTTGGCCAGATCGCTGGCGATAGCGACTTCAAGCGCTTGCATGGCGTCGCTCAGGGCCTGATAATCATCGCTGCTCGCGACCCGAAAATCGCCCATCGTCATTTGCACGGAGTCTTTGTAGATCACTTGCGTGTAGTGGCTGTTGCCTTCTGGGTCGGAGTGGTACTCGTTGCGAGTAACGAGACAGTCGGCCAGCATAGCAATCACGGGACCGGCTTTTGCTACTGGGATTAATAACTGGCAAGAGTACCCAAGATTGATATTGACCATTCGCGGCATGGTTTTGACCTTCGCGGCTGCGACTTCGACTGCTGCACGGGCTGCACGGGCTTCGATGGTTTTGCTCATTTTGATGCTCCTTTTCAAGTTACGGTCCGCACGGTTGCGGACCGGAGGCAGATGCTGCCAAAGCGACGCCCGCTTGCACAGGCGTCCGATTGGTGGCTCTGGGGCTATTACTCGCCGTCCTGCTCCTCGTCCTGCTCTTCGTCGTCCTCAGGGCCGTCGAGGTCCAGCACCTTGCTGATCCGGGTAATCGTCTCCGCATCCCGTTCCTTGAGGGCCTTGGCGAAGGTTGCGCGGATCCGGTTTCCGCTGTTCATGCGGATCTGACCGTTGTTCAGGTGGCCGTACTTTGCTTCGTGTGTGCCGACCGGCTCGCCAAGGCATTTGTCGGCCAGAGCAGCGACTTCCAGAGGTTCGTAATCGCGCAGGGCCTTGGCGATCCCGTCGCCGTTGTGGGCCGTGGCGGCTCCGTTGGGGCGCTTGCACTTGACGTAATGCTCACGGGCTTTCTTCAGGGCCTCAGCCATCTTGGCAGCGACAGTTGCTTCGGCTTCCTCAGGATCGCCTTCTGTTGCCGCTTCCTCGCCTTCTGCGTCCGGCTCATGGGGCAGATCGGCATCGCGATTGCTCTGGAAGAATTCCTCGCCGTCGATGTTGTCTTCGGCTGCTTCCTCGACGCCATCGGCTGGGGCGGTGTGTGCCGTCAGGCTGCGGGCCAGAGCGGAAACACATCCGTCCTTGACACCAACGGCGTCGAGGGCGACGTCCAGCTTGACGCGATACCAGCCCTTGCCAGAGACGGCCTCGATGGTGCCGATCAGCGGCTGATCGCTCAGGGACGGCAGGGAAGCGGCCACACGTGCGCCGACTTCGAGGGTGATTGTTTGCTTGGATGACTTTGCCATTTTGATGCTCCTCAAATCGGGTGGGGGCCAACCCCCACCACCGAAACTCTATTATATCACGCCGGGGGGGCGGGCACAATACCGTTCGTCGGGCGATGAGCGGTAGGTACTTGCACGGCTTGCTGGCACCATAAAAGCAAGGCTGCGCTCCTGCCTCTGGCACTATAAAAGCAAGGCTGCGCTCCTGCCTCTGGCACGAGGCTTGCTACGCGTGCGGCAGCGCGGGTTTCGTTATTGAGGGCCGCAAGCACTATGAAGCCGCTTGCACGTAGAAGGAGCGAGGGGGATGGGTACAGGCGAGGGGATCCGAGACGGATCGAGGGGGCTATCCTTACCCGTTCGCGACGATGAAAGATGTCCGAGAGAGGATCGAGACGGGCCGAACGGGGGGGAGAAAATCCGTTCAAGACCTCTCTCGGTCTGACGGGGTATTCCCTACGCCGTCAGGGGGATGATACCATCTCGAGACGGATCGGGGCGATGGTGGTACCCGCTCGGGCCAGCGCCCGTCGTCGCGGGCGTCTGGGGGCGTGGATAGGGGGAGACTACGCCGCACAGAGCGACCCCGGCGCGGCTCGGCGGACATGCGACGATAAGAGGGGGGTGGTAGCGAGGGGGGCCGAGACTGGCAGGGGACCCCAACCCGCTCGTCGGAGACCTCTAGCGAAGAAGGGGGGTCCTGAACGGGGGAGATACTGCCTCGTCGACCCTGCTGCGAACCCCTCTCGGCCAATGCCGTCCTGTGGCTCTGTTTCACGGGCGTTCCACGGTATTGCCGTTTAACACAGGCACCCGCCCTGCGGCATTTGTATTGGGGCCGATGTTCCACGGCTTTTTATGCACCTGTCATATGCCGCCGTCATTATGCCGCCGTCATGCGGCCCCGTCCTTACGGGCGTTTGTTAGTGCAAGTGGCTTGCATCGGCGGACGGCGGCAACGGGCCACAGGCAAACGTCGATGTTTCACGGGCAAGGGGCAGCAAACGCGGTTGGCATGTTGCTTGCCTTAGCAAGGGCGATGCCAGTTTGCATTATAAGTTAGCGCCCACTAACGTGTGCAAGCACTCACATCCCCAGTTAGTGCTCACTGCCCCAGTTAGTGCTCACTAATGTGTGTAAGTGCTAACTAACTGGGGACGACGGACGGGGAGCAATATACCCCTTGGGTCTGCGGCAGGGCAATTATCCTGAACTGCTGCCACCGGTTCCTCGTTCTCCGACCGCTTCCGCCATTTCACGTTAATACCCCATATCCTTCCTCCTCCATCTCCAGCCGACTGCTTCCCGTCTCGGTTCCCGGACCCCCGGCGCGGGGCGGCGCGGGGCGGCGCGGGGCGGCGCGGGGCGGCGCGGGGCGGCGGCGATAGGTCGCGGATGGGGTCGTCTAACGACGGGCGGGGCGCGGCGGCGACGGGCGGGGTCTGGGCCTCGGGGCGGCTGCTATTGTAAAGTATCATAAAGTGAGCACCCATTCACTTTACGCGCTATACTTGACACAAAATTCTGCCTGTGGTATAATGAAATTTTTTACCGCAGATCGACATGATGGGCGTTTGCCATGAAAATCTGGGAAACAGAACTGCCAACTGGATACAGCAAGGAGGCCCTGTATGTGCGCAGATGGCTGTTAAATCTGCGCTTACGTGTAAAAGCAATCCCAGCCGAACGGGAACGCATGCTGAAGGCGGCTGTAAATGAATACTGCCCAGCCATCGGCAGGAAACGATCTGCAGGTTTCGGCCCCGGAAGCCGAGCAAACAACGCTCACCTGTTGGTTAGGTCTGTCACTGGCTGAAAAAGCGTTCGTAACCGCTTACATAGAAAATAGTTACTCCTTGCGCGACGCTGCAGCCGAGCTAGCAATAACCCCAAACGCTGCGGGAAAATATCTTCAGCAACCAAGGATAAAATCCGCTGTAGCGGAAGTGCAAGCACAACTGTCGGACATAGATTTCCTGAACGAAAAATACGTTCGGGCGCAATTGCTGAAGCTGTACCCCAAATTCATTGGCGAAGAAGATGTGCCTTTCATTACCAATACAGGCGAACAGGGCGAGGGCAGAAAGTTCTACCCGGAAGCCGCGCTGAAAGTGTTGGAATACATCGCTCCGAAGAAAGTCACCCCAGCAATCACGATCAACATGGGGAACATCCACAAGCTGACTGACCAGCAGCTAGAGGAAATCGCTTTCCGTGGAAGGGTCATAGATGTCTGATCGCGATCCCGTTTCTCCTGACGCAGCAGCCGACGTTCTCCTGAAGCGCAAAACGGCGCGCACATCGCTAGCTGGGTACGCGAATTACATCCTTGGCGTCGAGCCAGCCTGTCATCACCAAGTGATCTGTGACCACATCCAACGCTTGTTGAACGATGAGTGGGACGAGTTGATCATCCTTGCACCGCCCGGAAGTGCGAAAAGTACCTACACAAGCGTCGCCCTGCCGCCATTTGCCATGGGCATTTCCCCAGAACCCATCCAAATTCTCACCTGCTCCTACTCCACAGAACTTGCAGAGAAATGGGGGCGTAAAATCAGGGGTATCGTAAGTGGCGAAGAGTCCAAAAGTGTTTTTCCGCACATCCAGTTAAGCAAAGAAAGTGCCTCAGCAGGTCGTTGGGAAACCTCGCGGGGCGATGCTCTTTACGCCGCTGGTGTTGGGTCTGGTATCCTTGGTTTCCGAGCCGATCTCGCAATCATCGATGACCCCATTAGCGGCTTCGAAGAAGCACAGAGCGTGACGCAACTCTCCAAAATACATAATTGGTATGAAACAGATTTTGTTACGCGTCTGAAGCCCAAAGCAAAGTTGGTTCTGATTTGCCAACGGTTGGCCCGAAACGATTTGGCCGGATACTTGATCGACCGCAACGTTACCAAGGAAACGAAGCGTCAGAAAATTCTCGTGTTGCACATGGAAGCCAAAGAGGGCGATGTGCTGGGCCGTGGTGTTGGAGACCGACTCTGGCCTGAATGGTACACCGCAGGAATGGTGGCAGACGCCAAGCGGGATGATTACAAATGGCGTACTCTGTATCAGCAAGAGCCTCCAGCCGATGAAGGTTCGTGGGCTTCCACGGAAGACATCCAGTTTCGGGTGCCAGAAGGCAAGCCGGAAGTAACATACGGCATGACCGACTTGGCCCTGTCCGTGAATACAGGCGATTACACCGTTCATTTGGTAGTTTCCGTAGACCGTAACTCTGATTGGGACGTCATCGACGCCAAACGGGGCCGGGTGGACGTAAACCAATCCTCCGAGGATGTAATTAGCCTCTGCTCGACTTATCATCCGCAAGAGTGGCTGATCGACGATGACAACATGGCCAAAGTGTTTATGCCTCTGGTTGCTACTCGTGGGCGCGAATTGGGAGTGTCCGTACCGCTCAAAATGATGCCGATGCGGGGGCAGGACAAGGAAACTCGCGCAGCACCCCTGCGGGGTCAGTTCAAGCGCAGAAAGGTATTCCTGAACCCCAACGCGGCCTATTGCAAGTGGCTCGTGCCCGAGCTGCTCCAGTTCCCAAATGCTCTGGGGCAGGGCGTTGATGACGGTGTTGATTGCTTGGGTCTTATGGGCCGTAGGTTGCTTGCCATTTCCCGCCCCGCCCTCACCGTGGTGCCAAAGACCGTTCCGACTCGTCAGGAGATGAAACTCGACGAGTTGTTCGAAGACCACGGTGCTGGCCTTAAAATATCGGGAAGAAGAATTTAATGTCTGACAATATCAAGTCTATCGCCGGAACGGGCAAAAAACCCCAGACCAAGTACAATCGTTGGAACGACGAGATTACGAAGGGCGAGAAAGCACTTGAAAAGTGGCATTTGCGTGGCGCCTATATCTCCAAGCGGTATCTGGACGAACGGGATACGGACGTTGATGACCGCAAGTTCAACCTTTTCACCGCCAACACCGAAATCATGATGTCGAGTCTGTACGCGAAAATCCCGAAAGTGGATGTCTCGCGCCGGTTCGAGCAACACATGGACGACACGGCCCGCATATCGGCCATGATGCTGGAAAATTGCATCAAGCAGGATTTGGAAGACCCATGCTCCAATTTCGACCAAGTGATGCGGTATGCAGTGCAAGACCGCCTGATCGACGGCCTCGGAATGGCGTGGCTCCGCGTGGAAACGGAAACCGAGAGCAAAACCCTTCCACAGGAATTGGACCCACTCACCAACGAGGTGATCCGCGAGGAATCCACGTACGACGAAGTGACCCATCAGGAAGTGCCGATCGACTTTGTCCATTGGAATGACGTTCTGTGGTCCCCGTGCCGTACTTGGGAAGAGCGCCGCTGGGTTGCTCGCCGCGTTTATCTGGACTACGATGGTTTGGAAGCTCGTTTCGGACAGGAAATCGCCAACCAAATCCCGCTGAAACAGCAAGACGACCAGACGTACAACCAAATAACCTCCTCGACCGAGCAACAACAGGAAAAGGCGTGTATTTATGAGATTTGGGACCGCGTAGCCAAGGAAGTAATCTGGTTCTCGAAAGACTATAAAGAGCTTCTGGACGAGAAAGAAGACCCGTTGCATCTGGACGATTTTGAACCATTCCCGAAGCCCATGTTCGCAACCATGACGACGGACGCATGCGTTCCGGTTCCTGATTTCGTCATCCTGCAAGACCAGTACAACGAAATGGATCAGGTGAACAACCGGATCTCGCTGCTGGTGCAAGCCTGTAAGGTCGTTGGCGTCTATGACCAGACTGCAACTGGCGTTGCTCGGATGTTGCAGGAAGGCTCCGACAACACCCTGATTCCGGTGGACGGCTGGGCGATGTTCGCGGAAAAGGGTGGAGTAAAGGGCGTCATTGATTGGCTTCCGCTGGAAGTTGTCGTCCAAGCGCTGGAAAAGCTTCGTCAAGCCCGCGAAGACATCAAAGGCCAAATTTACGAAATCACGGGCATTAGCGATATCGTCCGGGGCGACACGAAAGCAAGTGAAACCCTCGGAGCGCAGACTCTCAAGGCGCAATTCGCTGGTGTCCGCATTCAATCGAAGCAGGAGGAAGTCGCCCGATTCGCGCAAGACATTCTCCGCATCAAGGGCGAGTTGATCTGCAAGCATTTCACGGTCGCGCAAATTACCAAAATGTCTGGGATTGAATACTACCCCGACTTCTTGCAAAATCCGCAGGGCGTTCAGCAAGCCATCCAGCTCTTGAAATCCGACCACGAAACGTTCGAGTGGCGCGTGAAGGTGCAAGCGGACTCGCTGGCCCAAGAGAATTCCGCAGTAAATAAGAAGGACAAGGTCGAATTCACCAACGCTATGGCTACGTTCTTGCAGTCAGCGGCAACGACCATGAAGGCCATTCCGGAAAGCGCTCCGATCATTTTCGAATCCTTGAAGTTCTCGATCAGCGGATTCAAGGGCGCACGTGAGCTTGAGGGCGTTATTGACCACACTCTCAAGGTCATCATGGACAAGATTCAGAACCCGCCAGCTTCGCCGCCTAACCCGGCAGTCGAGAAGGCTAAAGTGGACATGCAATTGGCGCAGCAGGACCATCAGTTAGAGTCCCAAGGCAAGCAACAGGACTTCCAGATTGCGCAGGCGGAAGCTCAAGCAGACTTGTCCCTCAAGCAGCAGGAGGCACAAATGGAAGTTCGCAAGTTCATGATGGAAATGCAGCAATCTCAGCAAGAGTTTGCCCAGCTAATGAGGCAAAATCAAGAGCAATTTTTGCAGACCATAGCCCAGAACGCGGCTTTGGGCCGTCAAAAACTCGATTTGGCAGAAGCGCAAGCCGTGGCCAAAGCGTCCTCAACCCTGCCCAACTCTAAGGAGTAACACCATGCGATTCATCGACGTCACCTGCACCAGCACAGAAATTCCTGAGGGCAAGAAACTAATGCACGACGTAGCAACTGACCGTCGTTTTGTGATGGCTGACGATGCCGACCCGGCAGAAGTCGCTGATGCCATTTACGAAAATGAAGCCAAAGCCGCTGCTAAGGCCGTTAAGGCATCCAAAGCCGAAGCCGACAAAGCCGAAGGCGCAAAGTAATCATGTCGCGCAAGTCTTACATCCAAATCAACGGGAAGCTTTATGACAAGTCCCTGCCCCTTCCGGAGGAAGTGCAAAACGCAGTCAGCAACCGTGGACCCGCTTTTATTCCTGACCTACCTGATTTTGTTAGCCCTATCGATGGGAAGTTGGTACGGGGTCGTGCGGGCCTTCGAGACCATTGCGCCCGTCATGATGTCGTACCTACAAGGGATCTGGGCGGGCTTCCTCCAAAGCTTTCTGTGACCGAGCATAGGCCCGACCGACAGGCCATTCGGCAGGAAATCGCAAGACAGTTGTACAAGTAGCCACACACATAGAAGGATAAATCATGGAACTACGCGAAGAAATCTCGGCAGCGGTGGAAAACACCCCCGTCGAAAGCCCCGCCCCGGCTCCGGTTGCATCGGCACCGGTTGCTCTTGCGCCCGCCCCCGCCGCGAAAAGCCCTGCCTCGGCTCCTGCCGACCCTGTCGATCATGGCCACGACGAACACCACGACGACCAGCTGGCCGACGTAAGCAAAGCCAAGTCGATCGAGGAAGTTGCGAACAAACCCGCCAGTGAGCCTGCGGCCAAGCCCGCCCCCGTTGCTGACGAAGGCAAGCCGCAATCCGATCCTCGCGTAGACCGTGCCCCTGCTAGTTGGAAGGGCGACGCTAAGAAAGTGTGGGAAGGACTGCCGCTCCAAGCCCGTCAGGAAGTGATTCGCCGTGAGCGGGATACTCTCCGCGTCCTGCAAGAAAACGCGGGCCTGAAAAACAAGGTCGACCCGATTCAACGGATAGTAGACCAGAACCGCGAAGTCATTCAGAAATTTTATGGCGGCGACCCGGTGGCGGCGTTGAACAATATGATGGTGGTCGATCGCAATCTGACCAGCGGCACTCCGCAAAGCAAAGCCGAATTCGTGGCGCGCATCATCAACAACTTCGGAATTGACATTGAAGTTTTGGATGCTGTGCTGTCCAAATCTCCGATCCCACATAGTGCTGCGCAGCAAAGCGGGGTTGAGGAGCTTATTAATCAACGTTTGGCCCCGGTGATGGACTTTGTACAAGAGCGCCGTAGGGCCGAGCAGCAAGCGGTGCAACAGGCAGACCAGCGGGCAGCGCAGACAGTAGAACAAATGGCGTCGGACCCGTCTTATCCCTATTTCGAAGATGTTCGGGATGAAATGGCCGACCTGATTGAAATTTCAAGTCGAAGGGGCGCAACACTCTCTCTCCACGACGCGTATGAAAAAGCAACACGGTTGAATGACAGTACGTTCCAAGCATCTTCTGTCAGAAATCAGACAGAGAGTGACACGCAACGCGCACTATCCGCCCACCAAGAAGCCCAAGCGGCCAAAGGAGCATCAGTAAGCATCACAGGGAACCCGAACGGGGCCGGAAACGGTCTCAAAGCTAACCCAGCCGATTTGCGCAGTGTCATTGCTTCGCAATTTGGGGAAGGCGGCGCACGAGTATGACGCGCACTCTTTCGATGATTTCCTTGGCCCAACTCGGGCCGGGGGCAATACTCGAAGACATCAACCCGACTCCACAAGAGTTCCGGGTAACGCAAGGCGCGAAGTCGGCAGCGCCAGTCGAAGCGGAAACGCCCATCGACAGTAAAGACGACAAATCCCTTCCGTTATCCACTCAGGAGTAAATCATGGGCTTTCCCAATGTTAGCGACATTATCGCAACTACGATCCAAAACCGTTCGGGCGTTATCTCGGACAACGTCAGCAAGAACAATGCTCTTCTGTCCCGCCTGAAACAGCGCGGCAACATCAAGACGTTCAGCGGCGGCAATCAGATCTTGCAGGAACTATCGTTCGCTGAAAACAGCAATGCCGGGTACTACAGCGGGTATGAAACGCTGCCGACCGGTGCGCAAGACGTCATCAGTGCGGCGCAATACGACTTGAAGCAAGCCGCTTGCCCGGTAACTATTTCCGGCCTCGAACAGCTCCAAAACTCGGGCAAGGAAGCGATCATCGACCTGCTCGAAAGCCGCATTTCGGTCGCTGAGTCTACCATGAGCAACTTGATCGCTTCCGGCATCTACGGCGACGGCACGGCTTACGGCGGTCGCGAAATCAGCGGCCTTAAGCTGCAACTCCCGTCCAACCCGGCCACTGGTACTGCTGGCGGCATTGATCGCGCAACGTGGAACTTCTGGCGTTCGCAGAAGTTTGCGGCAGTTGCTGATGGCGGCGCGGCCACCACAGCAGCGAACATCCAAAGCTATATGAACCAGCTCTGGGCGAAGATGGTTCGCGGCCAAGACCGGGTCGATTTGATCGTCATGGACAACGCCTATTGGGGCCTGTATATGGCGTCGTTGCAAGCTATCCAACGCTTCACTTCCAGTAGCGATGCGAATGCGGGCTTTGCCTCGGTCAAGTTCATGGATGCTGATGTGATCCTCGACGGCGGCATCGGCGGGTTCATGGCATCGAAGGAGGCATACTTCATCAATTCGAAGCACATGTTCTATCGCCCGCACGCTCAGCGCAACATGGTTCCGTTGTCTCCGGGCAAGCGCTACAGCGTCAATCAAGACGCCGAAGTGCAAATTCTGGCGTGGGCTGGCAATCTCACCTCCGACGGTTTGCAATTCTCGGGCAAGATGTTCGAGTAATCGAGCCTAGGGACTTCGGTCCCTACCTCATCTTCCCTTCATTGAACAAGGAGCAGCAAAATGGCAACGAAAATTTCGGTTCAACCGCTCATCGGGGCGAATTTGGACAACAACAATATCAGCACTCTTATCA
>Ga0302299_10001369_pt1 | contig 14616 bp, 13 predicted proteins | sample III_Fen_N3_4_FD_198795 | JGI IMG/M metagenome (GOLD analysis project Ga0302299, IMG submission 198795) | Peat permafrost microbial communities from Stordalen Mire near Abisko, Sweden - III_Fen_N3_4 | ecosystem: Environmental > Terrestrial > Soil > Wetlands > Permafrost | place: Sweden: Abisko... | reverse complement strand
TCGGTCGACGTCGAGGTCGGTGAGCAGCAACCCCTTCTGCGGGACCGAGATCCGCCACTCGGAGCTGACCAGGGTGAGTCGGAATGAGACCAGGTACGGGCTCGCGATCGGCATCGACGTGAACTCCCCGTGCGGACCGATCGTGGCGGTGGGCGTGGTCGTGAACTGGACCACGCCTGGGCTCGCGGAAGTCTGGTACGCCGTGCTCGGGTAGACCACCGCCCCTGCCCCGGGATTCCACGCCCGACCCGCATCCGCCGTGAGGTACGAACGCGCGACGGCGAAGTCGTTGTCGGACGACGCGTTGGCCGTGAGGAACCCGTTGACGATCTCGAGCGGCGACGCGCCCTTCGCCGGTGACGCCGGCAGCACCCGGGTGAAGGGCTCGGTGCGGTCGGCCCGAACCTGTTCGCCGACCCGAACGGGCCCGGACGACGGGATCCCCGCGCACCCCGAGAGCAGCAGGGCCCCTACCGCGGCCGCCGCGGCGAGCATTCGGGACCGTCGGCTAGCCATCCTGGCTCCTTGGTCGCGCGCCGACAGACAACGGCATCCGCCGCACGGAGCGGGCGTCGGACGGCTCCAGCGGGAGCGGAGACTCGGTGAAGTCCTCCAGGGCCCGGCGCGGAAGGGTGAGGCGGAAGTGCGCGCCGTCACCGGGCTGCCCCCAGGCTTGGAGCCACCCCCCGTGCAGGCGCGCGTCCTCCAGCGCGATAGCGAGCCCGAGGCCGGTGCCACCGGTGGTGCGGGCGCGCGCCGGGTCAGCCCGCCAGAACCGGTTGAACACCAGGGAGGCCTCGCCCGGACGAAGGCCTACCCCGTGGTCGCGCACTCCCACGGCGACCGCGTGCTCGTCGCAAGCGATCTCGATGTCGACCGGACGGGCCTCGGCGTGCTCGATCGCGTTGACCACAAGGTTGCGCAGGATCCGTTCGAGGCGTCGCGGGTCGGCGTACACGAGGCAGCGATCCGGCGGCATCTTCGTGCGGACTTCCACGTCCTTGCGCTCCGCGAGCGGTTCGGTGCCCTCGCACACCCGGCGCACGACGTCGCGCAGGTCGACCGGCTCGACGTCCAGCACGGCCGCTCCCGCATCGAAGCGGCTGATCTCGAGCAGCTCGGTGAGCAGCTCCTCGAACCGGTCGAGCTGGGTCTGCAGCAGTTCGGCTGACCGGGCCGTTGCCGGGTCGAACCCGTCGCGGGCCTCATGCAGGACGTCCGCGGCCATGCGGACGGTCGTGAGCGGCGTGCGCAGCTCGTGCGAGACGTCGGCGACGAAGCGGCGCTGCACCCGCGAGAGGTCCTCGAGCTGGCGGATCTGTTTCTGCAGAGAGCCGGCCATCTGGTTGAACGAGGTGGCCAGCGCGGCGAGGTCGTCCTCGCCGTCGACCGCCATGCGCTCCTCTAGGCGGCCGGCCGAGAACTGCTCGGCGGTGCGGGCCGCGAGTCGTACCGGCGTGACGACCTGACGGGTGACCAGCCAGGCGATCGCGCCGAGGAGGAGGACGAGCGCGGCGCCGGCCACGGCGAGCAACCGACGAACCAGGTCGAGCGTCTCTTGCTCCTGGGTCAGCGGGAAGAGGTAGTACAGCTCGTACCGACCGCCGCCCTTGGCCGTCAGGGGTGCTCCGACTGCGAGCCCCGTGACCGAAGGGCGACCGCCGGTGTAGTGGATCACGGTGTACGTGTCAGCTTGGCGCGAGTCGCTGCTGACCACCTTCGCCAGGGACTCGGGCACGCTCGCGGGGTCGACGTCGGTGGAGCCGAAGCCGGGCGACGAGCCGGCACCGAGAACCAGCACCTCGTACCGCGCCGGGCTGCCCGCCCGGTTGGCGAGCTGGCTGATGATGCCGTCGAGCAGGTTGCTGGTCGACGAGAGGTCCGTGCGGTCAGCGGCGTCTAGCTTGGCCTGGGCCTCGCTCAGGCCGGAGCGGGATTCGTCGAGCGCTGACCGCTGCCGAGCATCGAGCAGGCCGGAGGTCACCCGGGCCAGCAGCACCCAGCCCAAGACAGCCACGACGAGTACCGACAGCATCAGGGTCGTCGCGACGATGCGCGCCTGCAGCGACCGTCGCCACCCCGAGGTGAGGCGGTGCACCAGCTGGCCGAGCCGGAACCACGCCTGCGACACCCGCACAGCAAACGATGGCGTCGGGCCGCCGCTGCTGATGGTCACCAGTCAATGATGACTGACGTCGGCACGGGCGCCGACCGAACGAGGACTTGGCTAGGGCGTGTTGGCTGGAGGACCTGCTTTGTAGCCCACCCCACGGACCGTCACGACGATCTCGGGCTTCTCCGGGTCTTGCTCGATCTTGGACCGGAGGCGCTGCACATGCACGTTCACGAGCCTGGTGTCCGCCGCGTGCCGGTAGCCCCAGACCTGTTCCAGCAGCACCTCGCGAGTGAAGACCTGCCAGGGCTTGCGGGCCAGCGCGACGAGCAGGTCGAACTCGAGCGGAGTCAGGCTGATCGCGTGACCCGCGCGCGTCACCGAGTGCCCGGCCACGTCGATGGACAGGTCGCCGATGGAGAGCTGCTCCGCCGTGGGCGAGGTCTCGCGCCGAAGCCTGGTGCGGATCCGAGCGACGAGCTCCTTGGGCTTGAACGGCTTGACGATGTAGTCGTCGGCGCCGGACTCGAGGCCGAGCACGACGTCGACCGTGTCGGTCTTGGCCGTCAGCATCACGATCGGCACCCCCGACTCGGCCCTGATCTGCTTGCAGACATCGATGCCGTCGCGGCCAGGGAGCATCAGGTCGAGCAGCACCAGGTCGGGCTTGGAGTCCCGGAAGACGCCGATGGCACGCAACCCGTCGCCGCAGAAGACCGGGTCGAAACCCTCCCCCCGCAGCACGATTCCCAGCATCTCGGCCAAGGCCGGATCATCATCCACTACGAGTACGCGTCCCCTCATGGCCCCATCGTGGCACCTGATGAGCGCAAAAGGCGCAACGAGCCGACAAGTCGTCCGGCTGCCGGGCTACCTGCGTGGCACGATGGGCGCGGTTTTGCAGTCCGCCGCAGCACGAGGGAGCCCACGGATGTCGGAAACGCCGGACTGGAGCGCGCCGGACGGGACTCCCGGAGTGCCGCCTCCGCCTGGGTACGGCCCGCCTCCGCCTGGGTACGGCCCGCCTCCGCCGGCGTACGGGGCGCCGACGTTCGGGAGCTACGGCTACCCGCAGCTGGCGGACGCACCCAAGCCGGGCGTGGTGCCGCTACGTCCGCTCGGAGTCGGTGAGCTGCTCGACGGAGCGTTCACCGCGGTGCGCACCAACTGGCGGGTCATGCTCGGTGTCGCCGCCATCGTGTCGGCCGTCAGCGGCCTGCTCCAGCTCGCCGTGAACCTGTCGCTCAACGACCTGACGACCCAGTCGTTCACGAACGACCCGACCGCCGATCCGACGTCGACCATGTTCTCGTTCAGCCTTGCGGCCGACGGGGCCTCGATCGTCGGTGCGATCATCGAGTGGGCGGGCATCGTCTTCGTCGGTGGGATCGCTGCAGTCGTCGTCAGCCGGGCCGTGCTGGGCCAGCGCACGACCTACGGCCAAGCATGGGCGCAGGTCCGGCCGCAGCTGCTCAAGCTGTTCGGGCTCACGTTCCTGGTCGGTCTGGCCGTCGGGATCGGCGCGATCTTGTGCCTGCTCCCCGGCCTCTACCTCGCCATCGCGTTCGCCCTGGCCACGCCGGTACTGGTCCTCGAACGGTCCGGGATCACCGCGGCCATGGGGCGCTCCTTCGCCCTCACCAAGCGCGCGTGGTGGCGCACGTTCGGAATCGGACTGCTCGGCTACCTGATCGTCGTGCTGATCTCGGCGGCTATCGCCATCCCGCTGCTGCTGGTGGGGGTTGGCACGTCGGGGATCCTCTCGGGGGCGACCAACTCGGACGGCTTCGTCACGGTCGAGGTGCTCAGCGCGCTCGCGTCGATCATCTCGGGCACGATCACCTATCCGTTCGTGTCCGCGCTCATCACGCTCGTGTACGTGGATCGACGGATGCGGACCGAGGGCCTCGACATCGATCTGATGCGGGCCTCCGGGTACGGCCAGCCGCAAGCGTGAGCGTCCTCCTGACCGGAGTCCTCGTAGGGCCCCCGCTCCAGCCGGGACGCGACCAGGCTGCACGCGCCGCGCAACAAGAACTGTCGAAGCAGATCTACCAGCAGGCCCAGCCGTCGCTCCTCGAACGCGTGCTGGAGTGGCTGCAGGAGCAGTTCGACCAGCTCGCGCACCGGGTGGCTTCGGCGGTGCCCGGCGGGTGGTGGGGGCTGGTCGTGATCGTGCTGCTCTTCGTCCTGGTCGTGGTGCTGGTGCGTTGGCGGGTCGGCGGCCTCGCCCGAACGTTGGCGGTGCGGCCGGTGGTCTTCGGTGGTACGGCCAGGTCCGCGGCGCAGCATCGCGCCGCGGCGGACCGGGCAGCGGCGGAGGGACGTTGGGACGAGGCGGTCCTCGAGCGCTTCCGAGCCGTCGTGCGCCAGCTCGAGGAACGTGCGGTCATCGACGAGCGCGCCGGTCGCACCGCCGACGAGGCCGCCCTGGACGGCGGCCGGCTGCTGCCCGAGTGTGCCGCCGCGCTGCGTACCGGCGCCTCGCTGTTCGACGACGTGGCCTACGGTTCCGTACCGGCGGGGCCGGAGGGCGACCGGGCGCTGCGCGACCTGGACGAATCGGTCCGGGCGGCGCGACCAGCCCTGGCCTCGCGATGAGCGTGGGACCGCTGTGACCCTGACGTCACTGGACCGCACGAACCGGCAACGAGTGCGCGCCCTCCGCCGGCCGTTGCTCATCGGCGCACTGGTGCTCCTCGCTGCTCTGCTGATCAGCTGGTCCCTCGCCACCACACACGGCTACCTCGACCCTGATGCCGCGGACCCGCAGGGCGGACGGGCGCTGCGGGTGCTCCTCCAGGACGGCGGGGTCACCGTCCACCGGGTGACCACGGTCGAGCAGGCGACGGCGTCGCTCGGCGGCACCGGCGTGGGTCGCACCTTGGTGGTGAATGACGCGGAAAACCTTCTGCCGCAACAGCTTTCGGTGCTGTTCGGCACGGCGGCGGACCTGGTGCTGATCGGACCCGACTCCGAGCAGCTGACCCAGCTCGTCCCCGAGCTCACCGCGCCGCGGACGTACCCGGGAGAGCTGCGCGACGCTGCCTGCGCCTATCCCACCGCCGTCAGGGCGGGTCGGGCTTTCGCCGGCGGCGTGGCGTTCTCGGCCGCCGAGGGAGCCGACGTCGTGCTCTGCTACGCGGCGGACGGCAAGGGGACCCTGGCCGTCGTCCATCGCGCCGGCGGCCGCACCATCACCGTCGTCGGGCTCGGAGACGCGTTCACCAACGCCCGACTGGGCGACGAAGGGAACGCTGCGCTCGGCATCGGACTGCTCGGGGCCGACGCGGACCTGACCTGGGTAGTGGCGCAGCCAGCCCTGGTCGGAGGTCAGCCCGGGTCCACCCGCCTGCGCGATCTGCTCCCCCGGTGGGTCGGGCTCGCCCTCCTGCAGCTCGGCGTGGTCGTGCTGCTGCTCGCGGTATGGAAGGGGCGGCGGTTCGGACCGGTCGTGGTCGAACCCCTCCCGGTCGTCGTGCGGGCGGCGGAGGCAACCGAAGGTCGAGCCCGGCTGTACCGCAGGGCTCGGGCACGCGACCGTGCAGCCGAGACCTTGCGCGCCCGCACGCGACTCCGGCTCACCGCGTCCCTCGGCGTACCCGCCGCAGCCGGACGCAACCAGTCGAGTCCGGACTCGTTGGTTGGTGTCGCGGCGGCGCGTAGCGGCTTGCCCCACGCCGACGTCGCGGCGCTGCTCTTCGGCACGACGCCCCCTGACGACCCGGCGCTCGTCCGGCTGGTGAATGATCTGGACACCCTCGAGAGGACGGTTCGCCGCACATGACCAACTACCCCGACAGCCCGTACGGGCAGTCGCCCCCGGAGCCGGTGCCTGAGCTGCCCGGCGACCTGGCGCGACGAGCACTTCTGGCCCTGCGCACCGAGGTGGCCAAGGCCGTCATCGGGCAGGAGGCCGCAGTGACAGGGCTGGTGATCGCCCTCCTCACTCGGGGGCACGTGCTCCTCGAGGGTGTCCCTGGCACGGCAAAGACGTTGCTGGTGCGCGCGTTGGCCGCGTCGCTGGACCTCGACACCAAGCGGCTGCAGTTCACCCCCGACCTGATGCCGGGCGACGTGACGGGCTCGTTGGTCTACGACGCGCGCACCGCGGAGTTCTCGTTCCGGGCCGGCCCGGTCTTCACCAACCTGCTGCTCGCCGACGAGATCAACCGGACACCGCCGAAGACCCAGGCGGCGCTGCTCGAGGCGATGGAGGAGCACCAGGTCTCGGTCGACGGGACCCCGCGGCCGCTGCCCGACCCCTTCATCGTGTGCGCGACCCAGAACCCGATCGAGTACGAGGGCACGTACCCGCTGCCGGAAGCCCAGCTCGACCGCTTCCTGCTCAAGCTCTCGATCCCGCTTCCGCCGAGGGCCGACGAGGTGCTGGTTCTGCAGCGGCACACCGACGGCTTCGACCCTCGCGACCTCGCGGCGGCCGGCGTCACCGCGGTCGCCGGGGCGGCCGATCTCGCCGCCGGACGAGCAGCGGTGCGGACTGTCGCGGTTGCCCCGGAGGTCCTCGGCTACGTCGTCGACCTGTGCCGGGCGACCCGCGAATCGCCGTCGCTGCGCCTGGGTGTGTCCCCCCGCGGCGCGACCGGCCTGCTCGCCTCCGCCCGGGCCTGGGCGTGGCTCTCGGGGCGCGCGTACGTCACGCCGGACGACGTGAAAGCGTTGGCCCGTCCCGCCTTGCGCCATCGGGTGCAGCTGCGCGCCGAGGCCGAGCTCGAGGGCGTCACCGCTGACGGTGTCATCGACGGCGTGCTCGCCAGCGTGCCGGTCCCCCGGTAGCACACTGTGTTTCTCACCGGTCGCCTCGCAGCCCTCGCCCTGCTGGGCGTGGGCGCCGTGATCGCGGTCGAGGTGGCGACCGGCTCCGGGTGGGGCTTCCTGGTCGACATCGCCCTGCTGGCCGCAGTAGTGCTGGATGTCCTGCTCGCCGGATCCGTGCGCGCGCTGACGTTCACCCGGAGCGGCGACGCCAACGTGCGGCTCGGCGAGGCGGCGTCAGTGACCCTGACCCTCACCAACCTGTCCGGACGGGTCGTGCGCGGGCGGCTCCGCGACGCCTGGCCCCCGTCGGCCGGAGCGCTGTCGTCCAGGCACTCGATCGAGGTCGGACCCGGCGAGCGCCGTCGGATCACCACCACCCTGCGGCCCACCCGGCGAGGGGATCGGCGCGCGGAACGCGTCACCGTGCGGTCGACCGGGCCGTTCGGTCTGGCCGGGCGCCAGGGGTCGCACGCCGTGCCTTGGACGGTGCGCGTGCTGCCGCCGTTCACCTCGCGCAAGCACCTGCCGAGCAAGCTCGCCCGGTTGCGCGACCTCGACGGCAGGACCCAGGTGATGGTCCGAGGGCAAGGGACCGAGTTCGACTCGCTGCGCGAGTACGTCCCGGGTGACGACGTCCGGTCGATCGACTGGCGGGCCAGCGCCCGGGTGCGCGACGTCGTCGTGCGTACGTGGCGTCCCGAACGCGACCGGCGGGTCCTGCTCGTCGTCGACACAGGTCGGTCGGCCGCCGGTCGGGTCGGCGACGCGCCCCGACTCGATGCGGCGCTCGATGCGGCCCTGCTGCTCGCTGCCCTCGCGACCCGCGCAGGCGACCGGGTCGACCTCATTGCGCACGACCGACTGCTACGCGCTTCGGTGCAGGGTCGCACGATGTCCGAGCTGCTGCCGTCGATGGTGCAGGCGATGGCACCGCTGGAGGCCCAGCTCGTCGAGCCGGACTGGGACCGGCTGGCCGCGGAGATCATGCGCCGAGCCCCGCGCCGATCGCTGGTGGTCCTGCTCTCGGCACTGGACCCGTCGGCCGTCCAGTACGGCCTGCTGCCGGTCGTCGCTCGCCTCACCGCCAAGCACGTCGTCGTGCTCGCTTCGGTGGCCGACCCTCGGCTCGCCGAGATGGCCGCCGCTCGCGGTGACGTGACAGCCGTGTACGAAGCGGCGGCGGCGGCCCGGGTGGCCCTCGACCGGTCCTTGGTGGCTGCCCGGCTGACCCGCGCGGGGGTGCTCGTCGTCGAAGGCGTGCCCGACGACCTGCCGCCGCGCCTGGCTGACGCGTACCTCGCGCTGAAAGCCGCCGGCCGGCTCTAGCCCCGGCGCAGTGGACGCGACGGGTAGCCGGTGTCGAAGTGCTGGTAGTCGGCCGTGCTGTTGTCCTGCCAGGTCCAGCCCGCACTGGTGAACTCCCGCCACGCGCTGCCGCCCTTGACGATGACCGCGCGACCGGCCGGGGTGGTCGCTGCCACGACCCGGTGGCTGCCGAAGTAGGCGTCGGGCTGGAAGCAGGCGCACCTCGGGTCGACCCAGGGGTTCTCATACGGGTTCAGGTCCACCGCCCGACCGTTCGCGTGCGGTGACGCGGCCGACGGTGCGTTGGCCTGCCCGCTGCGGCGGCAGTTGAACGCCGAGGTGTTGTCGGCCGCCATGCTCGCGTTGTCGTCGCCCCCGAACTGCTCCACCGGGATGATGCTGTGCACCGGGTAGCGGTCGCGATAGAGCCGGGCGAAGACGCCGGCGACGCTCGCTGACACGTCGGCGTTGACCACCAGCGTGCCTCGGTGCGTTGCCCCGTCAAAGCCGACGTACGGCACGTCGACGTCGCGCAGCCCGGCCCGGTCGACCGGGCAACCGGTGCGCCAGGTGCCCGTCGCCAGGATCCGTTTCCACTGCGCGTCGGGGAGGCGGCGGATCACCGTCGCCGTCGACGTGGCAGCGGCGGACGGGCTCGGGTCGGGCGTGCTGGTCGGGCTGGGGCTCGGGGGTTCCGCTGACGGGCTCGGAGACGGCGTGAGCGAGGAGGCCGTCGGCGCGTTCGCTGTGGGCGGTGCAGCGGTGACTTGCTGCGTCGCGGAGCAGGCGGTGAGCGCGTACGCCAGGAGCGCGCCGGCCAGTACCCGGGTCCCCCAGCGCGGTTGCGTCACCGCGCCATCATCCCCCGAGCGAAGCGGCAATCAGCCCGAGCGAAGCGGCACAGGAGACACCTACGCTTCCGTAGGCTACGCTTGCGTAGGTTACGTTGCCGTAGGTTCTCGCGCCGGAGGTTCTCCCTTGTCGATCACGGATGCTGCACGTCGAATCGACGTGGTGCCCCCCGTCATCCAGGGCGGGATGGGCGTCGGCGTGTCCGGCTGGCGGCTGGCGTCTGCAGTTGCCCGGGCCGGCGGCCTCGGCGTCATCTCCGGCGTGGCCCCCGACCTGCTGCTGGCCCGGATGCTCCAGGACGGCGACCCGGACGGTCACGTCCGCCGCGCAATCGCCACGTACCCGGACCAGGTCTTCGTCGACGAGACGCTGCGCCGGTTCTTCCGGGCCGCGGGCCGACCCGAGAGCGGCGAGTACCGCCCCATCCCCAAGCTCGACCTGCACCAGCGCATCGACGCCGTCCGGCTGACCGCGCTGGGTGCGTACATGCAGGTCTGGCTCGCACGCGAGGGCCACGACGGCATCGTCGGCATCAACCTGCTCGAGAAGGTCCAGCTCTGGACGCCGGCCACCGTGCTCGGTGCCATGGTCGCAGGCGTCGACGCGGTGCTCGTTGGAGCCGGAGTGCCGCGTCGGATCCCGCGGCTGCTCGACGAGCTCGCCGCCGGCCAGACCGTCACCTTGCCCATCGACGTCGATGGGGCAACGGCCGACGACACGTACGAGATCACCCTCGACCCGCGCGTCGTGCTGCGGCAGCCCGAGGTTTCGCTCAAGCGGCCCGCGTTCCTCGCGATCATCTCCAGCCACGTCCTGGCCGGCTATCTCCAACGCGACGAGATCACGGCGGCGGACGGGTTCGTCGTCGAGGGGTGGACCGCGGGCGGCCACAACGCCCCGCCGCGGCGGCCCGAGGTCGACGCGAGCGGGCAGGCGGTCTATACCGACCGCGACAACGTCGACCTGATCAAGATGGCAGCGCTCGGCCACCCGTTCTGGCTGGCTGGCGGCTACGGCACTCCCGACAAGATTGGCGAGGCCATGGCGGCGGGCGCCCGCGGCGTCCAGGTCGGTACGCCGTTCGCGCTCTGCTTCGACTCCGGGTTGCGTCCGGAGCTGCGGGCCTCGATGCTGGCGTCCGTACGCGACGGTTCGGCGAACGTACGCACCGACGCACTCGCCAGCCCCACCGGCTTCCCGTTCAAGGTGCTCGACATGGTCGGCACCATGACCGACCCGGTGGCGCACGAAGCCCGGGGCCGGATCTGCGACCTCGGCTACCTTCGAGCCCCGTTCCGTCGCGACGACGCCACCGTCGGGTACCGCTGCCCGGCTGAGCCCGCCGACGCGTACCTCAAGAAGGGCGGCGACGCAGCGGACCTCACGGGTCGGCTCTGCCTGTGCAACGGGCTCACCGCCGCCGTCGGCTTCGCGCAGGAGCGGCCGGACGGCTCGGTCGAGCCGCCGCTGCTGACCTTGGGCGCAGACCTCGCAGCCGCGCACGAACTGCTGCTGCGCTACCCCGACGGCTGGTCCGCCGCCCAGGTGGTCCACTGGCTGCAAGAGGGCCTCCCCCCGACCCGCTGACCCCACCCCAGCACCCCATGTTGATCTTGAGCAAAACTGGGTCTTCATCGGCGTGTCGGCACCGTGTTGCTCAAGATCAACATGGGGTGCGGGGGTGTGGTTAGGGGGATGTGGGGGCGGTGTCGCCGGCGGCTGAGCGGTCGAGGTCGCCGGTCTCGCCCGCGCGAGCGGCGCGCCCACCGAGCACCCAGACGTAGGCCAGGAAGCCGGCCCACGCCGCAGTACCGATCCCGATCCGGGCCCAGGTGGGCAGCCCAGAGGGCGTGACGAACGCCTCGATCACGCCGGATACCAGCAGGACCACGACCAACCCCATCGCGACGCCGACCGCAGCTCGCCCCTCGACCGCGACCGCCTCGGCGCGCGGCCGTTCACCCGGCGCGACGATCGTCCAACCAAGCCGCAGCCCGACGCCCGCGGCAACGAACACCGCCGTGAGCTCAAGCAGCCCGTGCGGCAGGATCAGACCGAAGAACAGCCCCAGCTTGCCGTTGGCCGCCATCAGTCCTGCGGAGACCCCGACGTTCGCCGCGTTCTGGAACAGCAGGTACGGCACCGGCAACCCCAGCAGGCCGCCCGAGATGATCACCAGCGCCGACAGCCACGCATTGTTCGTCCACACCTGCAGCGCGAAGGCGCTCGCCGCATGCGACGAGTAGTACGACTGGAAGTCGTTGTCGACCAGCTGCCGGATCTGGTCCGGCGCAGCGATCGACGCCTGCACCGCTGGGTTCACCGCGACCCACCACCCCAACGCCACCCCCACGACGATCGACCCGAGCGCGGCGCCGATCCACCACCAGCGGGCCCGATAGACCGCCGCCGGGAAGCCCATCAGGACGAAACGCGCCAGCTCGCGCCAAGCGGGTGACGACGTTCCGGCCACTGCACTACGGCCCCGCGCAACCAGAGTCGACAACCGAGCGACCAGCGCAGGGTCCGGCGCCGCCGACCGAACGGTGGACAGATGTGTCGCGGTGCGTTGGTAGAGGTCGACGAGCTCGTCGACCTCTGTGCCGTTGAGGCGGCCCGGACGCCGGCTGAGCACCTCGAGTCGATCCCACTCGAGGCGGTGCGCTGCCACGAAGGCGTCGATGTCCATCCGCGGCAGACTATCCGCGGGCCGCCTCGACCCGGGCGATCTGAGACCATCGGGCCATGAGCGACTTCGGGGGACGGCACCAGATCGCGCTGGGCGGCGACGTCGTCACGGGGGAAGCCGTGGTGCTCGACCTGCGGATCGCCAAGCTGCCTTCGCGCGCCATCGCCCGGATCATCGACTTCGCCCTGCAGTACGCCTTGCTCCTGCTCTCGTTCGTCGTGCTGGCTGCGGTCGGATCGGGTACGAATCTGGACGAGGCCGCACTCGTCGGCATCGAGCTGCTCATCGTCGTGCTGATCGTGCTGGGGTACCCGGTGATCTTCGAGACACTCAGCCGCGGCAAGACCCTCGGCAAGATGGCGATGGGGCTGCAGGTCGTCCGCGACGACGGCGGACCGGTGCAGTTCCGGCAGTCGCTCGTACGCGCACTCATGGGCATCATCGAGATCTGGATCTTCTTCGTGATCGCGGTGGTGGCGAGCGCGGCGTCCGTACGGGGCAAACGCGTGGGCGACCACCTCGCCGGAACGGTGGTCGTACGAGTACGAATGCCGCGCGACGCCGCTCCCATGGTCGGCATGCCGGAACGGCTCGGGTCCTGGGCTGCTGGACTCGACCTGTCCCGGCTCCCGGACGACCTCGCGCTCACGGCGCGGCAATTCATGGCGCGTGCGCACGCGCTTCGGCCCGAGGTGCGCGAACCGATGGGGCTGCGGATCGCGCAGGACGTCAGCCGCTACGTGTCGCCGGCGCCACCCACCGGCGTGCACCCCCAGGAGTACCTCGCGGCCGTGCTCGCCGAACGCCGCCGCCGCGACGCAGCGCGCTACCCCGGCACCGCTCCCCAGCAGTACCCGCAGGCGCACCCGCAGGAACCCCAGCGGTCCGCGCCCGCCCCGATTCCGCCGACGACGGATCCAGGAACCGGCTTCGCGGCCCCTTACTGACTACTGCAGCAGGAGCAGGATCCCGAGGGCGCCGGGGATGTTGACGACCATGTGCGACACCATGCTCGCCGCAGTGCTGTCGGTCGTGGCGCGGACGGTGCCGAGCACGAGCCCGATCGTGAACAGCAACGGGAACCGGACCGCCTCGAGATGGAAGGCGGCAAACACGGCCGCCGTCGAGACGACACTCACAGCGACCGAGACTCCGAGTCGTCGGAACGAGCCGAAGACGAGTCCCCGAAAAGCGAGCTCCTCGACGATCGGAGCACCGAACGCCGTGCAGAGCGCCAGCACCACCAGGGGCAGGGACCCCTTGGCCATGGTCTGGGCCAGGTCGCCGACGGCTGAGTCGAACGGCCCGACCACCTTCTCGGTGATGGTCGCGACGATGTCCGCGAGGATGAGCGCGACGAAACCTCCGAGCACTCCGATCCCGAAGTCGCGTCGGGTGAGGGTCAGCCCGAAGTCGAGCCTGGGCCCGTTGCCCTTGGTGCGAGCGACGTGGAGCGGCCATCCGGCCAAGCAGACCCACGGCACCACGAGCAGGACGATGTACGACCACGCCTCGGCCGTACCCCCTCGGCGGCGTAGCGGCTCGGTGACGACAGCGACGGCGATCCCGAGCACCATCGTGCCCAGCAAGGTGATCGCGACATCGCTGAACCCCCAGCGGGGCTCCGGCAGCGCTTCGACCTCAGGAGTCGGCTGCGCCACTGGGCGTTCCGTCGACCACGTGGATGTTGAACGACGCGCCACCGACCGAGCCCATGATCCGCAGCCAGAGCGGGAGGTACAGCTCGAGTGCGCGGGCCGCCGAGAGGTCGCCGAGATCGAGGATCTCGGCGTCGGCCCAGCCGAACTCGTGGAGCATCGCACGCACCGTCGTCTTCGCCTCGGCATCGTTGCCCGCGAGGAAGGTGGAGTGCGGCCCGGGAAGGCCGCGCGGCGCGACCATCACCGACGCGGTCATCGTGTTGAGCGCCTTGACCAGCCGAACCGCAGGGAAGGCCGCCTGGATCCGCTCGGCCAGACTGTCGTCGCTGCTCGCCAGCACCTTCGGCGGGAAGCCAGCGGAGAAGTCGAGCGCGTTGGCCACGTCGACCACGACCTTGCCGGCGAGGTTCTCGGCTCCGGCCGACTCGAGCACCCTCAGGCTGACCAACCCGGAGGTCGCGTTGATCACGACGGAAGCGTGCGCGGCGGCGTCGGCGAACGAGACGGTGGCCCCGCCGGGCGCATCAGTCCCCGCCGTGCGGGATCCGACCCGCACGTCGTGGCCGAGCTCGACCAGTCGGGCTGCAAGGGTCCTGCCTACGACGCCCGTACCAAGGACGCCGTACGAGGTCACGACCCGTGCTCCCACGACGAGAGGTAGTCCTCCTGCGCCGGGGTGAGGGTGTCGATGGCCACGCCCATCGCCGCGAGCTTGAGCCGGGCGACCTCCTTGTCGATCTCGACCGGCACGTCGTACACGCCGGGAGCGAGCTCGCCAGCGTTGGCCACCAGCCACTCCGCCGTCAGCGCCTGGTCGGCGAACGACATGTCCATGACCGCAGCCGGGTGGCCCTCGGCCGCGCCGAGGTTGACCAGGCGTCCCTCCGCAAGCAGGATCAGCCGGCGCCCGTCCGCGAACACGTACTCGTCGGTCTGGTGGCGGATCTTGCGGTTGACGGTGGTGGCGTTGGTCTCCAGCCACTTCACGTCGATCTCGATGTCGAAGTGGCCCGAGTTGGCGAAGATCGCGCCGTCCTTCATCACCTCGAAGTGCTCGGCTCGCAGCACGTCGCGGTTGCCCGTGACCGTGACGAAGACATCGCCGATCTTGGCGGCCTCGGTCATCGGCAGGACCTTGTAGCCCTGCATGGTCGCGTCGAGCGCCTTGGTCGGGTCGATCTCGGTGACCACGACGTTGGCGCCCATGCCCTTGGACC
>Ga0302299_10001368_pt1 | contig 14632 bp, 13 predicted proteins | sample III_Fen_N3_4_FD_198795 | JGI IMG/M metagenome (GOLD analysis project Ga0302299, IMG submission 198795) | Peat permafrost microbial communities from Stordalen Mire near Abisko, Sweden - III_Fen_N3_4 | ecosystem: Environmental > Terrestrial > Soil > Wetlands > Permafrost | place: Sweden: Abisko... | reverse complement strand
GATCCGCACCGCAAGGTCTGCGGCCTCGAGGGCGCCCCGACTCAGGCCAGCCCCCTCGGTGCCGAGCAGCAGCGCACAGCGCTCGAGGCCATCGGTCGACAGCTCGTCCAGCGCGATCGATCCGGCGACCGGCGTGAGCGCCAGCACGGTGAAGCCGGCGGAGCGTACGTCGTCGATGCCCTCCGGCCAGGCGGAGAACCTGGCGTGCGGCAACGAGAACACGGTACCCATCGACGTCTTCACGGCACGGCGGAACAACGGGTCGGCGCAGCGTGGGTCGAGCAGCAGTCCGTCCATGCCGAACGCGGCAGCTGACCGGGTCACCAGACCTACGTTCGTCGGGTCAACCAGCCCCTCAAGCAGCACGACCCGACGGGCCGACGCGAGGAGCTGCGCGGGCGCGGGAAGCGGCAGCCGCTCCATCGACGCCAGTGCCCCCCGGTGCACTGAGAACCCCGTCAACGTCTCGAGCACGTCCTCCTCGGCAACGAACACCGGCCCGCTCCACCCGTCCAGCAGGTCGAGCAGCTGCGGCAGCCATCGGCGCGAGAGCAGGAGCGAGCGGATGGGGTAGCCGGCCCGTACGGCCCGCCGGATCACCTTGTCGCCTTCAGCGATGAACAGTCCGCCCGCTGGCTCCAGCCGCCGTCGCAGCGCGGTGTCGGTCAGGTCCACGTAGTCGGCTAGCCGGGGGTCGGCCGGGTCCGACACCTCGCAGATTGTGCCCACCCGGCCCATCCTGCCGTAGCGCGTGGGCCCGCTCCGCAGGTCAAGACCTGCGGCCGTCCTGTCGAAGACTCCATCGTGAGGGCGAAGCCGTGGTCGCGCCGGCGCCTGGCACGTTCGTCGCTGGGTCCAGCCGTCGCGCTGACCAGCGTCGCGCTCGCCCTGGGCCTGCTCCCAGCGGGCTCCGCCTCCGCTGACTCCCTCGCCGACGCCAAGGCCGCCGCCCACGTTGCCGCAATGGACGTCGCCCGACTGCAACCTCAGGTCAGCGCAGCCCTCACGGCGTACGAGCGGGCGGCCACCCAGCTCGGCCGCGCGGTCACGAACGGTCTGACGGCGCAGGAGCTCAGCGACCAGGCGCAGCTCGACGTGCAGGCGGCCCAGGACGAGCAGCGCGGCCGGATCCGAGCCCTTTACCGAGCGGGCGGGAGCACTGCCCTGCTGGCCACGGTGCTCAGCGCCACCGATCCGCAGGACCTGGCCCGGCGCGTCGACGACGTGCGGCGAGTGATGTCGGCGGACTCGGCCGCGGTGAACCAAGCCCAGGCCCGGGCCGACGCCGCCCTGACGCTGGCCTCGAGCCGGCAGTCGGTAGCCGACCGCACGATCGTGACGGCGGGTGAGGTGGCCGCGGATCTCGATCGGCTCAACGGACTGCTGGACGCGGCCAGCGCCCGGCTGGCCCAGCTCTCCAGCCAGGCCCGGAGCCTGCAGGAGGCGAAGGATGCCGCCGCCGCCGTCGCCCGGCAGCGGCAGGCTGCCCTCCAGGCCGGTCGGCACGCCGCGACGACGGCCCAGGGCTCGGGCATCCCACCCGACTTCCTGCTCCTCTACCGGGGGGCAGCAGCGACCTGCCCGGGACTCGACTGGCACGTTCTCGCAGCGATCGGGCAGGTCGAGTCGGGCCATGGGCGCAACAACGGGCCCTCGTCGAGCGGCGCGATGGGACCGATGCAGTTCCTGCAGTCCACGTTCGACGCCTACGCGATCGACGGGAACCACGACGGGGTCTTCGACATCTGGAACCCGGCGGACGCCATCTACTCCGCGGCCAACTACCTGTGCCAGAACGGCGCCGGGAACCCGCGCAAGCTGTATGGCGCGATCTTCCGCTACAACCACGCCGACTGGTACGTGCAGATGGTGCTCAATGTCGCCGCCAAGCTCACCCTGAAGTACCCCGGCTAGACCCGGCGAGGCGGCGCTACGGGCCAGGCGGGGCGATCTCGGGCGTTCCCGCGACCTTGTCCTGGAACGCGACGCCGAGCATCGACATGGCAGAGGTGAGCTCAGCGGGGATCACCCACACCTTGTTGGACGCGCCGGCGGCGATGGCGGGCAGCGCCTGGACGTACTGGTACGCAAGCAGCTTCGGGTCGGGGTCGCCGGCGTGGATGGCGTCGAAGACGCGCTGGATGGCCTTGGCCTCACCGTCGGCCTTGACCACCGCGGCCTGGGCGTCCCCCTCGGCCTTGAGGATGGCAGCCTGCTTCTCGCCCTCGGCGCTGAGAATGGCGGCCTGCTTGAAGCCCTCGGCGTTGAGGATCGCTGCGCGCTTGTCACGCTCGGCGCGCATCTGCTTCTCCATCGAGTCCTTGATGGACGCGGGCGGGTCGATCGCCTTGAGCTCGACCCGGTTGACGCGCACGCCCCACTTGCCCGTCGCCTCGTCGAGAACCCCGCGGAGCTCGGCGTTGATGTTCTCGCGCGAGGTGAGCGCCTGCTCGAGGTCCATCCCGCCGACGACGTTGCGCAACGTGGTGATCGTCAGCTGCTCGATGGCCTGGATGTAGTTGGCGATCTCGTACGTCACCGACTTCGGGTCGGTCACCTGGAAGTAGATGACCGAGTCGATGCTGACCACCAGGTTGTCCTCGGTGATCACCGGCTGAGGCGGGAAGCTCACCACCTGCTCGCGCAGGTCGATCAGCGGCCGGAGCTTGTCGATGAACGGCACCAGGATCGACAACCCCGCGTTCAGCGTCCTGCTGTACCGGCCGAGGCGTTCGACCACGCCGGCCCGGGCCTGGGGGACGATCCGGACCGTGCGGGCGAGCACGACGAGCACGAGCAGCAGGACGACCAGGATGACAACGATCGGGATGGCGGCATCTTGCGACACGGAACTCACTACTTTCGTTGGGGTGACCTAATCCGATGGGTAGACGACTGCAGTGGCGCCGTCGATGCCGTAGACATCGACGGTGGTTCCCGGTTCGAGGACGAGGTCAGGGTCGTAGGACCGCGCCGACCACGTCTCGCCACCGATCTTGACCCGACCGTCCCTGCCGTCGACGCGCTCGAGGACCAGACCCTGCTGGCCGAGCAGCGCGTCGGTACCCGACCGAAGGGTGAGCGGGGTGCGCAGGTGCGACAGCGCGATCGGCCGGACGACGGCGAGCATGAGGATCGCGACGGCCCCCGCGACGATCGCCTCGGGGATGATCGATCCGACCGCGAGCGAGACTGCGGCTCCAGCGAGAGCACCCACGGCGAGCATGAGGAAGAACAGGTCGAGCGTGGTGATCTCGACGGCCGCGAACACCACCGCGATGACGACCCACCAGTACCACTCCACGTTGCGATCTTATGCACGCGCCAGCCGAATGCACCCGGACCGGGCCGTCAGTCCGCCAACCGCGCGGAATACCGACCGCCGCGATGGTCCAGCACCAGCGGCAGGGCGAAGGCCGAAGAGAGCGTCGCAGCCGTGAGCGCCTCGTCGATCGGACCCGCTGCCACGACGGCGCCGTCGCGCAGCAGCAGCGCATGGGTGAACCCCGGCGGGATCTCCTCGACGTGGTGGGTTACCAGAACCAAAGCCGGCCCGAACGCGTCGGCAGCCAGGTCGGACAGTCGACGCACCAGGTCTTCGCGACTGCCCAGGTCGAGGCCGGCGGCCGGCTCGTCGAGCAGCAGCACCTCGGGGTCGACCATGAGCGCCCTCGCGATCTGCACCCGCTTGCGCTCGCCCTCCGACAGCGTGCCGAAAGTGCGCTCAACCAGCGCGTCCGCCCCGAGGGTCTCGAGCAGGCTGCGAGCCCGGGCGTCGTCTGCGGCGTCGTAGCGCTCCCGCCAGCGACCGACCATGCCGTACGCCGCAGTGCGCACGACGTCGAGCACGCGCTCGCCCGCCGGGACCCGTTCGGCCAGCGCGGCGCTGGCCAGGCCGATGCGCGGGCGCAGCTCGAACACGTCGACCGCCCCGAGCTGCTCGCCGAGGATCCAGGCCTCACCCCGCGTGGGGTGCAGGTGGGCGGAGGCGATCTGCAGCAACGTGGTCTTGCCGGCGCCGTTGGGGCCGAGGACCACCCAGCGCTCACCCTCGTCGACCGCCCAGTCGACCGACCTGAGGATCGTGCTGCCGGAGCGCACGACGCTCACGGCGCGAAGGTCGAGTACGGCGGCCACTCCCACCCCTCGAACCTAGCGGACCTACAGTTGCACGCATGACAGCGCCAGGGCGCAGCGCCCGCTTCGTCGCCTGGGCGAACGCGACCCTGGTCGCCGGGGTGAGTCCCGACGAGGCCGCGCTGCAGATCCGCGGTGACGACCCGCCGCACCGCGTCGACGGACTCCCGCTCGGCGACGGCCAGTCGCTCACCGTGGTCCTCGCCTGGCTCGCGCGTGTCTCCGGCTGGTCCGTACGGCTGGTGCTCCCCGTGCCAGGCGACCCGATCGGACTTCCCGGCCCTGGACCGCTCGCAATCGCCGCTCTGGCCGGGGGCGAGGCCGCAGTGCTGAGCGAGATGGACGGCCCTTCATACGGACTGGTCCCGAACAGCGAAGCAGGCCTCGTCCGCTGGACCGCGTACGCGGTGGAATCCCAGGCCGCCGCCGTCCCGGCACCGCTGCCCTCGCTCGCCGAGGCCGATCGTGGCCTCGCCATCGCACTGCGCGAGGCGACCGAGCAGCTCAGCCGGCTCGACGTCGCACGGCTGCCACCAGGAGGCGCCGAGAGCCTGGCGGCGCTGCGCGACGGTCGCCTCGACGGCGCGGGCCTCGCTCCCGGCTACCCACCGCGCGCGTACGCCTTGCTCGTGCGGGCCCGCCGGCTCCGCGTCGTTTCCTCGCTCGCCTTCGCCGACGACGGCGGTGCGATCACGGCTGCCGAGGCGAGCGCCCGGCGTGACGTCCTCGAAGAGTTGGAGCGGGCCGCCCGTCACGCCGAGACCGCGGCCTACAACGCGGTGTTCGAGGAGCGGACGGCGCGGTCGGGTTGAGGCGTGCTCCCGATAACCTGGCGGGGAGATGACCACCGACCAAACTCAGACCCCGAGCACCGTCCTCGTCACCCTGAACGGTCCGGACCGGCCCGGGGTGACCTCGTCCCTGTTCACTGCGCTCGCGCACTGCGACGTCGTGGTACTGGACATCGAGCAGGTGGTCATCCGCGGCTCGTTGGTGCTGGGGGTGCTGCTCGGCGGATCGGGTGCCGCCGAGGCGGGCGCGGCGGCCATCGCGGCGGGCGAGGTGCTCGGCATGACGGTGGTGATCAGCGAGGGCGAGGACGAGAGCGACCCACGCCGGCTCGGCCGCGTCCACGTGACGCTCCTCGGTCACCCGCTCCTCCCCGCTGCCGTCGCCGGGATCGCCGGGCGCATCGCTTCGGCCGGCGCGAACATCGACCGCATCGTCCGGCTCTCGCCCTATCCCGTCACCAGCATCGAGTTCGAGGTGAGCGGTGCCGATCCCGACCTGCTGCGCGCCGAGCTGGCCGCCGAAGCCGCGCGCCAGCGCGTCGACGTGGCCGTGCAGCGCAGCGGGCTGCGCCGCCGGGCCAAGCGCCTGATCGTGATGGACGTCGACTCCACGCTCATCCAGGACGAGGTGATCGAGCTGATCGCCCGGCACGCGGGCGTACTCGACGAGGTGGCCTCGATCACCGACGCCGCGATGCGGGGTGAGCTCGACTTCGAGGAGTCCCTTCGTGCCCGCGTGGCCCTGCTCGCCGGTCTGCCCGAGTCGACCCTGTGGACCGTACGCGACGAGGTGCGGCTCGCCCCTGGAGCCCGGACGCTGGTGCGGATCCTCAAGCGGCTGGGCTATCGGGTCGGCATCGTCTCGGGCGGTTTCACCCACGTCACCGACCACCTTGCGGCAACCTTAGGTCTCGACTACGCCGTCGCCAACACCCTCGAGGTCGAGGACGGCCGGCTCACCGGACGCGTCGTCGGGCCGGTGATCGACCGGGCCGCGAAGGCCGCAGCGCTGGAAAGGTTCGCGCTCGACGCCGGCGTGCCGATCAGCCAGACGGTGGCCATCGGGGACGGGGCCAACGACCTCGACATGCTCAGCCGCGCCGGCCTCGGCGTGGCCTTCAACGCCAAGCCCATCGTGCGCGAAGCCGCCGACACTGCCCTGAACGTCCCCTACCTCGACACGATCCTGTACCTGCTCGGGATCAGCCGGGAGGAGATCGAGGAGGCCGACGCCGAGGTCGGGCTCACCACGCCTGCCCCACCGACCTAGCGCAGCGCGCCAAGGATCAGCCGCGGGGGACGACGAACTCCGTCATGGTCGCCTTGCCGCTGCCGATCTCAGCCCACTCCGTGTCGACGTCGAGCACCGCGAGGCCGCAGGTCGGGAACTTCGTCTCGGCCAGGGCCCGAGCCTCGGAGCGGCCCCGGTCGGTCAAGGACAGCACCAGCTCCTGCACCCCAGGGTTGTGCCCGATCAGCAGCACCAGCCCGCTCTTGCGCGGCGACTCCGCCAGCACCGTCAGCAGAGCAGGCAGCGCGGCGTCGTAGATCCGGTCGTCGAGCCGGACCGGTGGCGCCGTCTCGTATGCCGCCAGCACCTGCGCCCAGGTCTCGCGGGTACGCAGGGCCGACGAGCACCACACCAGGTCGGGGGCCGGCAGCGACTCGACCAACCACTGCCCGGCCACCTGAGCGTCGCGCATGCCGCGCCGGGCCAGCGGACGCTCGTGGTCCTGCGTGCCGACGGGCCAGTCCGACTTCGCGTGCCTCAGTACAACCAGCTGCCGCTTCATCGGGTCCGCCGTTCAAGGGGGCGGTCGCCCGCGTCCGCTCGCAGCGCTTCGATCTGGGCCAAGGTGCCGACCACGATCACCACATCTCCCGGTTCGATCACCGTGTCTGGTGCTGGGTTGGTCTGGAACGCACCGGAGCCGCCCCCGGACCGTAGCGCGAGGAGCAGCGCTCCCCCGCCTTCTTGCAACCGAGCCGAGCGCACCGTGGAGCCGGCCACGGTCGAACCGGGGGCCACACTGACCTCTTCGAGCCGGAACTCCACGCCGGAGTCGCGCATCGCCACGTCGAGAAAATCCACCACGTGCGGCTGCAGGGCGAAGGCAGCGATGCGGTCGCCTCCGATTCGTTGCGGGTTCACCACCCGATTGGCACCGGCGCGCTCGAGCTTGGCCGTCGCCGCGTCGGTGCGCGAGCGGGCGATGATGGTGACCGACGGGTTGAGGGCGCGAGCGCTGAGGACCAGATAGACCGAGAGCGCGTCGTTCTCGAGGCTGGCCACCAACGTCGACGCCCGGTCGACCCCGGCCCGGCGGAGCACCGCGTCGTCCGTGGCGTCCCCGACGATCTGAAGGTAGGGGCAGTCGGACAGCCGATCCGGGCTGACGTCGATCACCAGGATGTCGAGGCCGGACTTGGCCAGCTGGTGCGAGGTGGCCCGCCCGACCCGGCCCCAGCCGCACACGATCGCGTGCCCGGCCAGGCGGTCGATCTCTCGTTCCATCCGGCGGCTCCCCCAGAGGTCGGCCAAGTGGCCTTCGACGATCGACTCGAGCAAGGTGGTCAGGGTATACAGCACGGCCCCCACGCCGACCAGGGCGAAGGCCATCGTGAAGATCTTCTCGCCCGGTCCGAACGGGACGACCTCGCGGAATCCGATGGTGGTGACCGTGGTGACGGACTGGTACGCGGCGTCCAGCGGGTCGATCCCGAAGAGCATGTAGCCGACCGTCCCGACCACCAGGACTGCCGTCAGGAGCGACAGTCCACGGAGGATGCCGTGCGCCCGGCTCACACCGGGCCCGGTTCGAAGCGGTGGGTACACGGGACCATCATGCCGGGCCAGCGCCCTGCACGGGGGAACGCGTCCGGCGCGCCCCGTCCGGCACCTACCGGCCTGGCCGTACGCTGCTCTGGTGCCGCTCAGTGCTGTCCCGTCGCCCGCCGTTCTCACGCCGGTCCCTAGCGGCACGCTCATGATCATCGGCGGTGCCGAGGAGAAGCTCGGCCGCAAGCCTGTGCTCCGGCGGTTCGTCGAGCTCGCAGGCGGCCGCGATGCCCGCATCGTCATCTGCGCGACCGCGTCGGCCCTCGGCGAAGAGATCACCGTCCTGTACCAGACGGTGTTCCGCCGGCTCGGAGTCAGTCAGATCGAGTCGGTCCGTCCGCAGACGCGCGAGGAGGCCGGCGACCCCGGCCTCGTGAGAGCGATCGACCAAGCGACCGCCGTCTTCCTCACCGGCGGCAACCAGCTCAAGCTCTCCGCGACGGTCACCGGCACGGCGTTCGGTGAGGCCATCGTCGCCGCCTACCACCGGGGCGCCGTCATCGGAGGCACCTCGGCCGGGGCCAGCGTGATGAGCGAGCACATGGTCGCGTTCGGCACCGGAGGAGCGACTCCGAAGAACCGCATGTCCCAGCTGGCGCGCGGGCTCGGGCTGCTGCCCGGCGTCGTCGTCGACCAGCACTTCTCGCAGCGCAACCGGTACGGCCGGCTGCTCTCGCTGGTGGCGCAGAACCCGAGCCTGCTGGGCCTGGGCGTGGACGAGGACACCGCGGCCATCGTGTCCGGCGGACGGTTCGCCGAGGTGGCAGGTCGGGGCAGCGTGTTCGTCTTCGACGGCCGCACCGCCGTCAGCAACGCCGCGTCGGCCACCCGGAGCACCCCGTTGCTCGTCTCCGGCGCGGTCATCCACGCCCTGCCGGTGGGCTCCCGCTTCGACCTGGTCGATGTGCGGCTCGTCGACTACGGCGCAGACGACTCCGAAGTGCCCACCGTCGACGAGATCCCCGAGCCCGTTGAGGCTCACGTCGGCCTGGTTGCGCGCAAGGTGGCTGCCGAAGGTGCGGACGACAGCGTCGTCGAGCGCAATGCCCGAAGGCGTCGCCGCCGCAGCCACGACGATGACGACGACGACGAGTGACAGTCTGGAACCCATGAGCACCGATCCCACGCCGCGTGACCCAGCCCGACCTGATCTGCGAGCCGTCGAGACGCGCGTCTACCGAGGGCCGAACATCTGGTCGTACGACCCGGCCATCCACCTGGTCGTCGATCTCGGTTCGCTGGAGGCCTACCCCACCGACACCCTCCCGGGGTTCGTCGAAGGGCTCCTCGCGGCCCTTCCTGGGCTGGCTGAGCACAGTTGCTCGCGCGGCCACCGTGGCGGCTTCGTCGAGCGACTCAACGAGGGCACCTGGCTCGGCCACGTCACCGAGCACGTGGCCCTGCAGCTCCAGCAGGAGGCCGGGTTCGAGGTGCGCCGCGGCAAGACCCGCCAGGTCCACGGCCAGCCCGGTCGCTACAACGTCGTGTACGGCTTCGGGGACGAACGGGTCGGGCTGGCCGCCGCCAAGCTCGCGCTCCGGCTGGTCAACCACCTGGTCGAGCCGGACTCGGAGTTCGTGTTCCCGGACGAGCTCGAGGAGTTCCTCGTGGCCGCCGAACGCACCGCCTTCGGCCCGTCGACGCAGGCGATCATCGACGAGGCGGTCTCACGTGACATCCCGTGGATCCGGCTCAACCAGCACTCGCTCGTCCAGCTCGGCCAGGGGGTCCATCAGAAGCGGATCCGGGCCACCATGACCTCGCAGACCTCGGCGCTGGCCGTCGACGTGGCGAGCGACAAGGATCTCACCGGCAAGCTGCTCGCCGCTGCCGGGCTGCCGGTCCCCAAGTCCGACTCGGTGCGCACCGCGGACGCGGCCGTCGAGCTCGCCCGCCGAATCGGCTACCCGGTGGTGGTCAAGCCGCTGGACGGCAACCACGGGCGGGGCGTGTGCCTCGACCTGCAGGACGACGACGCCGTCCGAGCTGCGTTCGTCGTCGCCGAGTCGGAGTCCCGTCGCGGCTGGGTGCTGGTCGAGAATCACGTCGTCGGGCGCGACTACCGGGTGCTCGTCGTCGGCGGGCGGATGGTGGCCATCGCCGAGCGGGTCCCCGCCCATGTGACGGGCGACGGCAGGCACACGGTTCGCGAGCTCGTCGACGAGACGAACGCCGACCCTCGCCGGGGAGTCGGCCACGAGAAGGTGCTGACCCGGATCAAGGTCGACGACGCTGCAGTCGAGCTCGTGCGCGAGCAGGGGCTGGCGATGGACGACATCCCCGGCGCCGGCGTCGTGGTGAAGCTCGCCCTCACCGGCAACATGTCGACCGGCGGCATCTCGATCGACCGTACGTTCGAGGCCCATCCGGACAACGTCGACATCGCGGAGGAAGCCGCCCGCGTGGTGGGGCTCGACGTCGCCGGGATCGACTTCATCTGCCCCGACATCACCGAGCCGGTACGGGAGGCGGGCGGCGCCATCTGCGAGGTGAACGCGGCACCCGGCTTCCGGATGCACACCCATCCCACGGTCGGCGAGCCCCAGTTCGTCGCCAAGCCGGTCGTCGACCTGCTGTTCCCGCCCGCTGCCCCCAGCCGGGTCCCGATCATCGCCATCACCGGGACCAACGGCAAAACCACCACGTCACGCATGATCGCCCACATCTTCAAGGGCCTCGGACGCAAGGTCGGCATGACGTCGACCGACGGTGTGGTCATCGACGAGCGGCTGGTCATCCGCGCTGACGCATCGGGGCCGAAGTCCGCGCGCATGGTGCTGCAGAACCCGCGCGTCGACTTCGCCGTCTTCGAGGTGGCCCGCGGCGGGATCCTGCGCGAGGGGCTGGGCTTCGACCGGTGCGACGTCGCCGTCGTCACCAACGTGGCCGCCGACCACCTGGGCATGCGCGGGATCGACACCCTCGAGCAGCTCGCCGAGGTCAAGGCCGTCGTCGTCGAGGCCGTGCCGCGCGACGGGTTCGCAGTGCTCAATGCCGACGACCCGCTTGTCCGCCAGATGCGACAGAAGGCGCCAGGCGGGCAGGTCGTGTGGTTCACCCTCGCAGAAGAGGGCAGCGAGACCATGGAGATGGTCGACGCGTACTGCAGGCGGGACGGGCGTGCGGTCGTCCTCGAACGCGGCGAGCTCGGCGAGATGATCGTGATCCGGCACGGACGACGGCGGATCCAGCTGGCCTGGACCCACCTGCTGCCATCGACCTTCGGCGGCAAGGCGAGGTTCAACGTCGCGAACGCTATGGCCGCGGCGGGGGCTGCCTTCGCCGCGGGGGCACCGTTGCACGACATCCGCCAGGGACTGCGTACGTTCACCACGTCGTACTACCTCTCCCCCGGCCGGCTCAACGAGGTGCAGGTCAACGGCGTCACAGTCTTCGTCGACTACTGCCACAACGCGCACGGGATGCGGGCGATGGGCGACTTCGTCAGTCGCCTGATGGAGGACCGCGACCCAGGTCCCGATGTCATGCAGCATCGCTGCCTGGCCGTCGTGGCCACTGCGGGCGATCGCCGGGACGACGACATGCGCGAGCTGGGTGCCGTCGCAGCCGAGTTCTTCGACGCCGTCATCGTCCGCGAGGACACTGCGTTGCGCGGTCGCGAACGAGGCGCGTCCGCCGAGCTGATCGAGGCGGGGGCCAAGACCGCGATGGCCGGCGGGGTGCGTTGCCGGTCGACCTCGATCGTCCTCGACGAGATCGATGCCGTGCAGGCAGCGATGGCCTGGGCGAACCCTGGCGACGTCGTCGTGGTCTGCGCGGACAAGCATGCGCTCGTCCTCGCGGAGCTGGAGTCGAGGTCGCGTCAGGCGCAGGCAGGCGCGCACGGCGCGGACCGGATCGCCGACCCCGACTACGTCGGGTAGACGTTCATCGGCATCGCGTCGGCTAGCTAGCCGGTCACCAGGACGGTGACGGTGGCCGACGCCGCCCGGGTCACTCCGTTGCCGGCGTACTTCACCGTCAGCTTGACCTTTCCGGGTGCCGTGGCGACCCCGCCGTCGAACGCGAACGAGCCGCCGACGCCGGTGACCAACGACGGCAGCTTGGTGGTCACCGTGCCCACCTTGCGGGTAACGGCGAGCGCCATGCCGATGCTGGGCGCTGCGCCGTTGATGAGCAGCGTGCCCGTCACCGGCATCGGGTCGCCGACGACGACCGGCAGGGTTGCCAGCAAGGACAGCGTCGTCGGTCGCGGTGTCTGGGTGGCGGCGAGGTAGTTGCGGAAGGCCGCACCCGGTCCGTCCGGTCCGGCTCCGCAAAACGTCGGTGCGTACGTCCAGTCCGCCATCAGCGTGAGCCCGACCTTCAAGTCCGCTCCCATGCCGAGGACGCCGATCCCGCGGTCGCTGAGGTACGTCAAGAACCCCGGCGCCATGTCCTTCTTCTTCGTCCCGCAGTCTGAGACCTTGTAGTTCCACTCGGTCGCGACGACCGGCACCGATCCGGACAGCGCGCCGAACCGGAACTCCCAGTCGGCGAGGTTGGACTCGAAGTAGTAGGGGTGCACCGAGTAGGCGAGGTTGGCGGGTTTCATGGTGTCGCGCAGCAACGGCGCGAGCTGGTTCGGGCCAGGCAGAACCCCAGCCCAGTTGAGCCCGTCGGCCAGGATCACGTTGCGGACCCCGAGGCCGCGCACATGCTGGAGCAGCTGCTGGTGACCCACGGTTCCACCGCGGTCAGGGTCGGGCGCCGAGCCCCCGTTCAGCCACTGGGCCCAGCTCGCCGCCGACAGCGGCAGCAACGGGGGCGGCTTGACCGTATTCACGTCGTGCGGCTCGTTGAACAGCTCGTACATCACGTCAGGCGCGCCGGAGTAGACCGGTGCCAGCGCATCCCAGGCGCTTTGGGTCTCCGCGCTGGGGAAGTCGTGGCCAGGTCCGCAGCTGAGCGGCTGGTCCTGCATCGACAAGATCACGACCAGTCCGGCGGCTCGGGCGAAGCCGACAGCTTGCGCCACCGTCGCGAGGTACTGCGTCACCAGCGCCGGATCGGGGTCGGACAGCGCTCTCTGCGACACCTGGAACCGAACGGTGTTGGCGTGCCAGGTGCCGGCCAACGTGGCTAGCTCGGCGGCATTGAAGTAGCTCTGGGCCAAGGCCGTGTCGGGGCTCGTGCACCCGGGTCCTGCGAGGGCACCGATCATGGTGAACCCGCGCGGCACGAACTGGACACCGTTCCTGGTGAGGTTCGGGCCGGAAACCTTCAGGCCGGTCGCCGTGGCGGCGCCGCTCGTGCCTTGCATGGCCGTTCCTGTGGCGCTCAGAACCAACGCGACCGCCAGACCCACCCACCGACTGCGCCCCATCAGCTGCCCCCAGCCTCGCCGCGAGGCACCAGTGTGCGCTAGACGCTCGCGGGCCGGACGGGATTTGCCGAGATAAGACTCAGGACTCTATAGACACTCAGATTAGTAGATTGCTAATCTCGGCTGATGACCCAAGAGAGGTCGCCCCACCGCGCCGTCGCCCTGATCGGCGATGTGGTCGGTTCCAAGCAGGCGCCCGATCGATCGGCGCTGCAAGCCAGCCTGATCGCCGCCCTCGCCGCTGTCAACGCGGTCGTCCCCTCGATCCAGCCCCTCGGGCCGACGCTCGGCGACGAGTTCCAGGGCGTCTACGACAGCGTCGCCCGGGCGTTGCGCGCCAGCGTGCTCGTGCGGCTCCAGCTGCTCCCGGTCGACACGCGCTACGGCCTCGGCACCGGCGACCTGACCGTGTTCCAGCAGAGCACCCATCCGGTGTCGCAGGACGGGCCGGCGTGGTGGTCCGCCCGCGAGGCCATCGAGTACGTGCAGAGTCGGCAGGCCCGGCGAGGGCATGCCCGCCACCTGCGCACCTGGTTGATCGACCCGGCCGAACCCGCGGCGGCGGCGCACGTGAACGCGTTCCTGCTGAGCAGGGACGAGACGATCGGCCTGCAGACCGACCGGGCCCGTCGACTGCTCCTGGGCGCGCTGCTCGGCCGGAACCAGCTCGAGCTCGCGCAGAGCGAGAAGATCAGCCAGTCGGCCGTGTCGCAGCAGCTAGGGACCAGTGGCTCGTACGCGATCTGCGATGCTCACGGCGTGCTCGACTCCCTGCCCGCGAACGGAGGCCCGTCATGACCTTGGTCGCGTTGTGGCTGCTCACGGTGGGTCTGGCTGACCTCGTACGCGGGTCGACCGACGCTCGTCGCCGAACGCTTCCCGCCACCCTCGTGGCGGTCTGCGCGGTGGCGCTGGTGGCTCTGCTCGGCGGGCTCACCTTCAGCGGGTTCGCAGTGACCCTGCTGCTCGTGGCGTTCCCCACGTGGCTGTGGATCCTCGGCTCCGCGTCGGCACTGCGCGGACGCGCGTCTGTTGCGTGGCCCCTGTCCGTCCTCGGGTTCACGATGCTGGTACTGCTGCTGTGGAGCGGTTCGACCCCATCGCTCGGCGGACACTTCGCGCAGTGGTACGCGGGCGTCGACGTCCCGTTGTTGGCGGGTCTCCCGCTGAGCCGGTTCGCGACCGTGGTCGGCGCCCTGGTGTTCTTGCAGGTGTCGTCCAACATCGTGGTGCGACTCGTCCTCGACGGCGCGGGCAGCCCGGCCCCCCGCGGGGAGTCGAGCCTGCGTGGCGGCCGCGTCCTCGGGCCGATGGAACGGACGTTCATCTTCGCGCTCGGGCTCGCCGGTCAGCTGACCGCGGCGGCGATCATCGTTGCGGCCAAAGGCCTGCTGCGCTTCCCGGAGATCCAGGCCCAGCGCGACGCCTCCGACAGCGTCGACGAGCTGACCGAGTACTTCCTGGTGGGGTCGATGGCCAGCTGGCTGCTCGCGCTCGCCTTCCTGCCGCTCGTCTGACGCGCATGCAGCTCGACGGGCG
>Ga0302299_10001367_pt1 | contig 14633 bp, 11 predicted proteins | sample III_Fen_N3_4_FD_198795 | JGI IMG/M metagenome (GOLD analysis project Ga0302299, IMG submission 198795) | Peat permafrost microbial communities from Stordalen Mire near Abisko, Sweden - III_Fen_N3_4 | ecosystem: Environmental > Terrestrial > Soil > Wetlands > Permafrost | place: Sweden: Abisko... | reverse complement strand
GCTCAAGGACCGCAAGGGGAACGACTACCTGCTCGGGCCGACGCACGAGGAGATGTTCACCCTCGCGGTCAAGGACCTGTACAGCTCCTACAAGGACCTGCCGCTGTCGATCTACCAGATCCAGATCAAGTACCGCGACGAGGCCCGGCCGCGCGCCGGGGTGCTGCGCGGGCGCGAGTTCGTGATGAAGGACAGCTACTCGTTCGACATCGACGAGGCCGGGCTCGACAAGAGCTACCAGCTGCACCGCGACGCCTACGTGCGCATCTTCGACCGGCTCGGCTTCCACTACGTGATCGTCCAGGCGATGGCCGGTGCGATGGGTGGGTCGAAGTCGGAGGAGTTCCTCGCGACCGCCGAGAACGGCGAGGACACCTACGTGCGCTGCCCCAACTGCGGCTACGCCGCCAACGTCGAGGCCGTGCGGGTGCCGGTGCCGGATGCCGTGGATGCCGCGCACGTGCCCGCCGCGCACGTCGAGGACACCCCCGGCACCCCCACCATCGACACGCTGGTGGCGCACCTGGAGTCGGCCTTCCCCCGCTCGGACGGCCGGGCCTGGGCGGCCTCGGACACCCTGAAGAACGTGATCGTGGTGCTCGTGCACCCCGACGGCACCCGCGAGCCGTTGGCCATCGGGCTGCCCGGTGACCGCGAGGTCGACGAGAAGCGGCTCGGGGCGCAGGTCGAGCCGGCCGCGGTCGAGGCGTTCGACGAGAAGGACTTCGCGGCGCACCCCGTGCTCGCCAAGGGCTACATCGGGCCGGGGGTGCTCGGCACCGAGAAGGCGTCCGGCATCCGCTACCTGCTCGACCCGCGGGTCAGCGAGGGCACGGCCTGGGTGACCGGCGCCGACGAGCCGGGGCACCACGTCATCGACCTGGTTGCCGGCCGCGACTTCAGCGCCGACGGCACCATCGAGGCCGCCGAGGTGCGCGACGGCGACGCCTGCCCCTCGTGCGGGCACGGCCTGGAGTCGGCGCGCGGCATCGAGATGGGGCACATCTTCCAGCTCGGCACGAAGTACGCCGAGGCGCTCGACCTCAAGGTGCTCGACGAGAACGGCAAGCTGCGCACGGTGATCATGGGCTCCTACGGCGTCGGGGTCTCGCGCGCCGTCGCCTGCGTCGCCGAGGGCAACCACGACGACCACGGCCTGGTCTGGCCGCGCGCGCTGGCCCCGGCCGACGTGCACGTGGTCGCCACCGGCAAGGACGAGGCCGTGGCGACCTACGCCGAGGAGCTCACCCGCGAGCTCGAGGCGCAGGGCGCGTCGGTGCTGCTCGACGACCGTCGCCAGGCCAGCCCCGGCGTGAAGTTCAAGGATGCCGAGCTGATCGGCGTGCCGACGATCGTGGTCGTCGGGCGCGGGCTGGCCGACGGCACCATCGAGCTCAAGGACCGCCGCTCGGGCGAGCGGCGCAACCTCGAGGTCGGCTCGGCAGTGGCGGAGATCCTGGCCGAGATCGGCCGCTCGTGAGCCAGCCCGTCGAGGCGGTCGTCTTCGACTGGGGCGGCACGCTGACGCCCTGGCACACCGTCGACCTGCCCGAGCAGTGGCGCGTCTTCGCGCGCGAGGTGCACGGCATCCCGGTCGAGTCACCCGACGTGTCCGACGCCGACCTCGAGGAGGCGCACCGGCTCGCCGACCGCATCCTCGAGGCCGAGTCCGCCGCCTGGGCGCGTGGTCGTGAGGAGCACACCTCGGCCGCGCTCGCCGACATCCTCGTCGACGCCGGGGTCGACGCCGCGCACGACCGGCACCACCTCGCGCTGGCGGCGTACCGGGGTTTCTGGGAGCCGCACACCGTCACCGACCCGCAGGTGCGCCCGCTGTGGGAGGGGCTGCACGCGCGCGGCATCAAGGTCGGGGTGCTCTCGAACACCATCTGGACCAGGGACTACCACCGCGGCATCTTCGAGCGCGACGGCGTGCTCGACCTGCTCGACGCCGACCTCTACTCCAGCGAGATCGCGCACGTGAAGCCGCACCCGGAGGCGTTCCGGGCGATCTGCCGCGAGCTCGACGTGACGCCACGCCGGGCGGTCTACGTCGGTGACCGGGTCTTCGAGGACGTCCACGGCCCGCAGCAGGTCGGGATGCGCGCGATCTGGATCCCGCACTCGGACATCCCGGCCGCCCAGCGGGTCGAGGTCACCGCCATGCCCGACGGCCACGCGCACCAGCTGCTCGACGTGCTCGACATCGTCGACGCGTGGTCAACGCAGGCCTGAGCCGCTCGTGACCGACCCGACCCTGGGTGTCGTCGCGCTGCTCGGGGTCGCGGGCTTCCTCGCCGGCTGGGTCGACGCCGTGGTCGGCGGGGGAGGGCTGATCCAGCTGCCGGCCCTGCTCATCGCCCTGCCCGGGGCGGCGCCCGCGCAGGTGCTCGCCACGAACAAGTTCGCCTCCGTGTGGGGCACGGCGACGGCCGCCGGCACCTACTACAAGCGCGTACGCCCCGACCTGCGCACCGCCCTGCCGATGGCGGCCGTGGCCTATCTCGGTGCTGTGGTCGGGGCGCTGATCGGGCTGCACATCCCCAAGGCGGCGTTCAACCCGGTCATCCTGGTCATGCTGATCGCGGTCGGGGCCTACACCCTGCTGCGGCCGTCGCTGGGTGAGCAGACGGTGCTGCGCTGGTCGGGCTCCCGGCACACCGCCGTGGCGATGGCGATCGGGTTCGTCATCGGCATCTACGACGGAGCGCTCGGCCCGGGCACCGGCTCGTTCTTCGTGCTCACCCTCGTCGGGCTGATGGGCTACTCGTTCCTCGAGGCCAGCGCCAAGGCCAAGATCGCCAACCTCGCGACGAACCTCGGTGCCCTCACCGTCTTCGCGCCCGGCGGGCACATCGTCTGGCGGGTGGCCGTGGTCATGGCGGTTGCCAACGTCGCCGGGGGCTACGTCGGCGCTCGCACCGCGGTGTCGCGCGGCAACCGCTTCGTGCGGCTCGTCTTCATCGTGGTCGTCGGCGCCTTCATCATCCGGATCGGCGGCGACCTCCTCGGCCTCTGGTGAGCGCCCCGCAGCCTCGTCCCCCTCGCGAACGTGGGTGAAGATCGCCGTCAGGACAACGGGTTTCACCCACATCTGCGCGGGCTCTCGCGAACGCGGGTGATATTCGCTGCCAGGACGAGGATCTTCACCCACGTTCGCGGAGCCAGGGGAGGAGGCTCAGGCGGCGGCGCGTGCACCGATCCCGCGGCTGACCTGACCCATGAATGCCACTTCGTGCACCCGCAGGCCGATCAGGTCGATGCGCAGGACGCGGTCGTCACCGAGGACCACCTCGTTCTGGCGCAGGTTGTCGTCGGTGACGGCGAGCCCGACGCGATGACCGGCCCCGTCGATCTCGACCACGAACCGGCTGCCCCTCCATCGGACGTCGAGGTAGATCCGCCCGCGGGCGGTGCGCCGCAGCACCTGACGGTCGGGCGACGGGATGCCGTGCCGACGACACATCTCGGCGAAGTCGAGCTCGCCGAGCGAGTGGGCGCCGTCGGCGAGGTCTCGCAGCACCTGCCGCACGAACGGCCGCCTCCCGCGGTTGCGCACGTCGGGCAGGGCCGCCAGCAGCCGGTGGCCCGTGGTCAGACGCTGTTGCACCACCAGGCAGAGCACCAGCGCCGCCTGCCGGTCGCTCTTCGCCCAGGCGGCACCCCGCAGCGCGGCGACTTCGACCCGGGTGCGCGGCAGGCCGCTGCGCATGGCCTCATCGTCGCGGCGGGTGACCCGGTGGATGCGCACGCCGTCGACACGCGGGCACTGCGCCCCGCGGGGCACCGACACGTGGATGCCGTCGTCGGTGTAGCCGGTGAGGCCCGCAACCTGAAGGGCCGAGACGCCGTCGACCAGGGCCACCTGCTCGGCGACCTCCCATACCGCGCGCCACCGCAGGGCCGCCGGCTCGACCGGGCCGGTGTGCAGGGCGACGGTGTGCGTGCCGAGGCGAGTCCACCGGTCGTTCTCCACCTCGCGAGTTACCGCGGCGTGGTCGTACCCAAGGGTGCGCAGTCGCCCGAGGGTCAGCACACCGTCGAAGTCAGCAGCCACCTCGACGGCGGCCCGGCGGCGCGCTCGTCGGCTGGGCGCTGGCTGCTCCGGCATCCCCGAAGGATGGCGAAAACTGCGAGACGGGCATCGGCGTCATCCACAGGCATCCCCGAACGTGGGTGATTTCCGTCGTCCAGCCGACGGATTTCACCCACGTTCCGCCGGGCCTCCCCGAACGTGGGTGAAGAACGTCGGCCAGGCGACGGTTTTCACCCACGTTCGCACCAGGGAGGGGTCAGGAGCGGGGGCTGGTGAGCCAGAGGACTCCGTGGGGCGGCAGCCAGACGTTGCCGTCGTCGCCCCAGGGCAGCGCCTCGCCGGTGATCTCGTCGCGCGCGTCGGCCACCCCGAGCGCGGTGACCCGCCAGCCCGGCCACGGGCGGTGCTCGGGCGTGACGTTGTAGATGCCGACGAACCGGCCCACCGGGTGCTCGCGCACCGTCACGAGCACGCCCGGGTCGTCGACCGGCCCCACCGTGGTCTCGACCGAGCCGTGCAGGTGCACCAGCCGCCCGCGCGCCTGCACCAGGTCGACCAGGTCGCCGAACACCCGCCCGGCCACGGTGCCGCGGTCATGCCGCTGCTCGGCACGGGCCCAGTCCAGCCGGGGCCGGTGCGCCCAGCGGTTGTCCTCCTCGTGCCCCGGCTCGAGGGCCCAGCCCGGGTCGTTGGGCTGGCCGAGCTCGTCGCCGCTCCAGATGACCGGGATGCCGCCCCAGCCCAGCACCAGCGCGTGCGCGAGGCGCAGCGTGGATGCCGCCCGGTCGACCTCCGCGCTCGAGTGCGCCGCCTCCAGCCCGATCAGGGATGCCGCGCTCCCGCTCGTGCGCCGGTCGTCGGTCTCCGGGTTGTACTGGAAGACCAGCCCGCGCGCCGGCGAGCCCGGGAAGTCGCCGGCGTACCAGTGCGCCAGGAAGCTGCGGTGCCCGTGGCCGGTCAGGCCGACGGCCGCGGCATCCTCGTCCATGATCGCCCAGCCGATGTCGTCGTGGCAGCGCAGGTAGGTGAGCCAGGTGGCCGTGGGCGGCTTGGGCGGCAGCGACCCGAGCGCCTGCACCGCGAGGCGCACGTCGCGAGCGGCCAGCATCGACCAGATCTGCACCATGAGGCTGTTGTGGTAGGCGAGGTCGCTGACCTTGCCGGTGTACGGGCCCGCGCCGAGGTAGGCGAGCAGCTTGCTCGGCGCGACGATCGCCTCGGCGAGGAACGCCACGCTGGGGCAGGCGATCCGGGTGACGGCGCGCAGCACCTGGGTGATCGCGTGCACCTCGGGCTCGCCCTGGCAGTCGGTGCCGAGCCGCTTCCACATGAAGGCGATCGCGTCGAGCCGCAGCACGTCGACGCCGCGGTTGGCCAGCTCGAGGATGATCGCGGCGTACTCGCGCAGCACCGCCGGGTTGGCCCAGTTGACGTCCCACTGGAACTCGTTGAACGTCGTCCAGACCCAGCCCTGCAGGTCCTCGTCCCAGGTGAAGTTGCCGGGGGCGAAGGCGGGGAAGACCTCGGGCAGGGTGCGCTCGTAGGCATCGGGCAGCTGCCGGTCTGGGAAGACGTGGAAGTACTCGCGGTAGGCCGTCTCGCCGGCCCGCGCCCGCTGCGCCCACTCGTGCTCGCGCGCCACGTGGTTGAGCACCAGGTCGAGCACCAGGCTCATGTCGCTCTCGTGCAGCCGCGACGCGAGGTCCTCGAGGTCGTCCATCGTGCCGAGGTCGGGACGCACCGCGCGGTAGTCGGCCACGGCATACCCGCCGTCGTTGTCACCCTCGCGCGGGCGCAGCAGCGGCATCAGGTGCAGGTAGCGCACCCCGAGCTCGTCGAGGTAGGGCAGGTGCGTGCCGACGCCGCGCAGGTCGTCGGCGAACCGCTCGGTGTAGGCGGCATAGCCCACCACGGCCGGGTCCTGCAGCCAGTCCGGGCGCAGCATCCGCTCGAGGTCGCGCACGTGCAGCCGGTCGGCGCGCACGCTGTAGGCGGCGGCCGCCAGCTCGACCAGGTCGGCCCCGAGCTGCGGCGCGCGCTCGGCACCGTAGACCGCCGTCAGGCCACCGAGCAGGTCGGGCCACCAGCGCTCGACGCGGGCTCGCAGCATGACCTCGCGGTCGCGACCCAGGGGCTGCGCGACGGGGAAGGAGGGCGGCGGCACCGGTGCTCTCACGGCGGCATTCTTGCGGATCTGCGCAAACGTTTCCACACGCTCACGGTCCACGCCGATGCCAGCCACAGGTGGCACACAGGAAACTCCTCGACGTTGGCTCCATGACGATGAGCAGCTCGACCTCCACGGGGTCCTTCAGCGCCCTCGCCCCCGCGGCGCAGGCCGCTGGGATCGCCGTCGCACCCCTGGTCCGGCGCCGTGGGCCGGTGCCCGCGTGGTGGCGCGACGCCAGCGTCGCGGCGGGCTGGCTGGTGCTGCTCCTGGTGACCGCGCTGTGGGTGAAGGGGGGCGGCATCCAGCAGCTGACGTCGGTCTCCGGCGCGCTGATGTCGACCGGCCGGCTCACCGGTCTGATCGCCTCGGCCCTGCTGCTCATCCAGGTGTTCCTCATGGCGCGGGTGCCGTGGGTCGAGCAGGCCTGGGGGCAGGACGAGCTTGCCCGCACCCACCGGCTGGTCGGCTTCACCTCGTTCACCCTGATGCTCGCCCACATCGTGCTCATCACCCTCGGCTACGCGGCCGGCACCAGCGCGGGCATCGTCGGCACGTTCGTCGACTTCACGCTCAACTACCCCGGGATGCTGCTCGCCCTGGCCGGCACCGCGGCTCTGGTCATGGTGGTGGTCACCTCGGTGAAGAAGGCCCGCCGGCGGCTGCGCTACGAGTCGTGGCACCTCATCCACCTCTACGGCTACCTGGGCGCCGGGCTGGCGCTGCCCCACCAGCTGTGGACCGGCACCGACTTCCTGTCCTCCACCACCGCGACCGTCTTCTGGTGGGCCCTGTACGGCGTCTGCGTCGGCGCGGTGCTCGTCTTCCGGGTCGGGCTGCCGCTGTGGCGCTCGCTGAGCTCGCCGCTACGCGTCCTGGACGTCAAGGCCGAGGGCCCCGGCGTCACGACGGTCACCGTCGGCGGCAGGGGAGTGCGCCGGATGCCGGTGCGCGCCGGCCAGTTCTTCCAGTGGCGCTTCCTGGACGGGCCGGGATGGACGCGCGGCAACCCCTACTCGATCTCGGCGGCTCCCGACGGGCGGACGCTGCGGCTCACCGCGGCCCACGCCGGGGACGGCTCGGCCCGGCTCGCCATGCTGCGCCCCGGCACCCGGGTGCTCGTCGAGGGGCCCTACGGCCGGATGCACGACGGGGTCCGCGCCCACCGCAAGGTGCTGCTCATGGGCTCCGGCATCGGCATCACCCCCATGCGCGCCCTGCTCGAGGAGCTGGAGCAGGCCCCCGGCGACGTCACCGTCGTGCACCGGGTGCGGTCGCGGCACGATGCCGTGCTCACCGACGAGCTCGCCGCCCTCGCGGCGTCGCGCGGCGCCCGGTACCTGCTCGTCGAGGGCCCCCGCGTCCCCGACCGCCAGAGCTGGCTGCCGGCGCAGGCCCGCCACCTCACCGACGTGCAGGCGCTGCGCGAGATCGTGCCCGACCTCGAGCACCACGACGTCTACCTCTGCGGCTCCGACGGCTGGATGACCGCCGCGCGCACCGCAGCGATCGAGGCCGGTGTGGCCCCCGACGCCGTGCACCTCGAGCGCTTCACTTACTGACACCGACCCCGACCGATCTCGGCCACCCAAGGACATTCCATGCGACGCATCACCACCTGGCTGCTCAGCACCGTCTCGGCCCTCGTGCTCCTCTTCAGCTACCACACCTCGACCAGCTCTGCCGCGAGCACGAGCATCGTCGCCCAGGGCCACACCGGCACCGGCAGCACCTCCAAGAGCGGGTCGGGCACGAGCGGCTCGGGCACCAGCGGCACATCGGGAAGCAGCTCGTCGTCCTCCGCCGCGAAGACCTACACCGGGGACGCCGTCTCCACCCGCTTCGGCGACGTGCAGGTCGAGATCACCGTGAAGAAGGGCAAGGTCACCAAGTCGACGGTCACCCAGGTGCCGTGGGGCAACGGCCGCGACCAGGAGATCAACTCCTACGCCGTGCCGATCCTCAACTCCGAGGTCGTCGACAAGCAGAGCTCGAACATCGACATGGTCTCCGGCGCCACCTACACCTCCCAGGGCTACATCGACTCGCTGCAGTCCGCTCTCGACAAGGCGAACCTGTGATCACCGCCGAGATCCCGGTGACGCCGGCCGCACCCGACCCGCCCCGGCTGGCCCGTCGCGCCTGGGTCGAGGAGGTCATGGGGATCCCGATCAGCGTGCACGTCCGCGCGGTCGAGCCCACCCGGCCCGACCTCCAGGCAGGCGTGGCCCGGGTCTACGCCCACCTGCGCAAGGTCGACGAGGTGCTCAGCACCTGGCGCGCCGACAGCGACCTGCTCCGGCTGCAGCACGGCGAGCGCGACGAGGTGCACCCCTGGGTCGCCGACGTCACCGAGCTCAGCCTCGAGGCGGAGGAGCGCACGGGCGGCCTGTTCCAGGCGTGGCGCCGACGCGACGGTGGCCGGCTGGCCTACGACCCGACCGGCCTGGTCAAGGGCTGGGCCGTCGCGGCCGCCGCCGCCCACCTCGACGTCGTGCCGGAGATCGCCTACAGCATCGGCGCCGGTGGCGACGTCATCGTCGGTGCCGGCCGCGGACCCTCGGCCGCCGCCCCGTCGTGGCGCATCGGCATCGAGGACCCGCGGCACCCGGGGGAGGTGGCCCGGGTGGTCACCGTGCGGCGCGGGGCGGTCGCCACCTCCGGCGCGGCCGCCCGTGGCGCCCACGTCGTCGACCCCCGCACGGGATGGGGCGTGGCCCGGGACGGGTCGGCGACGGTCGTCGGCCCCGACCTGCTCTGGGCCGACGTCTGGGCGACCGCGGCCTGGGTGGACCCGGCGCGTGCAGCAGCCCTGATGGCGACCCGCGACCCCGACTACTCGCTGCTCACGCTCTGAGAGCGGCCAGGGCCGCCCGCAGCGCCTCCGGCGTCGTCGCGGGCAGGTCGCAGACGAAGCCCCGGCACACGTAGGCCGCCGGCGCTCCGCCCACGAGGGGCCGGTCGGCGAGCAGCGGCACCCCGTCGGCATCCGGCATCCCGTACACGACGACCATGCCCGGGGCCGTCGCGGCCCGCGCGACCTCGAGTAGCACCTGCGCCCCTTCCCCGTTCCCGACGACAGCCACCTGCAGCGGACCGGCCACCACCGCCTCGGCCACGGCCAGCGCCCACCCGGCGAACCGCGGGTCCTGCGTGGCCACCGGTCCGCACGCGTCCAGGGCTGCCGACGCCGCCTCCCGGTGCCGCGCGGACCCGGTGAGCGCCGCGTGGGTCACCAGCGCCCCGGCCAGCGCGGACGCCCCGGACGGCTCGGCGTTGTCGGTGCGGCTCGCCGGTCGCGCGAACAGTGGCGCGGCGTCGTTCGCCGTGTCGTGCAGGATGCCGTGCTCGTCGACGAAGCGCTCGAGCGCCGCGTCCAGCAGCGAGGCCGCGGCATCCGCCCAGCGCCGTGCCCCGGTCGCCTGGTGCAGGGCGAGCAGCCCCTCGGCGAGGTTCCCGTGGTCGTCGAGGACGCCGGGTGCGGTGCCGACCTGCCCGCCGCGCGAGGTGCGCCGCAGCAGCCCGTCGACGAGGTGCACGTCGAGCAGGAAGCCGGCAGCGGTCTCGGCGGCGGCGACGAGGTCGGCGCGCCCCAGCAGCACGCCGGCATCCACGAGGGCCGCGACCGCGAGCCCGTTCCACGCGGTGACCACCTTGTCGTCGCGGCTCGGCTGCGGTCGTTGCGACCGCGCGGCGAACAGGCGCTCGCGCGTCGTCGCCCACCACGCCGGGTCGTCAGGATCGGCCCGCAGCTGCAGGGTCGACGCGCCCGCCTCGAACGTGCCGGATGCCGTGACGCCCAACAGCGCTGCCGCGCGCCCCCCGTCATCCGGTCCCAGCACGTCGACCAGCTGGCCGGGGGTCCACGAGTAGGTCAGGCCCTCGTGCGAGTGCCCGTCGACGACGGTGTCGGCGTCGAGCGCGGACGCGAAGCCGCCCTCGTCGGTGCGCAGGTCGCGCAGCAGGAAGTCGGCCGTCTCCTCGGCGACGCGCCGGGCCAGCGGGTCACGCGTGGCGCGCCAGAGGTGCGCGTAGACGCGCAGCAGCAGCGCGTTGTCGTAGAGCATCTTCTCGAAGTGCGGCACCACCCAGGCAGCGTCGACGGAGTACCGGGCGAAGCCGCCACCCAGCTGGTCGTACATCCCGCCGCGGGCCATCGCGGCGCAGGTGTCGCGCGCCATCGCCAGCGCGTCGGGCGAGCCGGTTCGGGCATGGTGGCGCAGCAGGAACTCCAGCACCATCGACGGCGGAAACTTCGGGGCGCCGCCGAAGCCACCGCGGGCCTCGTCGTACGTCGAGCGCAGTCGCTGCACGGCGGCGTCGCACTCCGCGGCGTCCAGGCGCGAGGGGGCGGGCGGGCCGGTGTGCAGCCGCAGCTGCTCGGCGACGCTCGCTCCCGAGGCGAGCACCTGGTCGCGGTGCTGCGCCCAGACCTCCCCGGCGTTGGCCAGCAGGGCGAGCAGCTGGCGCTTGGGCAGGTAGGTGCCCCCGAAGAACGGGTCGCCCTCCGGGGTGAGCAGGCAGGTCATCGGCCAGCCACCGTGCCCGGTCAGCGCCGTCACCGCCGACATGTAGACGGCGTCGACGTCGGGGCGCTCCTCCCTGTCGACCTTGACCGCCACGAAGCCCGCGTTGACGACGGCGGCGACCTCGTCGTCCTCGAACGACTCGTGGGCCATGACGTGGCACCAGTGGCAGGCGGCGTAGCCGACGGACAGCAGCACCGGCACTTCGCGCCGCCGGGCCTCGTCGAAGGCCTCGTCCGACCACTCCCACCAGTCGACCGGGTTGTCGGCGTGCTGGAGCAGGTAGGGGCTGGAGGAGGCCGCGAGCCGGTTCGCCATCGCCCCACCGTAGGCGGCGCGGTCGGCCTCCGGCGGGCGCGGGTCAGTCGTCCAGTGCCTTGGTCAGTGCGATGCGCCAGGTGAGGTCGCCGCCGCCGGCCAGGACGCTGGCCCAGCTGACCTCGAGGCCGGCCCGCAGCAGCGACCAGGCCCGCGCCTCGTCGACGTCCATGCCGGCCGCCTCGGCGACCAGCTCGACGCGGTGGCGCACCGACCAGCGGAACGTTGCGCCGGTGCCGAGCTCGTCGACCCGGGTTTGCAGAACCGGGAAGACGTCGAACCCGGGATGCCCGGCCACCGGCTTGGGGTCGATGGCCACCCACTCGCCGTCCCGCCGCCGCAGCACGTTCTCGAAGTGCAGGTCCGTGTGCAGCAGCAGCTCGGGCCCGTCGTCGGTGAGCAGCTCGCGCGCCAGCCCACGCGTGCGCTGGGTGATCCGTCGCGGCACCGCCGGCCGCTGCGCCATCCGCTCGAGGTGCGGGGCGAGGTAAGGCCCAAGGCGGGGGAGCTGGGGCGGCGCCGGCACCTGCAGCAGGCCGAGGATCTCACCCACCACCTCGCACGCCTCGTCGACCCACACCGGGGTCAGGTCCGAGTCGGCGTCGAGCCGCTCGAGCAGCAGCAGGCCGTCGGACGGAAGGGCCGCGACCAGCCGCACCGCACCCTGGCCGGCCCAGGCGCGCAGGGCCAGTGCCTCGAGCAGCCCTTCCGGATGCGGCCACGCCACCTTCAGGACGAGCCGCTGCACCCCGCGCCGCACCGGCACGACGACGGCGGTGTAGCCGGTGCGGGGCGCGCCGTCGACGGTGAGCCCCCAGCGTTGCAGCCCCTCGTCGACCAGCTGTGGCACCGTGTCGAGCCAGTCGGCCCCGCTCGGCCCGCCGTCGGCGGGGTAGCGGGAGACCTGGTCGACCCACGCCGGCGGGAGGACGACCTCGCCGCTCACTCCAACCCCGGGAAGGGCACGAGCGCGACACCCCAGCGGTGTGCCTCGACCTCGACGGTGCCGAGCCAGCGGGTCAGGGCAGCCAGCGCGGCACCGCCGTCGGACCCCACGAGCGGGCCCAGCTGCTCGCCGTAGCCGGCCCGCAGGGTGCCCAACGACGTGCGGGCCAGCCGCGCCGCCGCGGCCGCGCCGACGACGGGGAACGGCAGCGGGTGCCCGAGCGGGGTGCCGGGTTGAGCACCGCCGGCCTGCTGGTCGGTCAGCAGGGCGCGCAGCGCCGCGAGGGTGGTGTCGGCCCGAGCCCGCTGCGCACCCCTCGACCTCGCGCTCACGACCTCCAGGAAGTAGGCCGCCCCGGACGTCGCGGCGGCCAGGGTCGCGACCCGGCTGCCGCCGATCGGGTCGCGGGGCACGGTCGGCGGGCGGCCGGTGAGCAGCGTCGCCGCGGCATACCGCTGCGCGTGCAGTGCCGCGATGGTGGGCCGCAGGTCGTCCGCGATCCCGGCGAAGCGTGGGGCGGCCGCCGCCGAGGCGGCCTCCGCGGTGGCGAGCGCGGCCCGGCGCGCCGCCGGTGCGGCGCCGGGGGAGGCCGTCGCGGGAGGCGAGGCGCTCAGGGGAGGGAAGGGCGTCGGGGTGGGGATGGGCGTCGCGATGCGTGAGGCCGTCGGGGACGGTGCCGCATCCAGGGCGCCGGCCGGCACGCCGTCGGCGACCAGGATGCCGCGCAGCACGGTGTGCTGCCTGCGGTGCACCCGGGCCAGGTCGGCCGCGAGGGCCCCCGGCACGGTCTGCGCGAGCGCAGCCAGCGCAGCGGTGTCGCGGGTCAGGGCCACGAGCTCGGCCTCGGCGGGCACCGGCGTCCGGCCGGGCACCAGGGGGAGGCGAGGGGCGTCATCCTCGAGCCTGAGGCCGCACCCGGTGGTCGACAGGACCGTGCCGACGACCCCTGCCACGAGGCTCCGCCGGGGGACGCCGGGGCGCGCACCCTCCGTCATGGGCGCATCATCGCACGGGTCCGGGGGCCATCCGTTCTGTCCTAGAGTGGGGTCCGGCGGTTCTCCGCCGACCGACAAACTGCAGAGAGGGAGGGTTTGCGAATGACCACAGCGGACAGCATCCGCCCCACCCTGCAGCACGCGCTGGCCCCCTCCCTCGTGCTCGAGGACGTCACCGTCACCCCGGCGGGCAGGCGGCGGGTCGTCAAGGTGCTCGTCGACCGGGCGCTCGACGACGCCGACCCGGTCACCGAGCCCACGGCGCCGCTCACGCTCGACGAGGTCGCCGACGCGACCCACCTGGTCAGCGACGCCCTCGACGCCTCGGACCTCATGGGTGAGCAGCCCTACACCCTCGAGGTCTCCTCGCCGGGAGTCGGACGACCTCTGACCCAGCCCCGCCACTTCCGCCGCAACGTCGGCCGGCTCGTCACCGCGCACTACGACGGAGGCGAGGTCACCGGGCGGGTGACCAGCGCCTCGGCCACCGATGTCACCCTCGAGGTCCCCGCCACCAAGGCCACTCCTGCCCGCACCGAGACGCTCCGGTATGCCGTGGTCGAGCGTGCCGTCGTGCAGGTCGAGTTCGCCCGCCCCGACCAGAACCAGAATGAGGACAGCTGACATGGACATCGACCTCGCGGCGCTGCGCGCGCTCGAGCGGGAGCGGGGCATCTCGCTCGACGTGCTCATCCCGGCGATCGAGCAGGCCCTGGTGCTCGCCTACCAGCGCACCGACGGGCACTACCGCCACTCGCGCGCCGAGCTCGACCGCAAGACCGGGCACGTCGTCATCTGGGCGCGCGAGGAGACCGAGGTCCCGCCCGCCGAGGGGGAGGTCGACGACGAGGGCAACCCGGCGCGGCCGCGTCGCGAGGTCGGCCCGGAGTTCGACGACACCCCGACCGGCTTCGGCCGGGTCGCCGCTGCCACCGCCCGCCAGGTCATCGTCCAGCGGCTGCGCGACATCGAGGACGACGCGATCCTGGGTGACTTCAAGGGCCGCGAAGGCGACATCGTGGCCGGCATCATCCAGCAGAGCCCTGACCCGCGGCACGTCACCGTCGACTTCGGCGCCGTCGAGGGCATCCTCCCGCTCGCCGAGCAGGTGCCCGGTGAGAGCTACGTGCACGGCCAGCGGCTGCGCTGCTTCGTGGTCTCGGTCAAGCGCGGGATGCGCGGCCCGCAGATCGGCCTGTCGCGCACCCACCCCAACCTGGTCAAGAAGCTCTTCGCCCTGGAGGTGCCCGAGATCGCCGACGGCAGCGTGCAGATCGAGGCGCTGGCGCGTGAGGCCGGCCACCGCACCAAGATCGCGGTCCACTCCAGCGTGGCCGGGCTGAACGCCAAGGGCTCGTGCATCGGCCCGATGGGCGCCCGGGTGCGCGCCGTGATGAGCGAGCTGCACGGGGAGAAGATCGACATCGTCGACTGGTCCGACGACCCCGCGACGTTCATCGCCGCTGCGCTCTCGCCCGCGCGGGTCTCCTCGGTCGAGATCGTCGACCGCCAGCTGCGCTCGGCACGGGTCATCGTGCCCGACTACCAGCTCTCGCTGGCGATCGGCCGCGAGGGCCAGAACGCCCGGCTGGCGGCCAAGCTCACCGGCTGGCGGATCGACATCCGACCGGACACCGAGACGGCG
>Ga0302299_10001366_pt1 | contig 14634 bp, 11 predicted proteins | sample III_Fen_N3_4_FD_198795 | JGI IMG/M metagenome (GOLD analysis project Ga0302299, IMG submission 198795) | Peat permafrost microbial communities from Stordalen Mire near Abisko, Sweden - III_Fen_N3_4 | ecosystem: Environmental > Terrestrial > Soil > Wetlands > Permafrost | place: Sweden: Abisko... | reverse complement strand
ACACGGCGCCGGCGCCGGCGTGCTCCTCGACGTCACAGCCCGGAGTGATGCACCCGTCCCACTCCGGCATACCCTCGAGCGCCTGGACGACGTCGAGGACCGTCAGCTGGTCCGGGCGGCGGGCGAACGTGAAGCCGCCCCCGACGCCACGATGGCCGGTCACAAGGCCGGCGCGGCGAAGGCCGGCGAAGAGCTGCTCGAGGAACTGCTCGGGGATGGCGCGCTCACCGGCGAGGTCGTTGAGACGCACGGGGCGCGCCCTGCCGCGCGTGCGCAGATCGAGTTCGACCAACGCCATGAGCGCGTATCTGCTCTTCGACGACACCTTCACCTGACGCCTCCGCTCGTGGAATCCAAGACCCATCCGTTGAATCTCACTATTCCCGATAATATTTATCGACAATCATTGTCGGACAGAGGCCCCGTCTCGTCAAGCCGCGGGTCCGCTCCATGCGAGATCGTGATGGTGAAGCTGGGACGCATGCGCGGCATAATCTGACCGAGGGCATCAACGACGACGGGAGGACCCGTGCCCGCTATCACCGTCGGCCTGCCGGCTGCGCTCACGGCGCCGAGGCCCGCACACGATGTCGCCTGCGAGGCGGCGACCATCGTCGAGGCGCTGCGCGCGCTCGTAGCGCAGGCGCCTCACCTCGAGCAGCGCATCTTCTACGGCGACCGGCTGCTGGTCGTCGTCACGCTCAACGGCAAGCACCTGCCGCCGGCGCAGGTCAAAGACACGGAGCTGGCCGCCGGCGACCGGCTGGACATCCTCATGCCGGTCGCCGGCGGCTGACGCCGCCGGGCGGGCGGTCAAGCCCGCGGGTGCCGGCCGCCTCGCGGCCGTGACGCCCGCGGTGCGTCGCGCCCGGCCTCACGGGGTACGGTCCCTGTGATGACGACCTGGGAGGGCCGCTCCGTGAAACTGTGGGCCACACGCGAGACACGCACCGAGCTGCTGATGGCGTGCCTGCGCGTCGTGATGGGCGCCATCTTCCTCTCGGTCTGGTCGTTCAACCTCAGCAAGGGCTACTACTCGCCCAGCGGCTGGGCGCACTTCGTCCAGCACTATGCCGACACGACCAAAGTCAGCGCCTACGCCCACCTGCTGAACTCGGTGATGATCCCGCACGCGGCCGTCTTCGCGTACGGCCAGTTCGCGATGGAGTTCGTGGTCTTCGGCCTGTTCATCGTGCTCGGAGTCTTCACGCCGGTGTCAGCCCTGCTGGCGGCGCTGTTCCAGCTGAACCTGCTGGTCGCGACGTCGGGGACCACCGACTGGCCCGGCACCTACATCATCATGGCCGCGCTGCTGCTCGCCGTGAGCCTCTCGCAGGCAGGCCGGACGCTCGGGGTCGACTCGTTCCTGGCGCGCAGGAACCCACATCCGCGGCTGCCGGTCTACTGAGGGCCGGCCGGCGCGCCGGGCCTGAACCCGAACAGCCCCAGCCGCAGCAGACACCAGAAGATGTCGCGCACCGCCAGCGCCGAGCCGCGCCACGTCCCCGCGATCTTGGAGGCGCCGGCGCGCTGTCGATAGCGGGTGTCGCGGATGACGATGCGCGCGCCGACGAGCCGCGCCTTCACCGCCATCTCGGTCGGGAAGGCGTACGCGCGCTCCTCCAGACGCAACTGTTCGACCAGGTCGGTGCGCACGGCGCGGTAGGGACCGTCGTCGCTCAGGCGCAGGCCGAAGAAGACCAGCAGGTTGAGCGCCAGCCAGTCGTTGCCGAGCCGCTGGTGGAGCGGCATGCGGCCGGTCGCCGCGCCGTGCACGGCGCGACGGCGCGACCCGATGGCCAGGTCGGCGACGCCGGCCAGCACCGGCCCGGCGAGGTACCTGGCCTGGGCCGGGTCGTCGGTGCCGTCGGCCTCCATGAAGACGACCACGCGGGCGCCCGCGGCCGCGGCCGCGCGGGCGCCCGTCAGGCACGGGTAGCCGTAGCCGCGGCGCGGCTCGCGCAGCAGCGTCGCGCCGGCCGCCCGGACGAGCTCCGGCCCGTCGTCCGTGGAGCCGTTGTCCACGAAGAGCGTGCGGTCCAGAAGGCCGAGGCCCCTGAACTCCGCAAGGAGCTCGGGCAGGGCCTCGGCCTCGTCGAGCACGGGCACCACGATGCAGTAGTCTGACGCCGATGAAGTTCCTGAAGGATCCACGGCTGCGCGCGTACCTCGGCCTCGTCATCCTCGCCGCCGGACTGGTCGGACTCGCCCTCTCCGGCGACCTGCTCGTGCACTCGCTGCGCTTCGCGTCATTCTACGTACTCTCCGGCGCCGGGTTCGCGCTGCTGGCGACGGCGGCGACGAGCCTGCCGCTCCGCGGCGCCATCGTCGCCGCCGTGATCCTCAGGCTCGTGTTCCTGCCCGTGATGCCGAGTCTGACCACCGACTACCACCGCTACGTGTGGGACGGACGGGTGCAACTGGCCGGCGTCAATCCCTACAAGTACCGGCCCTACGAGCACCCGCTCGACCGCGTGCGCTACGCCGGCCGCGCGCTCATCAACCACGACGAGCTGAAGACCGTCTATCCACCGCTCACCGAGGCGGTCTTTCTCGGTGTCGCCACGCTGGCCCACGCGGCCGGGCTTGAGCACGCGGTGACTCCGCGCGCCGAAGTGATCCTCTTCAAGCTGGTCTTCGGCGCGTTCGACCTCGCCGCGGCGGCGGCCGTGTGGTTCCTCGCCGCGCGCAAGTTCCGCCTTCGCGCCACGGTGCTCTACCTGCTCTGCCCCGCGGTCATCCTGCAGACGTGGGAGTCGGCGCACGCGGAGGAGGCGGCGGTGTTCTTCTGCGTCCTCGCCGCCGCCCTGCTCGTGCGCCGCCGCGACGGGTGGGCCGGCGTCGCTCTCGGCCTCGCCGCGGCGCTCAAGGTCACGCCGCTCGCGCTGCTCGTGCCGGCACTGCTGGGCGGGCGGGCCTCGCCGGCCCGCTTCCTCGCCGGCTTCATCCCGGCGTTCGTCATCCCCTATGTCCCGTATCTCCTCACCGGCGGAGCCTTCGGCTCTCTGTTCGAGAGCGGGACCAGCTGGAAGGGCGCCTCGCTCGCGTTCACGGTGCTCGCGCTGGTCACGACCCCCCAGATCGCCCGCTGGCTCGCGCTGGCCCTGTTCATCGGAGGCGCCCTGTGGATCGCCGGCAGCTTCCGCGGCCGCGAGGACACCGCGGAGGCGTTCGCCTGGACGTTCACACTGCTGATCCTCTGTCTGCCGGTAGTCCACGCGTGGTACTGGCTCACCCCGTTGGCGCTCGGGCTCGCCGCGGGCCTCTGGCTGCCACTCGTACTGGGGATGTTCTCGCCTCTCCCGGAGTCACTGCCGCTGGCGGACTGGCTGGCGCGGGCACGGCAGCTGGCGGCGACCGGCGGCGTGAGGACCGGCCTCGTGTTGTCGCTCCGGCGGACGCTCGCCATACTGAAGCGATGAGCCGACGGACCTGCAGATGAGCGAGCGGACGATCGTGGTGATGGCGCGTCCGCTCGTGCGCGGCGCCGTCAAGACGCGCCTCGCGCAAGCGCTCGGAGACGACGGCGCGCTCGCCGTGTACGAGCGCTTGCTGCGCGGGACGCTGGACAGCGCCGAGCGCGTGCACGGCGCGGCGCTGGTGCTCGCGGAGACTCCGGACGCCGCCGGACTGGCCGGTACGGATCCGCTGGGCGGCCGGGATGAGCACTGGTCCCGCATGGCCCAGCGCGGCGAGGGCCTCGGTGAGCGCCTCGCCGCCGTGTTCGCCGACCTGTTCGCGCGCGGCGCCGGGTCCGTTTTGATCGTCAACTCCGACAGCCCGGCGCTCCCGACGGAGTACCTGGAGCGGGCGTTCGCCGAGCTGGCGCCCGGCCGGATCGTCCTCGGCCCGGCCGCCGACGGCGGCTACTACCTCATCGGCGCCGGCCGGGAGACCTGGGCCCCCGGCGCTGAGGCGCTCACGGAGCTGCTCGCCGCCTCACCCATGAGCAGCCCGAGGCTGCTGGATCACACGCTGCGCGCAGCACGGGCCACCGGCCTGCAGGTCGCGCAGCTCCCGCTCTGGGTGGACGTCGACGAGCCGGCGGACCTCGGCGTCCTCGACCGCCTCACGGGCGACGCCCCACTGCGCGGCGAGCCGCTCGGCGGTCTCCGCGAGGTCTACCTCCACGTGACGCACCGCTGCGGCCGCGCCTGCAAGCACTGCTACGACAGCGCGGCGGCGGCGGCGGACGACGAGCTGACCACCGCCGAGTGGCGCGACGCGATCGACCAGTGCGCCGCGCTCGGTGCAAGCAGCTTCGTGTTCATCGGCGGCGACCCGCTGGTGCGCGACGACTTCGCCGAGCTGCTGGACCACATCACCGGGACGTACGAGGCCCAGGCGCGCTTCTTCTTCAACAGCCGCATCGACGAGGACCGCGCCGGCGAGCTCGTACGGGCGGGTCGCGGGCTGCTCACGCCGCTCGTGAGCGTCGACGGGCCGCGGGCGATCAACGACGCCCTGCGCGGCCCCGGCAGCTACGACGACGTGCTGACGTCGGTCGCGAACCTGCTGGCTGCCGGGCTGGAGCCGGTCGCCAACACCGTGCTCGTGCGGCCGGCGCTGCCCGGCCTCACGCAGCTCGCGCGCGAGCTGCACACCGCCGGTGTCCGCCGGCTCCACCTCATCCTGCCGCACCAGCGCGGGATGACCTGGGCGCATGCGGGCGGCCATGCAGGCGACCTGACGTCCGCGGACGGCCCCGCTGGCGGCCCCGCGTCCGCGCCCGACCTGGTGCCCACGGGCGACGAACTGCTCGCCGCCGTCCGCGAGCTCCTCGCGGTCGCCGGCGAGCTCGGCCTCACCGTCGACAACCTGTCGAGCTGGCGGCGGCGCGTCGGCAAGCGCAACGACCTGTGCGCGGCCGGCTGCCGCGACGTCTCGATCGACCCGGCCGGCCGCGTGCACGCCTGCGTCATCACGGCCGGTGACCCGGCGTTCGTCGCCGGCTCGCTGCGCGAGCGACCGCTCGAGGAGATCTGGCGCACGTCCAGCGGCCTGCGGCTGCTGCGCGCCGCGCGCGCCCGAGACCGGGCCGAGTGCCTCGCCTGCCCGGTCGCCGACGCCTGCGGCGGCGAGTGCTGGGTGCAGGCGCACTACGCGGCCCGAGCGCGCGGCGAGGCCGCCGGCTACGCCGCGCCGTTCCCCTACTGCGACCTGGTGCGACCGATGCTCGAGGAGCTCGCAGCCGAGGCTGTGGCCGTGGGCCCGGCGCCTGTCGCCACCGCCGCCTCTGCGGCCGGCGACTGCGTCGCCGCCGGCGCCTGCGGTGGCCAGTCGGCCGCCGGCGCGGATGACTACGCGCTCTTCGACTGCATATGAGGCTACTGACGGCGCGGGCGTGACTCGCGCGCAGCCACTCGCATCGACGACGGACGAGGGGAGCTACTCATGACTTCGGTGCACAGGCCTCCTTGCGGTCCCCCCCTGCCCGGCGGCGTCGCCATCGCCTTCGGCAGCGCCGCCGACATCGAGTCCTTGCGCCCGCTCTGGCTCACACTGCATCGGATCCACCAGAGGGCGGACCCGGAGCTCGCGCCTCACGTGAGCGACGAGACCTCCTGGACCCGCCGCCGGGCGCTGTACGAGCACTGTCTCCAGAGCCCGGATGCCTTCTTGCTGCTCGTCCGCCGCGAGGGCGACCTGATCGGCTATGCCATGGTCGCCGTGGAGCCGGACGGCGACGTCCTCTGGAGCGACACGTGGCAGGTCGGCGAGAAGGTCGCGGAGCTCGAGACCATGTACCTCGTCCCGGAGGAGCGCGGCCGCGGCCTGGGCGGGCTCCTGCTGGACACGGTCGAGGCCGAGCTCGAGTCGCGCGGGATCGGGGACCTGGCCATAGGCGCCGTGCCGGGCAACACCGGCGCGCTGCGCTTCTACGAGCGCCGGGGCTTTCGCCCGACGTGGACGATCGTCACCCGTTTCGCGGCGCGAGACTGAGACTGCGGCGCCGGCGCCGGCCGTAGCTTCAGTCGTCCGCGACCCTGAGCACCGCCGACCCGCGCACCCGGTCCTGCTTGAGGTCGAGCAGCGCCTCGTTGGCCTGCTCGAGCCCGTACTCCTGTACGCGGCTCACGATAGGGATGACGGCCGCGTCGCGGAGCAGCTCGCGGGCATCCTGACGCGTCGAGTTGGCGACGCTGCGCACGACGCGCTCGCCGTAGATCCACGGATACTCGATCGGCGGGATGGGTGACGAGTAGATGCCGCCCAAAGCGACGATGCCGCCCTTGTCGAGGCGCTTGAGGGCATCCACGGCGAGCTCGCCGGCCGGCGCGAAGACGATCGCCGCGTCGTAGAGGACGCCGGGGTCGTCGCTGCTCTCGCCGGCCCAGACCGCGCCGAGCTCCCGTGCCATCGCCCGGTGCTCTTCGTCGCGGGCGATGCCGTACACCTCCCAGCCGCGCCAGATCGCGACCTGCGTGCAGAGCGAAGCGGCCGAGCCGAAGCCGTAGATGGCGAGGCGCTTCGGCGCCGGCGGGTCCGGCGGAGCTCCAACCGCCGCGGCGGCGGACGGCAGCCGGGCGTCGTCGCCGACGATCCCGACCAGCCGCAGGCAGCGGTAGCCGATGATGCCGGCGCAGAGCAGCGGAGCTGCCGCCATCGCCGTCATGCCGGCCGGCAGGCGATAGACAAACCCGGCCGGCGCCGCCGTGTACTCACCGAAGCCGCCGTCCACATCCCAGCCGGTGAAGAGCGCGTGCTCGCAGAGGTTCTCCTGCGCGCGCCGGCAGAACCGGCAGGTCTCGTCGGTCTGGTGCAGCCAGGGGACACCGACGCGGTCACCCACGGCGAGCGGCAGTGCACCCGGCTCGGCGCCGGGCGCGACGAGTTCCGCGCCGGGCCCGAGCGCCACGACCTCGCCGACGATCTGATGGCCGGGGACGACGGGCGAGCGGTGCGGCGGCAGCTCGCCCTCGAGGATGTGCAGGTCCGTGCGGCACACGCCGCAGGCCAGCACCCGCAGGAGGACCTGGCCCGGACCCGGCTCGGGCACCGGAAGCTCGACGAGCCTGAGCGGCGCCTCCGCCACGGGGGCGGGCGCCGCCAGCTGCATCGCGCGCATCGTCTCGGGGATCGGCTGCGACATCGTCTACCTCCAGTTGGACCGGGTGGTCCGGACTCGGCCCGACCCTACGACAGCACGTCTTTGCGCCGGAAGACCAGGTACGCGGCGAACGTCAACACGCCGCTCCAGAGCGCGAACACGCCAAGCCCCTTCAGGATCGGCCGCCAGTAGATCGGATCGCGCAGGAAGCTCGTGAACTCCTGCAGATACTGCGGGAAGACCCACGGCCGCAGCCAGTCGAAGTAGCTGAACTGGATGAGCACTGTGATCACGATGTAGATGACGAACGTCGCGATCAGAGCCGTCAGGCTCGAATCGGTCATGGTGCTGAACAAGAGCGCCATCGAGACCACGCACGCCATCGCCGCCAGCCCGTAGAGATAGCACAGCACCACCAGCCCCAGGCCGTGCCACACGCTGACCGTCGAGCCGGACAGCGTGATCAACGGGTGGAGTCCGAAGAAGATGCCGCCGAAGAGAAGCGAGGCGGCAAGCATGATCGCGTAGCCGACGGCGAGGTAGAGCATGGCCATCGTCCACTTGGCGAGGATGAACGAGCCGCGCCGGACGGGCCGGAGCAGCACGATGCGCAGCGTCCCCAGCTCCGCCTCGCCGGCGACCATGTATCCAGCCACCATCGCCGCGGCCAGCGGAAGCATGATCAGGATGAGGGAGAACAGCGATCCCAGCGCGACGAAGAGCCCATTGGAGGTGATGCGCTCGAACAACACCGGGCCGCCGCCGCCGCTCTCCGGGTTGTTGCGCGTGAGGTAGAACGCGAGCGAGATGATGAACGGGATGAGCACGGCGCCGCCCCAGATGAGGTAGCTGCGGCGCTGGAACAGCAGCTTGATCCACTCGCGACGGAGGGCGCCCCACTTGTGGCCGCGCATGCCACCCGAGGTGCTGCCGTGGGCGTGCTCGGACGTGGTGGCGGGAGGGGCGCCCGGCGTGACCGGCGTAGCGCTCATCGCCGGCCTCCGTGCAGGAGCCGGGCCAGGCCGGCGCGGCGCTTCTTGGGCTCCGAGTCGCCGGCGTCGTAGGTCAGCTCGAGGAAGAAGTCCTCGAGTCCCTGCTCTCCCGCCGGCACGATGGCGCGCACGTCGACGTTGCCGGCGACCAGGCGCCGGACCATCTCGGGCACGGCGTCCTCGCCCGCCTCGACGACGAGGAAGCCCTCGTCCTCCTTGACGCCGGCGGCGCCGAACTGGCCGCGCAGCACCTCGCCGGCGCGGCTCTGGTCGCCGGTGAGCACCTTGATCGCATCGTTCTGGGGCCGCAGCTCGCTGACGGGGCCCTGCACCACGACGCGGCCCTTGTTGATGATCACCGCGCGCGTGCACACCTGCTCCACCTCGTGCAGCAGGTGCGAGCTCAGGAACACCGTGGTGCCCGCCGCGCCGAGCTCGCGGATGAGCTCGCGGACGTCCTTCATGCCGCGCGGGTCGAGGCCGCTGGTGGGCTCGTCGAGCACGATGAGCTCCGGGCTGTGCAGCAGGGCCTGGGCGATGCCGAGGCGCTGCTTCATGCCGTGGCTGAAGCCGCCGACGCGGTCGTCGGCCCGGTCGTCGAGAGCGACGATCTCAAGCACCTCGTCGATACGCTCCTCGCTCACCGGGCCGGTCATGCTGCCGAGCAGGCGCAGGTTCCGGCGCGCGCTCATGAGCGGGTAGAACGTCGGGTCGTCGACGAAGCCGCCGACGTGGCGGAGCGCGCCCTGCAGCTCGCCGGGCACGCGGTGTCCGCACACCTCGGCGTAGCCGCTCGTCGGGTGGATGAGGCCGAGGACGAGCCGGATGACGGTCGTCTTGCCGGCCCCGTTCGGCCCCAGGAACCCGAACACGTCGCCTTTGCAGACCTCGATCTCGAGGCCGTCGACCGCACGCAGGCTGCCGAACTGCTTGGTGAGGGCGTGCGTGGTCAAGATGGGGGCGCGGCCTCCGCAGCTGTGCTGCTCGGGCCGCGCCCCCTCAGGTTCACTCACCGTCTGCGCTTCCGCGACGTCGTGCGTCTCGCTGGAGTCCACGTCAACGAACGGAGCCTGCGAACGCCTCCAGATCGCTCATGGGCACCATGCCGCCGGCGAGCAGCGTGGTGCCACCCTTCTGCCACACGATCACGCCGCCGAGCGGAGTCCCGATCTCGAGGGCCTTCGCGCCGTTGACCGTGGTCGAGCCGAGGATCTGTGAGGCCCTCTGGGCCTGCTGGAGCTGCTTCTGCATGGCCGGAGTGGACTGCGTCTGGGCCAGGGCGATAGTGCCGAACCCCTGGCCGTAGAGCAGCACGCTAGCCGGACCCATCTTGGCGGCCGACGGACCGTGACGCAGGGTCGTCGCCGGCGCACCCATCATGCCGGCGCCGAGCTTGATACCGGTCGCGGCGCCGAGCGCCTTCATCAGCGGCGTGCCCGAGGCGGTCAGCGGACCGCCCTTGCCGAGCACGTAGCCCCACTGATACGGCCGCGCGGTGTAGGCGCGCGCCCACGCGAGCTTGTAGGGGACGAGCTTGGCGACCTGACCGCGCTTGAGCAGCGCGTGCTGCACCTGCCGCATCGCCTGAACCTTCTGCGCGGCAGTCGGAGCGGCCTGGCCGGCGTGCGCCTTCTGGGCCTTCTGCATCTTCGCGCGGAGCTGGTCGCCGTTCACGGTCTTGGTCGTCACCTTGGCGCCGGCGGGAGGCGTGAACGCGAACGTCGCCGGGTCGATGGCGCCGTAGCTCACGCTGGTGAAGCCGAACTTCATGACCGGCGTGGTGGCGCCCTTGGCGTAGACCTCGACCTGCAGCGGCAGCATGGTCTGGCCGTCGATAGCCGCCTGCACGTAGCCGAGGGCTGTGTCCGTAGCCACTGGGATCATGCGCAGCTGGTAGGCGTCGCGGCCGGCGACCTTGGTCTGGCCGGCGACCTCGACGGTCGCGAAGCGGGCCACTTGCTGCAGGTACAGGGTGATGGCCGCGGGTGTCATGAACGTGGCGGACGGCGCCGGAGACGCTGTCTCCGCCGGCGCCGTGCCCGTCATGACGATCTTCTTCACGTTGTTGTTCGCGTAGTCGTACACCCACGCCGTGCGCTGGGCCTTGTTCAGTACGACGACCTGGTCGCCGCCGGAGCCCTGCGACTCGACCTTGACGCCGGCGTCGCTCACCCAGACGCGCCCTGAGCCGTCGCTTGTGAGAGGCGACTGGGCGGGAAGCTGCGCCATGCCGCCGGCGGCCACCGAGCCGAGGTCGCCGAAGAGACCGTTGTGCCAGGCGACATCGCCACTGACGGCGGTCACATCCTTGGCCTGCGCCATCTTGGCGAGCAGATCTGGCGCCGAGACGCCCGGGAGCGGGTCGGACTGGCCGGCGCCCGCCACGGCTACACCGACGATCAGGACGATCGCCGCGAGGGCGACGAGTGAAGCGAGGATCAGGACTCTGGACCGCATGAGGTCTCCTTCCGCAGTGATGCTACGTAGGGTGTACCCCCCGCTGGGTGGAGCCGCAACCTTACGCCGGTACGTACGGTGAGGCGGATACGTCCTGCTTCTCCCGTGCGGAGGGTGTCGCCAGCCTTGGCGACGGAGCAAGCAACGGGCTCGGCGGCCCTACGGGAGCGTCTGCACGTAGGCCGTCCAGCCCGAGCGCAGCTCGTCCCAGCTCACGCCGACGCTCTTCCGCGCCGCCTGGTCCAGTCCCGCACGGGTCAGGTCGGAGTCGCTCACCGCAGTGACGAAGTCCTTCAGACCGGCCAGGCCCCAGCGGTCCTTGACGAACAGCACCAGCGACGCCCCCTCGAGGTAGGCCAGCCGGACCTTGGCGGTGCTGTTGCCGCGCCACAGGTCCTTGGTCCGCAGCGCCTTCTCCAGCGGGAAGACGCTGCTGCCCGCCGCCAGGTCGTCGCGGAGCGGCTGGAACGACCGCCCGCCCTCGACCGCCGTCGCCAGGCCCTCCGCCAGCAGGGTCGGCGCGTACTTCGTGCGCGCGAACCAGCGGGACGTGTACGCGTGCGTGAGCTCGTGTGCGAGCATCTGTGGTATCCAGGACTCCTTGCCGGCGAGCGCCGGACCCAGCACGCCGATATCGCGCGTCCACGACGGCGTCGTCCCAAGTTGCACCGGCGCGTGCGAGAAGAACCGGATGCGGGGCTCCTGGGGATCGTCCTCGAGCGAGCGCAGGAGTTGCCGGCGGGAGGAGTAGTAGTAGACGACCACCGGCTTGCGTGAGGCGATGCCGAGCAGCTTGAGACGCTCGCGGGCCGGGCCGCCGGCTCGCGCCAGCGCCTCGGCGGCGGCCTGCTCGGCCTTGTCGGCGATCACGACGAGCCCGTTGCGGCGCACCGCGACCGGCCGGTCGAAGGCCATGATCTGCTGCCCGCGCACGTCCGCCGGCGTCACGTCGTCGAGCAGTACCGGCCGGCCGCCGCGCGGGGCGACGTCGAACACGCGGCGGGCCATGATGCGGTCGGCTGGGTCGGCTCCGCCGACCTCGCCGACCGCGCCGAAGTAGAAGCGGCCGGGACGACCGCTCACAGGCTGGGCCAGCAGGCGCACGCTCGTCCACGGCACGCGCACAAGATGCCGGTAGAGCGCGTCGACGGCGCGTCGGGCATCGCCGGTCGCGGGGAGCGCCGCGTCCCACGCCGCACGGTCCCGGGCACGCAGTGCCTTGGTGGCCTGTGCGGCCACGGCGTCCATGTCGGCGGCGGTCAGCGCCCGTGGCGCCGGACGCGTCTCGGCCTTCTCCTCGGGAGCGAACGGGAGAAGCGTCCCCCCGACGACCAGCGCGACGACGATGATGGCGACAGCCAAGCCCGCAAGGAGCAGGAGTGGCTTCGCCTTACGAGTGGCGGGCGTCATCGGTCAATTGTACGGCCGGCCCGGCGAAGCCGCGGCCGAGAGCCTCAGCCGCCGCTGAGGACGTGGTGGCGCCAGCCGTCGTAGAACTGGCGCCAGGTGACGCCGAGTGCGCCGCTCAGTGCCTCGTCCATCCCGGCCTCCGTCGGCTCGGCGGCGGCGACGGCCCGCACGAACGGCCGCAGCCGGCCGGCGCCCCAGCGCGAGACGACGTAGTCGACGAGCGATCCGCCGATCTCGTACCCGAGGGCGACGCCCTCCGACCCTGCGCCCTCCCACACGTCGGTGGAGGCGAACGACTCCGGCAGCGGCCACAGCTGATCGCCTGTAGCGACCTCCCGGCGCAGGAGGGACAGCTCCGGGAGGCCCTCCGCAGCTTGCGCGATACCCTCGACGAGAAGGGACGGCGGACGCTTGTCCCCGGCGAACCAGCGCGCCGTGTACGCGTGGGCGAGCTCGTGCGCGAGGGTGTCTTCCACAGAAGCGCCGTCGTCGCGGAGCCAAGGACCCATGACGCCGACGTCCCACGTGGGCCACTGCCCATCGGCGACGCGCAACGACGGGTAGGAGAAGAAGACCATGCGCGCGGTGGCGGCTTTGAGACCGAGCGCATCGCTGACGTCCTCGGCCGAGCCGAAGACCGTGACGAGCACCGTTGGCCGAGTGCCGATGCCGAGAGCGGCGAGCCGCGGCCGCCCGCGCACGGCCGCGGCCATCACCTCATGACCGCGGTCGCGGGCCCAGCGGTCGGCGAGCACGATCAGACCGGGGCGCTGCAGTACGACAGGGTCGTGCAGCGCCATCAGATACCGCCGGCGCAGGTCCGCGGGCGTGACGTCAGCCGTGACCACGGCCATGTCGTTCACTGCCTTCAGCCTGAGATAGCGGACGACTGCGAGCCTGTCGGGCGGGCCGGCAGCGCCGAGCTGCCCGGAGCCCTCGACACGGTAGACCCCGTCGAACGCCGCGTCGGGCGTGACGATGAACCGGAACGACCGCCACGGCAGGCGCGATAGCGTGTCGAACACCGCGGCGAGGTCCTTCCGGGCCTTGACGGACGCGGGGCTGCCGTCGGCGGGGAGCCGCTGCAGAAAGGCGTTCCGGTCGCCTGCACGAAGCGCGTCGGCCGCTTGCGAGAACTGATGACGCGCGAGGCTGAACGCCCTCGGCTGGCCGGCGGCGGGGTCACTCGCGGTGTCAGCACACCCGGCGGCGGCGAGGCACAGCGCCGCCGCCGCGACGATCACGGCGACGAGCAAGATGCTTCGACGCGCTACGGCCACGTGGCCCCCGGTGCCGGACGACGACCCCCGGTCATCTTATCGCCCGCCCGTGCGGTCCCTTGAGGCGAGGCGCCGAGACGAAAGCCGCCGGACCGTCGTGGAGCGCCTCCGGCGCGCCACTCGCGAACGCGCCCGCCGGGCCGCGCGTGTACTATGTGAGGCTGATGAGCACACCGTCCGGACACGACAAGCCGTACACCAGATACCGCGCCGCAGACACCGGCGGCGGCGCGGCGCAGCGGACGGCCGGCGGATCGTCCGGGGGCCGGCCGCCGTACGACCGGCACGGCGACGGCCGCAGGCGGCGCCGGGGCGGCGGCCTCCTGCTGCTCGTCATCGTGCTCGCCCTCGTTGCCGCCGCGGCCGCCGGCGTGGCCGCCGCGGCCGGCTGGGGGCCCTTCGGCAGCAAAGACAAGACGACGGCCGATGCGGCGTCGCCGTCGGCCACGGTGCCGGCGACGCAGTCTCCCGCCGCCTCGCCGTCCGCGGCCGAGGCCCCTCCGAGCGCGACGCCCAGCGCGACACCGAGCGCCGCGCCCGCCTTCACGGTCACGGCAGGCGGCGACACCATGGGCGGCTTCGGCGTCAGCGGCGTGGTCGCGAGCATGGGCAGCAGCCTCTTCAAGAGCATCGCGTCGACCTTCGAGAAGAGCGACTTCGGCTTCGTGAACCTGGAGAGCCCGCTCACCACGGGCGGCGACCCCCAAGGCTGGAAGGACGTCGTCATCAAGGGCAACCCGGCCCTGGCGCCGGCGATGGCCAAGAGCGGCATCAACGTCGTCACCATGGCCAACAACCACGCCGGCGACATGGGCGACAGCGGCCTCCTCGACAGCATCAAGTACTGCAAGCAGAACGGCATCACAGTGGTCGGAGCCGGCAAGGACCTCAAGCAGGCCCGGGCGGGGTCGGTGCTCATGACTAAGGACGGCGTCAGGGTCGCGTTCCTCGGTTTCTCTGACGTGCTGCCGGCGGGCTATCCGGCGACATCGACGAGCCCCGGCACGTCGCCGGGCCGCGCCGACCTCAGCGCCGTCAAGGCGGCGATCAAGGCGGCCAAGAAGAAGGCGGACTACGTCATCGTCGGCTGGCACTGGAACTTCGAGTACAAGCGCGCCCCAAGCTACCTCGAGGAGAGCGAGGGCAAGGCGGCCATCGACGCCGGCGCCGACATCGTCTTCGCCCACCACCCGCACCTGCTCGACGGCGTCGAGGCGTACCACGGCGGGCTCATCTTCTACAGCCTCGGCAACCTGGTGTTCAGCGGGTTCAGCGGCGAGACCGCCGAGACGCTCCTCGTGCGCGCCAAGGTCTCCGGGGACGGCATCGACGCGCAGCTCGTCCCCGTGGTCGGCGGCGGGTCCGGGGTCCCCAACCTCGCCACCGGCTCTGAGGCCGACAGTATCCTCCAGAGATTCAAGGGCTTCTCGGCGGCGCGCGACAC
>Ga0302299_10001365_pt1 | contig 14648 bp, 12 predicted proteins | sample III_Fen_N3_4_FD_198795 | JGI IMG/M metagenome (GOLD analysis project Ga0302299, IMG submission 198795) | Peat permafrost microbial communities from Stordalen Mire near Abisko, Sweden - III_Fen_N3_4 | ecosystem: Environmental > Terrestrial > Soil > Wetlands > Permafrost | place: Sweden: Abisko... | reverse complement strand
TGGGCGCCGGGTTCCCCGTCGTACCCCTCCGGTACGGTCCGTCCACGCTTCCCCGCGGCTTCCCCGGACCCGGCTCGGCACCCGCCGGTCGGCTCGGAAGGCGGCGTGCACGAGCGCGCCGGCGCCAGCGAGAGGAGCCCGTCGTGGCCCGCACCGCCAACCCCACCCGTTCGTCCACCCCCGCGGCCGAGGTCGTCGCCCCGGCCGACGATCCGATCGACGCCGACCCCGTCGCCGGTCTGAACCTCGCGGTCCTGTGGGGCCGGTGCTCGGCCGGCGTCGAGGTCCGCACCCTCGAGTCGGGCCGTCGGGTGGCCTCGTTCTCCGTACGGACGCCGGCGGCTGCGCTGCCCCGTCGCCGTGGGTCGGGCCCGGCTGCCGCCACCTCGGTGCCGGTCACCGTGTGGGAGCCGCCTGCGTGGCTCGAGACCGTCGAGGCCGACGATCCGCTCGTCGTGGTGGGAACGGTCCGGCGTCGGTTCTTCGCGACCCGCGCCGGCGGACGGGGCGCCCGGGCGGAGGTCGAGGCGGTGAGCGTGGCGCGGGCCACGCGGGGTCAGCTCGACCGCGCCTGGCAGCGCGCCGCGGGAGCACTCGACGCCATCACGTGACCGGGTGCCCGGGTGCGCGCGGGGCCCCAGCCGGCCCGTCGTGCGCGACTTCTCGCACAACCCCACCCGCGGTCCCGGCCTCGGGCCGCCGGGACCGTAGAATGCACCACGGCTCAACGCCGGTCGCTCGCGCGTGCCCGTGTCGGCCACCCACCAGTTCGCCGCCAGGAAACGAGGCCGCGTGACCCCAGATACATCCACGCTCCAGCCCGAGTCGCTCGCCGAAGTCGTCATCCGGTTCGCGGGTGACTCCGGTGACGGCATGCAGCTCACGGGCGACCGCTTCACCGACGTCAGCGCCGTGTTCGGCAACGACCTGGCGACGCTGCCGAACTTCCCCGCCGAGATCCGGGCACCGGCCGGGACCATCGCCGGGGTGTCGTCGTTCCAGGTGCAGATCTCCGACCACGAGATCCTCACACCGGGCGACGTGCCGTCGGTCCTGGTCGCGATGAACCCCGCGGCGTTGCGGGCGAACATCGACGAGCTCACGCCGGGGGGCACGCTGCTGGTCAACTCCGACGCGTTCGAGCAGCGCAACCTCGACAAGGCCGGTTACCAGGCCAACCCGCTCGAGGACGGTTCGCTCGCCGCGTACCGCGTCATCCAGGTCGGCATGACGGCGATGACGCTCCAGGCAACCCAGGAGCTCGGCGTGAAGCCGCGTGACGCGGAGCGGTCGAAGAACTTCTTCGCGCTCGGCCTGCTGTCGTGGCTGTACACGCGTCCGGTCGAGCCGACGCTCGCGTGGATCGACGAGCGCTTCGGCAACCGCGAGCTGGTGCGCGCGGCGAACATGGCGGCGTTCAAGGCCGGGTACAACTTCGGTGACACCGCGGAGCTGTGGGAGCACCCGTACCAGATCGCTCCCGCGCGACTCGCGCCGGGCACCTACCGCCAGATCACCGGCAACCTCGCGACGTCGCTCGGCCTGATCGCCGCCGGGCAGCTGAGCAAGCTGCCGATCACCTACGCGTCGTACCCGATCACGCCGGCGTCCGACATCCTCCACGAGCTGTCGCGCCACAAGAACTTCGGCGTGCGCACGCTGCAGGCCGAGGACGAGATCTCCGCGATCGGCGTGGCGATCGGCGCAGCGTTCGCCGGACACCTCGCGATCACGGGCACCAGCGGCCCCGGGATCGACCTGAAGTCCGAGGCGATGGGCCTCGCCGTGAGCCTCGAGCTGCCACTGATCATCGTCGACGTGCAGCGCGGTGGCCCGTCAACCGGTCTGCCCACCAAGACCGAGCAGGCCGACCTCCTGCTCGCGATGTACGGCCGTCACGGTGAGGCGCCGATGCCGATCGTCGCCGCGTCGACGCCGAGCAACTGCTTCGACGCTGCGATCGAGGCGGTGCGCATCGCGCTGAAGTACCGCACCCCGGTTCTGCTCCTCACCGACGGCTATCTTGCCAATGGCGCAGAGCCGTGGCTGCTGCCGAACGTGGACGACCTGCCCGACCTGGGTGTCACCTTCGCGACCGAGCCCAACCACGGCGACGAGTACTGGCCGTACCTGCGGGACCCCGAGACGCTCGCGCGGCCGTGGGCGCTGCCCGGTACACCGGGCCTCATGCACCGCATCGGTGGCATCGAGAAGCAGGACGGCACCGGCAACGTCAACTACGACCCACAGAACCACGAGAAGATGGTCCACCTGCGAGCCGCGAAGATCGCCGGCATCGCCAAGGACATACCCGGAGTCGAAGTCGACGATCCCGACCGCGCCGAGCTGCTCGTGCTGGGTTGGGGGAGCACGTGGGGCGTCGCCCAGCAGGCGGTCCGGCAGGCCCGCGCCAACGGCCACGGCGTCGCGCACGCGCACCTCACGCATCTCAACCCGTTCCCCGCCAACCTGGGTGAGGTCCTCGCCCGGTACCCGAAGGTCCTCGTCCCCGAGATGAACCTGGGGCAGCTGTCCCGGCTCGTGCGGGCCGAGTACCTGGTCGACGCCAAGAGCCTCACCAAGGTCCAGGGCCTGCCGTTCCGTGCCGCCGAGATCGAAGCGGCCATCGAGGAGATGATCAAGTGAGCGACGACACCGCGGTGAAGCTCGGCCGCAAGGACTTCCAGACCGACCAGGAAGTCCGCTGGTGCCCCGGCTGCGGCGACTACTCGATCCTCGCGGCGATGCAGCTCTTGTTCGCCGAGATGGGCGTGCGTCCCGAGAACCTCGTCTTCGTGTCCGGCATCGGCTGCGCGGCGCGGTTCCCGTACTACATGGAGACCTACGGGATCCACAGCATCCACGGCCGTGCCCCGGCAGTCGCCACGGGTGTGGCGCTCGCCCGCCCCGACCTCGACGTGTGGGTCATCGGTGGCGACGGCGACATGCTGTCGATCGGCGGCAACCACCTGATCCACGCGCTGCGCCGCAACATGGGCATCAAGATCGTGATGTTCAACAACCAGATCTACGGACTCACCAAGGGGCAGTACTCGCCGACCAGCGAGATGGGAAAGATCACGAAGTCGTCGCCGTTCGGCTCGCTCGACCACCCGTTCAACCCGGTGTCGGTCGCGCTCGGCGCCGAGGCCACCTTCGTGGGTCGCACGCACGACATGGACCGCAAGCACATGATGGAAGTGCTCCGGCGGGCGAACGAGCACGAAGGTGCGGCGTTCGTGGAGATCTACCAGAACTGCAACGTCTTCAACGACGGCGCGTTCGAGGCGATCACCGCGAAGGACACGCGTGCCGCGATGCTCATCGACCTCAAGCACGGTGAGCCGATCCGCTTCGGCGCCGACAACGAGCTCGGCGTGGTGCTCAACCAGTTCGGTGAGTGCGAGATCGCCAACCTCGCCGACGTCGGTGAGGACCGCCTCCTCGTCCATGACGAGCACCGGACCGACCCGAGCCTCGCCTTCGCGATCTCGCGCCTCGCCGAGCAGCCGACGACGCCCACGCCGGTCGGCGTGTTCCGCGACGTCGCCCGCCCGGTGTACGAGCAGCAGGTGCAGGTGCAGCTCGCGGCCGCGTCGGAGCGCAGTGGTCCGGGGGACCTCGGCGCGCTGATCTCGGGCGGCTCCACCTGGACGGTGGAGTAGCCCTCAGTCGTCCAGCCCGCGGAACACGAGCCCCGTGCGGGGCTTGGGGGCGAAGAACGTCGTCTTCTGTGGCATGCGCACGCCCGCGTAGGACGCGGCGCGGATCTGGGCCACGCTGACGGGGCGCAGCAGCACCGCGGCATCGGCGTCACCACGCGCGACCACATCGGTGACGGTGAGCGCGTCGTGGCGGTACTCGAGCCGCGCGCCGTCGAGCCGCGGCATCACCACGGTCTCGAACACCGCCGCGTCGACGTCGCGCACCTCGGGGGGCTCGGCCCCGAGCGGCCCGGCCACCACGTCGGGGCGGGGCACGAGCAGCGCGAGCCCATCGCGGTCGACGAGCCCCAGCCCGTGCGACTGCGCCATCGCCAGCTCGAGGGCGTGGACGCCGCCGGCCGAGTGGTCACCGGCGGGCGTGATCGTGAACGCGTGCTCGAGTCGGGCCCGCAGGTGGGGCGCGCCGTGCACGAGCCGGTGGATGGGTGCGACCCACAGCTCGTCCTCGGCCAGCTCGACGACCAGGGTCATGATCGCGTCGCTGCCGGCCGTGCCGGGGTTGGCGGCGAGGTACGCGCAGGCGGTCTCGAAGCGGTGGTGGCCGTCGGCGAGCACCAGCGGCCCCGACCCGACGGCGTCGCGGATCGCCGCGATCCGGTCGGGGTCGGTGATCGCCCACGCCTCGTGGTCGACGCCGGCGTCGTCACGCGCGTGCTGGCGGTCGGGGCCCGGCTCGCCGGTGAGCGCGCCGAGGCCGGTCGCCGGGGTGAGCCCCCAGATCGGGTCGAGGTTGGTGCGGGTCGCCTCCAGCAGCGAGAGGCGGTCGCTGCGGTGCCTCGGGATCGTGCGCTCGTGGGGGAGGATGTCACCGGTGCCGGGACCGTCGGGGGGGAGCCCGAGCGCGCCGAGCACGCCGTGGGTCACGCGGTGGTGCCCATCCGGATCGGTGAACGTCATCCGGTAGCCGTAGAAGGCCGGGGTGGTGTCGACGGCGAGCGTGCCGTCGGTCCGCCACGCGGCCAGGAGGGCGGCGGCGGTCTGGTACCCGTCTCCGTGCTCGCCCGCCGCGGGGAGGATCAGGCGCACCGCATTGTGGGGGTCCCGGGCGGCGAGAACGTCGCGCTCGTCGTCGTGGATCACGTCGTAGGGTGGGGCGGCGACGGCGGCGACGTCGTTGAGGCCGCGGTAGCGCAGGCCTCGGAACGGCTGGAATAGGGGCACGTTGTCCACTTTCGTAGGGGCAGCGGCCGATTGTCGCGCGTGGTACCCCACGCGACGTGAACCGCCGGGCCGCGAGGAGCGAGGAGCGAGGAGGTACGGCAATGCACGAGTACGAGGCGTTCACCGCGTTCCAGGAGGGCAGCCACCTCCTCTCGACGGCGAACCCCCACGCGGCCGCCACCGTGTTGGAGCGGGCCCGCGACCTCGAGCCCGGCCAGGCCTCGATCCGGGAGACGCTTGCCCGCGCGTACTACTCGATCGGACGGATCCGCGACGCCGAAGCCGAGTTCGCGGCCGCACTCCAGATCGACCCGGTCAACGACTACGCGCACTTCGGGCTCGGCCTGTGCCGATTGAGGACCGGCGACCGGGTGAGCGCCCGAGGCCACCTGCGCCTGGCGGTGGCCATGCGCCCCGAGCCGGAGTACCGCAAGGCGCTCGAACGCGCCTCCGAGGGAGCCTCGTGAGCGACGGACTCGTCGTCTGCCTCGACCTCGACGGTGTCGTCTGGCGCGGCGACGAGCCGATCCCCGGATCGGCCGAGGCCGTGGTGGCGCTGCGGGCGGCCGGCCTGCTCGTCGGCTTCATGTCGAACAACTCGAGCATGCCCGTCGCCGACGTCGTCGCGAAGCTGGGCCGGTGCGGCATCGACGCGGCGCCCGAGCACGTGCTCACGAGCGCGCTCGCCGCGGCCGACCTCCTGGCCCCCGACCTCGCGCCCGGTGCCCGGGTGCTGGTCTGCGCGGGGCCGGGTGTCGTCGAGAGCCTGACCCGCGCCGGGTTCGACCCGGTGCGCGAGCCGCCGGCCGAGGCCGTGGTGGTCGGGTTCCACCGCGACTTCGACTTCGACGGGCTCGAGCGCGCCTCGCGGGCGGTCCGCGACGGTGCCCGGTTCGTGGCCACCAACCTCGACGCCACCTATCCCGTCTCGGGTGGTCTCGTCCCGGGGGCGGGCTCGATCGTCGCGGCTGTGGCCACCGCGGCGGGCCGCCAGCCCGAAGTGGCCGGGAAGCCCGCCGCGCCCGCCGCGGCGATGGTCCACCACCGGCTCGGCCCGCGGGGCGTGATGGTGGGGGACCGGCCGACCACCGACGGCGACTTCGCCGCCCGCCTGGGCTGGCCGTTCGCGCTGGTGCTCTCGGGCGTGGCCAGCCGCACCCCCGGCCCGGGGGAGGAGCCGGTGCCCGAACCGGCGCCGCCCTACCTCGGCGCCGACCTCGCCGACCTCGTCCCCGCGCTGGTGGCCGACCTCGCGGGGTAGGCGGCGGGGTCGGCGGGGAGTGGAGCGACAGGTTCCGCCCCCGCCGTGGTGGGGTGCCCGCGTAACCTGGCCCGGTGACCGTGGTGAGGCGCCGCCTCGACGTCGAACTGGTGCGCCGAGGGCTGGCGGAATCCCGGACGAACGCGGCGCGCATGATCGGCGAGGGCCGGGTGCGCGTGGCGGGGATGCCGGCCACCACCTCGGCCCGACGCGTCGAGGCCGGGGCGCCGATCACGGTGGTCACCGAGGGCCCGCAATTCGTGTCCCGGGGCGGCGTGAAGCTGGCCGGGGCCCTGGCCGCGTTCGCCGTCGAGGTGGACGGCCGCGTTGCGCTGGATGCCGGGGCGTCGACCGGAGGGTTCACCGACTGTCTGCTCCAGCACGGCGCGACCCGGGTCCACGCGGTCGACGTGGGCCGCGGCCAGCTGGCGTGGTCCATCCGTCAGGACCCGCGGGTGCTGGTCCACGAGCGAACCAACGTCCGCGCGATCGACGCCGCGTTCCTCGGCGAGCCGGTCGACCTCGTGGTCGCGGACCTGTCGTTCATCTCGCTGTGCACCGTCGCCCCCGCGCTCCTCGCGTGCGCGACCGACGCCGCCGACTTCGTTCTCCTGGTGAAGCCCCAGTTCGAGGCCGGTCCCGCCCGGGTCGGTCGCGGGGGCATCGTGCGCGACCCCGCGGTGCACGCGGCCGTGCTGCGCGAGGTCACCGACGGGCTCGTGGCCGCGGGGCTGTTCGTCACCGGTGTCGTCGCGTCGCCGATCACCGGTGCCGACGGCAACCGTGAGTTCCTGGTCCGGGCCGACCGGGTCGGGCCGGTCCTCGACGCCGGCGCGCTCGCGTCCGTGGCGGAGGCTGCGTGACCGTGCGGGTCGGCGTGTTGCCCCATCGGGAACGGGCCACCGCGCTCGACCTCGCGCGCCGCGCCGGCGAGTGGTTCGGCGCGCACGGCGCCACCGTGGTGCTGCCGAAGATGGAGGCCGACCTGGTGGGCCTGCCCGACCTCGGTGTCGACCCGGCGTCGTTCACCGACGGGCTCGATCTCGTGATCTCTCTCGGGGGCGACGGCACGATGCTGCGCGCGATCGACCAGGCGTACCAGTCCGGCGTCGCGGTCCTCGGGGTCAACGTCGGCCAGATGGGCTACCTCACCGAAGTGGAGCCGAGCGAGCTCGACGGGGCGCTCGAGCGACTCCTCGCCGGCGACTACCACGTCGAGTCGCGGATGATGCTCGACGTGACCGTCCGGTCCGCGGGCGGGGCAGGAGGTCATTGGTACGCGCTCAACGAGACGGTGCTCGAGAAGGCGCGCACCGGGCACATGGCCCGGCTCGAGGTCGGGATCAACGGCGCGTTCTTCACCACCTACGCGGCCGACGCGCTCATCGTGGCCACGCCCACCGGCTCGACCGCGTACTCCTTCTCGGCGCGCGGTCCGATCGTGTCGCCGCGCCACCGCTGCCTCTTGCTCACACCGGTGTCGCCCCACATGCTCTTCGACCGCGCGCTCGTGCTCGACGCCGCCGAAGAGGTCGGCATCACGGTCACCGGGCCGTTCGGCGCGGTGATGACCGTCGACGGTCGCGAGGTCGGGCACCTCGATCCGGGCGACGTCGTCACCTGCACCGCCGCCGACAAGCCCGCCCGCGTGGTGTCGTTCGCTCCGCGCGACTTCCACCAGATCCTCAAGGCCAAGTTCGGCCTCTCCGACCGGTAGGCGCGGGTGCTGGACGAGCTGCGGGTCACCAACCTCGGGATCGTGGCGGAGATCAACGTCGCGTTCGGTCTCGGTCTCACCGCCATCACCGGTGAGACCGGCGCGGGCAAGACCCTCCTCGTCGAGGCGCTCGAGCTCCTGCTCGGTAGCCGCGCCGACCCGGGGCTCGTGCGCGACGGTGCCGACGAAGCGCGGGTCGAGGGCAGGTTCGTCGGTCCCGACGGCGAGGAGCACGTCCTCGCGAGGGTGCTGCCCGCCGACGGCCGCTCGCGCGCCTACGTCGACGGGCGGCTCGCGACCGCGGCCGAGCTCGCCGAGATCGGCGCGACGATGGTCGACCTCCACGGCCAGCACGCGCACCAGCGGCTCCTCGCCGCGGCGGTGCAGCGGTCCACGCTCGACGAGTTCGCCGGCCCTGCCGCGGCCGAGCCGATCGCCGAGCTCCGGGTGGCCCGGGCCGAGGTGCGGGCGCTGCGGGCCGAGCTCGACGCGCTCGGCGGGGACGAACGGGCCCGGGCCCGCGAAGCCGACCTCCTGCGCTTCCAGATCACCGAGATCGACGACGCCGCGATCACCGACGCCGGCGAGGACGACGCGCTCCGGGCGGAAGAGGCCCTCCTCGCCGACGCCGTCGCGATCCGCGAGGCGCTCGACGGGGCGTACCACGCGGTGGAACACGGTGGGCTCGACGCGCTCGGCACCGCCGTCGCGGCCCTCGCCGAGCGCGCGCCGCTGGCCGAGCTGCACGATCGCACGAAGGCGATGCAGGCCGAGCTCGCGGAGCTCAGCCACGACCTGCGGGCCGCGACCGACGGCGTGTCGGAGGATCCGGGCCGACTCGAGGCGCTCCGTGCTCGCCGGCACCTGTTGCGCCAGCTCCGCCGCAAGTACGGGGAGTCGCTCGCCGACGTGCTCGCGTACTCGAAGGAGGTTCACGAGCGGCTGGAGCAGCTCGAGCACCACGACGAGCACGCCGCGCAGCTCCAGGCGCGCATCGGCGAAGCGGGGGCGCGGGCCGACGCCGCGGCGCTGCGACTCCGCGACGCGCGCCACGCCGCCGCCGCGCCGCTCGCCGACGCGGTCACGGAGCACCTGCGCGAGCTCGCGATGCCGCGGGCACAGGTCGAGGTCGCGGTCGAGCCGGGTGAGCCCACCGACGACGGCGCCGATGTCGTCACGTTCCTCCTCGCCGCGAACCCCGGGGAGTCGGCCCGGCCGCTGGCCAAGGCGGCTTCCGGTGGTGAGCTCGCGCGCACGATGCTGGCCTTGCGGCTGGTGAGCGTGGACGCGCCGGCCACACTCGTGTTCGACGAGGTCGACGCCGGGATCGGCGGCGAGGCCGGCACGGCCGTCGGGCGGCTGCTCGGCGTGCTCGGCGCGCACCACCAGGTGCTGTGCGTCACCCACCTTGCGCAGGTCGCGGCGTTCGCCGATCGTCAGGTGGTGGTCGAGAAGGTCGAGCAGGGCGGGCGGACGGTCACCACCGCGACGCCGGTCGACGGCGAAGCCCGGGTGCGCGAGCTGTCGCGCATGCTGGCCGGGGTCGGCGAGTCCGACCACGCACGCGGCCATGCCGCCGAGCTCCTCGCCGCCGCGCACCCCGACGGTCCTCGGCGCGCGCCGGCCCGGGCCGGGCGGCGCTGATGGTGCTCCGCCGTTCCCGAGCAGCCCGCACCGACGCGCCCGCGACCCGCGAGGTCGTGGGCGCGGCGCGGGTGGACCGCCGGACCAAGGACATGATCAAGCGGCTCCAAGCCGGCGAGATCGCGGTGATCGACCACGAGGACCTCGACCGCGTCGCGGCCGACGGGCTGGTGGAGGCCAAGGTCGCCGCAGTGGTGAACGCGGCTCCGTCGATCAGCGGCCGGTACCCGAACCTCGGCCCGCTGCGGGTGGTCGGCGCCGGGATCCCGCTGGTGGACGAGGTCGGGTCCGACCTCCTCGACCGCGTGGAGGAGGGCGACCTGCTGCGCGTCGTCGACGGCGAGATCTGGCGGGGCGACGAGCTGCTCGCTACGGGCACGGTGCGCAACCATGCCGAGGTCGAGGCCGCGATGGAGATCGCACGCTCGTCGATCGGTGCGGAGCTGGAGCGGTTCGCCGAGAACACGCTCGAGTACATCCGCAGGGAGGCCCGCATCTCGTTCGAGCCGCTCGAGCTGCCGCCGCTGCACACCGAGATCAAGGGCCGCCACGCCCTCGTCGTGGTGCGTGGGCACGACTACCGCAGCGATCTCGTCGCGCTGCGCGCCTACATCCGCGAGTACCGCCCGGTGCTGATCGGGGTCGACGGCGGGGCGGACGCGCTCCTCGAGATCGGGCTGAAGCCCGACATCATCATCGGGGACTTCGACTCCGTGGCGGAGTCCACGCTGTCGACCGCGAAGGACATCATCCACCACGTGCACCCCGACGGGCGGGCGCCGGGGCGCGAGCAGCTGGTCGAGTGGGGTGTGCACTACGAGGAGTTCGTGGCCGAGGGCACGAGTGAGGACGTCGCCATGCTCCTCGCCTGGGACGCCGGCGCCTCGTTGATCGTCGCCGTGGGCACGCACGCCACGATGGTCGAGTTCCTCGACAAGGGCCGCAAGGGCATGTCGTCGACCTTCCTGACGCGCCTGCGCCTCGGTCCGGTGCTCGTGGACGCGAAGGGCGTGAGCCGCCTCTACGAGGGCCGTGTGCGCCGGCTCGACGTGGTGCTCCTCGTCGCGGCCGCGCTCGTGGCCATCATGGTGGTGGCGATCGTCGCCCGGCCGATCCACGCCATGGTCGACGCACTGCGCATCACCTTCGAAGACCTCTGGTACTCCATCACCCGCTAGGGCTCCTGTGATCAACTTCCGCTTCCACCTCATCTCCCTCATCGCGGTCTTCCTCGCGCTGGCCGTGGGCGTGGTGATGGGGTACGCGGTGCTCGGCCAGCCCACGGTCGACACGCTCCAGAGCCGGGTCAACAGCGTCGAGGCCCGGGCCAACGAGATCCGAGCCGAGAACGACGACCTCCGGGCCGAGCAGGCTCGGCTCGAGTCGGTCCTGCGCGACATCGACGAGTTCGCCGCGACCAACCGCCTTGCCGGCGCGTCAGTGCTCCCGGTGGCCGCGCGCGGCGTCGACGCGGGGCAGGTCACCGAGACCGTGCAGCTGGCCCGGCGGGCGGGCGGCACCGCGCCCGGGATCGTGTGGCTCGAGGAGAAGTGGGGCATCGAGAAGGAGGAGGACGCCACCGAGCTGGCGGCGATCGTCGGCGCGTCGGGCACCTCCCGCGCCGCGATCCGGGAGGCCGCGGCCCGAGCGCTGGCCACCCGCCTCGCCACCGGCCCGACGACCGGTCGGCCCGACCTGCTCACGCAGCTCGACGACGCCGGCTTCGTCTCCTTCGAGGCAGTCGACGGGATCGAGTTCGACCCCGCCAAGTTCGACGGCCGGACGACTCGCGTTCTGGCCATCGCGGGCAATCAGGCCAAGGTGAGCCTCGACCGCAGCGCCTTGCCGCTCGCGCGCGCTCTCGTGGCCGCGGGCCGACTGGTCGTCGTGGCCGACGACTGGCGTGACGTCGACGGGGGCCCCGACCGGGGGGTGGAGCTCGGGGTGATCCGCGAGGACCGTGAGCTGTCGACCCAGGTCTCGACCGTCGACAACTTCGACACGCCCGACGGTCCGGTGACCTCGGTGCTGGTGCTCGCCGACCGCGGGCAGGGCGCGATCGGGCACTACGGCTTCGGGAAGGGCGCCGATCGGGCCGTGCCCGCGTGGTGGGTCGGGTGACCGAACGCCCCGAGGCGCGCCGCGCCGCCACCGGCATGGGCATCGCCACGGCGGCATCGCGGTCGATCGGCTTCGTGCGGGTGCTCGTGGTGGCCGCGGTGCTCGGGACCACGTACCTGGGGAACGCCTACCAGTCGACGAACTCGGTCTCGAACGTCCTCTTCGAGCTCATCGCCGCCGGCGCGCTGTCGGCTGTGCTCGTCCCGACCTTCGTGGACCTGCTCGACCGCGACGACACCGCCCAGGCGGAGCACCTCGCGGGCCGGCTGCTCGGGCTCGCGCTCGTGGTCATGGGCATCGTGTCGGTCGTCGGGATCGTCTTCGCGCCGCAGATCGCCGAGCTACTGACGCGCGGCGTGACGGAGGCGGGCAAGGCCTCGGAGCAGCAGGCGCTCTCCACGCTGCTGCTGCGGTGGTTCATCCCCCAGGTCATGCTCTACGCCGTCGGCGCGATCGCCGTGGCGATCCTGTACGCGAAGCGCAAGCTCATGGTCACGGCGATCGCGCCCGTGGGCTACACGATCGTGACGGTCGCGACCATGGTCCTGTTCCGCGCGGTGACCGGGCCGGAACCGACGGTCGACCTCACCCGCAACGAGGCGCTGATCCTGGCCGTGGGCGGCACGCTCGGCGTGGCCGCGTTCGTGGGGATCCCGACGGTCGCCGTCTGGCGCAGCGGGTTCCGGCTGGTGCCCCGGCTCGGCCGCCACGACGAGGACGTGCGCCGGGTCGTCCGGCTCTCGGGCTGGGCGGTGTTCCAGCACACGATGGTCGGCCTGTTGCTGGCGGCCGCGATCGTGGTCGGCAACAGCGTCAAGGGCGGCACGGTCGCCTACCAGGTCGCGTTCGTGTTCTTCCTCGCGCCCTACGCGATCCTCGCCCAGCCGGTGCACACCGCGATCCTCCAGGACCTCGCCCGGGAGTCGGGGGAGCCCTCGGCGTTCGCCCGGTCGCTGCGGTGGGCGCTCGACAACATGGTGCTGCTGGTCGTCCCGGTGTCCGCGCTGCTCATGGCGCTCGCGTACCCGATGATGCGCGTCGTCGCGTTCGGCGGTGCCGCGAAGGGCGACGGCGCCCAGCTCCTCGCGGCGGGTCTCGCGTCCCTCGCACTCGGCCTGGTCGCGTACAGCGCGTTCCTGCTCTTCGCTCGCGCGTACTACGCGCTCGGCAACAGCCGGGTGCCCGCGCTCGTGGCGCTGCTCTCGGGCGTGCTCGGCGTGGTCGTCATGGTCGGCGGCGGCCGGGCGTTCAACGGGGGTGCAACCGTCGGGATGCTCGGCATCGGCCACTCGGTCGCGTACTTCGCCGGGGCGATCGCGCTCGGCATCGGCCTGCGGCGCCGCACCGGCGAGTCCACGTGGCCGCCGGCGCTGCTGCCCGCGGTGGTCGTGGCCGTGCCCGTCGCCGTGGTGTGCTGGCTCGTCGGTGCCGCGGTCGAGCCGTCGTCCCGGGTGCTCACGGCGCTGCTCGTGGCCGGCTTGGCGTTGGGCGGCGGTGCGGCGTACCTGGTGGGTCTGCGGCTCGTGCGCAAGCAGCCACTGCCGCGCCCCCGGCGGAGCCGGACCCGCGACCTCGAACCGGCCGACGCCGCGCTGGAGCCCTGATGCGCCCCGGGCGGGTCGAGCGGGTGGGGAGGACGGGGAGGCTGGGGGTGGTGGGGCGGAGGATCGCGGCGGTGGTGCTGGCCTCGGCCGCGCTCGTCGCGGCGGGCGGCACCGTGGCCGGTGCGGCCCGCCCCCGGGCCGATGACCCGGGCGGCGCCACCCCGGCCCGCCGGGTCCTGATCTTCTCGACGCCCTACGTCTCGTGGTCCGACCTGGACCGCGCGGCCATGCCCAACCTCGATCGCTTTCTGCGCCGCGCCGCGGTGGCCGGGCTGACCACCCGGGTCGACCAGCGCCAGACGCCCCTCGCCGACGGGTACGCGACGATCGGGGCGGGTACCCGCACGGTCGGCGACCCCGCCACCGACGGGGGCGGTCTGATGACCGACGAGCGCTTCGGTGTCGCCACCGCGGGTGACGCCTACACCCAGCGGACGGGGATCGACCCGACAGGGACGATCGTGCAGACCGGCATCGTCACGATCACCGACGCGAACGGCCGCCTCCACTACGACACCGTGGTCGGCGCGCTGGCCGACGCCCTCGCCGGGGCGGGCATCGACCGAGCCGTGATCGCCAACGCCGACGGCGCCACGCCTGACGCCGGCCGAGCCACCACCGACGTCACTCCGGGCCCGGCCCGCCAGCGCCAGGCGGTGCTCGGGCTCATGGACCACCGGGGTCAGGTGCAGCAGGGTCGCGTCGACCGCGGCCTGCTCGCGCCGAACCCCGCTGCGCCCTTCGGTGTGCAGCTGGACCCGACCGCCGTCGCCGACGCCTTCACGCAGGCGTGGACGGGTCGCGCGGTGGTGCTCGTGGAGGCGTCCGACCTCGTGCGTGCGGCGCGCGAAGCCCCCTACAACGACAGGGCCGCGCGCGGTCGCCAGCTGCGTGACGCGCTGCGCCGGACGGATCGCCTCTTCGGCGCGCTGCTCGAGCAGGTGGACCTCCGTCGTGACGTGGTCATGGTCGCAGGGCCGGCGCACGTGCCCGGACGGATCACGCTCACCCCGCTCGCGATCCGCGGGCCCGGGTTCGCCCCGGGCCTGCTGCGGTCCGCCACCACCCGCCGCTCCGGGTTCGTCCAGGTGTGGGACCTCGCGCCGACCGTGCTCGCGTCGATGGACGTCGCGCTGCCGACCTCGATGGAGGGCCGGCCCGCCGAGGTCGGCGCGACCGGGGGCTCCAGTGCGCAGCGCATCGCGTTCATCGAGCAGGCGGACGCCGCGGCCCAGTTCCGCGACCGGCGGATCGGCGAGGTCTACGGCGTGCTCGCCGGTGCCGCGGCGGTGATCCTGGGTGTCGGCCTGGTCGCCATGTGGTGGGGCCGCACGCGGTGGTGGCTCGGGGTGGCCGAGTTCACGGCCTTGTGGGGCCTCGGGCTGCTCGCGTCGGCGTTCCTCGTCCGGTTCGCG
>Ga0302299_10001364_pt1 | contig 14650 bp, 14 predicted proteins | sample III_Fen_N3_4_FD_198795 | JGI IMG/M metagenome (GOLD analysis project Ga0302299, IMG submission 198795) | Peat permafrost microbial communities from Stordalen Mire near Abisko, Sweden - III_Fen_N3_4 | ecosystem: Environmental > Terrestrial > Soil > Wetlands > Permafrost | place: Sweden: Abisko... | reverse complement strand
GTTCCGGTGCCAGCGGTGAGCCGCGGACACCTCGAGCGACCAGGGTCAGGCCGAGGCGTCCCCCGACACCGAGCGCCGCCACGATCAGGCCGAAGCCCACGGCGCCGGCAGCGAGGTCGTGGCGCACGAGGACGGGGCCGAGCCCCGTGAGGGCACCGACCGCGACGAAGGCCACCGAGATGTCGTGGATCCGGCCGCGCAGCCGCGGGTCGCGCAGGACCGAGCGCACCGAACCAGGCTCCGGGACGACCGAGCTCGCCCGGCGAGCCGCTCGCGCTGCCGTCGTGGCGAGGGCCCCCAGGTCCAGCCGGGACACGACGACCGCGGAGACGACGAAGGACGCCGCGTCCAGCCACAGCGCCGGCGTCTCGGCAGGGACACCGAGCCCGAGCGAGGTCACGCCGACCGCGACGAGGGTGAACAGGGCCGTGCCGAGCGGCATCGTCCCGAACGACGCGACGAGGCAGGCGGCGTTCGCCCGCGCCAGCTGATCGCGCTGGACGATGGACGGGAGGGCCGCGTCGCGGGTCGGCGTCCACAGCTCAGCCGCCCCCTCCAGCGCCGCCGCGACCACGACCACGCCCGGGAGGCCCAGCAGCGGGAGCAGGGCGACCAGCGCCGCCCGCGCGACGTCGAGGCCCACGAGGAGCGCGCGCGGGTCGGCCCGTTCGACCACGCGCGTGACGACGGGGCCGAGCATGAGCAGCGCCGCACGACGTGCAGCCATCGTGACGGTCACGGCGACCGCGGCCCCCTCGGCACCACCCGCGTCGCCGCCGATGCGGACGACGAGGACGGCGATCGCCGCGATCCCCACCCAGTCGCCCGTCGACGACACCACCGCGCGCCCCACAGGCGGGCGAACGTGTCGTTGATGAGTCGCCCGGTCACGCGAAGGGCGCCTCCGACGTCGCCTCGACCGCTACAGCAGGAAGCCGGCGGGGAACGGGTCGTCGGGATCGAGGACGTACTGCGCCGTGCCGGTCACCCAGGCCCGACCGGTGATCGTGGGCACGACGGCCGGGATCCCCGCCACCGTCGTCTCCTCCACGAGACGGCCGACGAAGTTCGTGCCGATGAACGACTCGTTGACGAAGTCCTGCCCGAGCGGCAGCTCGCCACGCGCATGCAGCTGCGCCATGCGCGCGCTCGTGCCCGTGCCGCAGGGCGAACGGTCGAACCACCCGGGGTGGATCGCCATCGCGTGCCTGCTGTGCTGGGCCGTCGAGCCCGGGGCCTCGAGGTAGACGTGGTGGCACTCGCGGATCGCGTCGTTCTCCGGGTGGACCGGCAGGTCGTCCTCGTTGATCGCGTCCATGAGCGCGAGGGCGACGTCGAGCATCCGCTGCTTCTCGTTGCGCTCGAACGGGATGCCGAGGCTCTCGAGGGGCACGATGGCGTAGAAGTTGCCGCCGAACGCGAGGTCGTAGCGCACCTCGCCCACGCCGGGCACGTGCACGGTGCGGTCGAGGCCGACGACGTACGACGGCACGTTGCGGATCGTCACGGCCTTGGCGCGACCGCCCTCGACGTGCACCTGCGCCTCGACGAGGCCGGCCGGCACGTCGAGCCGGATGGTGGTGATCGGCTCGGTGACCTCGACCATGCCGGTCTCCACGAGCACCGTCGCGACGCCGATCGTGCCGTGACCGCACATGGGCAGGCAGCCGCTCACCTCGATGTAGACGACACCCCAGTCGGCGTCGGGCCGCGTCGGCGGCTGAAGGATCGCTCCGCTCATCGACGCGTGCCCGCGCGGCTCGTACATGAGCAGGGTGCGCAGGTCGTCGGCCTCGTTGATGACGTGCAGCCGGCGCTCGCTCATCGTCGCGCCGGGAAGGACGCCGACGCCACCCACGATCACGCGCGTCGGCATCCCCTCGGTGTGCGAGTCGACGGCGTGGAAGACGCGACGCGCCCGCATCAGCCCATCCCCGCGGCGAGCGCCTTCTCGGTCCAGGCGCGGATCTCGGCCTCGATCTCCGGCGACAGCGGCGAGCGCGGCGGACGGCACGGGCCGCCGTAGCGGCCGACGACGTCCATCGACAGCTTGATTGCCTGCACGAACTCGGTCTTGGAGTCCCAGCGCAGCAACGGGTGCAGGGCGCGGTAGAGCGGCAGCGCCGTCGCGAGATCGCCGGCGAGCGACGCGTTGTAGAGCTCGACGGTGGAGCGCGGCAGCGAGTTGGTGAAACCCGCGACCCAGCCCACGGCACCGGCGATGCCCACCTCGAGCACGACGTCGTCGCTCCCGATGAGGATGTCGAGCCCGGGGGCGAGCTCGGCGATCTCGTAGGCGCGGCGCGGGTCGCCGGTGAACTCCTTCACCGCGACGATGAGGCCCTCGTGGAACAGGCGCGCGAGCAGCCGCGGCGTGAGGTCCACCTTGGTGTCGAAGGGGTTGTTGTAGGCCAGGATCGGCACTCCGACCTCGGCGACCGTGCGGTAGTGATCCACCACGGTCTCGTCGTCGGCGCGGTAGGTGTTGGGCGGCAGCATCATGACGACGGGGGCACCTGTCTCCGCCGCCTGCTCGGCCCAGTGCCGCGACTGCAGCGCGCCGTAGGCGCCGACACCCGGCATCACCGTGAAGCCCTCGGGCGAGGCCTCGATCGCGGCGCGGACGACCGCGGCGCGCTCGACGTCGGACAGCGTCTGGTACTCGCCGAGAGATCCGTTGGGTGCCACACCGTCGCAGCCGGACTCGGCCAGCCACTGCACGTGCTCGGCGTAGGCATCGAGATCGACGGAGAGGTCGGCCCGCATCGGAAGCGCGGTGGCCACCAGGACGCCGTGCCAAGGCTGTCGTGCCATGAGTCCTCCTCGATCGATCACGTGAGCCGCCAACCTAACCGCCGAGCCCTGCCTCGTCACGCGCCGCCCGCGGCTCGGACACCTCGACGGCGAGGTTCCCGAGCGGCACGGGGAACGCAGGGGTCCGCTCGCCCGCGGGCGCCACGTCGCGGTCGTCGACCGGGCGTCCGCTCGCCACCGCCACGAGGTCGCGCACCGTGCGGCTGCACATGCGTCCCTGGCACATCCCCATTCCCGCGCGCGTCATGAGCTTGGCACCGCGGACGTCGTCGACGGCGAGGTCGCGGCACGCGGCACGAACGGAGCCAGCGGTGACCTCCTCGCAGCGGCACACCATCACGTCGTCGGGGAGCGCCGCGACGTCGTCGGCGATGCCGTGCACGGCGTTCATCGCCCGGGCGAACCGGCGGTGCACGTCGATCCGGTCGTGGACGGCGCGGTCGACCGCTCGGCCGGAGAGCGCGCGCCCGGCGACGTAACCCTCGAGGACCGCGAGGTTGGCGCCGCCGACACCGGTGACCTCGCCGGTCGCCAGCAACCCCGGCACGCTCGTGCGCTGGGCGACGTCGACCTCGACGACGAGCGACCCGTCGGCGTCGACGCGGCCGCGAGCACCGGCCTGCAGCAGCAGCTCGAGCTGCGGCGTGAAGCCGTCCGACACCAGGAGGGTGTCGACGGCGTAGGTCCGCGTGCGACCCCGACGGGCGGCGATCTCGGCGTGCTCGACGTGCTCGTCGCCCCACGCACGGACCATGCGGTAGCCGGCGTGGTAGGGCACCCGGTGCGCGGCGAGCGTACGGACGTAGGACGCACCCTCGCGCACTCGGGACGCTGTGCCCGACCAGCCCGACGGGTGCAAGCCGTACTTGGTGGGGTGCGACGCCTCGGCGACGGCGACCACGTCGACGCCCGCGCGCAGCAGGCCGTCGGCGACGACGAGGAGCAGGGGGCCGGCTCCCGCGACCAGCACGCGCGCACCCGGCTCGACCAGCGTGCCCTTGAGCAGCGACTGGCCCGCACCCACGGTCATGACTCCGGGCAACGTCCAGCCGGAGAACGGCGCCACGCGCTCGTGCGCGCCCGTGGCGACCACGACCGACGTGGTGTCGAGCAGGACGGGACGCCGTGCCACCTCCCCCGCGGTCGCGCGCACGACGAAGGCGCCCGGCACGCGTTCGAGCGACCACACGGCGTGCTCGGTGCGCAGGTCGACGCGGTCGAGCCGGGCGAGGAGCCGGCGGAAGGTGGCCCAGTCGTGGTGCGCGGCGGAGTCGCCGTCGAGCTGGCTCGGGTGGTGACGCCAGTAGGCACCGCCGACCCGCGCCTGCTGGTCGAGCAGCGCGACGCGCGCACCGTCGACCGCCGCCTCAGCCGCCGCCGCCATGCCCGACGGCCCGGCGCCGATGACGACGACGTCGTACGACGCCCGCTCGATCTCAGGCATCGGGCGCGTCCGACGTCGTGATCGAGCACCCGGGGACCGCGGGGGCCAGGCAGGCCCGCACCCCCGCGACGCCGTCGACGGTGACGAGGCAGTCCTGGCAGGCGCCGACGCCGCAGAACAGACCGCGCGGCGCCCCGGCGACCCTGGTGCGACGCCACGCCACGAGGCCGTCGCGCACCAGCACCGACGCGACGGTGTCTCCCTCGCGGGCGTCGACGTCGCGCCCGTCGACGCGCACCAGGAACTCGCTCACGCCGCCTCCCCGAATCGCAGCGGTGAGAAGGGATCCAGCGACAGCGACGCCGGCGCCCCCGTGATCGCCTCGGTCACCAGCGCTGCCGTGCCCGGTGCGAGGCCGACTCCGGCTCCCTCGTGACCGCACGCGTGCAGCAGCCCGTCGACCCGGGCGTCGGGCCCGATCACCGGCAGGTGGTCGGGGCAGTAGGGACGGAAGCCTCGGTAGACCCGCTGGGCTCGCACCGAGGCCAGCGCGGGGAACAGCGCGATCGCCTGCTCCGAGAGCCGCGCGAGCACGTCGTAGGACGTCGTGCGGTCGAACCCGACCCGCTCGCGGCTCGCACCGATGAGCACCGTGCCGCTGCGCGTCGACTCGACCACCGGTGACGTCTCGAGCCCGGCGTCGTCGCTCGCCACGTTGGCGACGTAGTCGGCCCGGTAGACCTTGTGGCGCACGAGGTCGCCGACCGGCTCGGTGACGAGGACGAACCCGCGGCGCGGAAGCACCGGGATCGGGGCTCCGAGCCGCTGCGCCACCTCGCCGCCCCAGGTGCCGGCAGCGTTGACCACCCAGCGGCAGGCGATCTCGCCGTGATCGGTGAGGACACCCGCGATCGTGCCCGACGCCGTGCGGCGGGCGCCCACCACCTCGGTGCGGGTGCGCAGCGCGGCACCGCGGTCGCGGGCGAGCCGCACGAGGTGTGCGGCGGCGAGCATCGGCTGCACCTGCATGTCCTGCGGGTAGTAGACGCCGCCCGGGAGCCCGGGCGCGAGGTTCGGCTCGAGCTCGCGCAAGGCGTCGGCGTCGAGGTGGACGACCTCCACCCCATGGGCCCGCTGCCACTTCGCGAGCTTCTGCAGCGCGATCAGCCCCTGAGCGGTCGACGCGACGACGACGCCACCCTTCGCCTCGAGCTCGACGGCCCGGGGCAGGACGTCGGCGTACGACGCCCACAGGTGGCGCGACAGCAGCGCGAGGTCGAACTCGGGGCCGGGCTCCTTGTCGCTGACCAGGATGTTGCCCTCACCGGCACCGGTGGTGCCCGAGGCGACACCACCGCGGTCGACCACGCACACGCTCAGCCCGGCCTCGGCCAGGCGGTGGGCGCACGCGGCGCCGACGACGCCGGCCCCCACGACGACGACGTCGTGGGTCGCGCCGCCGGTCGAGGTCATGGGAAGACCCTGCCAGGTCGCCCGGCCTCAGGCAGGCTCAGACACCCGTCATCGTGAGAGTCCTGCTGCGGGACGGCGCCGAGAGGTCGCCCTGGCCCGGTGCGAGGGACGCAACGACGCGATACAGGTGCGCGCCCGTCACCCAGCTCGCGCACGCCTGCGGGCACGTGCAGGTTGAGCCGGCTCGCTGCGGCACGGGTGTTGATCGTGTGCCACGTGCGCCCGGTGAGCACCTGCAAGGACACGACGCCGAGAGCGGGCGCCGTGCTGGTGGGCACCCGAGCGCCGAGGCTGATCGGGAACGACGCGGAGGCCGCCTTCGCGCTCACGACCGCGTAGTAGTGCCTCTCGGCCGGGAAGTCGGCGCGGATGACCGTCGTCGACGACGTGACCCAGCGGCTCTGCGGCTCCACCGGGAACAGGCACACGGGGTAGTGATGGAGCCGAACGACGACGCTGCCGCTCGCGTCGAGCCGTCGCGTGGTGCCCTCGTCGCCGTAGAGGCCGCAGTCGACCTCGGCGCCGAAGGCGACCAGCCTCCCGGCCAACGGCGTGCCGGCCGAGGTCTCATACGTCACCCGCATCCACTGGTGGGCGCCGAACGCAGCGATTCGCGGAATGCGTGTCGTGGTGACGTGCGGTGCCGCGGTGGCCACCACCGTCAGGGTCCGCGTGTAGCCAGGGTTCGTCCGCGGATCGACGACGTACCCGCCGTCACCGCCGAGGCTGCCGTTGCACCAGCGCACGTTGGTGATCTGCCACGTTCCACAGCGCCCTGCCCCGACGCGGGACGCGCCGTCCCAGACCCCGGCCGACGGGTCGCCGCTCACCAGGTCCAGCACGACCTGCACGGAGTCGGCACGGCCTCCGGCGATCCGGGTCAGCGTCGCGTTCACATGCCCGCTGCCGATGGCGCCGGGCTCGTCTCCGCACGTCTTCACCGGCGGCGTGGACGTGATGTCCACCGACACGTGGGCGAGTGCCGTGCCCGTCAGCCCGACGACCGTGGCCGGCCCTGCGTCGAGCGAGATCGCCGTGATCCCGTATGACGATGCGGCGGCCGGCCCGCGGCGACCATGCTGGTCGCGGCCGGCTCCACAGCGGCGATCACCGCCGAGATCACACGCGTCCTCATGCGATCACGCCAGGCCGAGGGCCTCGCCCGTCGCGCGCGGTCGTCCCGCATGCGGACCGTCGAGCGACGGTCGGCTCACAGACCCGTCATGGTGAAGGTCGAGCTCGTCGTCGGGGCCAGCCAGTCGCCCTGGCTCTTCGCGAGCTGCGCCAGCACCCGGTAGTAGTGCGGCCCCGTGACCCAGCTGGCGCGCACGCCGGCGCGTACGTAGAGGTTCAGCAGCGACCCGGACAGCGTCTTCGACGTGATCGAGTGCCAGGTGCGGCCGGTGAGCACCTGCAGGGTCGCCACCCCGGTGCCCGGGTAGACGAGCGTCTTCACGCGCGCGTCGGTGCCGACCGTGAACGTGGGCGACACCGCTCTCCCGGTGACGGTGCGGTAGTACGACCGGCTGCCCGGATAGTTCTGCGTGATGATCGTGGTCGACGACGTGATGGTGGCCGTGACCGGCTGCGTCAGGAAGATGCACGGGGAGAGGGAGCCGAACCGCCAGCCGATCGACCCGTGGGAGTCGAGCTTCGCGAGGCGGGATCCGGTGCTGTAGAAGCCGCACGCGGTGTCGTCGCCGAGGGTCACCAGGTGACCGGCCAACGGGGCTCCGGTCGACGACGCGTAGGTCAGCCGCACCGACTGGCTCGCGCCGTAGGCGGCGATCCGCGGGATGCGGGTGACGGTGACGCGCGGTGCTGCGGTCGCCGTGACGGTCAGCGTGCCCGTGTAGCTGGTGGGAGCCAGCCGCGGGTCGACGGTGTGGCCATCGTCGCCGCTCATCGCGTCCTGCCCGTTGCACCACCAGATGCGGGCGATCTGCCAGGTGCCGCCGCGGCCCGCGCCGATGCGCCACGTCCCGCTCCACATGCCGTCGGAGCTCGTCCCCGACGCCAGGTTCAGGACGACATCCACGTAGTCGGCCGTGCCCCCGGAGGTCCGCAGGAGCGTGGCGTTCACGTGGCCGCTGCCGATGAGGTTCGCCTCGCCGCCGCAGATGTCGACGGCCGGCGTCGACGTCACGTGCACCGAGACGGTCGCGAGCGCGGTGCCGGTGAGCCCCGTGACCGTGGTCGTCGACGGGCTCAGCGAGGGGCTGTCGATGGCGTACGCCGAGGCCGAGGCGGGCGCGGCGGTCACCAGCATCCCCGCGCCGACGGCGAGCAGTGCGGTGACGATCGCGATCAGACGGGGCCTCATGCCACCCACGCTACGCCCGCGCCTCAGTCGTTCCGCACGCGTTGAGACCCAGGGCGTCCGGGCCCCGTTCCCTGCACCCGGTACAGACCGGTGGTCGTGATCATGCTTCCGCGAGATCTACCTCGCGCACACGCGATCACGACGCCGAGGGCTACGCCTCCGGCGGTTCGAAGGTCTGGGTGCGCTGCATGCCGGCGGCGCGTCCCTTGGCGGAGATGACCAGGGCCATCTTGCGGGAGGCCTCGTCGATCATCTCGTCGCCGAGCATGACGGCGCCGCGGGCGCCGCCGGCGGCGGACGTGTAGTAGTCGTAGGCGTCGAGGATGAGCTCGGCGTGGTCGTAGTCGGCCTGGCGCGGGGAGAACACCTCGTTGGCCGCGGCGACCTGGTCGGGGTGCAGCACCCACTTGCCGTCGAACCCGAGCGCCGCGGAACGGCCTGCGACCCGCTGGTAGCCCTCGATGTCCTTGATCTGAAGGTAGGGCCCGTCGATGGCCTGCTTGTCGTACGCGCGGGCCGCCATCAGGATCGACATCAGGATGTGGTGGTAGGCGTCGCCGACGTCGTAGCCCGGGGGCTGCTCACCGACCACCAGCGACTTCATGTTGATGCTGGCCATGAAGTCGGCCGGCCCGAAGATGATCGTCTCCACCCGCGGCGACGCTGCAGCGATCGCGTTGACGTTCGTGAGGCCCAGGGCGTTCTCGATCTGCGCCTCGATCCCGATCCGGCCGACCTCGAAGCCCATCGTCTTCTCGATCTGGGTGAGCAGGAAGTCCAGCGCGACGACCTGCTCGGCGGTCTGCACCTTCGGCAGCATGATGCAGTCCAGGTTCGCCCCCGCGTTCTCGACCACCTCGACCACGTCGCGGTAGGTCCAGTGCGTCGTCCAGTCGTTCACCCGCACCACGCGCGTCTTGTCGCCGTACCCGCCCTCGTTGAGCGCGGCCACGATGTTCTTGCGCGCCTCCGGCTTCACCAACGGCGCGCACGCGTCCTCGAGATCCAGGAACACCTGGTCGGCCGGAAGGCCCTTGGCCTTCTCCAGCATCTTCGGGCTCGAACCCGGGACGGCGAGGCACGAACGGCGGGGGCGCTGGCCCCGGGGGAGGCTGGTCATGCCTCAACTGTAGGGACGTCCATGTAACCCGGTGTCACGGGGTCCCGGGTGGTGGCGTCCCGGCAGGTCAGCCGCCCGAGGACAGGCTGCCGAGGTCGAGGGTGTCGGCGTCGGCCGGCGGGGCGATGTCGACGGTCTTGTTCCAGTCGGCGAAGGTCAGGCCTCCACCTGTGCTGCTGCTGCTCTCGATGAGGACCGGAAGCGGGTCGCCGGTGGTGGCGATCCAGAGCGTGCCGCCGTCGGAGTCGACCAGGCCCAACGCCGGCTGCCCGGCGACGGTCTTCTCGCTGCCCTTGGTCGGGGTACCGGTCGGCTTGAGGTAGCTCTCGATCGACTTGGTGAAGTCGGCCAGGGACGCGAGGTCGGCGTAGCTGGCGTCGGACGCCGGGGCCTTGACCCAGCGGTCGCCGATCACGGCCGCGGCGGTGGCGTTGGCGTACTTCGTCCAGTAGGCCTTGTCGGCCTTGATGTAGACGGTCGAACCGGTGTTGATCACGTTGAGGGTGTCGCTGTCGATGGTGATGGAGCCCTTGCCCCCGCCGCCGTTCCGCAGCGTCATGTCGATCGCGAACGCCTGGCCGCTGTTGGTGCCCTTGCCGGAGATGTGCACCGACTTCTGCGCCTTCGCCGCCGTCGCCGTCTTGGCCAGGATCTCGGTGACCGACAGGGAGGCGATGCCGTTCGACGACGCGGACGGCGCAGATGTCGAGCCTGAGCTCCCGCCCGACGAGGACGCGCCGCACCCGCTCAGCGCGAATCCGACCACGAGACCCGCAGCGACGACAGTGGTCACCCTCATGACCGTTCCTTCCTCGAACATCTAGGCCGTTCCCCGGCTCTGGCAGCGTAGCGAGCACTCCAGGGGCTGCGCCGTGGGCCACGCGGGTGGTGCTGGGCCGGCATGGATCCGTGATCCTGCGCCGAGAAGACCCGGGTCGCGCGCGTTTCCCGTTCGGGCCCAGGGTCGATCGCCGGATACCCTGCGAGCATGAGCGGAGCGGTGACGAGAGTCTTCATCGCGCGCCTGTCCGGCATCGCCGTCTTCGACCCTCGCGGAGACCAGGTCGGCAAGGTGCGCGACGTCGTCGTGACCCTGCGTTCCGGGAACCAGTCGCCACGGGTGCTCGGTCTCGTCGTCGAGGTGCAGCCCCGTCGCCGCGTGTTCTGCCCGATGACCCGGGTCACCAACATCGACGCCGGTGCCGTGGTCACCACCGGCCTGCTCAACATGCGGCGCTTCGAGCAGCGCGCGGGCGAGACCCTCGTGATGGCCGAGCTGTTCGACAAGCGCCTCACGCTGCTCGAGACCGGCGAGCAGGTCACCGTGCAGGACGTCGCCATCCAGCAGGAGCGCACGCGCGACTGGACCGTCTCCCGGATCTTCGTGCGCAAGGGCGGCCACACCGGGTTCCGGCGTCGCGGCGAGACCGTCGTGGTCGAGTGGGACGCCGTCTCCGGGCTGTCGGTGACCGACCCGCAGCAGGGCGTCGCGAGCCTGCTGGCGACCGTCGAGAACCTGCGCCCGGCCGACCTCGCGAACATGCTGCAGGAGCTCTCCCCCAAGCGCCGGCTCGAGCTCGCCGCCGCCCTCGACGACGAGAAGCTCGCCGACGTGCTCGAGGAGCTGCCCGAGGACGACCGGATCGAGATCGTGGCCTCGCTCGAGGGCGAGCGCGCGGCCGACGTGCTCGAGGAGATGGACCCCGACGACGCGGCCGACCTGCTCTCCGAGCTGCCGCCCGAGCAGCAGGAGGCGCTGCTCGCGCTCGTCGAGCCCGACGACGCCGAAGAGCTGCGGCGCCTGCTGTCCTACGACGACTTCTCGGCCGGCGGCATGATGACAACCGAGCCGGTGATCCTTCCCCCCGACGCCACTGTCGCCGAGGCCCTTGCCCGCATCCGCGACTCCGACCTCTCGCCGTCGCTGGCCGCGCAGGTCTACGTCGTCCGCGCTCCGTTCGAGACGCCCACGGGCAAGTACCTGGGCGTCGCGCACTTCCAGCGGCTGCTGCGCGAGCCGCCGGCCACGCTCGTGTCGGCGATCCTCGACGACAGCCTCGAGCCGATCGGCCCCGAGGCCCCGCTGCAGCAGGTCACGCGCTACTTCGCCACCTACAACCTCGTGGCGCTGCCGGTCGTCGACGAGAGCGACCACCTGCTCGGCGCGGTCACGGTCGACGACGTCATCGACCACATGCTCCCGGAGAACTGGCGCGACGCCGATGCGGCCGACGACCTCGACGAGGAGGTGACCCATGGCGCGTGACGAGCGTCGGGGTCCCCGCCTCGACCAGCCGATGGAGCGTGGCCTGTCGCTGCGTCCCACGGTCGATCCTGAGCGCGTCGGACGTGTCTCCGAGCGCATCGCCCGGTTCCTCGGGTCGTGGCGGTTCATCGGCTACATGTCGGCGTTCATCGCCTTCTGGATCGTCCTCAACGTCGGGCCCTGGCCGCACCCGGACCCGTTCCCCTTCATCTTCCTCACGCTGCTGCTGTCGCTGCAGGCGTCCTACGCCGCGCCGCTCATCCTGCTCGCGCAGAACCGGCAGGCCGACCGCGACCGTGTGCAGTACCAGGACGACCGGGCCCGTACCGACCGGCTCATCGCCGACACGGAGTACTTGATGCGTGAGATCGCGTCGCTGCGCGTCGCGCTCGGCGAGGTCGCGACCCGCGACTACATCCGCAGCGAGCTGCGCGACCTGTTCGACGACATCGAGGAGCACGAGGCCAAGGTGCGCAAGAAGGCGCGCAAGCAGGGCCGCCTCGACGCCCTCGAGCGCGCCGGCGCCCCCGACGACGACTGAGCACCGGCCACCCCGCACGACTCCGCGTAGAACTGTCCTTGTCCACACCCAGAGCCCGTTTCCGTGTGGTTTGGGACAGCTATACGCGGAGATGTGCAGGGCAGGGTGCGGTCGTGGGTGGTCGCGGGCAGACGTAGGGTCGGAGCATGTCCGACGACCTGCTCGCCCTGATCGACGCCGCCCTCGCCACGGTCGAGGACCCCGAGATCCACCGACCCATCACCGAGCTCGGGATGGTGAAGTCGCGCGAGGTCGACGCCGGAGTCGCACGCGTGGCCGTCTACCTCACGGTGTCCGGCTGCCCGATGCGCGACACGATCACGTCGCGCGTCACCGAGGCCGTCGGACGCGTCCCCGGGATCACCTCGGTGGAGGTCGAGCTCGACGTCATGAACGAGGACCAGCGCAAGGCTCTGCGCGAGACCCTCGTGGGCCACGACGAACGCGAGATCCCGTTCGGCAAGCCGGGCAACCTCACGCGCGTGTACGCCGTCGCCTCGGGCAAGGGCGGCGTCGGAAAGTCGAGCGTCACCGCGAACCTCGCCGTGCACATGGCGGCGTCCGGCCTGTCGGTGGGTCTCGTCGACGCCGACATCTACGGCCACTCGATCCCGCGTCTGCTCGGCACGACCGAGCCGCCCACGATGGTCGAGGGCATGATCATGCCGCCGCAGTCCTACGGCGTGCGGATCATCTCGATGCTGCCGTTCAAGCCCGGCGGCGTCTCGCAGCCCGTCGCGTTCCGCGGCCCGATGCTGCACCGCGCGCTGCAGCAGTTCCTCGCCGACGTCTGGTGGGGCGACCTCGACGTGCTGCTCCTCGACCTGCCCCCGGGCACCGGCGACGTCGCGATCTCCGTGGCTCAGCTGCTGCCGACCGCCGAGCTCGTCGTCGTGACGACGCCGCAGACAGCCGCCGCCGAGGTCGCGATCCGCGCCGGCATGCTCGCCCAGCAGACCAAGACCCGCGTCGCGGGCGTCGTCGAGAACATGTCGTCGGTGCCCTGCCCGCACTGCGGCGAGGCCATGGAGCTGTTCGGCAGCGGCGGCGGTCGCATCGTCGCCGACACGCTCACCGCCGAGCTCGGCTTCGACGTCCCGCTGCTCGGCCAGATCCCGTTCGACGTGCGACTGCGCGAGGGCGGCGACGAGGGCATGCCGCTGGTCGTCAGCGAGCCCGACTCGCCCGCGGCGACCGTGCTGCGCCAGGTGGCCGAGCGGCTCGGCACGCGCGCCCGTGGCCTTGCGGGGATGTCGCTCGGTATCACGCCCGCCGGCCGTCGCTGATCCCAGCTCGCGAAGAACCGCGGGGCGGACGGCCCCGGCGTGGGCCACGATGGCCGCGTGAACGTGCCGACCCCGCAGCGGTGGACCGACGCCGGCTGGAGGGCTGACGCCCTCGAGTGGTCCATGCGGGCGCTCGACCGCCACGGCCTGGCCGTGAAGGCCTGGACGCAGCCCCACGTGCGCCCGTGGTCGACGGTGCTCCGGCTCGAGACCGACACCGGGCCCGTCTGGCTCAAGGCCAACAACGACGGCACCCGCACCGAGGCAGCGCTGCTCGCCGCGCTGGCGCACCTCGACGTGCCGCACACACCGCGGCCCCTCGCCGTCGACCCCGCGCTCGGTCTCACCCTGCTGCCGGACGGCGGGGACACCTGCCGCGCCCACCACGGCGGCCGGACGCCGATCGAGGGGCGCGAGCAGCTCCTCGTCGCCTACGCGCAGGTGCAGCGCGCCACCGAGCCGCACACCGCCGACCTGCTGGCGACCGGCGTCGACGACGTCCGACCCGGACGGATGCCGCAGATCCTGCGAGGCCTGCTCGACGAGCTCGAGGGTGCCGCCGACGGTCTCGACGCGACCGCTGCGGCACGCCTGCGAGCCGTGGCGCCCGCCTACGCCGACGCCTGCGCCGAGCTCGCCGAGGCAGGGGTCGCACCTGCTCTCCAGCACGACGACCTCCACGACAACAACGTCTTCCACGAGGGCCTCGTGGTCTTCGACTGGGGCGACGCCGTCGTCGGTCACCCCTTCGGGACGCTGCTCACAGCGCTGCGCTCGATCGCCCACCACCACGAGCTCGCTTCCGACGACCCGGTGCTGCAGCGGCTCGCGGACTCCTACCTCGAGGCGTGGACCGACGTCGCCGAACTCGCGACCCTGCGGCGCCAGGCGCAGCTGGCGATCCGCGTCGGCCCGATCACGAGGGCCCTGGCCTGGCGCCGGGCGCTCGCCGGTTGCGACGACGCATCCCGCGCCGAGTGGGGCTCCTACCCCGCTGAGTGGCTCGAGGAGATCGACGCCGGCGACCTGCCGCTGGCCCCCGCGCGCCTGAATCCTTAGCAGTCGCACACTTTCTCGCCCGCCGACGTATCACGCGGCGCGCTCATCGCTCTTCCCGGTGTCAGAAGCAGACGGCCCGTCCGGGCCCCAGCACCGGGAGCACCTCATGCGCAGTCGCCGCACCAGCACCACGGCCTCGTGGCTGCCCCGTGCCGTCGTGCTCGCCGGAGGTCCGGCTGCCTGGCACCCGCCCATCCGCCTGATCGGCCTGCTCGACCAGCTCGTCGGCCGACTGGCAGTCGCGTGACCCGGCTCGCGCCGGCCACGTCCCTCGCACCGATACCCGCACCTCCGGAAAGGATCGTCATGTCCACCATCACCGCACCCGTCCCGTCCGTCTCGGTCGGACGCCGTCCGATCCGCGTCGTGACCACCGTCGTGGTC
>Ga0302299_10001361_pt1 | contig 14656 bp, 12 predicted proteins | sample III_Fen_N3_4_FD_198795 | JGI IMG/M metagenome (GOLD analysis project Ga0302299, IMG submission 198795) | Peat permafrost microbial communities from Stordalen Mire near Abisko, Sweden - III_Fen_N3_4 | ecosystem: Environmental > Terrestrial > Soil > Wetlands > Permafrost | place: Sweden: Abisko... | reverse complement strand
GTCGGCGCCGGTGGCGTCGACCTCTCCGGCCTGACGCTCGAGCAGGCCAGCGCGAAGCTGCAGAGCTCGCTGAAGGCGCGCGTCGGCCAGCCGGTCGTCGTCCGCGTGGCAGGGAAGCGGTTCGTCATGGAGCCGTCCGCCGCGAAGGTCGCATTCGACCCGCTGACGACGGCCAAGCGCGCCATCCGCGCGGTCAAGCCCTCGACGACCGCCCAGGCCGGCGACACCGCGGGCGGGACCGCGTTCGGCGCGGACGTCCCGCTCGCCATCGGGCACTCGCGGCTTGCCGTGCGCGCGTTCGCGGCGACCGTCGCATCGGCCGTGGCACGGGCACCGCACGACGCGACGCTCACGATCGGGCTGAAGCGCCTGCGGCTGAAGCGCGCGAAGCTGGGCCTCGCCCTCGACGCGCCCGCGCTCGCCGCCAAGGTCGACGCCGCGTTCGACGCCCCGCTCGCGTCACGCCTCATCCGCGCCCGGACCGCGAAGGTCTCACCGCAGACGAACGCCGACGACCTGCGGGCCCGCTACCGCACCGTGATCACCGTCAGCAAGAGCGAGTTCCGGCTGCGGCTGTTCAAGAACCTCAAGCTGCGCCGCACGTTCGGCGTCGCCGTCGGGCAGCCCGCCTACCCGACACCCGTCGGCACCTTCCACGTGCAGGACAAGCAGGTCGACCCCGTCTGGTCCGTCCCGAACAGCCCGTGGGCCGGGGAACTCGGAGGCAGCACCGTCGCCGGCGGATCAGCGGCCAACCCGCTGAAGGCTCGCTGGATGGGCCTCGCCGACGGCGTCGGCATTCACGGGACCGGCGAGGACTGGTCGATCGGCTCCGCCGCGTCACACGGCTGCGTGCGCATGCACGTCGCCGACGTCAAGCGCCTGTACCCGCTGGTCCCCGTCGGGACTACGGTCCTCATTCGCTGAGACGCGCAGGTTTCACGCTTTCACCCCGCCGGGTACGTGTGATATTCCATGCGGAGGGGATGAACGATGCTTGACGCGCTGAAGGACCCGCCACGCCCGAATCCGGCCGTGATGCCGCGCCAGGAGTATTTGCGCGCGTCCCCGCCGATGTTCGAATCCCGCGTCGTCGACGCGCTCACACGGGTGCCCGTGTGGGTGGTTCCGCTGATCTACGTGCCCGCGATCGTCATCGCGATCGGGCTCGCCCTGGCGAGCCTCGCGTGGTGGCAGGTCGTGCTCATGATGGGCGCCGGCTACGTGGTGTGGACGCTGACCGAATACTGGCTTCACCGCATCGTGTTCCACTTCGAACCCGACCACGGGATCGGGCTGCGCCTTCACTGGATCATCCACGGCGTGCACCACGATCACCCCAACGATCCGCTGCGCCTCGTGATGCCGCCGTCGGCGTCGATCCCGCTGGCACTCCTGTTCGTCGGGCTCTTCCACCTGCTGCTGCCGACCGCCACGGCGTGGGCGCTCGTCGCCGGGTTCCTCGCCGGGTATCTCGCGTACGACATGACCCACTACTACGTCCATCACCGGCGCCCCAAGACCGCGGTCGGGCGGCGGCTGCGGGAACTGCACATGCGCCATCACTTTCAAGATCACACGCGGGGGTATGGCGTCAGTGCCCCCTGGTGGGATCGCGTCTTCGGGACCTCCCCGAAGTAGGGCTTAGGGCTCGACGCGCCCGCGCGGCTTTGGCTTCGGGCTGGTCGCGGATCTCGTGGCGCCTGGCGCGCCCGTCGGACCGGGGGCGTACATGCGTACAGCCCCCGATCCGCCGACCACGCCATGCATCCACGATCTCTCGCTCCTGGTCTGGCCAGCGATGTCTTTGGAACGCGGGGCCGGGTTCGCGCGGGCTCGGGCCTCCTGGTCAGGGTGTCGAGCCCTCCGGTGATCGACTTCCTCACCGGAAACTCACGGGATCTTCACGGGGCGTGTGGGTGGCGTGCCGAAGCTTCAGGCATGCCCAACCTCACGCTTGTCGCCTGGGAGATCCGGCGCACCTCGACCGGTCGCGTTCCGGAGCGGACGTGTCCTCGCTGCCGGCGGACCGGGATGTGGTCGGCTGTTCGCGAGCGGCGCCGGCTGCGGCTGCTCGGGATGGCGGTCGGCGGCGTCAGTGGCCGTGATCTGGTGGCGTGCCACTCGTGCGGCTGCGCACTTCCGGCGGGATGGCGCGAGGCGCAGCGCGCCCCGTCGCCGACACCGGCTCCCGGCTGATCAGCCTTCGGTGCGCGCGGCGGCGATCGCGTCGATTCGCGCGACCAGCTCAGGGTGCGAGCCCTTGATGCGGTTCAGGTCGAACTTCGTCAGGTGGATCAGGCGCATGTCCTCGGCGGCGACGACGGTCGCGTTGCGCTGTGTCTTGGCCATCAGGCCCTGCTCGCCGAACGTGTCGCCGGGCCCGAGCGTGGCGAGCACGTCGCCCTCGCGCTCGACGCGTGCCGAACCCTCGTCGATGATCGTGAGGTCCTGCGAGAAGTCGCCCTCGCGGACGATCACGCGGCCGGCTTCGACGCTCTCCTCGGTGACCGAACCGCCGATCGCCTTCAGTGCGTCGTCATCCAGTCCGGCGAAGAGCGGGAGCTCTGCGAGACGCCTCATGTTCACGTGACCTGAACCTCCGTCGGGGTGAAGCCCCACCCTATGGGTTAGTTGGGCACGGCGGCAAGCACCGGAACTGTGGTGTTCGACACACCTGATGTGTGATGATGCGGGCTCGCGCGGGTTCGGGACGATCAGGGGGATCGTCGCGAAGCGAGGTCCAGGCGGCGCGGCCGTCGCGGGGAACGAGGGGAACGACGTGATGTTGATGGGGACCCGAGCACGGTTGCTGGGCGCCGCCGCAGTTCTGATGCTGGCCATCGCCGCTCCCGCGGCGCGTGCGGACGTGCTGGCGACGTGGGGAGACTCGAGCGTGATGTCGCGCGATGTGCGCGGTGTAGCGGTGGCGCCCGGTGGCGACGTGTACGTCGCGGACCCCGCGACGGCGCGCATCACGGCCTTCACGCGCGACGGCGCCAAGCTGCGCTCGTGGGGCGGCTTCGGCGACGATCCGTCCGAGTTCGCCGGCCTCTACGGCATCGCGATCGGCCCCGACGGCGACGTCTACGCCAGCGACGCGACCTCCGTCCAGCGCTTCTCCCCCGACGGAACCTTCAAGGCCCGGTTCGGCGGCTTCGGGACGAGTCCCGGCAGGCTGCGCGGCGCAGCGGGGCTGGCCGTGGCATCCGACGGCACGGTCTACGTCGCCGATCGCGGGAACCGGCGCGTCCAGGCGTTCAGCGACACCGGTGAGTTCGAGCGCATCGTCGTCGCCCACGGGTACGGGCACGACGCGCTGGACCTCGACGATCCGCGCGGCGTCGCGCTCGGCGCCGACGGCTCGATCCTGATCGCCGAGAACGAGCAGGAGTTCGTCGCGCGCATCGCCCCGGGCGGCGCGGTCACCACGTGGCCTGCGCCCGGCGTCGTCGGCGTCGCGGTCGCACCCGACGGCTCGGTGCTCGCGGTCGACGAGCACGCGAACGTCGTGCGTCGCACGACCCTCGACGGCGCGCCGCTCGGCAGCCTCGGGGCCGGAGCCGCGCCGGAGACGCAGCCGGGCGAGCGCCTCGACCGTCCGGCCGCCGTCGCCACGGACTGCCGCGGCGCGGTCTACGTCGCCGATCGCGGCGAGCAGGCCATCCACGTCTTCGGGGACGCCGGCCTCGCGGCGCCCCCGTGCGTCGTCCCGCCGGCGCCGCCCGCGCCCCCGGCGGCGCCCGCCCCCGAACCGCAGATCCAGGTCGCCGGCATCAGCGAGGCCTCACCCGAGCCGACGCTCGGCGCCAGCGGCGTCGGCGAGCCCGTGTCCGGCACCGTCCTCGTCCAGAAGCCCGGCGAGCGCGCCTTCAGCCAGCTGCGGCGGCGGTCCAAGTTGCCCGTCGGCACGACCGTCGACGTCACGAACGGCGTCGTGCGGATCACCTTCGCGACCGCGCCGGAGGACGTCGCGACCTACGGGCCGACGCAGACCGGTGAGTTCTGGGGCGGGCAGTTCCGCTTCTTCCAGGCCGCCACGGGCTCGCTGGTCGACGTGATCCTCACGGGCGACCAGCCCACGTGTGACGACGGCGCGCAGACCTCGGCGAAGACGAACGGCAAGAAGAAGGGCACGACGCGCTTCGTCTGGGGCAAGGGGAAGGGCCGGTTCCGCACCACCGGCAACAACGGCGCGGCAACCGTCCGCGGCACCTACTGGTATACCGAGGACCGCTGCGACGGAACGCTCTTCCGTACACGTGAGGGCCGGGTCGACGTGAAGGACTTCGGCCGTGGCGAGACCGTGCAGGTGACGGCGGGCGAGAAGTACCTGGCGCGCGTCCCCTGCGCCAGCCGCCGCGCCTTCGACATCCGCCTGCTGGTTCCGGCCGGGCAGGCCGTGACGGACAGCACGGTCCGTGTCAACGGCAAGCGCGTACGCGTGCGGCCCGGCGTCCCGCCGACCGTGCACGTCGACCTGCGCGGGCGCCCGAAGCAGCGGATCCGCGTGCGGATCCAGCTGCGCCTGGCGACCGGCCAGACGCTGCGCGGCGTGCGCGAGTACAAGACCTGCACACCGCGCACCAGCAGCGGCAGCCCGCCGCGGCTGTAGCCGGGACGCGGGCGAGGCATGGCAGCATCGCGCCTCAGCGTCGCGGCCCGCCGTCGGCGGCGGTCCGCGCTGCTGCTGGCAGCGACCGCGGCGGCGATCGCCGGGGCACTCGCGCTGAACGCCGCCGGCGTCGTCGGGCGCCTCGAGAACCAGGCGATCGACACGCGCTTCTCGACCCGCGGGTCGCTGGGCGCGCCGAAGGACGTCGTCGTCGTCGGCGTCGACGCGAAGACGTTCCGCGCGCGGTCGCTCGGCGGCATCGGTGAGCAGTGGCCGTTCGCCCGCCGCCGGCACGCGCAGGTGATCGACCAGCTCGTCGCGGACGGCGCACGCGTCATCGCCTACGACGTCCAGTTCACGGAGCCCTCACCCACAGGTGAGCACTCCGACGACGAGCGGCTGCTGCAAGCGATCTTCGAGGCGACGCACGCGGGACATCCGGTCGTGCTGGCCACGACCGAGGTCGACTCGAGCGGCGGGACCGGCGTGCTCGGGGACGATGCGACGCGCCGCTCGGTCGGCGCGGGCGTCGGCAACGCGATCATGCCGGGCGATCCCGGCGGCATCGTGCGCCGCGTCTCCTATCAGCACGACGGGCTGCGCTCGTTCGCCGTCTCGAGCGCACGCGCCGCCCTGGGGCATCAGCCGTCGCGCGCGCAGTTCGCCGGCAAGGGGCCGCTGATCGCGTTCCCGGGACCGCCGGGGACGATCCCCACGTACTCCTTCTCCGACGTCGCGGCCGGCCGCTTCCCGCGCGGCACGTTCGACGGCAAGGTCGTCGTCGTCGGTGCGGTGGCCCCGAGCCTGCAGGACCTCTCGGCGACCTCGACCTCCGGCAGCGGCCTGATGGCCGGGCCCGAGCTGCAGGCCGCGGCGATCCAGACGGTGCTCGACGACTTCCCGCTGCGCCGGACCCCCGGCTGGCTGGCGATCCTGCTGATGGTCCTGTTCGCGCTGCTCCCGCCGGCGCTCGGGGTCCGGCGCCTGCCCTTCACGCGCGTGCGCATGCCCCCGCTCGTGGGGTTCGTCACGGCGCTGGGGCTCGGCGCCGTCTACCTCGTGATCGCGCAGCTCGCCTTCAATCGCGGGCACGTGCTGCCCGTGGCACTGCCGCTGACGGCGCTCGTGCTCTCGGCGATCTTCACGCTCGCGGCGCTGCTCCTGGCGGAGGCGTCGGACCGGCGGCGGATCCGCGACCTGTTCGCGCGCTTCGTCCCGGAGCAGGTCGTGGACCAGGTCGTCGCGAACGCGGACGAGGAACTGCGGCTCGGCGGCGAGCAGCGCCAGGCCACGGTGCTCTTCAGCGACCTGCGCGGCTTCACGACCTACTCCGAGTCGCGGCCGCCGGCGGACGTCATCGACGTGCTGAACGGCTACCTCGGTGAGATGACCGACGCGATCCTCGACGAGGGCGGCACGCTCGTCGCGTACATGGGCGACGGCATCATGGCCGTCTTCGGCGCGCCGCTCGACCAGGCCGACCACGCGGACCGCGCGCTGCGCACCGCGCGCAACATGCTCGAGCGGCTCGAGCGCTTCAACGCGACGGAGCTGCGCGGCCAGCCCCCGTTCCGCATGGGCGTCGGGCTGAACACGGGTGAGGTCATCTCCGGCAACGTCGGATCCGAGCGGCGCCTGGAGTACACGACCATCGGCGACACGGTCAACACCGCGTCGCGCATCGAGGGCATGACGAAGGGGACGCCCTACGGGCTGCTGATGGCGCAGACGACCGTCGACGCGCTGCTCTCGCCGCCCGGCGACATCGAGTTCTTCGAGGACCTTGCGATTCGCGGGCGCAGCGAGACGGTGCGCCTGTGGGGCGTGCGCTCGGCGGTCGCGCCGGACCCGTCGGCCGCGGGAGGCGTTCAGCCGGCCGGCGACAGCGGTCGCGTCGCGCGGTAGCGCGAGGCGTCGAAGCGCCGCGTGCGCAGCCGGTAGGTGAGGGTGGAGCCGGGCCAGATGCTCGAGTTGCGCCCGGCGGCGTCGAGGTAGTAGCTGGAGCACCCGCCCGCGTTCCAGACGCTGCGCGCGAGCCGGGCGTCGACCTGCTCGTTGAAGCTCGCCTGCGCCTCACCGGAGACCTCGACCGTGTCGACGCCGCGTGCGTCCATCAGGCGGAGCGCGTCGAGGATGTAGGCGATCTGGGACTCGATCATCAGCACGATCGAGTTGTGGCCGAGCCCCGTGTTCGGGCCGACCATCAGGAAGAGGTTGGGGAAGCCGGCGACGGTCGCGCCGAGATAGGCGTTCGGCGATCCCTGCCAGCGCTCGGCGAGCACCTGCCCGCCGCGGCCGCGCACATGGCGCCCGATCGGCATCTCGAACACGCGGTATCCCGTGGCGAAGATGATCGTGTCGACCTCGTGCTCACCGCCGTCGTCGGCGACGATCGTCTGCTCGCGGATCTCGCGCACCCCGCTCGCCACGAGCTCGACGTTCGGCTGCTGGAGCGCCGGGTACCAGTCGTTCGACGGCAGCACGCGCTTGCAGCCCAGGCGGTACGACGGGGCGAGTTTCGCTCGCAGTTCCGGACGCGAGACCTGACGTGCGAGGTGGGCGCGTGCCGCGCGCTCCGGGAGACCCATGAGGCGCGGGTGCATGAATCCGAGCACCGCGATCTCGCGCGACGCGTAGACCCATCCGCGCATCGCGGTCTGTGTCCACGGCTGCTCGCGGTAGCGCCTGCGGGTGCGCGGGGCGATCGCGTGATCGACGCGCGGCACGACCCACGGCGCGGTGCGCTGGAAGACGGTCAGCCTGCCGGCGCGCGGCTGGATCTCGGGAACGAACTGGATCGCCGACGCGCCGGTGCCGATGACGGCGACGCGGCGGCCCGTGAGGTCGTGGTCGTGGTCCCACGTGGCGGAGTGGAACGCGGTGCCCGCGAACGTGCCGAGGCCCGGCACGTCGGGCAGCGCGGGCTCGTGCAGCGGGCCGGGCGCGGACACGAGCACCTGGGCGCTGAACGTGCCGCGAGTCGTCCGGACGAGCCAGCGCCGCGCGGCCTCATCCCAGGCCGCTCCCGTCACCTCGCAGCCGAAGCGGATCAGCGGCCGGACGCCGGAGCTGCGCGAGAGCGCGACGAGGTACTCCTGGATCTCCGCGCCGGGGGCGAACATCCGCGACCAGCCGGGGTTGGGCGCGAACGACAGCGAGTACAGATGCGAGGGCACGTCGCAGGCGACGCCCGGATAGGTGTTCTCGCGCCATGTGCCGCCAACCTCGTGAGCCTTCTCGAGGATCGCGATGTCATGGATTCCGGCCTGACGCAGGCGGATCGCGAGGCCGAGGCCGGAGAACCCGGCGCCGATGATCGCGACGCGCACGTGCTCGGGCGCGGGGCCGTTCCCGCGCATCGCTTCAGGGCCGCCCGGCGCCGTTGGAGGCGGCCGCGCGCGCGAGCCGGTCGCGGACCGCGAGGCCGATGCCCGCCGCGTCCGGCGGGACGACGAGCAGCACGTCGATCCCGCGCGCGTCCGCGTCGCGCAGCAGCGCGTAGAGGTCGCGTGCGTACGCGGCGGTGTCACGTGGCCGGGCGAGGACCATGAGCCGCGGCGGCAGAGCGGCGCGGGTCTGCGCCGGCAGGACAGCGGCGACCCGCGGCGTGCCCGCGGCGAGCAGCGCGGCCGCCCGCGCCGCGAGTTCGGCGCCGTCGGCAAACAGTTCGACGCGCGCCCGCGGCGCGTAGTGCGCGGCGAGCATTCCCGGCGCGCGCGACGGGCCGAGGTCGGGTTGCGGCGCGGCGCCGAGGACCGCCGCGATCTCCTCCACCGGCGTGCCACCGGCGCGCAGGAGCAGCGGGGCGGCCGGCTCGCTGAGATCGACGATCGTGGACTCGACCCCGACGCTGCACGGCCCGCCGTCGAGGATCAGGTCGACGTCGTCGCCCAGGCTTTCGCGCACGTGCGCGGCGGTCGTCGGCGAGACCGCGCCGAAGCGGTTGGCGCTCGGGGCCGCGATCCCGTCGCCGAACTCGCGCAGCAGCGCGAGCGCGAGCGGCTGATCCGGCACGCGCAGGCCGATCGTGCTGCGCCCGCCGGTGACGGCGTCCGGCACGTCTTCGCCGCGGCGCAGCACGAGGGTGAGCGGACCCGGCCAGAGCGCGGTCGCCAGCGCGGTCGCCGCGGGCGGGACGTCCGCGGCCCAGGCGCCGAGGTCCTCGGCGGACGCGAGATGCACGATCACCGGATGGTCGACCGGCCGGCCCTTGACGGCGTACAGCCGAGCGATGGCGTCCGCGCTGCGCGCCGCGGCGCCGAGGCCGTAGACCGTCTCGGTGGGAAAGGCCACGAGCCCGCCATCGCGCAGGATCGCGGCGGCGCGCTGCACGTCGTCGGGGGACGGAGTGTCGGGCACGGGGTGACTGTAGGTCAGCGAGGATCGCGCCACATCAGCCACATCCGCGGACCGCGAGGGAGCGGCAGCTCCTCGCGCACCCGGAAGCCGTGGCGCGCGTAGAAGGCGACGTTGCGCTCCTTCGAACTCTCGAGGTACGCCGCGACCCCGTCCTCGTCGCACTGGCGCAGCACCGGCGCCAGCAGCGCCGAGCCGATGCCTTTTCCCTGCGCAGCCGGATCGGTGCCGAGCACGCTCAGGTACATGTGCGGGGCCTTCGGGTGGCGCGCGTCGATGCGCGCCAGGCCGGGCAGCACGATCGGGAGCCGGTGGACCGCGCGTCCCGCGAGGGTGGCCGGGAGGAAGTCGAGCGTCGCGCGCAGCGACGTGTGCCACTCGCCGGGCGGCGCCCAGATCGCCGCGCCGTCGAGGGCCTCGCTCGTCCACACGTCCTCGTAGGGCAGCAGCTGGCGCAGGCGGGCGGCGAAGAAGCGCGTCGCATGGGCGGGCCTGCGCCGTTCGTTCGGGCAGGCCCACGAGAGGACGGGGTCGTCGTGGAAGGCGCGCGCGAGCATCGCCGCGAGCGCCGGGATGTCGGCGGCGGTCGCGCGCCTCACGGGTGGTGACAGGAGCGGCAAAGCTGGCGTGATCCTACGCCCCGTCGGGTAGGCTCCCCGCCGGGATGGGGAGCTCGGGGAAGTGGTCCACGGTCATCGTCGTGACGCTCGCGCTGGCGGCGCCGGCCGCTGCTCAGGCGGCGTCGGTCACGACGGACAAGGCGTGCTACAAGGCGGGCGAGGCCGGCACGGTCAGCGTCGCCGGCTTCGCGTCCGGGTCGACGGTCGACGCGACGGTCGAAGGCCAGCCGATGGTGAACCTGCTGCCCGACGGGTCGGGCGTCGCGAGCGCGCCGTTCAGCCCGCTGGCGTCGCCGGACACGGGCGAGACGACCGAGACGCTGACCGCGACGGACGCGCTGAACGCGGCGATCACGGCGCAGGTCACCTATCGCGTGACCGCGACCGAGGTGACGATGAGCCCCGGGAGCGCCAAGCTCGGCGCGAAGGTCACGTGGCGCCTCAGCGGTTTCGGCGCGGGAAGCGCCTACCTCCACGTGGCGCGCCGCAACGCGCAGGGGAAGACCGTCACCGTCCGCACGCTGAAGCTCGGCGCGCTCACCGGGCCGTGCGGGGCGCTGACGGCGCGCACGCTCCAGCTTCCGCTCGCCAGGCCGGCGGCGGGCACGACCTACCTGCTGCGCTTCAACACCCGCAGCTCGCCGACGGCCGCGGCGCTCGTGCAGCGCACCGTCCGCACCCCCGCCGCGCGCGCGAAGACGAAGGCGCCGAGCGGGCCCGTCGGCTCCGGCTGATCAGCGGCCCAGCCGGCTGAGCTGGCGCAGCGCGATCGCGCCGAAGAAGAGCGTCATCCCGGTCAGCGAGAGCAGCCCGGGCCATGTGTGCGCCCAGCTCGGCTCGATCCCGACGACCGTCGCCTGCCGCGCCATCTGCAGCACGTAGGTGACCGGGTTGTACGGGGCGAGCGCGCCGAGCCAGCCACCGAGCAGGCCGAGCGGCGTGTAGGCCGTCGAGAGGAAGACCGCGAGGAAGACGCCGTTCTGGATCAGCGGGCCGACCTGCTGCGTCCCGGCGCGCAGGGCCATGAACGAGCCCCAGAGCGAGGCGATCATGCAGAACCAGACCGCGGCCACGTAGAGCATGACCAGGCCGACGATCCCGCCGCTGAGGCCGCTGCCGAGCACGAGGCCGGTCGTCAGGATCACGGTCGTCGGGACCGCGGCGCGCGTCATCGCCGCGAGCACCGGGCCGGCGAGCAGGAGCGGGCGCGGCGCGGGCGAGGTCAGCAGCCGGTCGAACCAGCCCTGCTCGATGTCGCGCGCGAGGTTCGCGCCGGCCGCGCCGCCCGCGAAGCCCGCGCCCTGCAGGCAGGACAGCGGCAGGATCCACGCCAGGTACGACGTGGTCGGGAAGCCCGAGAGATCGGCGAGCTTGCCGAACTGCCCGGTCGTGCCGAGCAGGAAGATCATCGGCGCGACCGTCGTCGGCAGCAGCGCGCCGCGCACGCGCGCGATCTCGAGCAGCGAGCGCTGCCACATGGCGCGGCTCAGCGAGAAGGCGTAGGCGGCGCTGGTCATTCGGCCCTCAGCCTCGCGCGCATCGCCCACACCGCGATCGCGGTCGCGCCGGCCAGGAGCGCCGACGCTGCGATCACTCCGTTGAGCGGGGAGCCGAGCGCCGTGTCGTCGTGCAGCGCCGCGCGGATCGCCTCGACGATGTAGGTCAACGGGTTGTACTCGGAGATCGAGCGCATCGTGCCGTTCAGCAGGTCGCGCGGGAAGAACGCGGGCGCCGTGAAGAGCAGGACGAAGACGATCGGGAAGAGGTTCTGCAGCAGCGACAACGACCCTGTGCGCAGCGCGATCGACGCCGCGAGCGCCGACATCCCGGCGGCCGTCAGCGCGGTCAGGAAGATCGCGAACGCGACCCCCGGAACCCCGCCCTGGTAGCGCGCGCCGAAGAGGAACGCGACGGCGAGGAACAGCGTCGCCTGGCAGGCGCCGAGCGCGCCGCCCGCGAGCACGCGGCCGAGCACGATGCTGACGCGGTGCACCGGCGCGCTCAGCAGCCGGTCGAAGAAGCCGCCCTCGATGTCGACGGCGAGCGCGATGCCGGCGGTGATCCCCGCGAGCAGCGCCCCCTGCATCAGCGTGCCGCCGACGACGAAGCCGATGTACGCGCCCGTCGACGGGAAGCCGGGAAGGTGGCGGGCCGAGGACGTGCCGCTGGCGATCACCGCGAGCAGCACGAGCGGCAGCAGGAACGACGGGATCAGGAACTGCGCGCGGCGGAACTGGACGCGGAGCGCGCGCTCGGCGAGCGCGCCGACGACGCGCACCTGCGTGGCGGGGTCGCGGTCGATGCTCGCCGCGGCGCTCACGCGAGCGTGGCCTTCGCCTCGGCCTCCGCCTCGGCCGCGGTGTGGCCGGTGACGGCGAGGAACACGTCGTCGAGCGTGGGCTCCTCGACCTCGACGGCGTCGACCTCGATGCCGGCCTCGTCGAGTGCGCGGATGACCGGGGCGATCGCGCGCGCGCCTTCCGGCGTGCGCAACACGAGCCCGCCGCTCTCGCGCTCGGAGCAGTGTCCGTGTGCGGCGATGGCGGCCATCGCTTCGGCATTGCGCGTGGGGTCGATCAGCTCGACGTGCAGGCGCGGCTCGCCGACGCGGCCCTTCAGCTCGTCCGGTGTGCCCTCGGCGACGATGTGCCCGCGGTCGATGATCCCGACGCGGTCGGCGAGCTGCTCGGCCTCCTCGAGGTACTGCGTGGTGAGGAAGACGGTCGTCCCGTCGTCGTTGAGCAGCCGGACCTCGCGCCAGAGCGCGGCGCGGCTCGCGGGATCGAGGCCGGTCGTCGGCTCGTCGAGGAAGAGCACGCGCGGGCGGTGGACGAGCGCCATCGCGAGGTCGAGCCGGCGACGCATGCCGCCGGAGTAGGTGCCCAGCCGCCGGTCGGCGGCGTCGACGAGGTCGACGCGCTCGAGCAGTTCGGCGCCGCGGTCGCGCGCCGCGCCGCGCCGCAGCCCGTGCAGCGCGCCCTGCAGGCCGAGCAGCTCGCGACCGGTCATCAGCGGGTCGAGCGCCGCCTCCTGCAGTGCCACGCCGATCGTCCGCCGAACCTTCGCGGCGTCCGCGACGACGTCGTAGCCGGCGACGAGCGCGCGGCCGGACGTCGGGCGCAGCAGCGTCGTGAGGATGCGGACGGTGGTCGACTTGCCGGCGCCGTTGGGGCCGAGGAAGCCGTAGATCTCGCCGGGCGCGACCTGCAGGTTCACGCCGTCGACGGCCCGCAGGCCGCCGGGGTAGGTCCGGACGAGATCCTCGACGAGGACCGCGCTGTCGTCGGCGGGCATCGGTCCTGACCCTAGCCGAGACGTCGCCTCCGCTTGTGAGGCCGGGCGCTCAGCGCACGGTCAGCGTCGTCGTCATGCCCTTGGCCTCGTGCGAGTCGGGCGTGCCGGCGAAGAGGTTGCACACGAGGCTGTAGGTGCCGGGCGCGAGGCGGACGCTGATCGTGCCCGCCTCGGCCGGCCGCAGCGAGACGATGTGCGGCGTCCCGTCACGCTCGTGGACGACGAGGTTGTGATCGTCCTCGCCGCGGTTGTAGACGCGCACCCGCACCGTGCCCGCGGCGACGACCGTCTTCGACGGGCGCAGCGCGAACTCCGTCTCGTCGACGGTCAGCCCGGTCGGAAGCTGCGGCTCGGGGAGCCGGATGCGGTGGCGGCGCTCGGCTCCCGCGGAGGATCCGCCGAACGCGGGCGCGAGCGTCGCGAGCAGCAGGATCGCGGCGAGCCGGCGCATCACTTCATCAGCGCGGTGCCGCCGTCGTAGCGGTGCAGCCCCGGGAACGGTCCTCCGGGCAGGATCGCGGCGGGGTCGCCGCCGAGCCACTCGGAGATGATCGACTGGTAGACGCTGCGGAAGTCGGTCTTCACGACGAGGTCGCCGTCGTCGTCGACCTTCACGCCCGGATGCTCGCCGGCGAGGCCGCCGCGCACACCGGAGCCGCTGACGAGCATCATGCCGCCCGCACCGTGGTCCGTTCCGCCGGAGTCGTTGGACATGATCCGGCGGCCGAACTCGGAGAAGACCATCGTGACGACCTTGTCCTCGATGCCCCGGGTCGCCAGGTCCGCCTTGAACGCGGCGAGCGCACGCGAGAGCACCGACAGCTGCGGGTCCTGCGAGGTGACCTGCCCGCCATGCGTGTCGAAGGAGCCCCAGTCGACGGTGACGACGCGGGTGCCGAGGTTCGCCCCGAGCAGCGTCGCCGCGAGCTGCAGCTTGCGCGACAGGTCGCTGTTGGCCGGGTAGCCGGCGCCGGGCTGCACGGTGCGCAGTCCGCCGAGGCGGTTCGAGACGTCGACCGTGAGGCCGTAGATGGAACGGGCGCGCGCGAGGCCCTCATTGCCGTCGGCGGCGGGAACGCCGGCGATCTTCGCGACCTCGGCGTTCACGTCGCCGCTCACGTTCGGCATCGTGAAGCGTGCACTGGCGAGGTTCTGGATCGCGCACACGGGGGCGCGGGCCGAGCGGATCTGCTTCGACAGTGACGAGTCGAGCGACACCGCCTGGAGCGGGTTCGTCTGCGAGCCGTACGCGTCGAGCCAGCGCCCGAGCCAGCCGGTCTGCATCTTCTGCAGCGCACCGGCGAACCAGTAGTCGCGGCTGTCGAAGTGCGAGCGGTTCGCGGGCGTGTAGTCGGCCGCGGGGAAGACGGCGAGATCGGAGCCCGCCCCGCCCGTCCCGTCGCCGTAGAGCGTGTCGAAGCCGACGGTGTCGCCGTTGTTGCCGGTGCCGGCGACCCCGGGGTTGCCGAACGCCAGCGTGTTCCCGGTGCCGGGGAGAACGGTCGTGCCGACCTGCGTCCCCGTCGACGGGCCAAGCACGCGGGCGATGTTGGTGCGCGCCGCCTGGTAGGCGGCGAACTCGCTCGCCTCGACCGGGACGATGGTGTTCAGGCCGTCGTTGCCGCCGTTGAGGAAGATGCAGACGATGCTCTTCTGCATCGGCTCCGCCGCCTCGGCGATCGCGGACTCCCAGATCGAGCTCCAGTCGAGCTGCGTCGCCGAGTAGACGGACGCCACGCCGACGAGGCCGTTGCGCAGGAACTGGCGCCGG
>Ga0302299_10001360_pt1 | contig 14661 bp, 15 predicted proteins | sample III_Fen_N3_4_FD_198795 | JGI IMG/M metagenome (GOLD analysis project Ga0302299, IMG submission 198795) | Peat permafrost microbial communities from Stordalen Mire near Abisko, Sweden - III_Fen_N3_4 | ecosystem: Environmental > Terrestrial > Soil > Wetlands > Permafrost | place: Sweden: Abisko... | reverse complement strand
TGGCTTCGTAAGTAGCCAACCGCGCGTCTCCAGCCGCGCGACCCTGCTCGCGAGACCCCTGCTCAGGCGTCCCTGCTCAGGCGTCCCTGCGACGCACCACCACGGCCGCGATGACGAGAGGCACGATCGCATACGCGGCGATCACGAGCAGCCCAGTGGTCGCCGTGAGTCCGCTGCCAAGGTTCTGGTTCGGGTCGCCGGCGGGCAGGAATCCCTGCGACGCGGGCAGGGGCAGATACCGGACGACGGTCTGAACCCAGTGGACGTTGATGAACCCGAGAATGCTCGGGAGCAGCAACAGCACCGTGAGGGCCGCGGTGACGGTGGCGGCCGTAGATCGCAGCAGCGCGCCGAGGCCGAGCGAGAACAGCGCCGCCGCGACCAGGCAATACGCGGTACCCGCGAGGACGCGCCAGGTCTCGGCGCTATCGAGCGCGGGCACGAGGTCGTATTGCGAGAGCTTTGACATCGTCACCACATACGACAGCCCGATGCCGACCACGGTGACTCCCGTCGTGAGGACGACGAGCGCGATCGCCTTGGCTGCAAGGACGGGAACGCGGGTGGGGACGGCAGCGAACGTCGACCGGACCATGCCCGTCGCGTACTCACCGGTGATGACGAGGGCGCCGAGCACCGCGATGGTGACCATGCCGATCTGGAATCCGGTCGAGACGAGCGCGGCGCCGTTGAGTTGACCCATGCCCTGAGCGGTCAGAGGGTTGGCCATGAGCCCATCGAGCGACGCGGCCACGCCGATGGCGATGAGGGCCATCACCCCCGCCGTGGATCCGAGGACCCACCACGTCGAGCGGAGGGACAGGAGCTTGATCCATTCGCCGCGCATGACGCCGACGAAGGTGCGGTGCGCGTCGGTGGTGCGGGTCGCGACGGCGGACCGCGGGGCTTGCTCCGCCGAAGCGGCGGTGTCGATGAGCGTGGTGGTCATGAGTTGTCTTCCTTCGCGTGAGTCAGGGTGACGTCGGAGCGGTATTCGACCGAGTCTTGGGTGAGGCTCATGTACGCCTCTTCGAGGCTCGCCCGTTGTTGGCTGAGCTCATAAAGGACGATGCCGTGGGCGGCCGCGGTCGTGCCGACGGCCTCGGCCGTTGTTCCTCGAAGGTCGATCGTTCCGGCCTCCGGGGACGTGACGGTGACGCCGACGCCCACAACGAGCCGCTCCAGTTCGGCGACCTGCGGCGATCGAACCCGCACCGACGTGCCCGAAACCGAATCGATGACCTCCTGAACCGGCCCCGCCGTGAGGATGGTGCCGCGACCGATGACCAACAGCTGGTCCGCGGTCTGCGCCATCTCGCTCATGAGGTGCGACGAGAGGAACACGGTGCGGCCCTCGGCGGCGAGCTGACGCACAAGGTGACGCACCCACAGCACGCCCTCTGGATCAAGCCCGTTGACGGGCTCGTCGAGGATGAGGGTGCGAGGATCGCCGAGCATCGCCGATGCGATGCCAAGCCGCTGGCCCATGCCGAGCGAGAAGGCGCCGACGCGCTTCGTGGCGACTGTGGACAGCCCGGTCATGTCGATGACCTCGTCGACCCTGCGGGTGGAGATGCCATGGGTCGCGGCCATCGTCCGCAGGTGCGATCGCGCGCTCCGTCCGGGGTGGACGGCCTTCGCGTCGAGCAGTGCGCCCACCTCGCTGAGGGGGGAGCGGTGCTTGGCGTAGGGCTTGCCGTTGACCGTCACGGTGCCGTGAGTGGGCCTGTCGAGGCCCATGATCATGCGCATCGTGGTGGACTTGCCCGCCCCGTTCGGGCCGAGGAAGCCCGTCACGGAGCCGGGTGGGATGGTGAAGGTGATGTCGTCGACGGCGGTCTTGTCGCCGTAACGCTTGGTCAGGCCTTGTGCCTCGATCATGAGCGTGCCTTTCGTGAAGTGGGTGAGGACGCTCCCCCGTCACCACGTGCGATCCGGGGTGACGGGGGAGCGGTTGTCGTTAGCGGGCGAAGGCCTCGGCCTTTGCCGCAGCCTCGGCATCGAAAGCATCGGCGATGGGGGACGGCTTAAAGCCCTTGACCGTCAGGTAGATGCCAAGCGAGAGTTCCCACACGGCGATCAGCAGCGCGGCGGGGCCGGCGGCAGGTCCGAAGTTGTCGACGACGCCGCCGACGGCGAGCATCGTGTACACGAAGAGGATCGGGGCCCCGATGAGACCGATGGTCGGCAGGATGCGTGGCACAAGGCGCGAGCGGTAGAGCAGCGTGCCGAGCAGAACGCCGTTGATCGAAGGCATGAGGCTCTGGCTGAGCATGAAGAAGCGGTCGTACATGCTCACCAGTGCATCGCCGGTGAGAAGACCCTCCGCGCCCACTCCAGACTGGCGCAGGGACACGAGCGACAGGATGCTGGCGACGCCCGCGATGATGCCGGCAGCCTCAAGGGTGCGGGCGGCGACGAACCCCAGCGCGAGCGACTCGTTCTGCCTCTTCACGACGGGGAACAGCGCGATGGCAGTGCCGATGCCGGTGAGCGCCACGATGACCTCGAGCACGGCGCCGATGTACACCGACGAGTCCGGGCCCGAGCCCGTGATGAAGCCGGCCTTGTGCGCGTTGCCGTAGAGCACGAGCGTGGGGATGGACACGAAGGTGAGCAGGTAGAAGATGCCGGCCGCGAGCGACTGCTTGCGCGAAGCGCGCATCGGGGTTCGCTTGGTGGATGCGGTACGGGGGCTGGTGAGAGTTGACGTGGACATGGGGTTCTCCTTGGGGACTGGTTACTGGTGGGGGTGGTTGCGGGTGGCGTGGTCGTCGTCGACAGGGATGACCGAAACGAGCGGCAATCCCAGGTCGCGCAGCGCCTCGAGGGCACCATGGAGCGCGGACTGGTCGGGGAACCAGCCCGTCAAGACGGTGGTGCCCGAGCTTCCAGCGGCGAGGGACATCCCGTCGAACGAGGCCGCCCAGCGGGCGTCGATGCGCCCCTGGATTCGGATCTCGTAGCGACCGGGGCCGTGGAGGCTCGGTGGGTGGTTCATGGTTCTCCCTGCGTGGTGTGCACTTGCTGACAACAGGGACGCTACGAGCGCGCGTGGTGAGCGCGCCTCACCACATGTGGTGAGTGGGGTGGTGATTGTGCCGTGCCAGGTGCGTGGCGAGCGGCGCAGGGAGCTACAGGCCCAGTGCGTCCGCGGCGCGAACGGCGGCACGGCGGTTGTTGACGCCCAGCTTGGTGAAGATGCTCTTGGTGTGGGTGCGCACGGTATTGAGCGAGACGAAGAGAGCGCGCGCTATGTCGGGGCCGCTCAGTTCGGAACGGAGCAGCCGCAACACGTCGAGCTCGCGATCGCTCAGGGGCTCGATCAGGCCTCGCGCATCGCGTGGCGTGTCGCCTGGAGCGCCTATCGCCGCGAGGAGTCGGCGCGCGTAGCCCGCTTGCGTTCCCTCCTTGGCGAGCGCCTTCAGAGGCCCGACGAGGGAGTCGCCGACGTTGGCGAAGATGCGCACGTATCCCTCCGGTTCGGCGAGGGACACCGCCAGGCGCAACGTCTCTAGCGCCGCGGTCTGGTCTCCGCCCGCCTGCTGGGCGAGCGCCTGTTTGGCAAGAGTCTGCACCGCGAGGATTTCGATGAGGCTCCCCGTCCTTCCGCCGTCCTCAGCGGCCGTCCGGAGGCGTTCGAGCAGGCTCGCCGCACCGGCAAGGTCCGCATCGTCCCTCGTCTTCCGCCCCCGCGCGGCGAGTGTCAGCGCAAGGGTGACGTGCTCGTATTCGGTGAGATAGGCGAGGTCGTCGTCCACTCCGAGTCCACGCCCGCGCGCCCACGCGAGCGCGTCGGCTTCTCGGCCCTGCGCGATCCACAGGCGCGCTCGCATCGCGGGGATGGGCCTGACCATGGGGAAGAAGTCGCCGACGTACACGGCTTCCGCATCGTCGAGTAGCTGCGCGGCGAAGGTGAGGTCGCCCTCCGCCCACGCGACGTGCGCGGCGGCAACGCGCGAGCGATACGGATTCTGAGGCATTCCCGCGGCCTCGCCGAGCGCGCGATTTGCGTCAAGATGCTCCTTCGCGGCGGCGATGTCGCCGTGTTCGCACAACAAGAGGGCGAGGCCGACGTGCATGTCACCGACGCCGCGAATTCCTGGCGGCGAGCTCGCGGCAACCCCGGCCAATCTCGACTCGAAGACGCGTGCCGCGTCGCCAAGGTGGCCCTGCGCGATCATGATGTCCGCGAGCGCAATGCTTCCGCCCATCGCATCGGACACGTGGTCGGCGCGATCCAGGCTTGCGACGGCATCGGTCCACGATTCGCGGGCCGCCGTGAGGTCGCCCACGGTCCACGACGCGAGGCCGGAGAGCCCTGCCGCCGCCCCCCGAGCCATGTGATCGTCTGGGTCGGCAAGCTCGAAGGCCCTCCGCGCGTGAGCTGCGGCGCCTGCCATGTCGCCCTTGGACTGCGCGATGGCGGCGCGGTAGGCGAAGACCATTCCAGGGATGATGCGGAGAACGCCCTCGCGAGGCCCCTTGTACTCCGCGAGCGACCTTTCCGCGGCGTCCAGGTAGGGCTCGATTCCGTGAAAGTCGCCGCTCACCACGTGGGCGCCCACATAGTGGATGGCGAGAGCGGGGCGAGACCGGATGAGGTCGTCGGGCAAGGCCTCGAGCCAGATGCGGACCGTCGCTTCTTCGCGATCCCTGAACATCGTGGGTGCGGCGGCCTCGAAGAGTTCGGCGGCCCGCGTCGGATCCTCGCAGAGCAAGGCGTGGCGAACCGCGGCAGGCAGGTTTCCGTCGCGCTCGTACCAGTCGCTTGCCCGACGGTGGAGCGATGCGATGGTCCCTGCCGCCTCGTCGCGCAGCCTCGCCGCCAACATGTCGGCAAAGAGGTGATGGTAGCGGTACCAGCGGCGTTGGTCGTCGAGCGGCACGACGAAGAGGTTGCCGCGCTCGAGTGACTCGAGCATCGCCGCCCCGTCGTCGTCGCCGGTGAGGGCGTCACACAGCGGGCCGGTGAGCCGCGGCAGGATCGAGGTTTGCTGCAGAAATCGCCGCACCCTCTCCGGCTGCCTGTTCAGCACCTCCTCCATGAGGTAGTCGACGACGAATCGGTCGTCACCTGCGAAGGTCTCGATGAAGCGCGCGGAGTCCTCCCTTCCCTGCAGGGAAAGCGCGGCCAGTTGGAGCGCGACGATCCAGCCCTCGGTTCGCCCCTCGAGCGCCGCGACCTCGTGCTCGGTGAGGGCGAGGCCCATCGCGCCGGTGAGGTAGGTCGCGGACTCGAGGGGAGTGAAGCGTAGGTCGGCCGCCCTGATCTCGACGAGATCGCCTAGCGCCCGCAGCCGAGCGAGGGGGAGGCGGGGATCGGCCCTGGTTCCCAGCACGAGCTGGACCCGAGGTGGCAGGTGTTCGATGAGAAAGGCCAGGCCATCCTGCACGTCCACGGCGTCGATGACGTGGTAGTCATCGAGAACCAGGATCGCGTCGCGCTCGATGTCCTCGAGGTCCGCGGAGACACCCCCGACGATCGCCTCGAAGTCGGCGGAGGTTGCCGCGAGGGCCTCGGTGGCGGCCGTGCCGATTGTGGGCATGGCCCTCTGCAGTGCGGCGATCACGTAGGCCCAGAAGACGGCGGGATCGTTGTCTCGCTGGTCGAGGGACAGCCACGCGACCGCGCGCCCGTCCGCAAGCGCCGTGGAGAGCCAGTCGGCGAGAAGGGTCGTCTTGCCGAATCCCGCAGGGGCAGAGACGACCGTGAGCCGGGCCTGGCGGCCGAGGCTCAGGCGCTCCGCGAGGCGGGGACGCGCGACAAGCGTCGGTCTCGGCGAAGGGATATGGAACTTCGTTGCGAGCAACCGACCTGCCATGGCTACCTCTTCCCGCGCGGAACATGCCCTAGCGATGCGGCTTGCGCTCATTATGCGGCCCCAGTGCCCATCCGACTAGGGGCGAAATTGGGCGGCGTCACGTGTCCCAGAATTGGCAACATTCATTGCGCTCATGAGTGGCCAGAGGGATGGTTACTGCGGAGGTGATCGCCATGGACTCCCAGTCCTTCGATGTCATCGTGATTGGCGGCGGGGCCGCGGGCCTGAGCGCCGCGCTCGTTCTCGGCCGCGCCAGGCGCCGCGTCGTCGTGGTGGATTCTGGTGAGCCTCGTAACGCCGCCGCCGCGCACATGCAGGGATATCTCTCTCGAGACGGCATGCCACCTTCCGACTTGCTCGCGGCTGGCCGCGACGAAGTGGCTGGTTACGGAGTCGAAGTCACCGATGGCGCCGTCGTCTCGGCCGTTTCCACAGCGGGAGGCGTCGTGGCTCGCCTGGCCGACGGCCGCGAGCTCACAGGGAGGCGAGTCCTCGTGACGGCCGGGATGGTGGACGAGGTTCCCGAGATCGCTGGGGTGAGCGAGCGGTGGGGCAAGGATCTGCTGCACTGCCCGTATTGCCACGGCTGGGAGGTGCGTGACCGGCCGCTCGGGGTCTTCGCGTCGGAGCCCGTTTCCCTGCCGTACGCGCACCTCGTGCGGCAATGGTCCGATGACGTGGTCTTCTTCGCCCGTACGCACAGCCTGACGATGGCGGAGCGAACCGAGCTCGAGGCACGCGACATTCGCGTTGTTGAGGGTGAAGTGGCACGACTTGTTGTGGAAGGCGACCGACTCACCGGCGTGGAAATGCTCGACGGACGCGTCATCGCGCGTAGCGCCGTGTTCGTGAAGCCCGTCAACACGCCCCATGCAGGCGGATTGCTCGACCAACTTGGCTGCAGCTTCGCGGAGGACGGCTTCGTCATCGCCGACGGTGTGGGCAGGGCGGGGGCGAAGGTCTGGGTGGCGGGAAACGTCGTGGATCCCCGAGCCCAGGTCATCACGGCAGCGGGTCAGGGCTCCGCGGCGGCGATAGCGATCAACGGCGATCTCGTGCGCGAGGATGTCGAGCGCGCCATCGGGCGCACCGCCTCGTAGTCCCGCGCTAGGCGACCCCGGTCTTGTGTGATTGCGCCCGCACGTGCATGGCCTCGCCCTCGCGGCCGAACAAGCTCAGTACCTCCGCGGGCAGGTCGCCCGTGCTACCGAACCAATGCGGCACGCGCGTGTCGAACTCCGCGACCTCGCCGCTGCCGAGTACTAGGTCATGTTCACCCAGGAGCAGGCGCACGCGCCCCGAAAGCACGTAGATCCACTCGTGGCCCTCGTGCGCGCGCGGCGACGGCTCGACCTTGGTCGCGGGAATCACGATCTTCCAGGCCTGGATGCCGCCGGGTTGGCGGGTGAGCGGGACGACTGTTCTGCCGTTGACGCGTCGTGGCTTGAGGTGGAGCCGAGGGTCACCCACCTCCGGGGCGCCGACGAGGTCGTCGAGGGGGATGCGATACGCCTGCGCGAGCGGCAAGAGGAGTTCGAGGCTGGGTTTGCGCTCGCCATTTTCGAGGCGCGAGAGCGTGCTCTTGGAGATGCCAGTCGCCTCCGCGATTGCCGACAGGGTGACGCCGCGCTGGGCGCGAAGACGCTTGAGGCGCGGTCCCACTTGGGTGAGCGTTGCGGCAATTTCCGGAGAGTCATCCATACGTCGATGGTAGGAGCGATTCCCAGAAACGGCAACTCAGATTGTCAAAATGGGGACGTCAGCGCAGGCTTGTTTCAGCGGCAGAAGAGCCGCAACGAATCGATCCTGAAGGAGTGTCCCCATGTCCACCACGCCTACCTCGTCCCAGCCTGTGAAGGCCGGACCCCCGAGCAAACACCAACTCGCGCTGATGATTTGGATCGCTGTCTTCCCCACCTTGACGGTCCTCAACCTGCTGCTCGGCGACTGGCTTCACACGCTCTCGATGGTGACGCGCACCTTCGTCCTCGCAACGGTGGCGGTGCCGATTGTCATCTACGGGCTCATGCCGCAACTGCACCGGATTCGCGTGAAGATCGTCACTCGCGCGCCGCGCTCGTCGGAGTAGGGCGGGGACTCGCCGACGCGGCCGCGTGCTCCAGTAACATCGGTGCCATGAACGAGGGGGAGGACTTCCGGCGTCGGTGGCGCGTGTCGTTCCTGCGTCTTGGCATCGTGCTGGTGGTGATCGTCGCCGCAGCATGGACCTTCTACGCCAGCACTACCGGCGAGATGGAACGGATGCGGGACCCGCACGCGTTCAGCTTTGCGCAGTCGCTCGCGATTGTCGCGGTTGCTCCACTGTTGTGGTTGATCCCCTTCGGCGCGACGGCTGACCACTACCTCAGCCACCGGGGCCCTCGAGCCGTCCTCGTGGTGCACCTCGTGGGGGTCCATGTCGCCGCGTTCATCGTGACTCCGCTGCATCTGTTGAATTCCGCTCCCCTGGGCGAGCCCTACGCGACGCTCAGGTTCGGGAGCATCGCGCTGTGGACCGTCACCGGTTTCGCCGCGGCGGGGCTGGTGCCCGGTTCCTTCCCCCGGGGGAGCTGGCGGCTTCGCCTACCTCGCGGCCGTGAGCAGCGGCAGCACGTGGTGCTCGAGCAGGGGGGCGAGGTCGTCGGGCAAGGGTTGTGAGGTGTCGAGCCAGCGAAGCTCTGCGATCTCGGCGGCCGCGGCCGGTTCCCCTAGAAGGGGGTGCTCGAACACGGAGCCCTCGATGACCAGGCCCGGCTCGTTCGCGGCATCGGCCATGAAGACGCCCAGCGCCGTGAGGCGGTCCGGGTCGAGCGTGAGGCCAAGCTCCTCGGCACACTCCCTGATGGCGGCGTGCGCGGCGGTCTCGCCCGGCTCGGGCTTGCCGCCGGGGAGCATGAAGCGCTGCGTGCCGGCCTTGCGAACGGTCAGGACGCGGCCCGATGCGTCCCTGAGGACCACGGCGCTGACGACGATGTCGGGGGCGGAAGTGACGGAAGTGAGGGAAGTCGCGGGAGTGGCCGGAGTGACCAGGGCAACGGCGGTGACCGCGGACATCGCATCGAACGACTCGCGGACCAGGTCGGCAAGTTGCCGGCTTCCATCCGACGCGACCCACTGGCCGAACGCGACGTGGAACGCGCCTACCCCGGCTTGGGCGGCCAGGCGAGCAACGACGTCCGACGCGCCTCGCGCCACGAGCGCCACTGCAACCCCGCGCGCGAGCGAGTCCATCTTGAGGAGCTCGCGCTCCTGCAGGCCTGGGTGCGCGTCGATAATCGCGTGGCGCTGCCGCGCAAACGCGTGGCGGTCGGCGAAGAAGTCGGTCGTCGCCTGAGTCATCGCCTGAGCGAGCGCCTCGAAGGGTGCCGCGTCCGGTGGAACCGCCGTGACGGCGCCCACCACGGCATCCTCAAGCGGGTGACCGCCCGCAAACAGCACCTCTTGCTTGTCGGCGAAGTGGCGGAAGAAGGTGCGCTCCGTGAGGCCTGCCCTCTCCGCGATCTGGGCCACGGTCGTGCCGTCGTATCCGCACTCGGCGAAAAGCTCCATCGCCGCGCTCCCAAGGCGCACGCGAGCGTCGGGCTGCCATCGGCTCATGGGGACAGCATACGGGATGACAGTGTCTGACATCACGTGTTACCGTAGATGATGTCAGCAACTGACGTCACTCGATTCGCGGAGGAACCCATGCACGTCTTCATCACCGGCGCGTCCGGCCACCTTGGTTCGGCCGTCGTCCCCGAATTGCTCACCGCGGGTCACCGCGTCACCGGACTTGCACGCTCGGACGCGTCCGCCGACGCCATCGCCGCCCTAGGCGCCGACGTTCGCCGCGGGGACCTCGGCGACCTCGACACATTGCGCGAAGCGGCCGTCGAGGCCGACGGCGTCATTCACTTGGCCTTCCGTCACGACCTCATGCAGCAGGGCGACATGGCGACCGCGGGGGCGGTCGACCTGGCCGCGCTCGCCGCGTTCGCCGACGCGTTGGCTGGCACGGGCAAGCCCCTGGTGGGCACGTCGGGAACGCTCATGCTGGCGGGTGCCAACCTGGGCCGCGCGGGCACCGAGGAGGACGTGCTCGCGGGCGGCCACCGCGTCGACTCAGAGAACTTCGTGATCGGCCTCTCGTCGCGAGGGGTGCGGTCCTCCGTGGTGCGCCTGCCGCCTACTGTGCACAGCGCGCTCGACGTTCACGGGTTTGTCCCAAGCCTGATCGCGATGGCCCGCACTCACGGCCGCGCCGCGTATGTGGGTGACGGCGCGAACCGTTGGGCGGCGGGGCACACGCTCGACGCGGCGCGGTTGTATCGCCTGGCGATCGAATCCGCTCCCGCGGGTACGCGGTTGCACTCCGTGGGCGACGAGGGCATCGCGTTTCGCGAGATCGCGGAGACCATCGGACGTCGCCTTGGCGTCCCCGCGGTGTCCGTGGTGGCCGACGAAGCGGCGGACAGCTTCGGCTTCCTCGCCTCATTTGTGGGACTGGACGCGCCGGTGACGAGCGAGGTGACGCGGAGCGTAATGGGTTGGGCGCCGCGGGAGGTGGGCCTGCTCGCGGATCTCGAGTTGGAGCACTACTTCGCGGTCGCCGCTCCGTAGGGGGCGCGAACGCAGACGGCGGCTCCCTAGGATCTTGCCAGGGGGCCGCGGACGACGGCGGCGACGAGCGCCTGCGTGACCGACGCGGGGTCGTCTCCAGCCAGGATGTGTCGCGACGCCGCCTGAACCATCGCATCGATGAGCGAGGCCGTGAGCGCGGGGTCGGGGACGCCAAGTTCAGTCAAGGCGTCGCGCAGTGGGGCGAGCGCCGCGCGGTGGAGTTCCGCGAGTCGTTCCTCGTGCGCGGGGCTCAGGCGATCGCCTGGGATCGCGGCAAAGACACGGTGGGTCGCATCAGAAGCGCGCGCGACTGCGTGCGTGACATAGGCGGCGACGCGGTCCACGGGGCTAGCGGCCCGCTCAACTGTGGCGGACAAGTGAGAGCTGGCCTGCGAGAACGCGTGGTCAATCACCGCGTCAACGAGCTCGTCGCGCGAGGGGAAGTACTGGTAGACGCTTGTGCGGGCGATGCCCGCCGCGTCGCCCAACGCGGAGTGGGTAAGGCCGGTGGGCCCCACTGTGCCCAGGATCTCGATTCCCGCGGCAAGAAGCGCGCCGCGTCGCATCTGGTGATGCTCGACGACGGTAGGCGCATCGATGCGTGGCACGGGTCGCTCCCTTCTGGCGCTGGTGGTGTTGGTCTCGATGAGAGTTTATCGACACAAGTGTTGATAAGATACCGACATGACTGACGGCAACCTGAAGACCTCCGCAACCATCGATCCCCAGGCGCTCGGTTCCAAGCGCTGGTGGGCGCTCGCGGCGATCGCGCTCGGGGTGTCCCTGGTGATCATGGACGCGACGGTGGTGAACGTGTCGTTGCCAGTGATCATCGGCGACATCAACCTCAGTTCCACCCAGGCCGAGTGGATCAACGCCGTCTATTCACTGGTCTTCGCGTCGCTCCTCCTCGTTTCGGGTCGCGCGAGCGACATCTGGGGGCGTCGGCGGTTTCTCGTCATCGGCGTGGTGACCTTCATGCTCGCCTCCATCCTCGCGGGTGCGGCCGATTCGGGCGCGACGCTCATTTCCGCCAGGCTCCTGCAGGGCATCGGCGCGGCGTTCCTGTTGCCCGCGACGCTCTCGAGCCTCAACGCGATCTTCGTGGGCAGGGAGCGCGCCATCGCCTTCGCGGTGTGGGGTTCCACCATCGGCGGCATGGCCGCCATGGGCCCGCTCGTGGGTGGCTGGCTCACCACGAACGCGACGTGGCGCTGGGCCTTCTGGATGAATATCCCGTTGGGACTGATCGTGGTGGCGCTCGCGGTGTGGGCCGTCCCGGAGAGCCGCGACGGCTCTACCAGGCGCTCGCTCGACATCGGCGGTGCCTTGCTCTCGGCCGTCGGGCTCGGCATCCTCGTCTTCGGCCTCATCGAGGGCGAGAGTTACGGCTGGTGGAGAAGGTCCGACGGCTCCTTCTCGCCCATTCCCTTCGCCATTGCGGCGGGGATCGCGATCATGATCGTCTTCATCGTGCGACTTGAGAGGCGTGGTGCCGCGGGCAAGACCGTGCTCGTCGACCTCGGCCTGTTCCGTATCCCGACCTTCAGGTACGGCGCGATCGCCGCGCTTGTCGTGGCCATGGGGGAGTTCGGGCTGCTCTTCACCCTGCCGCTCGTGCTCCAGAACGCGCTCGGCTATTCGGCATTGGGAACAGGCGGGCTCGTCGCGGCTCTCGCGGCGGGAACCTTCTTCTCGTCGGGAATGACACCCCAGCTCACGCGCAGGCTCGGTTCACGCGCCATCGTGCGCGTCGGCCTCGCCGCGGAAGCAATCGCCGTCGGCGGGCTGGCGCTGACAGTGTCTTCGGGCATCTCCGGGCTGACGGTCGCATCCTTCCTGTTCCTCTATGGCTTCGGTGTGGGGCTCGCGACCGCCCAGTTGACGTCCGTCATCCTGGCCGATGTTCCCGTCGAGGAGTCTGGGCAGGCGTCTGGCCTCCAGTCGACAGTTCGCCAGCTCGGGTCGTCGCTCGGCGTCGCGGTGCTCGGCACCTTGCTGATCGTGTCGCTGGGGCACATCACCGACCGCAACCTCGCCCACGCGGGAGTGTCGAGCGCTCAGGCCGCCCCCATCACCGCGGCGGTGCGCGACAGCCTCGGCGCGGCGATCCCTCCGCTCGTCGCGAACGGGGCGACGGCCCACGAGGGCAGGGCCGCTTCCGACGCCATGCTCACCGCGACCCGCATCACGACGGGCGTCGCGTCGGGAATCTTGCTAATAGGCCTGGCCGCGACCCTTGCGCTGCCTCGTGAGCGCAAGGGCGAGGGCCGTGCGAGGGCGGGCGGAACCTACGAGCCCGATGCCGGCGGCGCGGACGAGGGAGACGGGCAACTCCGCACGCTGGGCTAGATGCGCACGACGACCTTGCCCCGCACGTGCCCGCCCTCGAGCGCGCGATAGGCAGTGGCCGTATCGGCCAGCTCGAATACCTGGGAGACTTCGACGCTCAACGTGCCGGCGTCGATGAGTTCGGCGAGTTCGGTGAGGTCGGCAGCGTCGGGGCGCACCCACAGGTTGACCCCGCCAAACTCGACCACGCGCGCGTCGGCGATGGAGACCATGCGACCTCCTTCGCGCAGCAACTGCCGTGTGCCATCCAGCGACGCCCCTCCGGCGAAGTCAAGGATGACGTCGTAGCCGCCGGCGGAGGCGTCGAGCGCGCGCCCGACGAGCCCCTCGCCGTACTCGATGGGGGTGGCGCCAAGTGACGAAATGTAGTCGTGGTTGTGCGCCGAGGCGGTGGCCACCACGGTCGCTCCCGCGAGGACGGCCAGCTGGATGCCAAAGCTGCCCACACCGCCAGCCCCGCCATGAATGAGCACTCGATCGCCCGTCGAAACGTGTGCGCGTCGAACGCTCTGGAGCGCGGTGAGGCCGGTGAGCGGCACGCCCGCCGCCTGCTCAAAGCTGATGGAGCGAGGCTTGCGCGCGAGCATGCGCACGGGAACTGACACCTGCTCGGCGAGCGTGCCGCCCGAGACGACGTCCTTGCGCGCGTACGCGTAAACCTCGTCGCCCACCGAGAACTCCGGGGTGTCGATGCCCACCTTGAGGACGACTCCGGCGACATCCCAGCCGGGGACGATGGGGAAGACGGAATCCATGATGGGGTTCAGGTAGCCGAGGCGCACCTTGTAGTCGACCGGGTTGAGGCCCGCGGCCTTCACCCCGATGACGAGTACGTCTGGGCCGATGTGGGGCTCGGGGATGTCGGTGAGGGACAGGACGTCGGCTGAGCCGAACTCGCTATAGGTGATGGCACGCATGCCTAGCGCAACCTCGCGGAAGGGGGAGCGATTCCCGAGGTCGGCGGATGCCGTCGCGGTCAGTTTGCAGATAGGGCCGACGTGAGGCGCTCGATGCCGTACTCGAACGCCGCCTCGACGTCTCCGCCCAACTGAAATGCGCCTGCGAGTTCCATCGAGATGAAGCCGGTGACCCACGCGGTGATGAGGCGGGCCGCGTCGAGCGCGTGCGCCTCGCCGCCGAGCGTTCTCCCCAAGGTCACTACCGGCATGCTCGTGGCGGCCATCACCTCGAGCGACCCGTGGCCCGAGAAGACGAGGCGATACGACTCGGGCCGCTCTGCCGCCCAAGCCCGGAGCCCGTGGGCAAGGCCCCTGAGGTCCTCCGTGGCGGGGAGGTGAGCCGCAAGATCGCGCGCGGCCGCGTCTGCGACGAGGGTGACGAGGGCATCGCGGTCCGCGACGTGTTTGTAGAGGGACGGTGCCCTCACGCCTACCGCCTGGGCCACCGCCTGCATCGTGAGCCCTGGCAGGCCGTGGGATTCGAGGATCGCGCGGCTCGCGGACACGATCGCGTCGATCGAGGTGCGGGGTGGCGTCGGCATGATGAGTCTCCTAGGGCGTGAATCAATGGCTATTGACAGTAGCCATGATACCTACGTATATTAGCGATTGTCCAGCAGGGACGTGGAGTCCCGGCGCAGAAACGCCCCAAGTGGAAGGAAGTCCCATGAAGATCGGTCCCCACCTTCATCGCATCGGCAACGACATCGTCGCGGCGTACCTCATTGACACCGACGAGGGAGTGACGGTGGTCGACGCGGGCCTCCCCGGCCACTGGCGCGACCTCCAGCGAGAGCTCGCGGCGATGGGTCGCACCACGGCCGATGTGCGCGGCATCGTCCTCACCCACGGCGATAGCGATCACGTGGGCTTCGCGGAGCGCTTGAGGAAGCAGACCGGCATTCCCGTCTACGTGCACACGG
>Ga0302299_10001357_pt1 | contig 14688 bp, 13 predicted proteins | sample III_Fen_N3_4_FD_198795 | JGI IMG/M metagenome (GOLD analysis project Ga0302299, IMG submission 198795) | Peat permafrost microbial communities from Stordalen Mire near Abisko, Sweden - III_Fen_N3_4 | ecosystem: Environmental > Terrestrial > Soil > Wetlands > Permafrost | place: Sweden: Abisko... | reverse complement strand
GCACGTCGACCTCGCCTACGCCACCACCACCCACCGCGCGCAGGGCATCACCGTGGACCGCGCGCACGTGCTCGCGCACGCCGGGATGAGCAGGGAGAACCTGTACGTGGCGATGACCCGCGGCCGAGACGCGAACCATGTCTATGTCGCTGTCGATGCGCTCGACACCGACTGCGACACCCTGACCGACCCGCACGCCGCCGGCGACGCCCGCGACATCCTCGCGACCATCCTGGCCACCACCGGCGCCGAACAGTCCGCCACCGCCACCATCGCCACCAACCAGGACCAGGCCGCATCCCTGCACCGGCTCGACCCGATCCGACGCACCCTGCACGCCGACGCCGCCCGCACCCGCTGGACTACCCGGCTCATCGACAACGGCATCGACACGCAACTCGTCGAGACCATCACACGCTCACCCGACGCCGGACGACTGTTCGCCACCCTCGACCGCGTCGCGCTCCTGGCCGCCACGCCAGCTGACGTCATCCGCGCGTTCGTGAGCCAGCTCGACGACATGGGGGATCCCGCCGAAGCGCTGCTCGATGCCGCCCACACGTGGCTGCGGGCGCACGTGCCCGACGTGAACGAGCGGCCCATCGTCGACGACCCCACCGGGCTCGACCCCTACGGGCGGGCCCTCCTCGCCCAGATCGACGATCTCATCGACCAGCGTGTCACCGCGCTGACCGCCGCGGCACTCAACGAACAGCCCGACTGGCTACGACGCCTCGGACCACCACCCACCAGCATCGGCGGCCGCGACGCGTGGCTGGCCGAGATCAGCGCGACCGTCGCCCACACCGACACCCTCACCACCCGCCCGACGACCACACCCGCGCCAGCCGCACCAGAACCAGCTGCCGCGGCGTCCCGATAGGAGCCGACCATGCCGACGCCCGACACGTTCTACCCGCCGCAGCAGCTCGAGCAGCCGACTATGCCTCCCATCCCGTTTGCCTGGTCCGCACAGAGCCCCGACGACGAACAGCTCTTCCTCGAAGCCCTTGAACTGTGGGTGGGCTGGCTCGTCGGCCGCTACCGCCTCGACCACCGCCTCGTCCCCGATTGCTGGCCCCAGCACCCCGAGCTCGTCGAAGAGCTCTCTGCCCTGCACCTGGCCTGGGAAGGCTCCTTCGCCATCACCGCCATGCACGACGCACCACTGCTGTGGCACGAACGCTTCGCCGGCGCCCGCCAACGTCTCTCCGACTGGGTCGCCCGCACCGGCTGCCGGCCGGGAGGACACCGAGGCTGACCAGGGCCGCTCCAACGCGCTGGGACTGGCGGACACCCCGCCAGTCCCAGCGCAAGGCCGCCCAAGCGCGATCGCGGAGGTTCGTGTCGGAGCCCCCAGAGATGCTGGACGGGTGAACTCGACCGAGATCCACTTCGACGGGCCAGTGGTAGCCGGCGGGCACGCCTACGACTTGGACGTGCTCGCATCGGCTCCCGAGCCCGTGCGGCTCGCCACCGGGTTCAGCCGGCTCGACGACCTCACCGGCGGACTCGATCCCGGGAGTGTCTGGACGATCGCGGGGTGCCCCGGCACCGGTGTTACCGCTGTCGCCGCATCGATCGCAGCCGGGGCCGCGAAGGGTGGCGACGTGCTGATGTGCAATAGCCACGTCGGCACGCGACGGATGGCTGGCCTCCTCACGGGACTCGCCGGTGCAGACAGCGGCCGGCTGCGCTTGTCCTCGTGGCTGCCGCTGATGCCGGAGCCCGGCGAGGAGTGGGCCGACAGCAGCCTTGCGGCCGCCAACGTCCTAGTCATCGACACCTGGGACGAGAACTGGCCGACGGGCGCTTGGCCCGCGACGTACGCCGCTCTCTTGAGCCGAGCGCGCTGGCTACGTGAACTGGCGAGGTCCCACGGCACGAGCCTGGTCCTGACGGCGCGCCGACCACCGATCGCCGACCCGGAACCTTGCGCCTGGATCGACGCGGTGTTCCACGACATTGCGGACGTGAGCATCGAGCTCACGTCGACTACGCGGGGAACCAGGGCGTTCGTCACGAGGCGGGCAGATTCGGCCCGCTGGTTCGAGCTGGCGCTCACCGGTCGAGCCCGCCTGACGCCGACCGATGAGCCGGTGTTGTAGGCGGGGTTCTGGATGCACGAGTTCGAGTGGCGGCGGCAGTACCTTGCCCGTAGCCGGGCGTACCTGGCAGCGATCCTGAAGGTGAGGGCACAGTGACGGACTTCTTCGTGCGGGACAAGAAGGGCGTGTTCCTGAAGGTCACCGCTCCTGCCATCGACCAGCCGTTCACGGACCCGGTGGTCATGCACGGGCGCCCCAGCGCGCTGAAGTACATCACCCCTCCGGTCGCTTTCATGCCCTTCCCGGTCAGCGGCATCCCAGCGATGCTGGGTCTTGGGCTGGACGTCTGGATCACGGAGAACGACGACACGGAGGACGAGACAGAGCAGGTCTGGCCGGTTCTCAGCGAGGAGCGCGCCGAAGCGATCACGACACTGGCACTCAAGGCCCTCGCCGACGCCGGCCCAAAGCCAGTCGGGTCGCGGCTCGCTCGTTTCTACGACGTCTCCGGCGATTACGCCGGCGCTTCGTTTGCCGGGCTCGAGCCCCTGTCTGTCAGTGATGTCACCGCAACCGATCTGCACGCCACCAGCCTTCTCAGCGTCGATATCGGCCCCGTCGCCACCCGTCGACTGCTCACCCCGGGGCCGGTCCGCGACCAGATCCTCAACGCTCTGACAGCGATCGCCGTTGATGACTTGGGCCAGGCGGACGCGTCCGATCTGCTCGCGATGGAACGCTTCTACCTGTCGGTCAAGCGCAATCTGTCGACTGCGGACGTCCAGCAACCGAACCCGTGGGTCACGGCATCCAAGCTGTGTGCCCGCAAGCGCCCTGGATTGTTCCCTGTGCGCGATTCGGTTGTGTGCGGCTACCTCGATCTCACCGGCCGTGACGCGTCCTATCGGCTCGACTGGCAGGCCTTCCGCCACCTGGTCAGAGACCCAGGCGTCGTGGCCGGCCTCCAGGACGCAGCCGCGGCTGCGCTGGCCGTCGCAGGCACGCGGACCCTTCGGCTCGACGTCCAGCTGCTCCGGCTGCTCGACGCTGCCCTTTGGACATACGCCCGGTAGGTGCAGCGGCCCGGTCGTTGTCGAGCGTGGGGGATGCATCGCGGGCTGAGGCGGGTTCGTCGAGAACAGCGTCGGCGATGAGCCTCCGGGCGACGGTGCCGCGCGCTCGACGACGGTCAAGCGATTCGAAGCGTGCCGTCCCGATCACAGAGGAGCGAGAGGCCGCGGCTGCGCTTGAGCCGGACGGCGAGCTCGATGGTGACGGTGAGAGTGCGTTCCGTCTGCGGTGTGGCTGCGTCGTCGTTCGCGATCAGGGCGCGACCCAGACGGTCCCACAGCGCGAGTTGGACGTCGTCGGAAGCACGGTAGAACCTCTCGACGACGGCGGACAGATTGCCCGGGGTGAAGGCGATCCTTTCGCCGTCGGGCGCGGTGGGATTCCACGTAGCCGTGGCGATGGCAGTGTCGATGCGCTGGGCGATGGCGTCGAGCCGTGAGCGTCGACTTCCGCCGGCTCGCCGGTACGAGTCCTGGTAGTTCGCGATGTGTCGCTGGCAGCTCGCACGGTCGATCATGGGTTCCTCCTCTGTAGGCATGCGGAAGGCCCGCGCCGGGTTGGCGCGGGCCTGGGTAGTGGCGGGAGGCGCGCCGCGACGGGTGCCGCTCGGTGACACGTGCCTCTACTTACTAGGGAACGGTCACGTCGTTACTGCCGGGAGACCCGGACCAATCGGGGTGTTTCCGGCGCAGTACGGTGAGATTCGAGTCCGGATCGTGAGACGCCTGCCCTGTGCTGAAGGTGAGCCGGGGTGAGGTCACCGTGTTGGCATCGGCGGGCTCAGCGACGGCGCCTCGGTGCCAACCGACAGAGCCGCAGAGCTCAAGGTGGTGCGACGACCGAGAGCAGCCGTGTCGGCGTGAGCCGGCCGGGCGGCAATGAGTCCCTGGGCGACGGTTACGACAGTGCTCATGCTGCGCCGCAGGGTGTCGAGGTTGTCGGCCCAGCTGGCGACGTAAGGAATGGAGTACGGGGCCGGGTCCATGCCGAGGTGGCTCGTCACGATGTAGGCGATGGACTCGGCTTCGACTTCGGCGGCGCCGCGGCAGCGGGGGTCGATGCCGTAGTCGGGGAACCGGTCCGCGTGGTTGGCGCGGATGTGGCCGAGCTCGTGGGCGAGGGTCTTGATCGACTGCGCAGGACCGAGGTGCTCGTCCACGACGACGGTCTTGTCGGCCGGTGAGGTCCAACCGTTGACCCCTGCAGGGCAGACGCGGCGCTCGATCCGGTAGCCGTCGCGCTCTACGAGGCCGACGAGCCGGTCCCACAGGAGATCCGGTGCATCGCCGTCGAGCAGCTGAGGTTGTACGTCAAGTAGAGGTGCGCCGTCGGTCTGGGCGACGTCGAAGACGTGCACCACCCGGAAGCCGCGTAGCTCGCGCCGCGACAGGGACCCGTCGTCGGTGTCGGCAGGGGGTGGGGGGCCGTCGTCGTTGCGGATGTGCGCCCCGTCCTCGGTTCGGTACAGGCAGGGAGCGAGGATCGCGATGCCGTGCTCGCCCTTGATGACGTGGCGGCCGAGGTCGTTCCAGGTGCGGATGCCAGCGACCCGGGTGGCGTCGGGTCGCTGGGTGGCGATGAGCAGCACGTTCGAGGGTGAGTAGGTAGGAAGCCGGGCGGCGACGGTGAGCATCTGAGCCCACTTGTCGGAGTGGACGAGGTCGGCGACGGCGTCGACCAGCTTGGTGTGCAGCGCGGTGAGCCGTTCTTCGAGGGAGGGTCGATCGTCGTCTCGCATCGAGGCTTACCGTCCGGAGGGTGCGGGATGCACGGTGCCGGCGGGTAAGAGGGCGCCGGCGCAGACGGGCGGCGACCAGCCGAGGTAGCCGTGTCCGGCGAGTTGCATGCGGTCCAGGCGGGCGAAGGTGAGTAGGTAGACGCCGCCGTGGTTGCCGGTGGCGGTGTCGAAGACGCCGTTGGAGGTGACCTGGATGGTGTTCGGGTCGCAGCCGACGGGGTCGGCCTGGACGACGACGGACACGTGCCCGTAGGGGCGGCCGGTGTTCCAGAACACGAACGCGCCGAGGGGTGGGCAGCGGTCGCCGGGGTGGGCGTACCCGTCGGCGAGCATGGTCCGCCAGTGGGCGATGGCGGAGGGGTAGCCGGAGCCGACGTAGCCGTAGGCGCGGCAGGCGAGCCGATCGCACAGCTGGTGCCAGCCGGACGTGACGCCGACGTAGGCCAGCGCGTTGCGCACTGCAGTGGCCACGTCGACGGGCGTGCCCGCGGGGACCGTGACGCTTCCCGCGCCGAGGCCCGGCAGGCACCCCGACACGTCGCCCGAAGCAGCCGAATGGGTGGTGGTGGGGCTGGGTGTGGGGTCCAGCGTGGGCGTCGGGTTCTCGGTGGCCGAGCCGGAGATGAGGTCGTCGGCGCCGGCTGCTTGCTGCTGGATGCATTCCTGGGCGTCGGCGCTGATGCCCATAGCGGTGATGACGGCGAGGGAAGGTACGGCCAGGACGAGCGCGGTTCCGGCGGCGAGGAGCTTGCCGATCATCATGGCACCTGGCTTCGTGTGGCGGTGGCGTGTTCGACGGCGGACTGGTCGGCGCGCAACTGACGGGCGTCGCGCCGGGTGGTCCAGGGGTGCAGGTCGATGACGACGGGCAGGGTCTGGCGCAGCAGCAGTACACCGGTGCCGAACGGCAGCGTGCGCAGCACGGCTGCGGGCATCACCGGCACGGACCGGATGGAGGTGGACGAGGTGCGGTCGCCGCTGCGGCCGGTGGTGCGGGTCTCGACGTTCTGGTCGATCTCGCCGAGCAGGCGGGCGACGTCGTCCAGGTCGCGGTACTTGGCCAGTCCGCCGAGGACGAGCTTGACGGTGGCGGCGTCCCAGATCGCGTCGGCGGCGTGCTCGCCCCAGCGGTTGCGGGCCTGCGCCAACGACTGCAGCACGGCCAGGGTGGTGATCCCGGACCCGCCGCCCTCGGCCATCAGCATGGGCAGGGACGGCAGCGGCGTGAGGTTGGCGATCTCGTCGAGGGCGAGGAGCAGGGGCGGGTCGAGGCGGGCGCCGGGGGAGCGGGCGGCCAGGGTGCGGGCGGTCTCGGTGATGTCCTCAACGAAAGCGGTGACCAGCGGCGCGCAGGACCCGGACGCCACTGCGGAGGCGAGCAGGTAGAGCGTGCCTGACGAGCGCAGGAACGCGGCGGGGTCGAACTCGTCCCCGGGGGCGGGGTCGACGGCAGCGAGCACGTCGGGATCGGCGAGAGCGGCCAGCGCTTGGCGCACCCCGAGCCAGATGGAGTCGCGGGTGCGGGGGTCGGAGTGGATAGCGGAGTCGAGGGCGTCCGCCCAGCCGTCCGCCGACGAGGAGCGGGTGAGGATGGAGACGGCGTCCTCGGCGAGGGCGGGGTTCAGCGACCACCTATACAGGTCGACGGCGCGGCGCCCGTCCAGGGCAGCGGCGTGCAGCAGGCAGCGCAACGCGCTCTCCGTCTGGCCGGCCCAGAAGTCCGCGTCGCTGACCGTGCGGCCGAATCCGGCGCCGGCGGCCAGTCCGCGGGCCCGCACCAGGGCGACGCGCGGGGTCTCGCAGCCGCGGACCGGTGACCAGGCCAGGCCGCCGGGCAGGCCGGCGAGGCGTTGGGGGTCGAAGATCGCTACTGGCCCCCGGCGGCGTCGGGCGCGCAGGGTGACCGCGAGCGTGTCCGGGCGGGTGGAGGTCACCACGACAGGGCCCGGGGCGTCGAGCACCCACGGCACCACCAGATGCAGTCCCTTGCCCATCCGGGGCGGTCCGACCAGCAGCGCGGAGTCCTCGACGGTGCACCACAGGTCCTTGCCGCGTAGCGTGCCGAGCCAGTACCCGACCTGCTCGGGCGGCGCCGAGGCGTCCAGCGAGGGGCGGACGACGGAGGCGCGGGCGCGTAGCGTGCGGCGGCCGGCGGCTTGGTGTACCTCGGCGGGGGTGGCCATGCCGGGCAGGTGCCGCACCCGGTCGGCTGGAGAACCGCCGCGTCCGAGCAGCCGGCGCACCAGCCGCCAGGCGGTCACGGTCGTCGCGACGGCGGTGGCGACGACCAGGAGGGTGGATCCCCAGTAGACGACCGGTCCGGGCAGGTGTGCCGGGGAGGGCCACGCCGCCGCGGGGTCGCCGGGGTGTGCGAGGGACGACAGAGCTGTGGCAAGGCCGCCGTCGGGTGGGGGCCGGCCGGTGAGCGCGCAAGCCACGTGCGCGCCGGCCCACACGACGACGGCGAGGGCGAGCAGCCCGCCGAGCCCGGCGAGCAGCCACCCGGTTAGGTCCAACCCGCCGGTTCCCGGCCCGGGCCGGGCTACCGGACGCGCTGGGCTCATCGTCGTAGCCCCTCAACTCGGGCGACCGGAGCCGCCGACGCGACAGCGCGCGCATCCGCGCCGACCGACAGGGCTGTGGCTGTGTGTCGCAGAGTGGCGGTGAACGCGTGGCCGGTGTCGGCGATCTCGCCGATCTGCACACCGGGGTTCGCGGCACCCTGGGTGAGCTGGTCGGCGGCCAGGTCGGCCAGGCGGCGGATCTGGTCGCCGGCCGCGGTGCGGATCACCTGCGGTGGCCAGGACATCCAGCCGGCGTCTACGGCGTCGCGCAGCTCGTGCAGGGCGGGCAGGTCCGGTCCGTGGTGGGCGTAGCAGTGGGCGGCGGCAGTGACGGTGACCAGGTCGACGGGGCGTCCCAGATCGCACTGCTCGACGGTTGCGGCGTAGATCAGCCGCCAGGCTGGGTCGGCGATCCGGGCGACGGGCAGCCACTCGGTCACGGCCGGGATGTGCTCGGGGTGGGCGATCAGGGTGCCGACGAGGTCGACGACGTGTCGCTGCTCGGCGGCGTTGTCCCGGGCGGGGTGGGCATCCAGGTAGCGGGCCGCGGCCTCGCGCGCCTGCCCGGACCGCGACGCAGCCCGTAGCGCGAGGGGGACGACGACTTCGTCGTGCGGGGTGCCCGTCGCGGCGGCCCAACGGGCGGCGGCAGCGTCCAGGCCGGCGTCGACGAGATTGCAGGTCGCGGTCAACGGCACCGCCGCGCCCTCGAAGACGGCTTGGCTGGCGGCCGCGCGCAGCAGCACACCCAGGCCGGCGACCTCCCGGCGCAGCCCTATGTCGGCGACGATCCGCGCGTACTCCGGCGCGTGCTCAGCGTGCGGCGTGGCGGCGATCAGGGTGTGCAGGCGGGGCAGGTTCGCGAGGCGCGTGCCGTACCGGTCTGTCAGGTCTGCGCCAGTCGCGACGGGGTCTATCGGGCGGTGGGCGGTGTGGGCCTCGAGCAGAGTGGTGAACACCCAGCCGTGCCAGGCGTCGGCGAAGTCGCCCGGCCGCAACCAGCCCCGCACCTCGTCCATACCAGCGGGGCGGAGCAGGAGGGCGCCGAGGGTGGCCTGCTCAGCAAGCGCGGTCAGGTCGTCGGCCCGCATCAGGCACCCGCCGGGTGCTCGCGCATGGCGGCGTCGGTGTCGACCAGCGGCACCTCGGCGTCGGTGAGCAGGTGGCGTACGACGTGGCTGGCGCCGGGCACCTTCCAAAGCCCGGTGCCGCGCGGCAGCATGGCGAGCAGCTCCCGCTCCGGCGTGGTGAGTGCCAGGGCGGTGCTGGCGGCGGCGAGCTGGTCACTCTCCTGTCGGTAGACGATCCGGGTGGAGCAGTCCGCGAGCAGCCCTGCGGCCAGGGCGCGGGCTGCGGATCCGTGCTGGCCGACGGCGTCGAGGTCGGAGAGGCGGTGGACGACCAGCATGTTCGCCACGCCGAGGGCGCGGGACAGCTTCCACTGGGCCTGCATGCGCCGGACGAGGCCGGGGTGGCGCAGCAGCCGCCACGCTTCGTCGTAGATCACCCACCGCTTCGCTGACGACGTTGCCAGCGCGCCCTCCAGCCAACCGGCCGCGCAGGTCGCCGCCACGGCAATCGCGTCGTCGTCGGACCCGAGTGCGGACAGGTCCAGCACGGTCATCGGTGCGGCCGCGTCGAGCCGGTGGGTGCTGGGCGCGTCGAACATGCCGGCCAGGTCCCCGCCGGTCAGGCGGCGCAGCCCGTGCACCAGGTCGCGGCCATCGGCGATTCGATCATCGACGCGCGCGCCGTCGCTGCGGGCGGCGCGCGAGTCGGGCGCGGTCAGTGCGGTCAGCACGTCGCGGACCGTGGGCTGGCTCGCCCGCTGATGGGCCTGGGTGAGGGCGGCGTCCAGCGCGCCCAGTTCGGCCGCGGACAGGTCGCGGTGCAAGGTGACCGCCGCCACCGCGGCCAGCAGCCGCGCCCGCGCCCCGGCCCTATCCGCGGTGTCGCCGACGACGTCGAGCGGGTTGAGGCGGGTGGACGAGCCGGGGCCCAGACGAAGTACGGTCCCGCCGACGGCTTCGGCGACCACCGCCCACTCGCCCTTGGGGTCGCCGGGCACGTAGACGTGGCGGCCGGCGGCGATCGAGCGCAGCGCGAGGGACTTGGCCAGCGCCGACTTGCCGTGCCCGATGACCCCGGCCAGCAGGACGTTCGGGTTCGTCACCAGCCCCGCCTCGTACCAGGCCCAGGGGTCGAAGCAGAACAGCCCGCCGCCGAGCACGTCGACTCCGACCGGCGCACCCATCTGCACCGAGCCCGCCGCGAGGAACGGGTAGGCGCCAGCGAGTACCGCCGACGACGCCCGATGCGGGGGAAGCCGCAACGCCGGCCCGGGCCAGTACCGGCCCGCGCGCGACCGGAACTGCGCCGTGCCGATGGCTGGGGAGCCGCGGCCGGTCACAGCACACCCCGGGCCAGGGGCAGCGCGGCGGCCAGGAACGCGACCCCCTGCTGTCCGACGAGGCGCCGCACCTCGAGCATCGCCTGCGCGGCCGCGGACTCCAGGTGGGTGCAACGGTCGGACAACGTCGCCTCGTCTGGCGCGGACACGGTCAGCAGACCGGTGAACCGCAGGTCTCCGTGCCCGGCGACCAGTTCCGCCTCGCGCCGCTCGAGGTCGGCGACCTCCGCCCGGGTGGCCTCATCCTCGATCTGTCCGATCCGGGTGCGGGTCGCCGCGTCCGCGGTGTGCTCGACCTTCGCCCGGCGGATCTCGCGCAGCGCCTTGCCGGTGGCCATCGGCTCGGCGAGCACGCTGAGGGTGCCGGAGTCGGTCAGCAGCAGCGGCTGCAAGAAGCCCGGATGCACCACGGCGCGGGGCCACTGGCTCACCCAATACGTCGCGTGCACGCTCGTCCCAACCGTGACCGACCCCCACCGCTCGACAGCTCCGAGCGTCGCGGTCAACGACACGGGCGCCTCCTCACCGATGCCGGCGGCGCGCGGGTCGAGGGCGCCGTGCAGGACGCGGGTCAGCTCGGCCTCGTCCAACCATTCGCTGGCGGTCAGGTCCGCGCCGGCGAGCGTGCCCGCGACGGCCTGCAGGTGGGTGACCGCATCGCCGAGTCCTGCTCGGCGCCGTTCATGTGGTGCGCGCACCGCAACGGCGAGCAGAGTCTGGCGGCGCTGGGCGACCACGAACCCCTCGTCGACCATCCCGGCCAGCGTCGCCGTGAGCGGGTTCGCCGCCGGGACGCAGTGCTGACGCCACCAGGCTCGTGCCGGGGCCAGCCCGCCCGGCACCGTGCGCGCCAGCAGCTGCACCCGCACGATCGCCGGCTGCTGGCACACCCCGGCCAGCACCCGGCCCCACCCGGCCACCTTCTGCTCCTGGACCCCGGCCTCGTCCAGCAGGAAGCCCGACCCGGCGACCGCCAGCACCCCGGTCACCGTCCCGGCCCGCCGGTCGACCACCAGCACGCCACCGAGGGCCGGGCTGTGCACCAGCTCCACCGCACCCGGCAGCCCCGGCACGACGAGCCGGCCGGCGCTCGTTGTCGACGGGGTGCTCGCCGGGGTCGTCGTCGCGCCGGCTGTGCGGCGTGCCTGCCAGGTCGCGAGCAGCGGCAGCCAGCCCACCACCGGGCGTCCGCCTGCGCTGAGCGTTCCGGCCGCCAGCAGCACGGCCCACACCGGTGCCGTCACGAGCAACCCGGCGCCGCCTAAGGAGTACACGGCCGCTACCGCGACGGCTGCCGCGGCGCCCACGAGCGCCAACTGCGCACCGGACAGGCCGAGTAGCAGCTCTCGTCGCTCCAGCCGGGCGAACGTCGTCGTCGGGCCGGGCGCCGAGACGCCTACCGACCCGCTCACGCTGACCTACCCGAACCAGGTCGTGGCGGATTGGCCGGAGGCCGCGAGCCGGCCGCGGACGCGGCCACGCTGCTCCGCGCCGCACCACTCGCAGCTGCACCGCCCCGGGCCGCACCCCCGGCGGCCGCGCCGCCTCTGGCCGCGGCGCCGACCCCACCGGTCACCGCACTGAGCGCAACGTGCTGAGCGGCGAACCTCGTCGTACTGGCCGCGGAGTGCGCGGTACGGCTGATGGGGTTCGCGGCCACCGTCTGGTGCATCACGGTTGCGGCCTCCATGCCGGACCAGTGCACGAACCGGAACGTCAGCCACGGCGCGAACATCGCGATCGCCAGCAGCAGCAGCCCCACCAACATGTCCGAAAGGCCCGCTGCCGACCCCGTGCCCGCCGCGCCGTCCACCACCGACCCGTCGACGACGGGCCCGGTGCCGCTGAACGCCGACCCGCCGACGACGAACACCACGACGATGACCAGCTTGCAGAACACCAGCGCCGCGACAATCTCCACCCAGCGGCGCGTCCACACCCGCGTCTGGTCCCACGCCGACCCCGCGAACGCGATGGGCGCGAACACCGCGACCAGGATCAGCGCCGCCTTGCGGAACAGCAGTACCCCCCACACCAGCAGGAACCCGACGATCAGTCCGAGCCCGATGAGGATCTGGAGGGCGGGGGAGAAGGCGGACAGCCGGACGAAGTCGAAGAACCGCGCGGCCGCGCCGCCAACCGTCGTGCCCGCCGACGACGCGATGAACGAGCACAGCTCGTCCACCGCAGTCAGCGCCAGCTGCGTGACTGCCAACGCCAGCGCCGCACCCAGCAGAGCCTTGCCGACCCCGACCACGGCACGGACTAGCCCGCCCGGCTCGCGGCGCAGCACCGACCCGATCACCTGGAACACGAACAGGGCGACGAGCGCCGGCAGGGTGATCGCCGCGATGACCGCAACGTTCGAGGAGAACCAGGCCGCGCCGAGGTCGATCGCAGTGGTGGCGTTCAGCGCCGCGAGGGTCAGCTCGCCGACCTGCGCGGCCGCCGTGACGAACGCCGAGCCCAGCCCGCCGAGCACGTACTCGGACGCGGCGGACTGCACCACGCCGGTCAGCTGGCACGCCAGGTCGAACGGACCCGAGCAGGCGTCCACAGCCAGGATGGCCATGTCAGATCTGCCCGCCGAGGGCCGAGAAGAACGCCACGATCGCGTTCGCCCCACCGATCAGCAGCGCTCCGCCGGCCGAGACCAGGACGCCAGTCTTCGCGCCGGACGCGTACCCGTAGTTGCCCTGCTGGCGCGCGACGGCCCACACGATCACCGACGCCACCAGGCCGGCCACGCAGGCGACCAGCCCCCAGGTCAGCAGTGCGCCGACGATGTGGCGGACTACCGGAAGGCCAGGCAGACCGTCCTCGTTGGGAGTGATCCCCGGATCAGCTGCGGGCACATGGGCGAGAAGCACAGCGAACAACGACATGGCACACCCCGCGGTGGTTCAGGGCACCCAAGGTCAGGGCGCGTCCACCAACAGGTGTGCGGCTCAAGGGCAACACGCGACGGCGAAGCGCATCGAGAAGGCCCTCATCGCGGTTGCCCCGCGCCCTGCCAACCGCCCGAGAGGCGGCATGGTCTACCCGGCGCTGAGTTCCGGCGCGCTCGGCTAGGTGTTCCGACCGAGCCCGGGCAGGCCGCCAGAGACCGTCCGCACCGAACTCGACCCCGGTGCGGCTTTCCGACTGCGGGACCACTTTCTCTCCCAGGCGAGCTTCTGCTTGAGCGATGGCCGAGGCGCGACACGCATCACCGCGTTCGTGTGCCCCTGCGGTCGCCTCGACTTCGAGGCGCTTCGCCTCTGCGGCCTTGACCCTTCTGGCCTCGCGCCGCGCGGTCTGGTCCTCATCCTTGCGCTTGACGACGGTCGCGAGCGGAGACAGGGTCGCAAGCTGCTGCCGGTTCAGCCGCACGCCCGTGAGCTTCGCGAACAAGTCGACGCGTCGGTCCCAGCCCGACTCACGCTGCAGGACGAAGCGCGCGACGTCGGCAGCTTGCCGTTCACTGCCACGTTCACGGATTGCACCGTCCACGCGCGCTTCGAGCTCTCGCACACCAGCGCCGCTGTTGGTAGGCACGGTTCGCATCCTGACAGACGACCGTCACCCAGCGGCTTGCACTCGGTGCAGTTTCCGCCGGCCCGGTGTGATCGGCGCCGGCAACCAACCGCGGCTACAGCTTCGTCGCGCCTGGCACGTCGTTATGGATTTCCGGCGTGACGTCTGTCAGCGTGACGCGTTCGTTGCTGGGAAAGAGCTGTGCCGAGATCGCGCCTGGCGTGGGCAGTTTGTACGGGTGCTCCTGGACCGCCACGACTCTTCCGGCGCGCCGAGCCGGGCTTCCCTGCGGAGGCACCTCCGGCTCCGGGATACTCGTGGTGACCAGCAGGAAGAACCGTGCGGAAGGGGTTCGATGAGCAGGGGAACCCCGCGTCGGGACAGCTGGCCACGCAGAACCTTGCGGAACAGACCTAGCGGGGCACGGTTGGCGCTGTGACCGAGGACGAAGCACGCGCAGAAGCCCCTGCCCTCATCCCGTCGTGCCCTCAGCCGATCACGCTGTCCGAGCTCGAGTCACACCTGGGCAAGGCTGCCGACCTGCTCCGAGGCGCCATCGACCAGGCGGACTTCAAGGCGTACATCTTCCCGCTGATGTTCTTCAAGAGGATCAGCGACACCTACCTGGAGGAGTACGGCGAGGCGCTCATCGACTCCGGCGGCGACCACGAGTTCGCCTCCTTCGCGGAGAACCACCGCTTCCAGCTGCCTGAGGACTGCCTCTGGGATGACGTGCGCAAGCGGACCGAGAACGTCGGACAGGCGCTCGTCACCGCCATGCGCGGCATCGAGAAGGCCAACCCGGACACGCTGTACGGCATCTTCGGCAATACCGCTTGGACGAACAAGTCCAAGCTCCCCGACCGCACGATGACTGACCTGATCGAACACTTCTCGGCTAGGCCGCTGACCAACGCTTGCGTACCGCCCGACGTGTTCGGGCAGGCCTACGAGTACCTCATCAAGCGGTTCGCCGACCAGTCGAACAAGAAGGCCGGCGAGTACTACACGCCCCGAGCTGTCGTGAAGCTGCTCGTCAACATCCTCGACCCGCAGGAAGGCGAGACGGTCTACGACCCCGCCTGTGGAACGGGCGGGATGCTCATCGAGGTCATCGAGCACGTGAAGGCCGCTGGCGGGCGGCCCAAGCTTCTCTGGGGCAAGCTATACGGCCAGGAGAAGGTCCTCACGACCTCGGGCATCGCCCGTATGAACCTGCTCCTTCACGGCGTCGAGGACTTCCACATCGTCAAGGACGACACCCTGCGAGACCCCGCCTACTTCGACGGTGACCAGCTCGCCCAGTTCGACTGCGTGATCGCCAACCCTCCCTTTTCCCTC
>Ga0302299_10001356_pt1 | contig 14707 bp, 15 predicted proteins | sample III_Fen_N3_4_FD_198795 | JGI IMG/M metagenome (GOLD analysis project Ga0302299, IMG submission 198795) | Peat permafrost microbial communities from Stordalen Mire near Abisko, Sweden - III_Fen_N3_4 | ecosystem: Environmental > Terrestrial > Soil > Wetlands > Permafrost | place: Sweden: Abisko... | reverse complement strand
GATCGTCGAGAAGCGCCTCGTACGAGGCGTGCGCCCGGGAGATGCCGAACGTCGCCGCAAACGCCGCCGCGCGCTCTGCCGTCCGGCTCCCGACCGCGACGACCTCGGAGTTCTCCGCCTCGCGGGCATTGCGCATGAAGCGCGCCGCGATGGAGCCCGGCCCCATGATTCCCCAGCGCACGACACCCGACGATGGCATGAAACCTTCCCTCCCCTGGAACTCGTTGACCCGGGCGCTCCCCAGGCTGGCGAAAGCTAGTTCGCCCGCTCCGCCGACATCGCGAGAACGGCCCGGCGCGCGTCACCGCTCGCCTCCAGCTCGACGCGGATGCGCATCTGGTCGAGCATGTGCTGCATCGGCGGTCCCATGTGGTGCGCCACGACAGCCTCGACGCCGTGCTCGCGCAGGAAGCCCGCGACGCGGGCGTGATGGCCGCCCTCGGTGTCCACGTCGTGCTGGACGTCCCAGCGAACGTCGAAGATCCCCCAGCCCGCGATGGCTCCGGCCCGCACGTCGGCAATGGCGACGCGCGCGGCGCGGCCCCAGCGAGGATCGATCATCCCGTCATCCGTCACGGGTACGCACACCACCATCGGCGGTCCTCCTGGCTGCCCATCCATCGGGCCGGTCGTCGCGTTCCCGTCGGGCCGATCCGGCGTCACGGCTCCCTGCGGAGACGGCCGCTCCGAGCCCGGCAAGTATCGCGCTTCCATGGCCTGGCGGCCGGCGTCCCTCACACCCTGCTCCTGTCAGCGATCGCACCCGGATCGAGGCGTTGCGCCCGGGCCGGTCGGCCCAGACCCCGGGGGCTAGCCCCACCCCGAAGATGCCTGCTGCCCGGCTGGCCCGACGCCTCGGCCGACCCTAGTGTCATGGACATCGATCGCGATCGGACCTGGCCCGCGATACGTGGACCAGGCGGGACGGCGACAGGGCCGGGCACGATGCCATGCAACCGCCGACCGCACAGACCGATGGACGGCCTGGAGGCAGCACACGATGACCGTGAATCGCCGGTTCCTCTACTGGGGGGTCTTCCTCGTCGCGGCGGGCGCCGTGACGCTCGTCGCACAGGGTGACGCCGCGAACAACGACGTCATCGGGCAGGCGCTCTCGCTCTGGCCGGTCGCCATCATCGCCCTTGGCATTGGCCTGCTCCTGCGCCGAACCAGGTTCGGGCTTGCGGGCGGCATGCTCGCCGCCGCGATGCCCGGCCTTCTCCTCGGCGGGCTGGCGGTGGCGGTGCCGCGAATGGTGCCCGAATGCGGCGGCGCCCAGCCGGCGACCTTCGATACGCGGCAGGGCACCTTCGACGGGGCCGCGTCCGTCGACCTCACGCTCGCGTGTGGCGATCTCTCGGTCACGACCGTCCCGGGCACCGGCTGGCAGCTCCAGGCGGGCAATGCTTCGGGCGGGATCGCCGCGGTCGACGTCTCGGCCGATCGGCTCACGGTGACGCCGTCGCGCCAGAGGCGACCATTCGGGTTCACCCGTGGTGGCGACGTGTGGCGGCTGTCGCTGCCGACCGCCAGCATGCTCGACCTGACGGCCGAGGTGAGCGCGGGGCGAGGTCGGTTCGACCTTGCCGGCGCACGGCTCGGGAACGTGCGGCTGACCGTAAACGCTGGGGACGCCAGGGTCGACCTGTCCGGGGCGACGATGGCCAACCTGTCGATGAGCGTGAACGCGGCCTCAGCCGCGGTGCGCCTGCCGACGGCCGCGGACTTCGGCGCCGACCTCTCGGTCAGCGCCGGCTCGCTCAGGATCTGCGCGGCGAACGGGCTCGGCCTGCGGGTCCGCGCCACCAACGTCCTGGCCGCGACGCACTACACGGGGCTCATCCGCAACGGTGACGTCTGGGAGAGCCCCGGCTATTCGACGGCAAACCACCACGCGGACGTGACCATCACGGCCAACGTTGGTAGCGTGGACATCAACCCCCTGGGAGGCTGTCAATGAACCCCCGTCGTCTCTATCGCTGCCGTCACGATCGGCAGCTCGCGGGCGTCGCTTCCGGAATGGCCGAATATCTCGAGCTCGATCCGACGCTCGTCCGAATCCTGTGGATCGTTTCAGCCTTCTTTGGTGGCTTCACGATCCTGCTCTACATCATCCTCGCCTTCGTCATGCCGCTCGAGCCGGGCACCCTGCCCGGACCCGGATCGTGGCGGGCTGCCGGTCCTGCGTGGGGCGCGCCGACGGCCGGAGGCTCCGCCGCCGATTCGGGCGACGCGGCGACGGGCACCGTGGAGGAACCCGGCACCGGGGCACAGCCCGGAGCCGGGCTCGCCGGCTCCGCCTGGCAGACCGCGTGGCACCACGAGCATCCGGAGGGTCGCCGGGGCGGGCGCGGAGGCCTCTACGCCGGCGTCCTGCTCATCGTCCTCGGCGCCTTCGCGCTGGCGAACACCGTGATCCCCGGCATGGCCGGTGTCGCGTGGTTCGGCCCAGCGCTGCTCGTGGGTCTGGGCCTTGCGCTGCTGGCAGGCTCCCTCCGCCGCGGTTCCTACCAACCGTGATCGGCGCGCCGTTCGTCGTCCTTGGCTTGCTCCTGGTCCTGAGCGCCCTCCTGGGCGCTCGGGTCAGGGGGCGGAGCCGGGGCGCGATCGGCACGTTCCTCCTGTCGCCACTCCACCCATCTTCCTGGTACGCCACCCTCTCGATCGTCCTGGGGTTCTGGGTGGAGCTGCTCTCGTTCAGCCTGATCGTCGGGGCATTCTCGACCGGCGCATCCCTGCTCGTCGTCGGGGTGGGCGTCGTCGTCATCGGCATGGCAATCGAGGGATGTCGCCTGCTGGCCCGGCTCGAACGGTGGCGCGCCCGCCTGGCCGATCCGCGGCCACTGCCACCACACGCCTATCGCCCATTCGGCCGCGGCTGGCGGGACCTCCTCCTCACCGAGTTTGGCGACCCGAGCCGCTGGCGTGACGTCATCTACGTGGGCGTCGCCCTCCCCCTGACGATCCTCGAGTTCAGCGTGACGGTGCTGCTCTGGGGGATCTCGATCGCGCTCCTCTCCCTGCCGCTCTGGTACGTCACGTCGAGCCTCGCTCCCGGCTCGGCCGGGACCTCGACGATCCCCGTTGCGGTGGCCGTCGCCGGCGGGCTGGCCGGCCTCCTCGTGGCGCCGATTGCGGCCTCCGTCTCGCAGGGCCTGATGGCGCTCCATCGGGCGGTGGTGGCCGGGTTGCTCTGCGATTCCGAACAGCGCCAGCTGCGGCGCAGGGTCGAGACCCTGGAGGAGAGCCGCAAGACTGTCATCGACGTGGAGGCGGACGAGCTGCGCCGAATCGAGCGCGACCTGCACGACGGCGCCCAGCAGCGCCTCGTGATGCTGACGATCGACCTCAGCCTCGCCGCCGAGCGCCTCGACACGGATCCGGCGGCCGCCCGCGCGCTCGTCGTCGAGGCACAGGACCAGGCCCGCCTCGCGCTTGCCGAGCTGCGCGACCTCGTGCGCGGAATCGCGCCCCCGATCCTGCTCGACCGCGGCCTGGTCGCGGCGCTGAGCAACATCGCGGGGCGCTGCCCGGTGCCGACGTTCGTCGAGAGCACGCTGGCCGCCGGCGAGCGGCTGCCGGATTCGACGGAGCGGGCGGCGTATTTCGTGGTCGCGGAGGCCCTCGCCAACGTTGCCAAGCACGCGTCGGCCACGCGCTGCGAGATCCGCTGCCGGCGCGAAGGGCGGCGGTTCGTGGTCGAAGTGTGGGATGACGGCGCCGGGGGCGCGCGGATCCTCCCCGCCGGGGGCCTGGCCGGATTGGCCGGCCGCGTCGAGGCGCTCGACGGCACGCTGACCGTCGAAAGTCCGGAGGGCGGGCCGACGCTCGTCCACGCGGTGCTGCCGGCATTCGCAGCCTGACCGGCTCACGTCCGAGGACCCGAAGCGGCCGTCAGTCCTTCGCGGGGCCCGGGCTCAGCTCGTTGCGCTCCGCTTCAAGGAGCGCCTGCAGGGTCGCGACGAACGCATCGAAACGTTCCTGGCCGACGACCGCGATGTACCCGCGCTCGATGTCCCGCACGGCCCGGAGAGCGTCCGCCAGGGTGCGCCGGCCTTTGCGAGTGAGTCGGATCAGCTTCGCCCGTCCGTCGCTCGGGTCAGGCCGACGCTCGAGGTAGCCCAACTTCTGGAGCTCGTCAACCAGTTCCAGCATCGATGGGCGCGTCATGTTGGCGCGGGCCGCGAGCTCGGTGAGACGCGTGCCATCCCAATCGATCGCACCGAACACCTGCAGGTGGGCCTCCCGGATGTCCTGGTAGCCGGCCTCCTGGGCCCGACCGTACAGATCACGCCGAAAGCTTCGAAGCATGCGCCCGAGGAGCTGTCCGATCGGCAACGGCGGGCTTGTCGTCATCCGGCCAGTATAGTAAGGTTGCCTAGTTAGGTAACCGAAGCATAGGGGGGATCACACATGTCGATCCAATCGCCGCGAGATCGCAGGAGGATCCCCGGGGCGCTCCTGGTGACTGGTGCCGTGCTCGGCCTCGTCGGAAACGCGCTGCATCCGCACACTGCCGATGCGAGCGCGGTGGTGGCGGCGATCGCCGGGAACGGGGCCTGGGTGAACATCCACCTGGCAATCATGGTGGCGATCGTGCTGATCATCGGCGGCCTCATCGGGCTGACCGAGCAGCTGCAGGGAACTCCGGGAGCGCAGCTCGCCCGGTTCGGGCTTGCCGCGGCGCTGCTCGGGGGTAGCGTCGTCACGGTCAGCACGTCGATCGACGGCTTCGCCATGAAGACGCTCGCCGTCTCGGCCGCCGGCGCCCTGGCAGCAGAGGCTGCGACCGCCCAGCGTGTCGCGCTCGCCGTGAAGGATGTCGACTTTGCAATCTGGAGCATCGGCATGCTGCTGTTCTTCGGTGCGGCGTTCGCCTGCTTTGGCCTCGCCGTGGCGGCCAGCCCACGCTATAGAGTCTGGTTTGGGTGGGTGGCCGTGCTGGGCGCCGGTGGATCCGCATTGGCGGCAGTCCTTCAGATCGAAGCCAGCGGCGAGGTCCAGGCGGCCGAGACACTGTTCTTCGTGTCGTCCGCGCTCCTCACGCTTTGGGTCCTGGCGCTCGGAATCCTGGTGTGGCGGGGGCACGACGAGGCGCGTGTTGACGTGCCTTGGCATGGCCCGGAGGCCGCCGGCGTCCGCCCGTGAGCCGTGACGGCCTATGAGCCCAGGTAGGTGAGCACCGCCAGCACGCGCCGGTGGTCGTTCTCGGAGTCGGGCAGCTCGAGCTTGCCGAAGATGTTGCTGATGTGCTTCTCGGTGGCCCCTTCCGAGATGCCCAGCACAGTGGCAACCCCAACGTTCGTGCGCCCCTCGGCCATCGCCGCGAGCACCTCCCGTTCGCGCGGGGTCAGCGCGTTCAGCCGGTCGTCCGAGCGGCGCGGGAGCATGAGCTGGGCGACGACCTCCGGATCGAGCGCAGTCCCCCCGCGGGCGACCCGCCGGAGGGCATCCATGAACTCGCGGATGTCCGCCACTCTGTCCTTCAGGAGATAGCCCACGCCACCCGCCCGGTCCGCGAGGAGCTCCGTCGCGTACTGCGGTTCGACGTACTGGCTCAGGACGAGCACGGGGGTGCCGGGGACTCGGCGACGCGCCTCGATCGCCGCGCGGAGCCCCTCGTCGCGCTGGGTCGGGGGCATCCGCACGTCGACGACGGAGACGTCGGGCCGGTGCTCCACGACCGCTTCGACGAATGACGGGCCGTCGCCGACCTTGGCCACGACCACGCCCCCCGAGTCGCCGATGAGCCGCGCGAGCCCCTCCCGGATCAGCGCCGAATCCTCGGCAATGATGACCCGGAGCGGCTGGGCGTCCACCCGACGATGATGCACCAACGCCTTGCCCTCCGGTCTGTCAACGGGGCGGAACCGCGATCGTGCGCTCGACCAGGTCCGCCCGACTACCATCCGGTGGATGCGGACCCTGTTGACGCCGGTTGCCGAAGGAGTGGAGCTCGCCGCCGACGCCTGGACGCCGGCGTTGACGAGTGCGCCGCCGATGCTCCTTGTCCACGGCCTCGCCTCGAACGCGCGGCTATGGGACGGAGTGGCGGCTGCGCTGGTCGCGGTCGGCCACCCGGTCGTGACCGTGGACCTCCGTGGGCACGGCCGATCGTCGAAGCCGGACGGCCCGTACGACGTCCCAACCGTCGCCGACGACCTCGCGGCGCTGATCGAGCGGATGGCGCTCGACCGGCCGGTGGTCGCGGGGCAGTCGTGGGGCGGCAACGTCGTCCTGGAGCTCGCCGCCCGGCACCCGTCGCTCCTTCGCGGGATCGTCTGCGTGGACGGCGGCTGGCTCGAACCGAGCCGCCAGTTCGCGACCTGGGACGCGTGTCGCGCGGCCCTGGCGCCGCCACGCCTCGCTGGACGCCGACTCGAGGAGATCGAAGGGTACGTCCAGGCGGCGCACGCGGATTGGCCGGAGAGCGGCATCCGCGGGACGCTCGCGAACTTCGAGGTCCGGCCGGACGGGATTATTGCCCCGTGGCTGACCTTCGACCGCCACATCTCGGTCCTCCGCGGCCTGTGGGACCACCATCCGTCGGAGCGGTACGCGGAGATCGCCGCGCCAACTCTCCTCGTGCCCGTTGAGGGCGGCGAGACGGACTGGAACCGGCGCAAGCGCCGGGAGGTCGAGGCGGCGGCGGGGATCATCCCGAACGCCCGCGTCCGCTGGTTCACGGGAGATCACGACATCCATGCGCAGCGTCCGGCCGAACTTGCAGACGCGATGCATGAGATGACGACGGACGGGTTCTTCGCATGAGCGGGCCGCGATGCCTCGCGATCATGGGCTCCGGGGAGACGGCGCCCACGATGGCGAAGGTCCACCGGGCGCTCTTCGAACGCCTGGGCCCGGAGCCGGTCCGCGCAACCATCCTCGACACCCCGTACGGGTTCCAGGAGAACGCCGACGAGCTCAGCGCCCGGACGGTCCGCTTCTTCGCGGAGAACGTCGGTCGAGAGGTCAGCGTCGCCGTCTACCGGTCCCGGGACGTGGATGCCGTCACCGCCGCAACCGCAGTCGCCCGGATCCGCGAAGCCCGCTACGTGATGGCCGGCCCCGGCAGCCCGAGCTACGCCCTCCGGCAATGGGTCGACGGCCCGATCCCGGCCGCGCTCGCCGACCGTGTACGCGACGGCGGGATCCTCACGATGGCCAGCGCCGCGGCGCTCACCCTGGGTGTCGTCACGATCCCGGTCTACGAGATCTACAAGGTGGGCGCGGAACCGAGCTGGCTGCCCGGGCTCGACATCCTCGGGCCGGCGACGGGCCTGCAGGCCGCGGTCGTGCCCCACTACGACAATGCCGAGGGCGGCAACCACGACACTCGCTTCTGCTACATGGGCGAGCGGCGCCTGCGAATCCTCGAAGGCCAGCTACCTCCGGGCACGTTCATCCTGGGCGTCGACAGCCACACCGCCCTGGTGCTCGACCTCGACCGACGGACCGCCGCGGTGTCCGGCCTCGGCGGCGTCACGGTCAGAGTCGACGGCCGCGGCACCGTCTTCCCGAGTGGCAGTGAGGTGAGCATCGACGTGCTCGCCGATGTCGCGCGAGGGCTGGCAGCCGGCAAGACGGTCGACGTCGGGTGGGAGCCCGGCTGGGGAGGGACCGGACATGCGCAGCACCCTGGAGACCCAGCGCCGAGGCTGGCCACAACGCCCCTTCGCGACGAGGTCGCGGAGCTCGAGGGCGCGTTCATCCACGCCCTGGGCCTCGGCGAAGGCCGGGGAGCCGTGGCTGCGCTTCTCGACCTCGATTCGACGCTCGAGGCCCGGATCCGGGCGGGCGAGGACAGCCCCGACCTCGACAACGCCCGATCCACCTTCCGCGCACTGATCGCCCGGCTCGGTGAAGCGGCCGCGACCGGTGGGGCGGACCCTCGGTCGACCATCGACCCATTCGTGGTGTCGCTCCTGACCGTGCGGGACCGGGCGCGGGAGGCCCGTGACTGGGCAACGGCCGATCTCATTCGCGACCAGCTCGCCGCCGCCGGAGTCGAGGTCCGCGACGGCACCGACGGCAGCAGCTGGGTCCTGGCGGGAAGTTGAGCGTCGCGAACCGCCTGGCCGCAGGCGGCCCGCACGCTCAATCGGGGCGAGGACGCCGCAGCTCTCTGCGGCGGGTCTATCCGTCGTGGTCGTCCGAGGCGACGCCAACCACGTGGCCCTGCGGGTCCGCGAAGAGGCCGAAGGTCACGCCGGGCACCTTGGTTGCCGGTTGCACGATCGTCGCGCCGAGCGCGACGGCCTTGTCGAGCGCTGCCGCGACGTCCGCCACCCCGGCGAAGACCGTGACCATCGGCCGGCCGCCCTGGAGCGGGCTGATGCCGCCGGGGATCGTTCCCTGGGGAACGCCACTGTCGACGTACGTGTAGTCGGGGAACCCGCCCGCGGGGTAGGTCCAGCCGAACAGCTCTGCGTAGAAGGCGCGACTCGCGCCGGGATCCGTGGAGCGGATCTCGAAGTGCACGATCGGGTTACCCATGGCGTCTCTCTCCATTCCGTTATCCGGTTGCCGGTCCTGCTGGAGCAACGATCGGGAACGCCCCGAATCGACAGCTCAGGGAACCCATTCGTCGCGGTCCGCGTCCCCGGAACACGGCGGGCTTCCGTCGATCGGACGAACGGACTCGCGAGGAGACCCACAACCATGAGCACGCAGCTCCAGACCCGGGCTCGCGGACGACGCCGCCTCGCCGGCCTGCTCTTCGTCCCGCTCTTCGTCGTCGTCGCCGGATGCTCGACGGCCGCCGTCCTCCCAGCCCCCGCCGCGCCCGGAAGCGGGCCCAACAGCGCGCCGAGCGGGGTGGCGACTGACGTGCCCGGAGCGCCAGCCAGGGTGCCCGGCGCGGCGACCGCCGGATCGGCGCCATCCGACGCGAACCCGGCCGGGATCGTCACGTCGGGCGGCGGCGCCTCGTCCGGCGGGGGCGTTGCGTCGTCCGGCGTCGTCGGGTCCGGCGTGGGTGTCGTCGGGTCGGCTCCGTCGATCGCCTACTCGTATCCGTATTACGCGGGCACGCCCGGCGTCGCGCCTGACCACACGATCGTCGTGACGGGGATCGGCCGGGCCGACATGAAGGCCGACCTCTCCGACCAGGCGCCCGCTCAGCGAACCGCGATCGCCACCGCCATCGCGGACGCGCGGGCGCAGGCGGACGTGGTCGCCCGAGCGGCCGGCGTGACGATCACCGGAGTCCTCTCGGTGAGCGTCTCGAGCGGCGGCTCCTATGCCGTGCCGATGGCAGTGGGTGCCGCGGGGGCGACCCCCGGCGTCGTCCAGGGCGGGGCGCCGAACATCGCGCCGGCGCCGGTGCCCGGCCCGGTCGAACCCACGTCCCAGCAGGTCTTCGTGTCGGTCACGGTGGCGTACCGGATCGGCTGACGGGCCGCGGGCCGCTGCGGCGGGGGGTGTGACCCTCAGGGAAGTCGTGCCGCCTCCGCGGAGTCAGCGAACGGTTGTGCGCGAATCGAGCTCCGTGAAGAGCGTCAGCTGGAGGCCATCCGGGGCCACGACCCGGACGTTGCGGTGCGACCACGGGGTGACGACCGGCCCGCCGAGGCGTTCCGCGCCCGCCGCGACGAGGGCCTCCGCGATGCCAGCCGAGTCGCGGACGGCGAGCGCGACCCGGACCGCACCCGCGACACGCGATCCCACCTCGATTCGGTCGATCAGCTCGGCCTGCTCGGTCGAGAGAAGCTCCAAGGTGGCGCGACCGGCTCCGAGGACCGCGCCGCGCGCCGGGCCGTCCTCCCACGACTCGATGACGGGGAGGCCCAGCGAATCGCGGTAGAAGCGGAGGGCGCGCGGGTAATCCCCGACCGTCAGCGCGAGCCGAAGCTCGCTGACTGCGCCGAGCGCCCCGAACTCCGGAGCCGCCTCGTCGCCCCTTGCAAGCCTCCCGAAACCGCGATCCAGCCCCTCGACGAGCCGCTCGAATGAGCGCTCGACGTCCTGCGGCATTCCGAATCCGCCGGCCGCCTCGAGGGCGACGAACCCGTGGAGCGCCGCTCGCAGGGCGCGGGTCGCGTCGACCGCGTCCTCGCCCGCGAGGCCACGCGTCGCGAGAACCGCGAACACGATCCGCAGGATGGCGTCGCCCGCCGCGCCGTGCTCCGCATCGGCCGGCGGCGCAGCCCGGAGCGTGGCGGCGTAGCGTCCTGGATGCGCCGCAGCATATGCGCGGTAGGCGTCTGCCAGCGCCCGCACCTGTGCGCTGCTGTCCGGGCTGTCGGCCGTGCCCGCGAGCGCGCCGGACATCGCATCGCCCAGCTCGCCGAGCGCGAGGATGGCGATGCCGCGCCGCAGCGCGTCGAGCCCCCCGACATGCTTGTACAGGCTCGGGACGGCGACGCCGAGGCGCGACGCGAGGGCCGCGAGCGTCAGGCGGTCGAAGCCGATCTCGTCGGCGAGGTCGGCCCCCCGGGCAACCACGATCGATGGAGTGAGGCCCGCCCTAGGCATGGGTCGCGCCGCCGCGGATGAACCCGAGGATGGCCGGGGTCACGATCTCCGGGTATTCCCCGTGCGGGTAGTGGCCCGCCCCGGGCACCATCACGACGGCTGCCGTGAGCCTGTCGGCAATGAAGGCGGCCTCGGCTCGGGGATCCGCGAAATCAGGGTCGCGTTCGCCCATCACGACGAGAGTCCGGGTGGCGATCTCGCCGAGACGCGCCTCGACAGGAGCGTGGCTTGTGTGCGTCGTCGCCGTGAATGCCCGCCAGCGACCGGGGCGGCGCAGGCTTTCGCGGATCCGCGCCCGGTGGTCAGAGAGGTCCGACGGCGCCCGACCCGGGAAGAGGCGCGCGTACCAGGCGGACCAGGCTGCCGCGCCCCAGGGTCGCAGCAATGCGAGCCGGAACATCAGCGCCGCTGCGCGGCCGGCCGGCGGGTTGCGGACGAACGGCCCGACGAGCACGAGCGCGGCCACGCGGACAGGCGCCTCCGCGGCCGCCCAGGCCGCGGCACCGGCCCCCATCGAGCTCCCCACGAGGATGGCCGGCCCGCCCCCGACCTCGGCGAGCAGCGCGACGATGTCCGTCCCGGCGGCGACGTCGTCGTAGTCCGCGAAGGTTGCGTCACTGTCGCCGTGGCCCCGGAGGTCCATCGTCGCGACGCGGTACCCCGCCTCGACGAGCGCGGGCGCCAGGTACCGGTAGCTCGAGCGGAGGTCGCCCATCCCCGGAATGCACACGACGAGGGGACCGACTCCAGCGAGGTCGTACGCGATCCTCCCACCCGGGCGATCCAGGAACCTGGTGGGGTGCAGCTCTCCATTCCTCTTCTCCGCCATCGTGACCTCCGCTTGTCTCCAGGCCGACTGGCCATTCCCTTGGCTATTGTCATTAGCTTCGCCTGCGGGCAGTCTGGCGAATGTCATTAGCTTTGTCAAGGGACGTGCCGGCGCGGGGTTGCGCTGGACACGCTGCGTCAGGCTGTCGCATCCTGATCCGCCCGACCATCGCGTCCAACGAAGGAAGTTTGCGTGAGCAAGAGCCGCCTCGAGGCGTTCAGCGACGGCGTGGTCGCGATCCTCATCACCATCATGGTGCTGGAGCTCAAGGTGCCGCACGGAGCGGATCTCCAGGCGCTGCTGCCGCTCGGTCCTGTCTTCCTCAGCTACGTCCTGAGCTTCGTCAACCTCGGGATCTACTGGAACAACCATCACCATCTCCTCCAGGCAACGAAGGTCGTCGACGGACGCGTGCTATGGGCGAACCTCCACCTGCTCTTCTGGCTTTCGCTCTTCCCGTTCGGCACGGCGTGGATGGGCGAGAACAGCTTCGCGTCGATCCCGACGGCTGCCTACGGCGCCGGGCTCCTGCTGGCTGCCCTTGCGTACTTCATCCTCGTGCGCGCCCTGATCGCGTGCGACGGGCAATCGCCCGCGCTCGCTGCCGCAGTCGGGAACGATCGCAAGGGCAAGGTGTCGCCGCTCATCTACGCGATCGCTTTCGCGGCGGCGTTCATCGTCCCGCCCGTCGCCGTCGCGCTGTACGTCCTGGTCGCCGTCATCTGGTTCGTCCCCGATCGCCGGATCGAGCGGACCCTCGCCCGGTGACGCCGATCCCGCGCGTCGACGGCCGGGGCGCGGGGCCCTGCCGGCAATGACCAGGCCGAATCCCGAGAATCTGCTCGTCGGGCTCGATCCGGACCAGGCCGAGGCGGTCCGGATCACGCGCGGGCCGCTCGTCATCCACGCCGGGGCAGGATCGGGGAAGACGCGGGTCGTCAGCCATCGCGTCGCGTACGCGGTCGCGACGGGCGCGGTCGATCCGAGGCGGGTCCTTGTCGTCACGTTCACCGACAAGGCAGCGGGCGAGATGGCGGAGCGCCTGGGCGCCCTCGGCCTGCCGGGCATCGCCGCCCGGACCTTCCACGCCGCCGCCCTGGCCCAGCTCCGTCACTTCTGGCCCACCTATCACGACGGGGCACCCGTGCCCGCCGTTCTCGACTCGAAGATCCCGATCGTCGGGCGGCTCGCCCGGGCGCTGCCGGGCGGCTATCGCTTCACGACCGCGAAAGATCTCGCAGACGAGATCGAGTGGGCGAAGAGCCGGCGTCTCCGCCCGGACACGTACACGAGCGGGGCCGGGACCCGGACCCCCCCGATCCCTGGGGAGCTGTTCGTGCGCCTGTGGGCGGCCTACGAGCGGGAGAAGGATCGGGCGGGCCGCCTCGACTTCGACGACATGCTCACGCGGACCGTCGACCTCCTCGAATCGGAGGAGGCTGCGGCCTCGACGGTTCGGGAGCGGTACAAGTGGTTCAGCGTCGACGAGTACCAGGACACGAACCCGCTCCAGCAGCGGCTTCTCGAGCTCTGGCTCGGCGACCGTGACGACGTGTGCGTCGTCGGTGACGAGGACCAGACCATCTATTCATTCGCCGGGGCCACGTCGGTGTTCCTCACGGGCTTCGCGGACCGCTTCCCCGCCGCCCGCCGGGTGACCCTGGACCGCAATTACCGGAGCAGCCCGGAAGTCCTTGCCCTCGCAAACCGCCTCCTCGCAGCAGAGGGGCGGAGAAAGCGGCTCATGGCGACACAACCATCAGGGCCACCGCCGACGATCCTGCGATGCACCGACGGCGACGCCGAGCTCGCGCTGATCGTTGCGACCATTCGCCGCCTCGTTGACGGCGGCACGCTGCCCGCGGAGATCGCGGTGCTGGTCCGGATCAACGCCCAGGTCCCGCCCATCGAAGCCGCCCTCACCAGGGCGGGGATCGTGTTCCGGGTCCGTGGGCAGCGCTTCTTCGAGCGGCCCGAGGTACGGGAGGCGCTCCGGCTCCTGCGCCGCCTGCCGGCTTCCGCGCGCGGCAGAGCCCTGGTCGAGGAGCTCGAGGCGCGGCTGCGGGTGGACCTCGGCTTCGACCCGGACGGGGACGCGACGCGCGCAGAGGCACGGGAACGGACGGCGTCGCTGGCGCTCGTGCTCGAGATCGCGCGGGAAGCTGTCGTCGACGGGCCGCCCCTGGCCGCCGCAGCGGGCCTCGACGGGCGAGCCCTCCTCGCCGTGTTCGAGGCGCGCGCCGCGGCGGAGGCCGCGGGGTCGGCCGACGGCGTGAACCTGCTGACGCTCCACCGGGCCAAGGGCCTGGAGTGGGACGCAGTGCTCCTCCCCGGGCTCGAGGAGGGCACGCTTCCGATCCGGCAGGCGGCCGACGATGACGAGGCGCTCGCCGAGGAACGGCGGCTCCTCTATGTCGGCCTGACGCGAGCCCGGCGACATCTCCTCCTTTCGTGGGCAGAGCGGCGATCCGGGCCGAGCGATCGAGAGTCGGCCCGGCGTCCAAGCCGATTCCTTCGGGCGCTCGATGTCGGCCCGGGCGGGTCCATGCGGCGCCCGCGTGCCGGTGACGGCCGTGCGTTGCCGCCTTCGAAGACTGATCGTGCGTTGCGGGTGACCGTTCTGCCCGGCTCACCCATCGTGAAGAGGTCGCCGGCGCGCCCGACCGACGAGCTCGCCCTGGCCGACCTCCGCGCGTGGCGGTCGGTCCGGGCACGGAGCGACGGCGTCCCCGCCTACGTCGTCGCCCCAGACACGTTGCTCGCCGGGCTGGTCGAGCGGCGGCCCGGGACCGTCGCCGGCCTGCGGCGGGTGAAGGGCATGGGCCCGGCGCGGCTCGACCGCTACGGCGACGAGATCCTCGCGATCCTCGCCCGGCACTGAGCGCCGGCCCGCGCGCGACGGGCAGCCGGCCGGAGGTCGGCGTCCGCCGGGGCCGCCGAGCCAAGCCCGGGCTTGACGGACCGACCCCGGCAACAGACGCTTGTGCCCGCCGCGTGCCGGCCACTGCGTACCGGTCTTGGCGTCTCGCAAGGGAGTATCCCGTGGCCGACCTCGCGACCGTCTTCACGGGCATCCGGTTCGAGAACCCGTTCCTGCTCGCGTCGGCCCCGCCGGCCGAGTCCGAGTCGAACATCCTGCGCGCCTACGAAGCCGGCTGGGGCGGGGTTGTCACGAAGACGATCGGCCTGCACCCGGTGACGAATGTCCGGGGCCCCAAGACGAAGTTCCTGCGCGCCGACTTCGAGGGAAGCCGCCTGTCGATGGCGAAGCGCCCGGATACGACGCTCATGGCGTCGTGGAACTGGGAGCTGATCTCCGACAAGCCGCTCGACTGGTGGGTCCCGCGCCTCGAGGCGATCAAGAAGGCCTGGCCGAACCGGGTTCTCGTCGCCTCGATCATG
>Ga0302299_10001355_pt1 | contig 14710 bp, 13 predicted proteins | sample III_Fen_N3_4_FD_198795 | JGI IMG/M metagenome (GOLD analysis project Ga0302299, IMG submission 198795) | Peat permafrost microbial communities from Stordalen Mire near Abisko, Sweden - III_Fen_N3_4 | ecosystem: Environmental > Terrestrial > Soil > Wetlands > Permafrost | place: Sweden: Abisko... | reverse complement strand
GGTGGCCGCCGCTTCGGGCGCCCCGCCCTTCCGCGATATGCTCGCGGATCGCCAGCCGGGGGAAACAGACGATGGGGGAGCACCGACGCATCTTCGCCACCTGCGACATCGGGCAGGAGGCGCTCGCGCGCCTGCGCGAGAAGGGCTGGGAGCTGGAGGTCTACCCCGAGCCACAGGCCCCGCCGAGGCAGCTTCTGCTCGAGAAGGTGCGCTCGGGCATCGACGCGCTGGTGACCACCCTGCGCGACCGCATCGACGAGGAGGTCTTCGCCGCCGGCAGGGCCGCGGGTCTGCGGGTCGTCGCGCAGATGGCGGTCGGCTTCGACAACATCGACCGCGCGGCCGCCAACCGCCACAAGATCCCGTTCACCCACACGCCGGACGTGCTGACCGAGGCCACCGCCGAGTTCGCCTTCTTCATCCTGGGCGCGGTCGCGCGCAAGCTCTACCCGGCCGAGGCCCAGGTGCGCCAGCAGCAGTGGGCGTCCTGGCATCCCTGGAAGCCGTGGCTCGGCGACGAGGTCACGGGCCGTACGCTCGCGGTCGTGGGCCTCGGCCGCATCGGCAAGAGCATGGTGCAGAAGGCGGTCGGCTTCGACATGGACGTCCTCTGCCACGACCCGAGCTACGAGGACCGCGCGTTCGTCGAGAGCATCCGGCGGGTGGTGCAGGTGAGGCGGGCCGAGAAGCTGACCCGTCGGGACCAGACGGTGGAGCTCGTCTCGCTCGAGGAGGCCCTGCGCCGCGCCGACTTCGTTTCGCTGCACGTGCCGCTCAGCTTCCCCGGCGCGGCCGAGCGGCCCACCTATCACCTGATGGACGAGCAGCGACTGCGCCTGATGAAGCCAACGGCCTACCTGGTGAACACCGCGCGCGGGCCGGTGGTGGAGGAGCAGGCGCTGGCCCGGGCTCTGCGCGAGCACTGGATCGCGGGCGCGGCGCTCGACGTCTACGAGCAGGAGCCGCTCCCGGCCGACAGCCCGCTGCGCGACGAGTCGCTGCTGCTGAACCTGCGCCTGTTCCCGCACGCGGCCTCGGCCGCGCGCGCCACGCGCCTGTCGCCGGACCCCGAGGTCGGGATGGCGGGGCGCTGCGTGCAGGGCGTGATCGACGTGCTCGAGGGCCGCTACGGCGGCGACCCGAAGCAGATGCCGTTCGTCGTCAACAAGGAAGCCTTCTAGCCAGGGGCCGTTCCTGGCGCATCGTCACGCGGCAGCTCGCGAGCCCGGTGTTCACAGATCGCGCGTGCGGAACAGGCGCAGGGCCAGCGCGAGCGTGACGAGCACGTAGCCGGCGGCCCACGCGACCATCAGCGGGCTCGGCACCGAGTTCGGGGAGAACGGGGTGATCCCGAGGTCGCGCATGATCGCGGGCTGCATGTAGTGCGCGGCGAGCTGCCACAACGACTCGCTCGGGACCAGCAGGCTGGCGGCGATGCCGATGTAGCGGGCGGGGGCGTTGCCCGCGATCGTGCCGATCTGCTCCATCCAGCCGCCGATGAAGGCCAGGCCGTAGAGGCCGAAGACCGTCACTCCGTTGGCCAGCGTCGAGAGCCGCGTGCCCCCGAGCAGCGCGAGCGTCAGCAGCACCGTCCCCTCCAGCAGCAGCAGCGGCAGGCCGCGCGCGACGTTCGGGGGCGTGTAGCCCGCGACCAGCCGCGCCGCCAGCAGCACGCCGCCGCAGAGCAGCGAGGCGTAGAGGGCGAGGATCGCGAGGCAGCCGAGCCACTTTCCGAGCGCCACCTGCCAGCGCGGGACCGGTTTCGTGCACAGCGTCTCGATGACGCCGGAGCCGATCTCGCCAGCCAGCGTGTCGATGGTCACCAGCACGGACGTCATCACGATCAGGAAGTTCGCGGCGTAGAGCGCGGCCAGCACCACGAAGCTCAGGATGAAGCGCTGCTGGACGGGCGAGGCCTGGCTGCGCACGTCGCGCGCCACGAAGTGGAAGCCGAGCGCGAACAGCAGCACGAACGCGGTGCCCAGCAGCGCCGCCGCCGCCAGGATGCGCCGGCGCCGCGCCTCGGCCAGCGTCAGGTGCGCGACCGTGAGCGCGGCCCTCACCCGACCACCTCCATGAACACGTCCTCGAGCGTGCGCCGGCCCGCGGCCAGGTGGTAGAGCCCGACGCCCTGTGCGGCGAGCCAGCGGCTCAGCTCGGGCAGCCGGCCCTCGCCCTCGACGCGCAGGCGGACGACTTCGCCCTCGGCCCGCAGGTCGCGGCCGAAGCCGGCGAGTCCCGCCAGGATCGCCGGCGAGGTGCGCTCCAGGCGCAGCTCGACCTCGAGCTCGCGCTCGGTCTGTCCGAGCGTCAGCTCGCGCACCACGCGGCCGTCCTTCACGAATGCCACGCGGTCGCAGGTGATCTCGACCTCGCTCAGCAGGTGCGAGTTGAGGAAGACGGTCGTGCCCCGCGCCTTCAGCTCGTGGATCACGTCGCGCACCAGCCGGCGCCCCAGCGGGTCGAGCCCGGACGTCGGCTCGTCGAGGAAGACGAGCTCGGGCTCGCCGAGCAGCGCCTGGGCGAGCCCGACCCGTTGCTTCATGCCCTTGCTGTACTCGCGCAGGCAGCGCTCGCTGGCCTCCAGGAGCTCGACCCGCCGCAGCAGGCCGTCGATCTGCGACTCGAGCGCGGGGCCGCCCAGCCCGAGCAGCCGGCCGTGGAAGCGCAGCAGCTCGCGCCCGCGCAGCCACTCGTGGAAGGCGAAGTGCTCGGGCAGGTAGCCGACGCGCGCGCGGGCGCGCGGGCGGCCGATCGCCGCGCCGAGCAGCCGGCCGCGGCCCGAGCTCGGGTGGACGAGACCGAGCAGCATCTTGATCGACGTCGTCTTGCCCGCGCCGTTGGGGCCCAGGAAGCCGAAGACCTCACCCCGCGGGACGGACAGGGTGAGGTCCCGGACCGCGGCCTTCGCGCCGAAGTCCTTGCGCAGCGCCTGCGCCTCGAGGGCGAGCTCGCCCATCAGCTAGCGGACGGACTCGGCCATCTCGAGGTGCTGCACGCCGTCGCCCGGCCCGGTGATCGCAAGGGCCTTCCCGCTGGCCGTCCACAGCAGCAGCGCCTGCTGCCGCGGCGGGCGCGTCGTTCCGTCCGTCGCCGGGCGGGGCTGCGGCTGGTAGGTGACGAGCAGCCCCTTGTGGCCGGAGACGTCCACCTCACGGTAGGTCCCGCCCCGGATCGGCACCGGGACGAGCAGCGTGCTGCGCCAGTCGATCGAACGCGAGAACGCGAGCGCCTCGGCAGCGCTCATGCCGGCCACGCGCAGCCCGAGCCGGCCGAGCGTCGCCAGGTCGAACGCTTCCGGGAGGTCGACCTGCGGCACGGCCGACTGCAGCAGAGCGAAGCCGGCTTCCCCGCGAGGCGCCTCGCTGCCGGGCTCGACCGTGCGCGCGTAGCGCAGGGCCAGGACCGGCGGCAGGGCGACCTCGAGCGTGGCGCCGTTCCAGGCCGGAGGGATCTCGATCTCGTCTGCGCCCGCCGCGAGCGCCAGCGCCTGGAGCTTCGCGTTGTCGATCGTGACGCGGAACGTGCCCGGCCGGGCCACGGCCGACTCGGCAAGCGCGTAGCGCCGCGGCAGCACGCTCGGCTGCGACGCGGTGATGCCGGCGGCGAGCGCGCCCGCTTCCGGGCTGTCGACCGGCTGCGGCCCCTCGGGCGCCACCACGACCTGCACCTGCTCGGCGAGCAGGCCCTTGAAGTCGAGGCCGCCCTTCGCGAGCCGCTCGAGGCGCGCGGGGTCGACCGGCACCGCCGCGAAGCTCTTCACCCGGAACAGGTCCAGAAAACCGCGCGCAGCCGCGCGCACGGGCTCGAGCGTGAAGCCGAGCGCGATCGCGCACACAAGGCCCGCCCCCGCGAGCGCCGGCGCGAGCCGCCGCAGGGCTCCCGGAGCGCGCGGCGCCTCGCGCTGCACGTCGATCTGGTGCAAGTGCTCCTCGAGCCGCGCCGCGAACTCGGGGCGGGGCTCCTCGCGCAGCCGTGTCAGGAAATCGTCGCTCACCGTGCTCCTCCTTCGTCCCAGCGCGCCCGCAGCCCGGTCAGCGCCCGGTGCAGGATCGTCCCCACGTTCGACTCACTGAGGCCCGCGAGCCTCGCGATGGCACGGTTGGTCTCGCCGGCGCCGTACTTCAGCGCCAGCAGCTCCCGCTCGCGCTCCGGCAGCCCGGCCAGCAGCGTCGCCAGCCGGCGCCTGTCCGCGTCGGCGAGCGCCTCAGTCTCCGGCGTCGCCTCGTCGCGCGTGGAGACCTCCGCGAGCGGCACCTCGCGGCGCGGGCGGCGCAGGTGGTCGGTCGCGACGTTGCGCGCGATCGCGACCAGCCAGGTCGACACCGCCGCCCGCTCGGGGCGATAGCGCTCGCGCCCGCGCCAGGCCTTCTCGAACGTCGCCGAGGTCAGGTCTTCGGCCGTCGTCCGCTCGAAGCCGCGGTAACGGAAGTAGTTGAGGACGCGGGACAGCTCCTGCGCATAGACGGCGCCCCAGTCGATCGCCTCGCGATCGGCCGCCGGCGCGAACCACGCGGAGAGTCGCACACCACCCATGCTGTGGAGAGATACGTTGCTCGCGCGAAAGTATCACGGCTCGCCCCGGGCGAACGGTCCACGCGGACGGCCGCTCAGGCGCCGACGCCGCTGCGCGCCGCGACGTAGGTGGCGATCGCCTCCGCCTGGCCTGCGCCGTCGAGGCCGGCCTCGGCCAGGACGACCGAGCCCTGGCCGCTGCCGAGGAAGTGGCCCTTCTTGAACGGGTGCAGCGAGTGAGCGCGGCCGAGGTCGGAGCGCACCCAGCGGTGGAGCGTCGGCAGCGTGAAGCCGGTGATGCCGATCGCCTCGAGCGCGTGCGCCTCCGGGAAGATCCGAGCCTGCTCCGCGGCCGGCAGCAGGTCGAACAGCTCGGCGCTCGCGACGTAGTAGACGCGGGCGTCGATGCCGGCCCGCGCGAGGAGCGGCAGCGCCTGCTCGACGAACGCGTACGTGACGGCGCTCTCTTGCAGCACGACGGTCACGTCGCCCGGACCCTTCGCTGCACGCAGCAGGTAGACGCCCTGTGCCGCCGCCTCGACCGGCGCCAGACCGAGCCGGGCGCGGTCGAGCACCGTCTCGTTCGGGCGTGTCACGAACGGCGCGATCAGCGCGGGCCGGTGACGCAAGGCCGCGGCCAGGAGCGGGTAGCACTCCTGCGGGTCCCATGGCGTGAGCGTGATCGCGGTTCCCCTCGGGAAATTCTCCTGCAGCAGCTGCAGCGGCTGCGGGTCGGCGTGGGTCGGGCCGTCCTCGCCGGTCTTCAGTCCCGCGTGGGCGCAGACCAGGATCATCGGGTTCCAGGGCCCGTGCGGGGCCTTGGCCTGGGCGCCGATCGCATGCAGCCGGGCGGCGATGTGGCCGAGCGGCGCGAGGAAGGCGCCGTAGGACGAGCCGACGCCCAGGTGGTGGCCGAAGCTCGACACGCCGGAGAGGATCCCGGCCATCGCGTCCTCGCAGATGCCACCGGTCGCGAGCGCGCGCGAGCCCGGGTTCGCGTGCGCGTTCCAGAAACCCTCGCCGAACTCCGCCGCGGCCGCGCTCAGCGAGGTCGAGCCGAGCAGGTCGGCCGCGGCGACGAACAACGCGCCGCCGGAGGCCGCGTTGAAGCGGGCGAGCGCGCGCCCGAGCTCGCCGCGTAGCGTCGTGACGGTGCCGGGCGCGAGCGCCAGCTCCGCGGGCGCCCGCTCGCCCTTCGCGGCCAGCTCGTAGACGGCCGCGACCCGGGGCGCGCCGTCGCGCGGGCCGCGCCGTCGCGCGTCGAGCCGCTCGCGGGCGCCCGCGAGCCTGCGGCCCATCGCCTCGGCGGTCGGTCGATCCTCCTCGATCGCTCGTCGCAGCAGCAGCAGCGCGTCGTAGAAGCAGGCCTCCCGTTGCGCCGGCCCGTCCCCGCCCGTCTCGCAGCGCTGGCCTGAGCCCTCGCACGACGGCAGCGCGCACCCCGCCCGGGCGGACAGCTCCGACAGCGCCTTGAAGAAGCCGTCGGAGCAGAGCTTGTGGCCGGCGCCGTGCGAGGCGCGACCCTCGACTCCGTACTTCCACCCCTTCACCGTGCGGTAGACGATCGCCGTCGGCTGGCCGTTCGCGATCGCGGCGGCGTGGCGCTGCGCCGAGAGCAGCTGACGGAAGTCGCGGCCGTCGGCCACCTCGACCACGTTCCAGTCGTGCAGGTAGAACAGCTCCATCGGCGTCCACTGCACGTAGTCGCCCGGCTTGTCGTCCTCGCGGCAGACGCGGTTCGAGTCGATCGAGGCCTGGTTCCAGTCGACGTGGACGACCACGTTGTCGAGCGAGGCGGTGCCCGCGGCCGCGAGCGCCTCGGCCACGCGGCCGGGGGTCAGTCCGCCCTCGCCCTCGACCACGTGCACGCGCGGGGCGTGCTTGCCGTAGCGGTCGCGCGCCGCGAGCGCGAGGCCGAGCGAGCTCGCGATGCCGACGCCGGAGGCGCCCGTCGAGAGCCGCACGAACGGCGTCGCCGGCGTCGGGTGGCCGTCGAGCGCCTTTGCCTGGTGCTTCACGAACAGCGGCGTCCTCGTCGTCGGGTTGCGGCGGAAGCCGAGCAGGTCTTCGAGGCGCAGGCGCTGCGCGGGGTCGGCTGGCAACAGCGCGGGCCGGGCCACGCGCGCCATCTCGTCGCGCAGGGCCAACATCGAGTACAGGCCCATCGCTTTGTGGCCCGCGGCGTAGGAGACGATGTCGGCGTCCTCGCGGTCCGGGAGCCCCAGGTCGTAGTCCGCCGTGTCGAACAACAGTCCCGCGACGAAGCGGCCGGAAGAGATCGAGCCGCCCGGGTGGCCCGAGAGCGGGACGTAGTTGTAGAGCAGAGCGCACAGCGAGCGGTAGAAGAGGTCGAGGGCCTCGAAGCGCGCCAGTTCCTCCGGCGTGAGCGGATCGGGCATGCCCTCGCCCGGGACCCGGATCCACGCGGCTCGCCGCCTGCCGAACTCGATCTTCATGAGGTTCTCCTCCGCGCGCGGTGCGCACCAGCGCCGGGCGACCTCCCATTCTCGGCCCGGCGCCCCTGTGGGCAGGATGAGGCAAACGGCCCATCCCTGGTGCTAGACTCGTCGACCCGGTGTGAAGAGTGATGGCGCCCGCGAAGGTCCTCGCTTCCCTCGTTGCGCTCGCGCTGCCCGTGGCGGCGCTCGCGGCCCCGCCCGCCGAGACCCCGGCGGCGCGCGAGCAGGCCCGCCTGTGCGAGCGGCTGGAGCTCGAGGCCGGCGCGGCGGCCTGCCGCTCGGCGCTCGCGCTCGGGATCGGCCCCGCTCGGCGAGGACCGGTGCGCGAGCTGCTCGCGAAGCAGCTGGTGCGCCTGGAACGGTGGGACGAGCTGGCCGACCTGTTCCGCGAGGCCGTGCGCCGCGACCCCGCGGATCCCGAAGCCTGGCAGCGGCTTGGCTCCACGCTGTTCTTCGCGCTGGGCCAGCCGGCCGAGGCAATCGCCGCGCTCGAGCAGGCCGTGCGTCTCGACCCGCGCGCGGCCTCCGCGCGGCTGGATCTCGGCCTCGCCCTGGCCTCCGTGCGCCGCAGCGCCGAGGCCGTGACCGCGATCGAGGAGGCGTCGCGCCTCGCGCCGGGACTCCTCGAGGCGCGTCCGGCTGCGCGCGCGGCGCTCGAGGCCGCACGCGCGGGCCGGCCCTGGCCGTGAGCGGCGCGAGAGCAACGACGACTCGGGAGGGACGATGATGGCCAGGCCGGGCCCAGCCGTTTCCACGCTCCTGGCGCTGCTCGACGAGGCGTACGATCGGCGCTCGTGGCACGGGCCGAACCTGCGCGGCGGCCTGCGCGGGCTCAGCGCGGCGCGTGCCTCCTGGCGGCCGGCCGCCGGCCGCCACTGTGCCCGGGAGATCGCGGTGCACGCGGCCTACTGGAAGTACGCCGCGTGGCGCCGCCTCACCGGCGAGAAGCGCGGGTCGTTCGCGCGCGCCGGCTCGAACTGGTTCGCCCTGACCGCAGGCGCCGGCGAGGCAGACTGGCGCGCCGACCTGCGCCTGCTGGCCCAGTGCCACGCGCGTCTGCGAGCGGCGGTGGCGGCGCTCTCCGACGAGGACCTGCCGCGGCCGTGTCCGGGCGGCCGCGAGTCGATCGGCCGACTGGTCCGCGGGATCGCGGCGCACGACCTCTACCACGCCGGCCAGATCCAGCTGCTGAAGAGGCTGACGAAGTAGCCGCGCGCTACACGTCGAGCTCGACGACGACCGGCACGTGGTCCGAGGGCTGCTCTCCCTTGCGCTCGTTGCGCTGGATCTCGGCCACGCGGCAGCGGCTCGCGAGCGGCTCGCTCAGCAGCACGTGGTCGATGCGCAGGCCGTCGTCCTTCTGGAAGCCGAGCCTGCGGTAGTCCCACCACGAGTAGGCGCCGCCCTCCTGGTGGTGCAGGCGGAAGGCGTCCGCGAGGCCCCAGGCCCGCAGGTTCCCGAACGCGGCACGCGCCTCGGGGTGGAAGAGGACGCTCTTCTCCCACTTCTCGGGGTTGCGCACGTCGCGTGCCTCGGGAGCGACGTTGAAGTCGCCGCACAGCGCGACCAGGTCCGTGCGTGTAAAGCGGCGGTCGAGCCACGCGCGCAGCCGGCCGAGCCACGAGAGCTTGTACGCCCACTTGTCGGAGCCGACCTCGGCGCCGTTCGGCACGTAGGCGCTCACGACGTGCAGTTGGCCGAATCGCGCGGCGACCAGGCGGCTCGCGCTGTCGTCCGCGCCGTCACCGAAGCCCCGCTCCGGTTCGGCGGCCTCGTCGCGCGACAGGATCGCGACGCCGTTGTAGGTCTTCTGGCCGTGCACGATCGCCGAGTACCCCGCGGAGCGGATCGCCTCCATCGGGAAATCCTGGTCGGTGACTTTCAGCTCCTGCAGGCACACCACGTCGGGCCGAGTGGCGTCGAGCCAGGCGAGCACCCGCTCCTGCCGAGCTCGGATCGAGTTCACGTTCCAGGTGGCGAGCTTCATCAGGCGTCACTCTAGCAGGAGCCGGCGACCTCTCGGCGGCCAGCCGGATCAAACGACCTATTCCCATCGAGAGCGCCGAGGCGTAAATCCGAAGCACGGGAGGGTCCCATGCCCATTGCAGTCCAACTCGGTCTCGGCGTGTCAGTGCTGGTGGGCCTCGGCGTCCTCGGCCTGCTCGGACGCCGGCTGCTCGGGCGATGGCTGGCCTGCCGGGGCACCCGGATCGTGGTGTGCCCCGAGAGCCGCGACATGGTGGCCGTCGAGGTCGACGCGGCGCACGCGGCCCTCGTCACGACGCACGGCCGCCCCGACCTGCGTCTCGAGTCGTGCACGCGCTGGCCGGAGCGCCGGGCCTGCGGACAGGAGTGCCTCGGCCAGGTCGAGTCGGCCCCCGAGGCGTGCCTGCTGCTGAACATCCTCGGCGACTGGTATCGGGGTCAGACGTGCGCGTTCTGCGGCCGCGCCTTCGCGGCCCTGCGCTGGCACGACCACAAGCCGGCGCTGCTCGCCCCGGACGGGTCGATCATCGAGTGGAGCGACTTCCGGCCCGAGCAGGTCATAGACGTGCTCGCCGGCCACGTGGCCGTGTGCTGGGACTGCAAGGTGAGCGAGAGCTTCCGACAGGCGCATCCCGAGCTCGTGACCGATCGGCCGCCCCGGCTCGGGCCCCCGCCGTCGATGGCCTGAGCTACAGTCCGGCTGCGGAGAGATCGCCCGACCGTACACGGGCCAGCAGCGGGCCGGCCGCGGGCCGCCACGCCCGTTGCGCTCGCCGCTTCAGGCGCCGGAAGGCGGGGAAGCTCAGCGGACACTCGGCTTCCAGCCGGCGCCGGTAGCCGCGCGAGACGAGCGACGGGTTCGCGGCGACGGTCGAGACCAGCAGCCCGCGCGCGTTGCGCCGGACGAGGTCCAGCAGGTCGGGTGCCGGCGCCAGGCCCTGCGCGCCGTCGAGCACGCGGTCGATGAAGTGCAGGAGGCGCGAGGCCTCCGCGTCGAGCGGGCCACGGCGCCGGGCGCGGGTGAAGTGCGTCTCGTGGCCCGCGGCAGAGTCCTCGTCGACGTCTTGCAGGTCGTCGAGCAGCTGCAGGAAGACGCCGTAGCCGAACGCGAAGTCCTGCTCGCGCTCGTTCGCCTCGCCGGCCACGAGGTAGAGGTCCGCGAGCACGGAGGCGCCGCCCTTCTCGAAGCTGATCGCGAGCACGGCGGCCTCGCCCGGCGGCCGCGGGTTGTCCTGCGCGAGGCTGCGCGACTGTCCCGCGTGGATCGCGAGCAGGCTCTCGTGGACTCCGGGAAACGCCGCACGCGGGAACTCGCGCTCGATGCGCTCGACGAGCCCGAAGATCGTGGCCTCCCGGGCGTCGGCCGGCTTGACAGGCCAGCCTTCCAGCCGCCGTCCGAAGCGCTGCTGGAACGCGCGCTTGGCCGAGGTGTCCGTGCCGGCGTCGTCGAGCCAGTTGTCGGTCAGCGGGTAGAGCAGGCTGTAAGCGAAGAGGCCCGCGCCGAGGCCCACCGGCCGGCCGAGCAACAGCTGCAGCGTGTGGCCGATCCAGACATTGCGCAGAGCCTGGCCGAGCTGCTCGACCGGCAGGCTCGGCGCGACTCGCCGCGCCTCGCGCACGAACTCGCCAGTCGCGTCGACGAGCGAGTCCGCGAACGGCAGCCGGCGGTAGCCCTCGGGCCAGCCGAGGCGCGACTCGCCGAAGAGGAGCAGCCGCTCGCGCAGGGCCTCGCCCCACGCCTTGCGCTCCGATTCCGCCTCGGGGAAGCAGCCGAGCTGCCCGACCACGTCGTCGATCAGCCGGCGCGCCGCGCGCGCGTTCGACCACTGCCGCCAGCGCCCCACGCGCGGCCCGGGTTCCGGCGGAGCGGCGGGGGTCAGCGCCCACAGCGCCAGATGCGCGTCGCGCAACGCCCGCACGCGGACGTCGAGGCCGAGGCCCGCAGGCCCCGCCACGCACGCCACGGCAGCCATCGCGCCTCCTGTCGGCGCCGACGCCACGACCCGGCGCTACCCAGCAGTACGCAGCGCGTGTCGTCCGCGTTCCCGGCCGCGGTGCAAGGGCACCTTGCCTTCCGGGAGCGCGACCGCGTCCGGCGACGAGGGGTCCGCAACTCCGGCGGATCCCTCAGGTGCGGTCCCGAGACCACCCTCGGGATGACAAGCGGGTGCGGTCCCGAGACCACCCTCGGGATGACAGGGGCTTGCCATCGTCCGAGCGACGCCGCTCTTCGTCCCGAAGAACGCCGTCAGCGACCGACGGCGGCGCCGTCGGGGGCGCGGCGGTCCGAGCCGCCTTCCATCAGGTCGTCCTTCGGCATCAGGCGAATCACCTCGGCCGCGCCCTGGCCTGAGATCTCGGACACCTTATGGCCCCGCGCCACCAGCGCGTCGAGCGTGTCGCGCGAGAAGCCGAAGCGCTCGTAGCCGATCTCGTCGGGCAGCCACTGGTGGTTGAAGCGCGGGGCGTCGACCGCCTCCTGCGCGTTCATGCCGAAGTCGACCACGTTCAGCACGAGCTGCAGCACCGTGCTCGGGATCGTGCGCCCGCCGGGGCTGCCAGCGACCAGGTAGGGCCGCCCGTCCCGGCTCACGATCGTCGGCGTCATGTTCGACAGCATCCGCCTGCCCGGCCCGGCCAGGTTCGGTGGAGTTCCGATCAGTCCGCTCGCGTCGGTCAGGCCCGGGCCGGCGTTGAAGTCGCCCATCTCGTTGTTGAGCAGAAAGCCCGCGCCGGGGACGACGATCTTCGAGCCGTAGCTGTCCTCCAGCGTGTAGGTGAGCGAGACCGCGCTGCGGTCAAAGTCCACGACCGAGAGGTGCGTCGTCTGCGTGCCCTCGGCCGGCCACTCGAAGCTCACCGGCGACGAGACCGAGGCCTTGTCGGCGTGGATCGTGCGGCGCAGCTGTGCCGCGTACTCCTTCGAGACGAGGCGCGCCACCGGGATCTCGTTCGCCTCCGGGTCGCCGGCGTAGCGCGCGCGGTCCGCAAACGCGCGCCGCAGCGCCTCGGAAACGTGGTGCACGTAGGCGGCGGAGCCGAAGCCGAAGCCGGGCACGTCGTAGTCCTCGAGCACGTTCAGGCACTGCAGCAGCCCGATCCCGCCCGAGCTCGGCGGCGGCGGCGCCAGCACCTCGTAGCCGCGGTAGCTGCCGCGCAGCGGCGGGCGGCGGAAGATCGAGTAGCGGCGCAGGTCCTCGAGCGTGATCAGCCCGCCGTTGGCCTTCATCTCCTTCACGATCAGCTCGGCGGTCTCGCCCTCGTAGAAGCCCCGCGAGAGCTTCTCGGCGATGCGCTCGAGCGTCTTCGCCAGGTCCGGCTGCTGCAGCAGGTCGCCCATCTCGTAGGGGGCGCCCAGACGCGAGAACTGGGCCACCGAGGCCGGGTAGCGCTTCATCTGCGGCAGCACCTCGCGCAGCGAGCGGGCGAGCCCGTCCGAGACCATGAAGCCCTCGCGCGCCAGCGAGATCGCCGGCTGCAACAGCGTCTTCCACGGCAGCCGCCCGTAGTCCGCCCATGCCGCCTGCAGGCCCGCGACCGTGCCGGGGATGCCGACCGAGACATGGCTGTCGTGGTGCCGTGCCTCGCTGTACTTGCCGTCGACCAGGAACATCGTCGGGCTCGCGGCCTTCGGCGCCATCTCCCGAAAGTCGTAGACCGCTGCCTTGCCCTGGGCCGGGCGCACCAGCAGGAAGCCGCCACCGCCGATGTTGCCGGCGGCCGGGTGCACGACCGCGAGCGCGAAGGCCGTGGCGACCGCGGCGTCGACGGCATTGCCGCCCATCATCAGGATCTCGGTCCCGACCTGCGAGGCGATCGCGTTCTGCGAGACGACCATGCCGTTGCGGGCGCGGACCGGGACGCTGCCGGCTGCGAGAGGAGCGGGTGCCGCGAAAGCGGCGGGGAGCGCGAGCAGCCAGGCGAGGCGCGAGGGCTTCATGAGGCCTCCGTTGCGATGACCGCCCGACGTTACCACGACGGGATCGACCCGGCGCCGCCGCCGCGTATCATCCACGGGGAGGTCGCCATGTCCCTGAGTCTCGTGCTGGCCGCCGTGCTTGCCGCGCCGCCCGCGTCCGGCGTGCCCCGCACCCTGCGCCTCGACTACTTCCACACCGGCAACGCGAACGAGGAACGGCTCTCGCTCGACGGCGTCGTGCGCGAGGGCCCGTGGCCCGGCAACCCGGCCCGGCCGATCGACGACACGAACCTCGGCAAGTACCGCTTCGAGGTGCGCGAGCGCGCCACGAACCGCCTCGTCTACTCGCGCGGCTACGCGAGCATCTACGGCGAGTGGGAGACCACCGACGAGGCGAAGCGCCTCGCCCGCACGTTCCACGAGTCGCTGCGCTTCCCCGAGCCGTCCGCCCCGGTGCAGGTCACGGTGCTCCGGCGCGCTGCGGACGGCCTGTTCCGCGAGCTGTGGACGCTGGCGGTCGACCCCGGCGATCCCGCGATCGACCGCGCGGAGCCCTCCGGCAGCGTGTGGGCCGTGCTGGAGAACGGGCCGCCGGCGCAGAAGGTGGACCTGCTGCTGCTGGGCGACGGCTACACGGCCGCCGAGATGGACAAGTGGCACCGCGACGCGCGCCGCCTCACCGAGATCCTGTTCAGGACCTCGCCGTTCAAGGAGCGCCGGCAGGACTTCAACGTCTGGGCGGTCGACACGCCCTCGCCCGAGAGCGGTGTCGCGCGCCCGTCCGACGGCGTCGCGCGCCGCTCCGCGCTGCGCGCCACCTACGACGCGTTCGGCTCCGAGCGCTACGTGCTGGCGTTCGACAACAAGCGCCTGCGCGAGGCGGCCGCGGCGGCGCCCTACGACGTGGTCGAGGTCGTGGTCAACGGCAGGAAGTACGGCGGCGGCGGCATCTTCAACCTCTACGCGACCGTGGCCTCGGACAACGCCTTCACTCCGTACGTGTTCGTGCACGAGTTCGGGCACCACTTCGCCGGCCTCGCCGACGAGTACTACACCTCGGACGTGGCCTACGGCGCGAGCGCCGAGCGGCCCGAGCCGTGGGAGCCGAACGCGACCGCGAACCCGCTGGCGCCGAAGTGGAAGGACCTGGTGACGCCGGGCACGCCACTGCCGACGCCGTGGAGCAAGCAGGCGTTCGAGGCAGCCCAGGCTCAGATCCAGGCCCGGCGGCGCAAGATCCGCGCACAGGGGCGCCCGGAGGAGGAAATGGAGGCGCTGTTCCGCGAGGAGCAGCAGCAGATGGACGCGCTGCTCGCGCAGGGAGACCACGCGCACGCGGTGGGCGCGTTCGAGGGGGCGGCGTACGAGGCGAAGGGCTACTTCCGCGCCGAGGCGAACTGCATCATGTTCACGCGCCAGACCTCCTTCTGCGCCGCCTGTCGACGGGGCATCGAGCGGGTGATAGACCTCTACGCGCAGCCCGCCCGCTGAGCGTATGATGATCGCCTAGTGACCGGAATGAAGCCGGAAGGCGCCGGCCTGTTCGTGCAGAGCCTGCCCGGCTCGTTCGCCGACCTCGGACCGCTCGGCAGCGAGCGGGCGCTCGACGCCGGTGCGATCCTGTGGAACGAGGGCGACGCGGGCGACCACGTCGTGCTGCTGCTCCAGGGCCGGCTCGAGGTCTCGCACGAGACGCCGGAGGGCGAGCAGATCACGCTGCGCCACCTCTACCCCGGCGCGGTCGCGGGCGAGATGGCGGCGCTCGACGGCCAGGCCCGTTCGGCGACGGTGCGCGCGCACGCCGCCTCGCGAGTGCTGCTGATCCCGGCCA
>Ga0302299_10001354_pt1 | contig 14723 bp, 16 predicted proteins | sample III_Fen_N3_4_FD_198795 | JGI IMG/M metagenome (GOLD analysis project Ga0302299, IMG submission 198795) | Peat permafrost microbial communities from Stordalen Mire near Abisko, Sweden - III_Fen_N3_4 | ecosystem: Environmental > Terrestrial > Soil > Wetlands > Permafrost | place: Sweden: Abisko... | reverse complement strand
CCGGACCCGGCGGCGTCGACCAGCTCGGCCGGGCGGCCGCCTTCGAGCGCCTGCCGGACGAGCTCCGGGACGCCGGTCCCTTCGCCGGCGGCGTCGTCCCCGGCCAGCCGGCCCTCCGCGTCGGGCAACCAGACGCGCGCCCGGGGCGCCCCGGCCAGGAGCTTGCCGGCGCCCTCCGCAAGCGTGGCCACGATCGCGCCCCGGTCGAAGGTCGAGCTCAGACGGCGGCTGACCCCGAAGAGCCCGAGCAGCCGCTCGCTCTCCTCCTCCTGCGCGCGGAACAGCCTCGCGTTGTAGATCGCGGCGCTCGCCGACTCCGCCAGCGCCTTGAGCAGCTCGAGCTCGGCGGCGGAGAAGCAGCGCTCCGCGTCGACGGTCGTGAGGCGCAGGATGCCCTGCGCCGCTCCGCCGGCGCGGAGCGGCAGACTGAGGCACGTCTGCTGCCGCCAGGCCTCCATCGCGCTGCGGCGGTCGGCGGGCAGGCCGGGGTCGGAGACGTGTTCCTGCACGGCGTCCGCCGCCTCGAGGATCGCGCGCTCGCCCGGGCACTCGGCGAGCGCATAGACGCTGCCGAGCGCATCGTCGTGCATCCCGGTCAGAGGCCGCTCGAGCTGGAATTCCGCGCGGTAGACGATAGCGTCGTGATGTGGACGGTACTCGTAGACCGTGGCGTAGGAGGCGCCCACGGCCTCCGCCGCCAGCCGCGCGACGCCGGCCAACACCTCGTCCATGTCCACCGACTCGGCCAGCGCCCGGCTGGCGTCAAGCAGCGAGCCGAGGCGGCGGGCCTGCTCCTGCTGCTGCCGGTAGAGGCGCGCGTTGCCGAGCGCCGTCGCTGCCGGCCGGGCCAGCAGCCGCAGCAACTCCTTCTCCTCTTCCGTGAAGCGCCGGTCGCGACGAGATTCCACCACGCCGAGGACGCCGAGCGTGTCCCCGCCGAACACGAGCGGCATCTCCATCACCGCCCGCTCGTCGTACTTGACCATGACCTCCCGCTCGCGCGGGTCGAGGTCCTCGTCGTCCAGGTAGGTCTCGAGCAGGTCGCCCTTGCGGATGACGGCGTCGCGCTCGGGCCGATCCTCCAGGCTGACGACCGTGCCGACGTACTCAACGTCGGCGTTCCGCAGCTGCTCCGACCACACGGCGACATAGGTCATGGTGCGCGCCTCGGCGTCGTACTCGTTGATGTCGCACCACTGGACGTCGAGCGCCTCGCCCACCTGGCGAGCCATGGTCTGCGTCACCTCGTCCAGGTCGAGCGAGGAGGCCAGCGTCGTCCCCACCTCCAGAACGGCGCGGTACGGGTCGCGCGCGCCCGGCACGGCACTCTGGGCGTCAGTCACCGAACACCTCCACGCGGTTCTTGCCGAGGCGTTTGGCGAGATACAGCGCCTTGTCGGCGTTGCGCACCAGCTCGCCGGGACCGCCGGCGGCGCCGGGGAAGCACGCCACGCCGATGCTCACCGTGATGCGCGTGTCCTGGTCCACGCCCGGCAGCGACGAGTCGGCCACGGAGACACGGATGCGCTCGCTGACGCTCACGGCGCCCTCGTCGTTGGCAGGCGGAGCGCCGGGCAGCGAAGAGAGCTCGCGGGCCAGACGCGTGCCCACCACCTGGGCGCCGTCCCGGGCGGTGTTGGGAAGGACGATGGTGAACTCCTCGCCGCCGTAGCGCGCGGCGAGGTCGATGCCGACGCGGAGGTTCGTGCTGAGGATCCTGCCCACCATGGTCAGCACCAGGTCGCCGGCCGGATGGCCGAACCGGTCGTTGAAGTGCTTGAAGTCGTCGATGTCGATCATGAGCAGGGAGAGCGGCAGGCCGTAGCGCTGCGCCCTCGCGATCTCCTGGTTGAGCCGCTCGTAGAAGTAGCGGTGGTTGTAAAGACCCGTGAGCCCGTCGGTGATCGCCTGGCGCTCGAGAGTGCGGTAGAGCGCGGCGTTGGCCAGCGCCGCGGCGGCCTGGCTGGCGAGGATCTGCAGGAGCTCGACCTCGTCGTCGCCTGGCGCAAGCGGGACGCCGGTGCGGACGTCGAGCAGACCCTCGGCGGCCTCACCCGAGACGAAGGGGACGACCAGGCGAGAGCCTCCGTCCTCCTCGCCGGCGGCCGGCGCGAGGGCTGAGACCGCGCGCAGGCTGAGCTCATCGAGCTCCACCGGCGCCGGCTCGTCCCCGGAGGCCGCGACGGGGCCAGGCACGAAGGGGACGAAGGCCTCGCCGCGGCGCAGCAGCAGCCGGACGGCGTCGCCGTGGACGGAGAACAGCCCGGCGACCTCACGGCGGACCTCGCCGAGCACGGCGGCGGCGTCAAGTGACGAGACCAGGACGCGGCTCGTCTCCAGCAGCGCCGTGAGCCGCTGGTTCTGGCGTACGCCGCGCCGGTAGAGGCGCGCGTGCCGGATGGCCGTCGCCGCCTGCTCTCCCAGGGCGCGCGCGAGCTCCACTTCGGCGGTGCCGAAGACCCGCTCGCGCGCCGTCTCGATGAGCACCAGGATGCCGAGCGGCTCGCCCTCGACGACGAGCGGGACGTTGAGGCACGCTTTCTCGCCCCAGTGCACCATGGAATCGCGCACGTCGGGCGGCAGCTTCTCGTCGGAGAGGCTCTCCTGGACGACCTCGCCCCGGCGCAGGATCTCGCGGTCGGTGGGGTAGTCGTCCAGCGGATACACGCCCTGCTCGTCTAGGGCGGACGGACGGCCGTCCCTGCCGTAGAACGCGCGGAAGACTGTCGCGTCGCGTGCCTGATCGTACTCGTAGGCCACGCACTCTCCCGCCTGGAGCGCTTCGGCGGCGGTGCGGCAGATGTGCGAGAGCGAGTCCTCGAGGGTCACCGTGGAAGTGATGGCGCGCGCCGTGTCGAGCAGCGACTCGAGGTAGCGGTTCTGCTCCTGCTGCAGGCGGAAGAGGCGCGCGTTGCGGACGGCGATCGCCGCCGGGCCGGCGAGCAGGGTGACGAGCTCGCAGTCCTCCTCGGTGAAGCGCCGGCCTTCGCGCTTCTCGATCAGCGTGAGACAGCCGACGACGCCCTTGTCACGGAAGCGCAGCGGGACCGCCAGCGAGGCGACCTCGCCCCACTCCGCCATCGCCTCGCGGTCGGCCGGGTCCAGGTCGGGGTCGTCGATGCCCGTGAGCACGCAGGCTCCCCCTTCGATGACCGGCACATAGCCGGGACGGTCGTCGAGGCTGATGCGCATTCCGACCCAGGCCTCGTCCTCGTCCGTGAGCTCCCGCGCCCAAAGGGCGGCGGCCGTGAGGGTGCGGCTCTCGGAGTCGTATTCGTAGAGGTCGCACTCCCAGGCGTCGAGCGCCTCGGCGACGCGCCGGACGATGACGGTGGGCGCGTCGTCGCGCACGAGCGCCTGGGTGATGTCCGCCCCGGCCTCGACGGCCAGCCTGAAGCGTTCGGTCTCGCTGGCCGGCTTCACCGGACCGCCCGGGGCTCCGCGGGCCGGGGCCGCGCGGGCCGGTAGCGGTCGCGTGTGGCCACCAGCGCGCAGAGGAGCGACGCGACCTGGCACTGGACCAGTGAGCGGATGGGCGGCGGCTCGATGCCGCCCGCGGCCGCGAGCCGCTCCGCGCGCGTGCGCACCTCCAGGACGGCCTCGTCGTGCAGGTCGCGGAGCACGTCGTCCTGCTGCGCCTCCGCGGCGAGCATGCGGGCGAACTGACCCAGCCGCGCCAGCGTGTCGAGCTCCCGCAGGTAGACCTGGTCGAAGAGCTGCGCCACCGTGGCCTCGGCCGCGAACACGGGCTCGGTCTCGGCCTGGACGCGCGCGGCGCGGATGTCGTCCTTGACCTCGGAGAGATAGGCATGGACGGTCCGCTGCCAAGGAGTCTCGGCGGTGATCCGCGGCGCGGCCTTCACGTAACGCTGGTGCAGCCACTGCGCCAGCTCCTCCTGGACGTCGAGGCCCCGGAGCTTGGCCTCGCGACGCGTGAGCCCGGCGGGGCTCCGGTCGGCAACGCGGGCGCTGGTGAAGCAGGGCACCTCGCTGACCAGGGTGAAGCAGTCCCACATCGCCTCGGCGTAGGCGTCGCTCGAGGTGCCGAAGGTGAGGACGACCGCCGGGTCGGCCCCGTAGGCCTCGTAGAACTCGTAGTCGTCGACGAGGCTGATCCCCCGGTAGATCCCCGGCGCAAGCTGGTGCATGTACGGCATCTCGGGCTCGCCGCAGTCGGGCGGCAGCCCGGCTGCCGCCGTCACGGCGGCGAGCTCGTCCTGGAGCTGGGCGTCCTCAGCTGTGAGGTAGTAGTACGCCCCGCTGAACGTGCTGTTGTGCAGCGGCATGTAGAAGTCGAGCGGGCGGCGGCCCATGACCTTCATGACCGCCGCCGCCTCCGGCAGCGGCCGCGTGAACGCGTAGCGCTTGTAGCTCACCGGGAACGTCCACTCGAACTGGTCGTGCAACGGCGGCCTGTACACGCGGAGCAGGAAGCCGGTGAGGTCGTAGGGCTCGCCGAACCAGGGCTCGTTGAGCAGCGTCGCGTCCGGGTCGCCGGCCTTGATCACCGAGAAGTTGAAGCCGAGCTCCTCGGCGAGGCCGTCGGCGAGCAGCGGCAGCAGGTATTCGAGGGCGAGCGTGCCGACCGGCTCCTCCGGGTGCGGGAGACCTACGAGCAACGCCTGCAGCGGGCCGCCGGGGATCTCGAGGCAGCGGATCGGGTGGCCGGCCCGGGACGCGCCCGGCGACCACACCTCGATCTCAGGATGCGCGGCGGCCAGGCGGTCGGTCGTGTGCTCGAGTTCGCCCAAGCCCAGGTATCGCTCGAGGGCAGGGACTCCTGCAACGATCTCGCCGAACCACGGGAACACGTTGACCCCCCAGTCTCCGCCGCCTCCGTGTGTGGCCGTAGCTTACCAGACGGTCATGGCCGGGGATGCGATCGCTCAAGGTCCGGGCGGAGGTGCCGATACAGAGACTGGTACCCCCTTCAGAGGGCCGGACCGGCGCCGTTCGCCGGTCCGGCCCTTTTGTCTGCCGGCCGGCCTCGGCGCACGCCCCGGCGCACGCGGCCACGCCCGTCTCCGGGCCGCCACCCCGGTCCGGCAGCCGCTCTGGCCCCCGACGGCGACCATGTGCTACCGTTGCCGCAAGCTTGGGGAGGCCTTCTGTGATCTACTGCGTGGTACCTCCGGAGCTCGGCGAAGACGCGTTCAAGCGTCTGGTGGAGCACTACCGGGACAACCCGAACGTCAAGGTCATCATGGACCGCCGCCAGGGCGAGCGGCGCACCGACCGCTCGTACGGCGGCGAGCGTCACACCCGCGACCGGCGGCGTCGGCGCGCCCCGGGCTCCTTCGACATCTGACCCCTCCCCTTTCAGGTGATCCCATGAACGAACCACTGCCCCGCGGCAGCGAGACCAGCCTCGTCCTCACCCACCTCACGCAGCCCGCCGACGCCAACTACATGGGCAACATCCACGGCGGCATCATCATGAAGCTCATCGACGAGGCGGCCGGCGCCTGTGCCTTCCGCTTCTGCCGCACGACCATCGTCACGGCGGCGATCGACCGCATCGACTTCCACCACCCGGTGCTGGTCGGCAACCTCGTGCGGTTCCGGGCCAACGTCAACTTCGCGGGCAGCAAGTCGGTCGAGGTCGGCGTCCGCGTCGAGGCCGAGGACCTCATGACGGGGATCACGACGCACACCAACTCCGCGTACCTGGTGTTCGTGGCGCTCAGCGACAGCGGCAAGCCCATCCCGGTGCCCAAGCTCGTACCGCAGACCGACCAGCAGAAGGAGTGGTACGCCGAGGCCCAGGAGCGCCGCCGCAAGCGGCTCGCCGAGCGCGAACCGGCGGACTGACGCGCGCGGCGCCGGCGCGGCGCCGCAGGGGCGGCCGTGGCGGCCGCCGTACGCCGGCTCAGGCGGCCGGCGCTTCTCCCTCCAGCCGCAGCAGCTCTTGCAGCGCCATGTCGGCCACGTCCAGCTGATCCTCGGAGGGCTCACTGGTCGTGAACAGGCGCTGCATCTCGATGCCGGGCCTGCCGAGCGTCCGCGCCAGCGGGTGGTCCTGGTGGCGCGACATCCACGAGAACAGCTCCATCGCCGTGCCGAGGCTGACGAGCCCGGCGACGAACGTCGCGAGTGGCTGCCGCTCCTTGCCGGCGGCGCGCAGCACCAGGTTCGTCGCAAGGCTCGTGACGACCATCGGCGCGATCAGGTTGGAGCCGCAGCGGGCGTGTTCCTTGTCCGCCATGGCGGCGTCGCCGCCGGTCTCGTAGGCGGAGACGCTCTTATGCTCCGCGCCGTGGTACCGCGAGAGACGGGAGTCGCGCAGCGCCAGGAGCACCGGCGCGAGACCCACGCCGGCCACGGCGAGCTCGCGAAGCAGCGGCGAGCCCCGCCGCGACGCGCGCAGCGCGACCGTCGCCACCGCGCTCGCCGCAGTGGCTGCGAGCATGCGCGGGTCCTCCTGCGGCAGCACCGGCCTGCCGGTGCCGCGGCGCACCGCCGGGAGCACCGCCACGGCCTCGCCGAGGCGGACGACGCCACGGAGCACGGGGACCTGCCGGAACGCCTCCCTCCCCGGGATCCGTACCTTCGGGCCGGAGACGACCTTGACGCCGCCGTTCTCCTCGCGCACGGCGGCGGCCCAGTAGCCGTCGCTCTGCAGGAGGACTCCATCTCTCAAGGCCATGCCGCCGAGCTGCATCGTCATCGTCTCCTCTGAAGAAGGTCGCGCCCGAAGAGTGGCGCCCGCGCCACCCTCTGGAGTCTTCCCCAAAGACTGGCGGAAGTGCTCCCGTCACACAACCCGGAGGCCCGGCGACGGCCGGGGCTGGACTCGAGGCGGCACAGGCGACAGACTGACGAGGATCTGGCGAGAGACGCTCGCCCTCCGGGGCGGCGCAGGGCAAGGGGGCCGGGATGGGGTTCTTCGACACCGTGAAGGACAAGGCCGGAGCCCTCGCGGCCGACACCCAGCGCGCCGGCAAGGTGACCGCCGCCCAGGCCCGCCTCGTCGTCCTGCAGAACGACCTCCGCAAAGCGGAGCGTGAACTCGGCCACGCCGCCTTCGTGCTGGCCGAGCGTGGCGAGCTACACCACCCCGACCTCGCGCACGTCGTCGACCGGCTGCGCGCGACCACGGCCGAGGTCCACGCCAGGGAGGCCGAGATCGCGGCCTTGCGCGGTGAGGCGCCCGGCCCCGCGCCGGCCACAGAGGCGGCCGCGGGCGAGCCGGCTGCCGCAGAGCCGGTGACCGCGGCCGCAGTACCCGTGACGCCGGCCGCAGTACCCGCGACGCCTCCCGCGCCGGCGGCGACCACTGTGGAGACGGCCGCCGGCCCCGTCACCGTCGCCTCTTCGGCGGTCATGGCGGCAGCCGCGGCGGAGGCCGAGATGGAGGCGACCGCGGCAGAGGCCGCGGTCGGGCCGGTGAGCCCGAAGGCTCCGGCGAAGAAGCCCGCTGCCCGCACCTCGGCCGCCGGGCTGAAGACGGCCGCGAAGAAGACGCCGGCCAAGAAGGCGGCCGCCAAGAAGCCCGCGAAGAAGGCCCCGGCCAAAAAGGCGGCGGCCGCGGCTGTCGTGCCGCCGGTGTCCCCCCGCAGCCAGGCCAAGGCCGGCGCCACGCCCAAGAAGTCGTCGCGGCCCGCCGCGTCAAAGCCGCGACCCGCAGGCAAGAACCGTCCCGCCGGCTCCTGACCGCGCGGGCGCACGGCGGCCAACGTGAACCGCTCCGTCGGCGGTCCCCGTCCGGGTCGTCTGGTACCCTGACGGGGACCAAGGAGATCCCATGACCGACCAAGCCAGCTTCCCCGGCGCGGCGACACGCTGCGCCATCATCGACTTCGAGAGCGGGCAGACCGTAGACGGCGTCTACGCCTGTTCTGAGCTCACCGCCGCCACCGACCGCAACGGCAAAGCGTACCTGCGCCTCAAGCTCCGCGACGCCACCGGCGAGGTCGCCGCCATCCACTTCGATCCGTCCGACGAGGCGCTGGGCGTCGGCGCCGGAGACGTCGTCTGCGTCGGCGGCACCTACAGCGTGCACCCGCAGTACGGCTCGCAGATCCAGATCCGCCGCCTGCGTCCCGCCGAAGACGACGAATACGACGCAGGCGACCTCGTGCAGGTGTCTCCGATCGGCACCGCCGAGCTCGCCGAACGCCTGCACGCCCTCATCGACTCAGTAGAGAAGCCGCACGTGCGTGCGCTCCTGGAGCGCGCCTTCGACGGCTCTCGCGAGCCCGGCGCCACGTTCGCCGTCGCGCCGGCGGCCGTGCGCAACCATCACGCCTACCGGCACGGCCTGCTCGAGCACTCGCTCATCGTCTCCGAGGCCGCCGCCGGGGTGGCTTCGCGGTTCGTCACCGTCGACCGCGATCTCGTCGTCGCCGGCGCCCTGCTCCACGACATCGGCAAGACCCTCGCCTACACCAGCGGCGGCCTCGCCCCGCTGATGACCGACGAGGGCCGCCTGCACGGCGAGATCGTCATGGGCCACGACATGGTGCGCGAGCTCATCGACGAGGACCCGGACTTCCCGCCCGAGGCCGCCAAGCTGCTCCGGCACATCATCGTGGCCCACCACGGCATGCGCGAGAAGGGCAGCCCCGTGGTGCCGCAGACGCGCGAGGCGATCATCGTCCACTACTGCGACGACATGACCGCGCGCATCGGCGCCATCGACGACGCAGAGGCGGCCACGCCGGCCGGCGAGCGCTGGTCCAGCCGCATCTTCATGATCGACGCGCCGGCGTACTTCGGCCCGCGCGACGAGCCTGCCGGCGAGTAGCCCGTACGCAACGACGGCCGGCGCGCGCGCCGGCCGTCGCGAGTGGCGTTGCGGCCGCTCGGGTCTCCCGCTAACCCCAGATCTCCCGGCAGTCCGCGAGCACCTGCGCCGCGTGCCCCTCGGCTTTCACGGCAGGGTAGATCTTGCGCAGCGTGCCGTCTGGGTCGATGAGCCAGGTCGTACGCTTGGCCACCCCGACCATCGGCCGCGCGACGCCGAAGGCCGCCGCCACGGTGTGATCGCCGTAGTCGCTGATCAGCGGCATCTTGAGGCCGTACTTCTGCGCCCAGCGCTCGTTGCTTCCGGGCTTGTCGACACTCGCGCCGACCACCTGGATGTCGAGGGCGGCGAACTCGTCCAGCAGGCCGTTGAACTCAACGGCTTCGGTGGTTCAGCCCCCGGTGTTGGCTTTGGGATAGAAGAAGAGGACGGTGCGCCTGCCGGGCGCGCCGACGTCGAAGGCGACTCCGTCGTAGGACACGCCGGTGACGGCCGGCGCCTTTTCGCCTTCCTTGAGCATGGAGGCTCCTCCAGGTCCGTGGCCGGTCGCGGCGCCCGAGGCGGGCCCGCGAGTCCTTCGGCTGATTGCTTGCCCCCGGGCGCGCGCGGCGAAACGACGGGGAGCGGCCGGGTGGACGCACGCGATAGACTCCGCGCATGGCGCGCAAGCTGAGAGTCAGTGTCGACTACGACAGGTGCACGGGCGTCGGCGCCTGCGAACAGGTCTGCCCCGAGGTGTTCTTCATGAACGACGAAGGGCTCCCGGACGTACTCGAGGACGAGCCCCACGAGACGCTGTGGGCGGCCGTCGAGCGAGCGGTGGAGGCCTGCCCGGAAGAGGCCGTGATCCTGGAGTGGAGAGAGGAGTAGGCCGAGCGGCCGGCTGGGATCAGCCGGCGACCTCGGCGTCGTCGTCCACAGGAGGGGCCGCTACCACGTAGAAGGTGAGCGGCCCCACGCCCACGTTCGCCACTCGGTGCCAGGCGCGAGCCGGCACGGCGAGCGCCTCGCGCTCCCCCACCAGCAACTGCTCGCCGTCCACGTCGATCATCGCCGTGCCGTCGAGCACGAGGTAGACCTCCTCTTGCTCGCGGTGCAGGTGGCGCGACATCGACCCCTCGGCCAGGGTGTAGACGTTGGCGCGCAGGTGGCGGACGCCGAGCGCCTCGCCGAGCCGCTGCACGCTGAGCTTCTCCGAGATGGTCTCCGTCGGTACGGCGCGGACGACCTTCATGGGCCCCTCCTCGGCGTCCGTGGACGCGCGTCGTGGTGGCGGCGGCGCGGGCCGCTCTCCTGGACTGTGCTCAGCGCTCGAGCGGCAGGATCGTGACGGGGACGCTGCAGCGCTCGCGGAACCGCTCCGCGTCACCGGCGTCGCCGACGACCTCGCCGTAGTGCATGGGCACGGCGGCCGCGGCGTCGATCAACTCACACGCCCCCGCCGCCTCGTCCGCGGTCATGGTGAACGTGCCGCCCACCGGCAGCAGCGCAACGTCGCAGTGGACGTCCCTCATCTCGGGGACGGCGTCGGTGTCGCCGGCGTGGTAGTAACGTACGCCGTCCAGGGCGACGATGTAGCCGACGTAGCCGGCCTCTTTGGGATGGTACGGCTGGCCGGGCTCGCGGAACTTGGTGAGGTTGTAGGCGGGGACGGCCTCGATCGCGACGCCCTTGAGCTCGATGCTCTGTCCGGGCGTCACGGTGACCGTCTCGAGGTCGGCGAGCTGTGCGGTGACGCAGGCCGGACCGACGACCACGGTGTCCGGCCCTGAGAGCGCCGCGATGTCGGCGGCGCTGAGGTGGTCGAAGTGGTCGTGCGTCACGAGGATCAGGCCGGCTGCCGGCAGGCCCGCCGGTAGCTTCCAGGGATCGATGTAGACGGTCACGCTACCGTCCAGCCGGAACGAATCGTGACCGAGCCAGTGGATGTTCTCCAGCATCGTCGCCTCCCGCGGTATCGCCGACCCGGGTCCTACCCGCCGGGCGGCAAAACGACGACGGGCCGGTCGCCGGATCCCGAGCGATCCTCCGGCGACCGGCCCGTCAGGGACTCGGAGCCTTACTCGGCTTCTTCCTCTGCCTCGGCCTCGTCCTCGTCCTCTTCCACGACCTCGACGATGACCTCTTCCTCGACGACGTCGCCGGCCTCATCCTCGACCTCGACCTCGACGACCTCGACGGTCTCGGTCACGTCGGCGGCCGGGGCGGCGGCGGCGCTGGCGGGCCTCACGTTGGTGGCCTGCGGGCCCTTGCGGCCCTGCTCGACCTCGTACTCTACGAGCATGTCCTTGTCGATCGCGGTGACGCCGTCGGCCAGGCCGGTGACGTGCACGAAGATGTCGTTATCGTTCTCCTGCTCGATGAAGCCGAAGGCCTTCTCTGTCGAGAACCACTTGACTTTACCCTGAGGCACTTTGAATCTCCTTTTGATCTTGAAGCGCGTCTCCGCCGGTGCTCGGTGTTGTGGCGTGAAGCGCTCCTTGTGCCGCTCGCGCCGGTCTCTGGGGCGCAGAACGTAGGGGTAGTGTACCCGCGAAACGGGACCCTCGAAAGCCGGGCGCCGTGGCGCACGAGCGGCGCGGTCACAAGAGGGCGCGGAACGCTGCGGCTAGCAGCGCGTGACGACGAAGATCGCGATCCGCGCCAGGAGGTTCGGGGCCAGCAGGCGCGCCGGCGGCGGCTTCTCCACCGAGCGCAGGTACTGTTCCTGCTCGATGCAGAGGCCCTCCTCGCGGCACAGCGCGCGGAAGTCCTGGATCGTGCAGAGGTGGATGTTGGGCGTGTCCCACCACTGGTACGGCAGGTCGCGCGAGACGGGCATACGTCCGCGCAGGAGCAGCTGCGAGCGCGGGACCCAGTGGGCGAAGTTCGGGAAGCTCACGATGGCCAGGCGGCCGACGCGGACCATCTCGCGGACGATCATCCGCGGCCGGCGCAGCTGCTGCAGGCTGAGGCTCAGGATCACGACGTCGTGCGACTGGTCGTCGAAGTCGGCGAGGCCGGCGTCGAGGTCGCCGTGGAACACGGAGAGGCCGCGGCCGATGCACTTCTCCACCGCGGCCTGGTCGATCTCCACACCGCTGCCACGGACGTGCTTGTGGGCGATGAGCTCGCTGAGGAGATCGCCGTCCCCGCAGGCGAGGTCGAGGACGGTGGAGCCGTCGGGCACGAGGTCCTCGATCAGCTTGTAGTCGATGCGGCGCACGAGGCGTATCCTACGCCGCCGTCAGCCGGCCGGCGCGACGGGCGGCGCGAGCGGCGTGTAGCTCTTGGCGCCGCTCGCCAGGAACGCGGCGATGATGCCTTCCATCTTCTCGCGCTCGAGCAGGAAGGCGTCGTGGCCGTAGTGGCTCTCGACCTCGTAGTAGCTCACGTGCTTGTGCGTCGCGCGCAGCGCGCTGACGATCTCCTTGAGCTGGTACGGCGGATGCAGCCAGTCGCTGCTGAAGCCCATCACGAGGAACCGTGCCTTGACGTCGGCGAACGCCTTGACCAGTGTCCCGTGCTGCCGCGTGAGGTCGAAGTAGTCCAACGCACGCGTGATGTAGAGCAGCGTGTTGGCGTCGAAGCGGTTGGTGAAGCTCAGTCCCTGGTGGCGCAGGTAGCTCTCGACCTCGAAGTCGGCGGAGAACGTGAACGTGTAGTCGTGGATGTCCTGCAGGCGACGGCCGAACTTCTCCTCCATCGCCTCGTCGCTGAGATACGTGATGTGCCCGACCATGCGCGCGACGCTCAAGCCCTTGGCCGGCGACTTGCCGCCGTAGTAGTGACCGCCGTGCCAGTTGGGATCGGCCATGATCGCCTGGCGGCCGACCTCGTTGAAGGCGATCGCCATCGTGGGCTGGCGCGCCGCGGTGGCCAGCGGCACGCAGAGGTGGGTGCGGTCCGGGTGGGAGATGGCGAGCTCGAGCACCTGCATGCCGCCCATCGAGCCCCCGACCGCGGCGAGGAGCTTGCCGATGCCGAGGTGGTCGAGCAGCAGCATCTGGGCGTTCACCATGTCCCTGATCGTGATCATGGGGAAGTCGGTGCCGTACGGCTTGCCGGTGGCGGGGTTCTCCGTCGCCGGCCCGGTGCTCCCGCTGCAGCCGCCGATCACGTTGGCGCAGATGACGAAGTACTTGTCGGTGTCGAGTCCCTTGCCGGGACCGATCATCATGTCCCACCAGCCCGGGCGCTTGTCGCCCGCGCTGTGCAGCCCCGCTACGTGGGCGTCCCCCGAGAGCGCGTGGGTGACGAGGACGGCGTTGTCCTTGCGTTCGCTCAGCGTGCCGTACGTCTCGTAGGCGAGCGTGAACGGCGCCAGCGTGCCGCCCCCTTCGAGGGCGAGCTCCTGGCCGGGCTGGTCGAACGTCACGTACCTGGTGCGGACGACTCCGGCGTTGCCGGCGTCGTCGTCATACCCCATCGCGACGTCGCCGATCTCCTTGCGGGCTGCATGCTTCTTCTCGGTCATGGCTCCGGTGATTCTAACCAACGTGGACGCGGCGCGGGCGACCGCGCGGCGGGGCGGAGGTCTCCGCGCCCTCGCCCCGCCGCAGCCACGCCCGCGCTGTGCGCCCGTCAGGCCTTGGCGAGTGCCTGATCGATGTCGGCGACGATGTCCTCGAGAGACTCGATGCCGACGCTCAGACGGACGAAGTCGTCGGTGACGCCCGTCTCCGCCTGCTCCTCGGCGGTCAGCTGCGAGTGCGTCGTGGTCGCCGGATGGATCACCAGCGACTTGGCATCGCCGATGTTGGCGAGATGCGACAGCACTTGCGTGTTCTCCACGAAGCGCCGGCCCGCCTCTCGGCCGCCGGCGATCCCGAAGCCGACGATGGCGCCGTACAGCCCGCGGTAGTGGTACTTCTTCGCGAGCTCGTGGCTGGGGTGGCACTCGAGCCCCGGGTAGCTGACCCAGGTGACCTTGGGGTGCTCCTGCAGGAACTCGGCCACGCCGTAGGCGTTGACGCTGTGGCGCTCCATGCGCAGGTGCAGCGTCTCCAGCCCCTGGAGGAAGAGGAACGAGTTGAACGGCGAGAGGGCTGCGCCGATGTCGCGAAGCAGGCTCACGCGCAGTTTGATGATGTAGGTGATCGGCCCGAGCGCCTCGTGGAACTTGAGCCCGTGGTAGCTCGCATCCGGCTCCACCAGGCCCGGGAACTTGTCGTTCTGGGACCAGTCGAACTTGCCCGAGTCCACGACCACGCCGCCGATGGAGGTGCCGTGGCCGCCGATGAACTTGGTCGCCGAGTGGACGACGATGTCGGCGCCGTGGTCGATCGGACGGATGAGGTAGGGCGTGGCCATGGTGTTGTCCACGATGAGCGGGATGCCGGCCTCGTGGGCGATCGCCGCCACCGCCTCGATGTCCAGTGTGTCGAGCTTGGGGTTGCCTACCGTCTCGGCGTACAGCAGCTTGGTCTCCGGCCGGATCGCGCGGCGGAAGTTCTCCGGGTCGTTCGGGTCGACCAGCTCGACGTCCAGGCCGAAGCGCGGCAGCGTGTGCACGAAGAGGTTGTAGGTGCCGCCGTAGAGGCTGTTGGCGCTCACGACGTGGTCGCCGGCGCCGGCGATGTTGAGGATGCTGAACGTCACCGCGGCGCTGCCGGAGGCGAAGGCCAGGCCACCCACCCCGCCCTCGAGCGCCGCCACCCGCTTCTCGAAGACGTCGTTGGTCGGGTTCATGATGCGCGTGTAGATGTTGCCGAACTCGCGCAGGCCGAACAGGTTGGCGGCGTGGTCGGCGTCGTTGAAGACGTAGGACGTGGTCTGGTAGATCGGCACGGCGCGGGCGTTGGTGGTCGGGTCGGGCTCCTGGCCCCCGTGCAGAGCAAGAGTCTCGAAGCCCTGCGTGGCCTTGGTGTCGGTGTCGCTCATGTCTGCTCGTCTCCTGTCAGATGTAGTACATGGGGGCCTCGGCGGCCCGGGCGGCGGCGTCGGCGATGGTGGCCGAGCCGAGGATGGCGCGCGTGCACTCCCGCACCTCGCGCCA
>Ga0302299_10001353_pt1 | contig 14734 bp, 12 predicted proteins | sample III_Fen_N3_4_FD_198795 | JGI IMG/M metagenome (GOLD analysis project Ga0302299, IMG submission 198795) | Peat permafrost microbial communities from Stordalen Mire near Abisko, Sweden - III_Fen_N3_4 | ecosystem: Environmental > Terrestrial > Soil > Wetlands > Permafrost | place: Sweden: Abisko... | reverse complement strand
CGCGCGCGCCCGCGCCGAGTCTGGGCCGTGCGGCGCGTCACCCCGACGGATCAGCCACCAGATGACGGCGCCGGCACCGACCAGCAGCAGCAGCGAGCTCGGGCCCGGCCAGAACAGGTGCCACGGCATCGACATGGGCATCGAGACGTCCGCATAGCCGCCGGATGCCCGCCACCACAGCTGCCGCATGACCGAAGCGACGACCGCCACGAGCCACGGCAGGACGACCAGCATGAGCACGACGACGCCGACGATCCACCAGTTGCCACGCGAGCGTTGACGCGAACCGGGCGCAGGCTCACCCGGCATCGGCGCCTCGGGGATCAACACCCAGGCCAACACGTAGAGCAGCAGTCCCCAGCCCCCGAACAAGGCGAGCACGACCACGACCACCCGGAACAGCACCGGGTCGATCCCGAAGTACTCCCCGAGCCCACCGCAGACCCCGGCCACGACTCGATGGTCACGGCTGCGCCGCAGGGGCGGTCGCAGGCCGGCGCCGCCGCCGGCCGGGGAAGTGGCCGGTGGTGGGTCCGACGCCGGAGGCGCGCCGGGGGACGAGGTCGCGTCGAAGTTCTGGCTCATGGCTCCACCGTGCCCGACCGGCTGACCGGCCGCGTCGGGAACGCGCCCTGAACCGACCCTGAGCCGACCCTGAACTGCGTGGGTGGCCTCACCGATGGTCGGTCAGGGTTGGGGCGTGTGACGATGACGCCATGGCGCCGCCCACGCTCTACCGAAGCCACGACGGCCGGGTCGTGGCCGGCGTGGCGCGCGGGATCGCCGACCATCTCGGCGTCGACGTCGTCCTCGTCCGGTCGATCTTCGTGCTGCTCGCGCTGGCCGGCGGGGCGGGGGCGGTGCTGTACGGCGCGTTCTGGATCGTGCTGCCCGAGCGGGACGGCCCCGAGCCGCCACCTGGTGCCGTCCGGGGCCGCGTACCCCGAGCCCGCGATGCCGGGCTCCTGCTCGCCGCCGCCGCGATCACGATCGGTGTCGCGCTGCTGCTCGAGACCCTGGGGCTGCTGCCCGGATCGTGGTTGCCGTTCATCCTGGCTGCCGTCGGTCTGGTGCTGGTGTGGCTGCGCTCCGACGACGAGTCGTGGTCGCGCATGGTCACGCGCGTGCAGCAGGTCGGGGGTGGTACTGAGCCGGGGTCGCGGCGGGTGCGCGGGGTGCAGCTCGTGGCCGGGGTCGCGCTCGTGCTGTTCGGAGCATTCGCGTTCCTCGCGTCGCGAGGTGCGTTCACCGACGTGGGGCGGGTGCTGCTGGCGATGACGGTCGTGCTCGTCGGCGTTGCCCTGCTCACGGCCCCGTGGCTCGTGCGGCTGCTTCGCGAGCGTGACGAGGAACGGCGAGCACGGATCCGCACCGAGGAACGCGCCGAGCTGGCGGCCCAGGTGCACGACTCGGTGCTGCAGACACTGACGCTGATCCAGCGCAGCTCGTCCGACCCTGCGACCGTGCAGCGGTTGGCTCGCGCGCAGGAACGGGATCTGCGCCACTGGCTGTACACGCCGGTCCCCGACGCAACGGCCACCTTGCGCGGCGCGCTCGAGGCGGCGGCGGCAGACGTCGAGTCGGCTCACGGGGGTGCGGTGGACGTCGTCTGCGTGGGCGATCTCGCGCTCGACGAGCGCACGGGTGCCGCTGTCGCTGCCACCCGCGAGGCCATGGTGAATGCGGTGAAGTACGGAGGGGGAGCGGTGTCGGTGTTCGCCGAGGTCGAGCCGGACGGCATCAGCGTGTACGTGCGGGACAGGGGCGCGGGCTTCGACGTCGACGCGGTGCCCGACGACCGGCTGGGTATCCGACGGTCCATCGTCGAACGTATGGAGCGTCACGGCGGCAAGGCCTGCGTGCGTAGCGAACCGGGCCGTGGCACGCAGGTCGAGCTGCACCTGGCGACGTCCCCATGAGCGGGCTCACGCGGGTCGTCATCGTCGACGACCACCGGCTCTTCCGCACGGGCGTGCGTACCGAGCTCGCCGATGCCGTCGACGTGGTGGGTGAGGCCGACGACGTGGCCACAGCCGTGACGACGATCCTGCGGGAGCAGCCCGACGTGGTGCTGCTCGACGTGCACCTTCCCGGCGGTGACGGCACCGCGGTCATCCGTCACTGCGTGGCTCGAGGCTCGGCCTCGCGGTTCCTGGCGCTGTCCGTGTCCGACGCGGCCGACGACGTGATCGCGGTGGTCCGGGCGGGGGCGCGAGGCTACGTCACGAAGTCGATCACCGGCGACGAGCTGATCGACGCGATCAACCGGGTCGCTGACGGCGACGCCGTCTTCTCACCCCGCCTCGCCGGGTTCGTGCTCGACGCGTTCTCCGGCGCGGTGGACGCCACCGCCACCGACGACGAGCTGGACCTGCTCAGCCCGCGCGAGCAGGACGTCATGCGGCTGATCGCACGTGGCTACACCTACCGCGAGGTCGCCCGCGAGCTGTTCTTGTCGGTCAAGACGGTCGAGACGCACATGTCGAGCGTCCTTCGGAAGCTGCAGCTGTCCAACCGCAACGAGCTCGCGCGGTGGGCCAGCGCCCGACAGCTGCTCTGAGTGGCCGACCCTCGGCGCAGCCGCCGGATCAGGCGGTGGCCACCACCTGGAACATCTCGGCGAGCCGCCCCTTGGGCAGGGAGCCGCGCTCGGCCGTCAGGGTCATCCAGCTCTGCAGCATCTCGGTGAGCTCGTCCATGTGTCCGGTCTGTGACTCGTGGGCGCGCAACGCGGCCACCTTGCGCGCGAACTGGTCGGTGCCGTCCACGAAGTGGTTGGGGTTCGGACCGGCCATCACCCACACCTCGGGCACGCTCCACGCCTCCAGTCCCTCGTCGTCGAGCAGCGACGGATGGGCGAACGGGTTGCGGGCATCGGGGTACAGGGACTGCATGGCCGCCTCGCCGGCGGCGAGGTGGTCGGGGTGCGAGGCCTGCACGCGCTCCCAGTTGCGCTCGGGGCTCTGGATCAGCATCCGCTGAGGGCGGACCTGACGGATGACCCGGCTGATGTCGCGCCGCAGGTCGTGACTCACCGTGAGCTCGCCGTCGCGGTAGCCCAGGAACCGGACGTCGTGAACGCCGAGCAGCTCGGCCGCCTTGGTCTGCTCCGCGCGCCGGATCGAGGGGATCTCACTGCGCGGGACGCTGGGGTCGAAGCCACCGGCGTCACCGTCGGTGACGATGCAGTAGGTGACCGAGATCCCTTGGTCGGTGAAGGTGGCGATCGTCGCGCCCGCCCCGAAGTCGACGTCATCGGGGTGGGCGGTGACGACCAGGACGCGTTCGATCGTGGTGTCGTCGAGCATGCCGTCATGGTAGGCAGGCCTTCAGGCCCCCGCCCGAGGGGCCGACACTTCACCCGATGACCCCCACCACCTCGCTCCCGCTTCCGGCCCGATCGCCGTCGCGCCGGGCTGCCGCGGGCGTGGTGGTGCTGGCCCTGGCCCTGAGTGGGCTGGGGACCTGGTCGCTGCCCGCCTCGGCGTCGGTCTCCGCCGCAGCCGCTCCCGCGGCCGCTGCGGCCAAGCCGCCGGTGCCCACGGCCCCGGCGTTCACCAGCACCCCCGAGGCGTTGGCCCCCTACCAGGCCGGCGACCGGTGCGACCCCGTGGACAAGCCGGGTGCGGTGAAGCTGGCCAACCTGATCCGGGCGACGTACGGGAACGACCAGGCGATCGGCATCTCACGGGCCGCCGACTGCTCGATGCTGCCGTCCGAGCACGCCGAGGGACGAGCGGTCGACTGGATGCTCGACGCGTCGAACCCCTCCGACTTCGCGACGGCCAAGACCTTCCTCCGTTGGCTTCTGGCCACCGACGCGCAGGGCGACCACTACGCCATGGCCCGGCGGCTGGGCGTCATGTACATCATCTGGAACCGTCGGATGTGGCGCGCCTACGACCCGGCGCGCGGCTGGGCGCCGTACACGGGGTCCGCCTCGCACACCGACCACATCCACATCAGCTTGTCGCTCGACGGTGCCACTGGGCGCACGTCGTACTGGACCGACCAGCCGCTCGGGGCGCCGTGCCGCAACGCGTCCCTCGGCGGGTCGCCGGCGCCGACGGCTCACCCGGCCGTGTTCGTTCCGGTCGACCCCACGCGGGTCCTGGTCACGAGCTCGGGCAAGGGGACCGCCGATCCGAGATCGGCCTGCCGTCTCTGGTCGGGTACGCACGTGGATGCGTCGGTGCGCAACGTGCCGGGAGCCCCGGCGACCGGGCTCGAGGCGGTGGCCCTGGCGGTGACGGCGGGTCCGTCGAACTCGCCGGCCAGCGTCACGGCCGGGCCGGCCGGCGCCAGCGCGCCGGGAGTGCGGCGGCTCACCCTCGACGACTCGGGCAAGTCGTCCTCCCTGCTCGTGGTGCCGGTGGGCTCCGACGGGCGAGTGAGCTTCTGGACCAGTCGAGGGGCTACCGACCTCTCGGTGAGCGTCGTCGGCTTCTACGTGGACGCGTCCACCGCAGGCCTCAAGCGAGCCACGTCCGGCACGGCCGTGGAGTTCCATCGCACGTCGCAGCCGTCTCTGCTCGACGGGGTGCAGCTCGCCGGGCACGCCACGCGCGTGGTCGACGTCGGAACCCTCGCTGGTGTGCCGGCTGCCGCGACGGCCGCGGTGGTGACGCTGACTGCGCGGTCGCTGGACTCCGGTGGTTCCGTGGCGGTCTCCTCGCCGGGCGGCGCGCCGCTGGCCTCGCCGACGGTGTCAGTGGGCCCCGGACAGCGCCGGACGGTCACCGCGATGGTGCCGATCGGTCCGGACGGACGGATCGACGTGGTGAACCGGTCCGCGACCGCCAAGATCGTCGGTGCGCACCTCGTGGGCTTCTACGCACCCTCGACCGAGCCCGGCGGGCTGTTGTACCGGTCGCGCGTCCCCCGGACCGTGGTGTCGACCGCCCAGGGCGTCGGGCTGTCCCAGGTTGCGCCCGGCACGCAGACGATCAAGCTGGGGCGAGCGGCAGGTGCGTCGGCCCGGGTCGTGGTGCTGCAGGTGACGGTGACGGGGGGCGCGGTGGCGTCGCGGTTGGGGTTCTACGACCCCGACGGCACGAACCCGAGGAGTCCCGACCTCAGCGTGGGGCCGCACGAGACCGTCACGACGACCGTCGTCGCGCCGATCAGCGCGGCCCGGACGGTGGCCTTGTGGGACTCGTCGGGACACGTCCGGATGACGGCCTCGCTGATCGGCATCTTCGGCACCCCCTGACCGGTCGGGCCGAGCGTTCGGCAGTCAGAACCGGTAGACCGAACGGAAGCTCGGCGCGTCCCTGGCGTGGCCCAGGAACCGGCCGATGCCCAGTAGCTGTTCGGTGGTCCGCAGCATGGCGAAGTGGCCCAGGCCACTTCGCTTGCTGGTGGTTCCGGGCCGGATCGTGGGTGCGAGGAAGACGTTGGGGCAGGGGGTGTCCTCGTCGCTGACGATCATGACCGCCGTGCGGCCCGAGGTGTAGGCCCGCGAGTCCAGGATCTGCGGCAGCCACTGCGCAAGCCAGCGGTCTCCGGTCGCCACCGAGCAGTCGTGCGTGTCGTGGCAGAGGTTGGGGGTCACGAACGCGAACGTGGGGAGGTGGCCGGCCCTGGTGAGGGCACGGTGGAAGGCGCCGTTGTGCGGGGTGCCCATCGGCACGTCGTCGCGCCGGCACGCCCGTCGGTCCTTGCCACCGGTGTAGTAGGCGGCCGGGTTGTGCTTGGGCGCGTAACGGCTCGAGCTGTAGACCTGGCACCTGCGGGTCATCGACTCCTCGTAGCTCTTCGCCGTCCCGCCGTGGTTGCGGACCTGCCGGAACAAGTTGTTCACCGGCGCCCGACACGACGGCGACGGCCGACAGTCGTTCCACGTGCTGACCGTTCCGGCGCGGCAGCGGTGGCCCGAGCAGGAGTCGCGTCCCGACGTCGCTGCGATGTAGTTGGACAGCGAGTTGTAGTGACGACCGGCATCGGCATAGTGCGGCGCAGACGCACACTTGCGCGCCAGTGCCGTCTCGTAAGGCGCGGCGGAGCTTCCGATGACCTTCGAGTAGGTCTTGTTCTCCATCCAGATCCAGATGACATGCCGGTAGCTGGCCCGAACGGGCGCGGTCGAGCCACACGGGTGCCGACTGCTGACCCCTGACGTCGGGGCTCGCGGGTCGGGCGTCGGCGAACCAGGCATCCCGGCTGCGGCTGGGACCCCGGCAACGGCCGTCACGAGCGCCACGGCACCCACGACAAGAGCCGTCCAGCGAGTGGTCGTCACGAGCGGGCACCATCCTTGCGGTCGGATCTGTCCTGGCACCGTACGTCGGCCGCAGCCCGACCACGTCATCGCCCACGGCGCGCACCTCGTCCGAAAGGTGTTGATCAAGGAGAAGATGTGGGCTCGGGGTGATCAACTGACTCATCAAGTCCAAGATCAACGGATTCGGGGTGGTCGGGGGCGGTTCCTAGACTGGGGCGGTGTCCTCGCTGTTCGACGACCTCCCGCTCCCGCCGCAGTCGGGCCCGGGTCCCTCGACGACCGGGGTCGGCGATCCTGACGCCGCTGCGGCCCGCGACCGGCAGCGCGCGATGCGCGACGAGCAGCGTGAGGCCCGGATCGATGCCCTGCTCGAGGGGCTGAACGAGCCGCAGCGGGCCGCCGTGCTCCACGAGGGCACGCCGCTGCTGATCGTGGCCGGCGCCGGCTCGGGCAAGACCCGCGTGCTCACCCACCGGATCGCCTACCTGCTCGCCGCGCGCAACGTCCAGCCGGGAGAGATCCTGGCGATCACGTTCACCAACAAGGCTGCCGGTGAGATGAAGGAGCGGGTGGCGTCGCTCGTCGGGCCGCGCGCCAAGGCCATGTGGGTGTCCACGTTCCACTCCGCGTGCGTGCGGATCCTGCGCCGGGAAGGCAAGCAGCTCGGCTTCACCTCCACCTTCTCCATCTACGACCAGGCTGACGCGCTCCGCCTCATGACCATGGTCTGTCGCGACCTCGACCTCGACGCCAAGCGGTACCCGCCCCGCTCGTTCAGCGCGCAGGTGAGCAACCTCAAGAACGAGCTGGTCGACCACGAGACGTTCGCCGCCCGGGCGACCAACCACACCGAGCAGACGCTCGCCGAGGCGTACACGTTGTACCAACGACGCCTGCGCGAGGCCAACGCCTTCGACTTCGACGACCTGATCATGACCACGGTCAACCTGCTGCAGGCGTTCCCCGACGTGGCCGAGCACTACCGGCGCCGATTCCGCCACGTGCTGGTCGACGAGTACCAGGACACCAACCACGCCCAGTACACGCTCATCAAGGAGCTGGTCGGCGCCCCTGGAGGCGGGGTCACACCCGCCGAGCTGTGCGTGGTGGGTGACGCCGACCAGAGCATCTACGCCTTCCGCGGCGCCACCATCCGCAACATCCTCCAGTTCGAGCAGGACTACCCGACGGCCCGCACGATCCTGCTCGAGCAGAACTACCGCTCGACGCAGACCATCCTGTCGGCCGCCAACGCGGTGATCTCGCGCAACGAGAAGCGCAAGCCGAAGAGTCTGTGGACCGACTCCGGGTCGGGGGAGTCGATCGTCGGCTACGTCGCCGACAACGAGCACGACGAAGCTTCCTTCGTCGCGCAGACCATCGACGAGCTGCACGACGCCGGTGCGGCCCGACCGGGTGAGATCGCGGTCTTCTACCGCACGAATGCCCAGTCGCGCGTCTTCGAAGAGGTGTTCATCCGGGTCGGGCTGCCGTACAAGGTCGTCGGCGGCGTGCGGTTCTACGAGCGTCGAGAGGTCCGCGACGCCCTCGCCTACCTGCGGCTGATCGCCAACCCCGACGACGTCGTGTCGTTGCGCCGGATCCTCAACACGCCTCGTCGAGGGATCGGCGACAAGGCCGAGTCGGTCGTCGAGGCGCACGCCGAGCGCGGGCGGGCCCCCTTCGTCGCGGCGCTTCGTGACGCCGCCCGCGGCCAGGTGGGCGCGTTGCAGCCCCGTTCGGTCAACGCCATCGCCGGCTTCGTCCGGCTGCTCGACGACCTGCACACGCTCGTCGAGGCCGGCACCGGACCGGCCACGCTGCTCGAGGCCGTTTTCGAGCAGACCGGCTACGTGCTCGAGCTCGAGCGCTCCGGCGACCCGCAGGACGAGTCGCGGATCGAGAACCTGCGCGAGCTCGAGGCCGTCGCGCGGGAGTTCGAGGACGCCAACCCCGAAGGGACGCTGGCGGAGTTCCTCGAGCAGGTGTCGCTCGTCGCCGACTCCGACGAGCTTCCCGACGACGCGGGCGACGGTGTGGTCACGCTCATGACGCTGCACACGGCCAAGGGGCTGGAGTTCCCGGTCGTCTTCCTCACCGGTCTCGAGGACGGCGTCTTCCCGCACATGCGCTCGATGGGCGACAACGTGGAGCTCGAGGAGGAACGACGTCTCGCGTACGTGGGGGTCACCCGCGCGCGCGAACGCCTGTACCTGTCCCGCGCGGTGCAACGTTCCGCGTGGGGCTCGCCGCAGTGGTACCCCGCGTCCCGCTTCCTCGAGGAGATTCCGGGCGAGCTGCTCGACTGGCAGCGGGTGGAGTCCTCGGTCACGTCGACACCGGCCGTCGCGCGGGTTGCGTCCCGGCCGAACGTCCGCTCGCCGGGCAACCGAACCGTCATCTCGCTCGTTCCTGGCGACCGGGTCACGCACGACACGTTCGGGCTGGGAACCGTGGTGTCGGTCAACGGGGTGGCCGAGCGCGCGGACGCGACGATCGACTTCGGCACCGAGGGCGTCAAGCGACTGCTGCTGCGGTACGCGCCCGTGGAGAAGTTGTAGCCGTCGAGGCCGGTCAGGCTCGTTTCGTGCGGCCGGTCGTCCGCCTGCGCGTCGTCATGCGCGGCGGCTGCTTCCGCTTCGGCTCACGCTGCGGCGCGGTTGCCGGTCGGCTCGTGAGGGACGTCACGCCGGCAGTGACCGTGGCTCCCTCGGCGTCGAGCTGGGCGAGCGTCGCGCAGATCTCGTGGACCACCCGCCCGTCGACGGGCAGCGACATGTGACCGACCCCCCGGACGAAGACGTTCCGGGCGCGCAGGTCCGGGTGGGTCACCCGGGCGTTGCGCTTGGGGGAGATCAGCTGGTCGAGGTCGCTCCAGAACGCGACGATCCGGGTGCGGCACCCCGGCGCCGGCTCGGCCAGCTCGGTGAGCAGGTCGCTGCCCGGCCGCAGCTGGCGGACCAGCGGGTGGGGGAGGAAGGCCGCCGCGCGGGTGCCCTCGTGCGGGGTGCCGAGCGTCACCAGCGTGTGCACCCGCTCGTCGCCACCGAGTCGCTGCACGTAGTAGCGGCCGACCAGGCCACCCATCGAGTGGCCGATCACGTGGATCCGCTCGTACCCGGTGTCGGCGCACAGGCTCTCGACCAGCTCGCTCAGCCGCTCGGCCACGCCCCGGACGTCGTCGGTCAGCGGGCTGTAGTTCAGGGCGAGTACCCGCCCGAACCCGCGCCGCCGCAGCGTCCGGCGCAGGAGCGCGAAGATCGAACGGTTGTCGACCATCCCGTGGACCATCAGGATCGGCGTCCCGGCGGCCTCGACCCCCCCGACCACCAGGCCCCGTTGGATCGGAGGCAGGTCGGCGAGCGTGTAGCGGTCGACCTCGGCCCTGGCCCGGTCCTCGATCAGGCCCCACGGGTACAACGCCAGGTGCGTCGCGGTCCAGGCGACCTCCACAGCGGTTCCTCGGACGCCGGCCGGCGAAGCGACCGCCCGGACGCCGAGCAGCGCACTGCGTCGCGCGTCCCCCCACCGACCGCCCACGGACGACCTCCTGGCACTTGTGGTCCGAAACCGGACCGTACAAGCGATTTCGGGCTGATGCCTGCCGAAACGCCCGTTGGAACCGGTCCGTTACCCTGCCCCCGTGACCGAGCCCGCTCCGGCGCCCCCTCTTCGGGTCGTCATCGCCAAGCCGGGACTTGACGGGCACGACCGGGGGGCCAAGGTCGTGGCCCGGGCCCTTCGCGACGCCGGCGTGGAGGTCGTCTACACCGGTCTGCACCAGACCCCGGAGCAGATCGTGGACACCGCGATCCAGGAGGATGCCGACGCGGTCGGGCTCTCGGTGCTGTCCGGGGCGCACCTGACCCTGTTCCCCCGGGTCGTCGACCTGCTGCGCGAGCGTGAGGCCGACGACATCGTGGTGTTCGGCGGCGGAATCATCCCCGACGCCGACATCCCTCAGCTCGAAGCGGCCGGGGTGGCCAAGGTGTTCACCCCGGGAACGCCCACGTACGAGATCGTCGGCTGGGTCAAGGAGCACGTCGGCTCCCGGTGAGGCCCCGGCGGCCGGCCGCGGCGCGGATCGTCGGCTACGTGCCGCCGGTGCCGCCGGTCCCTCCCGTCGTCGGTCGCAGGCCGCGCCGCATCACGACGCGGGTGGGCGAGCGGCGGGCGACTTCGACGAAGCCAGCCTGCTCGTAGAGGCTGCGGGAACCGAAGAACATGAAGTCGTCGTGGCTGCGTTGGGGCTTGTCCACCGGATACGACTCGAGCGTGCGCACACCTTGTTCGCGCGCATACCGGATCGCGGCGTCGAGCAGCCGGCGCTGCAGCCCTTGGCCCCGGTGCTGCTTGGCGACGAACGTGCACACCACGGACCAGACCTCGCGGTCGTCCACGGGCTTCATGATCGGCGAGCGCTTGAGCTTGGCGTAGTCGGCGCGTGGACCCAGGCTGATCCAGCCGACCGGCTGTCCGCTGAGGTACCCGACCAGGCCCGGGACGACGCCGTCATGGACGAGGTCGCACAACTGGGCCTTGTTGGTCACGCCGGCGGCCGCCGAGACGCTGACCGGTCCGCTGCGGCGGTAGAACATGCACCAGCAGCCTCGGACGATCGACCCGCCGGGCAGGGCGAACAAGTCCTCGAGGTCACCCCAGGTCTGCGTGGTGAGCGGACGCGTGGTGAAGCGGGACGCCATGGCGCTGACGCTAGTCGCCGGCTCCCCCGAGCGGGAGTCCGCTTCGTCCACGGGGCTGGACAGGGTCGACCCGCCGTCCACCGGTCAGCGGGCCGGTGCGCGGCGGACCGGAACTCTTCGTTCCACCAGAAGTGGTTGGCAGGTGCAGGTGGACGTCCACGGGGCCAAGACGCTCATTGCGCCGCTGCTCGACCGCCACCCGGCTGAGGGGGGCGGTCGAGGGACGGCGTTAGGCTCGCGGCGCCGGACGCACCCGAGCGACGCACCAGGAGCAACGCGTGGACCTGTTCGAGTACCAGGCGAAGGAACTGTTCGCAAAGAACAGCGTCCCGGTCACCGAGGGCGCAGTGGTGACCACCGCGGCGGAGGCTCACTCGGCGGCTGCGCGGTTCGCCGGGCCGGTCGTCGTCAAGGCCCAGGTGAAGACGGGGGGCCGTGGCAAGGCGGGTGGCGTCAAGCTGGCCGACGACGCCGACGACGCGCGGGCCAAGGCCGAGGGGATCCTGGGCATGGACATCAAGGGCCACACTGTGCACCGGGTCCTGATCACGCCGGCCACCGACATCGCCGCGGAGTACTACGTGGCGGTGCTGCTCGACCGGGCCAATCGTTCCTACCTCGTCATGGCCAGCGTCGAAGGGGGGATGGAGATCGAGGAGGTCGCTCGGACCAAGCCGGAGGCGTTGGTCCGGGTCAACGTCGACGCGCTCGGTGGTCTGGATCTCGAACGCGCTCGCGAGATCGTGGTGCAGGGACGGTTCCCGGCCGAGGTGTCCGACGGGGTGGCCCAGGTCCTGGTCGACCTGTGGCAGACGCTGGTCAACGAGGACGCGACGCTGGTCGAGGTCAACCCGCTGGTGAAGTCGGGCGACGGGCAGGTGCTCGCGCTCGATGGCAAGGTGACGCTGGACGACAACGCCGACTTCCGTCATCCCGACCACGCGGCGTTCGTCGTGCGCGACGAGACCGATCCGCTCGAGCTGCGGGCCAAGCAGAAGGGCCTGAACTACGTCAAGCTCGATGGCGCGGTGGGGATCATCGGCAACGGGGCCGGCCTGGTGATGAGCACACTGGACGTGGTGGCCTACGCGGGTGAGGAGTTCGGCGGGGTGAAGCCCGCGAACTTCCTCGACATCGGTGGTGGCGCCTCGGCGCAGGTGATGGCCGACGGACTGGAGATCATTCTCGGCGACCCTCAGGTCAAGGCCGTGTTCGTGAACGTGTTCGGTGGGATCACCGCGTGCGACGCCGTGGCCAACGGGATCGTGCAGGCCATGGACCTGCTGCAGGCGCGCGGCGAGGTCATCGCCAAGCCGATCGTCGCGCGACTGGACGGGAACAACGCAGACGAGGGGCGGCGAATCCTCGACGCTGCCGAGCACGACGTCATCGAACAGGTCGAGACGATGGACGACGCGGCTCGGCGAGCCGCTCAACTGGCTGCGGCCAAGTAAGGACGGACGCACACCATGTCGATCTGGCTCGACCAGTCCAGCCGCATCCTGGTCCAGGGCATCACCGGTTCGGAGGGCACCAAGCACACGCGACGGATGGCCGCATCCGGCTCGTCGATCGTCGCGGGGGTCACGCCCGGCAAGGGGGGTCAGACGGTCGACGCAGGAGTCGGCGACCCGATCCCGGTGTTCGACTCCGTCGGTGAGGCGCGGGCGGCGACCGGGGCCGACGTGAGCGTCGTGTTCGTGCCGCCGCGGTTCGCGCTCGGCGCGGTGGACGAGGCGATCGACGCGCAGGTGCCGCTCGTCGTGGTGATCACCGAAGGCGTCCCGGTCCTCGACACCGCACGGTTCTTCCGACGCGCGGCCGACTCCGGCACCACGCGGATCATCGGGCCGAACTGTCCGGGGATCATCAGTCCGGGTCGCAGCAACGCCGGAATCATCCCTGCCACGGTCACCGGGCCCGGACCGATCGGGCTGGTCAGCAAGAGCGGGACGCTGACGTACCAGATGATGCACGAGCTGCGGGACCTCGGCTTCAGCAGCTGCGTGGGGATCGGCGGTGACCCGATCATCGGGACCACGCACATCGACGCGTTGCAGGCGTTCCAGGACGACCCACAGACGCAGGCGATCGTCATGATCGGTGAGATCGGCGGCGACGCCGAGGAGCGGGCGGCGGCCTACATCGCCGAGAACATCACCAAGCCGGTGGCGGGCTACGTGGCCGGTTTCACCGCTCCCGAGGGCAAGACCATGGGTCATGCCGGCGCGATCGTGTCGGGTTCCTCGGGAACGGCTGTGGCGAAGGCCGAGGCGCTGACGGCGGCCGGCGTGGCCGTCGGCAAGACCCCGTCGGAGACCGCTCGACTGATCCGCGAGCTCGTCGCCGGGTAGGCCGGGACGCCGCCGGGGAGCCGGTGGCAGAGTCCACGGTGTGACCACGGCGCGGCACCTCAGGCTGGCGCGTCGCGCTTGCGAGCATGACGGGGATGACCTCGACCCCGCGGGCCCGGACCCGCGCCGCAGCCTCGGCCACCCGGACCGGACGCGAGCGCACCTCGGTGGCGCGCGGCGAGCGCGCCCCGTCGGCGCCGCGCACGACCCGCCGAGGCGCCCGCGCCAGCGCCGGTCCGATTCGCGACGACCCGCGTGCGCACGACCCGACCTGGACCGTGCTGGTGCGGGCGTTCACGGCCGGTGCCGTCGTGGCCGCGATCGGCCTGTCGACCTGGTTGGTCGTGACGTTGAGCGCGTGGGTCCTCTCCGCACACGGCACCTCCTCACCCACCGACCCGGTCCGACTCGCGGTCGCACTCTGGGCCTGGAGCAACCACGCCGGCATGGTGGTGCGTGGGGCCCCGGTGGGACTCACCCCGCTGGGGCTCATGGCGGTTCCGCTCGCGTTGTGCTGGGCCGGCGGACGGCACCTCGCCCGGGTTCAGCGCCCCGCCGACCTGTCGGCGGCGGCGCGACTGGTCGGGTTGTTCGCCGGGGGGTACGTGGTCGTCGGCACCGTCGTGACCGTGGTGGCCGCCGGTGACGTCGCCCGGGTCCCACCGGCCGGAATCCTCGTGTGGGGCCTGGTGGTCGCGGTCACCGGCAGCCTGATCGGCCTGGTGCGCGGCGCCGGACTGAGCGACCAGGTGGTCGACCTGGTCCCGGTCGGCGTCCGACCGGTCCTGGTGGCCGGGACGGGCGCCGCCTTCGTGGTCGTCGCCGCCGCGGCGGTGCTCACGGCCGTAGGCCTGGCCGCCTCCCTGCCCGAGTCGGCGGGCATCGCCGACGAGTTGCACGCCGGTGTCCTCGGGGGACTGCTGGTGGCCCTGCTGGGCCTGGCCTTCGTCCCGAACCTCGTGCTGTGGGTCAGTGCCGTCCTCGTCGGACCGGGGTTCGCGGTGGGCACGGGCAGCGAGGTGTCGGCCCGCCTGGTGGAGTACGGCCCGCTGCCGGCGTTCCCGCCGGTGGCCGCGCTGCCCCCCGAGGGGGTGGTTCCCGCAGTCGGCTGGCTGGTCCTGCTGCTGCCGCTGGCCGCCGGGGTGCTGTCCGGCCTGGTCATGGCCCGACGAGTCACCGACGGGACCCACCAGATGGCGGCGCGGGCCGCCGCGTCCGGGCTGGTCGCCGGGGTCTGGCTCGGCGGACTGGCGTGGTTGTCGGCGGGTGGACTCGGTGGGCATCGGCTGAGCGTGGTCGGGCCGGCAGCCGTCCGGGTGGGGGTGACCGCCGCCCTGGAGGTGGGCCTGGTGGCCGCGGTGACCGCTTGGGAGGCCAACCGCCGGGGTTGGGGCGCGCAGCGGGACCCGGCGCGGCGTTTCGCATGGCGCAACGTTTGGCCCGGCCACTAGGCC
>Ga0302299_10001352_pt1 | contig 14739 bp, 9 predicted proteins | sample III_Fen_N3_4_FD_198795 | JGI IMG/M metagenome (GOLD analysis project Ga0302299, IMG submission 198795) | Peat permafrost microbial communities from Stordalen Mire near Abisko, Sweden - III_Fen_N3_4 | ecosystem: Environmental > Terrestrial > Soil > Wetlands > Permafrost | place: Sweden: Abisko... | reverse complement strand
GTACGCGTCGACCCGCCCGCAAGCCACGGAGCAGAGGTCGACCGAGGCCGCCCCGTACCGCCGGATGTCGCGCACCCTGGGCAGAACCTGCGCGACGATCTGGCCTTGCCGGGTACGCCGCCCGCTGTCGTACCCGAAGCCGGTCGCCACGAGCGACTGAGCGAGCTCATCCGCGCCGGATACCCGGATCGGACGCCCGCCCCGGGTCGCTCCCCTGCCCAGCACCGCCGCGAATGTCTCTCCCGCGGAAGGCACCACGACCACCCCCACGGACATCACCCCGTCGACCTCGGCGGCAACGCTCACGGCCCAGCCCGGCAGGTCGTACAGGTAGTTGACGGTCCCATCGATCGGGTCGAGGACCCAGCGGACGCCGGTGGTCCCGGCCGAGTCGGCGCCCTCCTCCCCCAAGAACGCGTCGTCGGGCCGAGCGGAGGTGATCAGCTCGACGAGCAGACGCTCGGCCCGGGTGTCCATGACGGTGACGACGTCGGTCGGAGTCGACTTGGTGCCGACCCCGAGGTCGGCGACCCGGTCGGTCACGAGCATGCGACCCGTCTCGGCGGCCGCCAGCAACGCGACCTCGAGCAGCGAGTCGAGCGACAGGTCGGCACGGGAGTCGGGCGCGGGCACCGAGATCAGTCCGATCCGCAGAGCGCCGGTCGCGGGCCGCGCGGGTTCGGGCAGCAGCCCGGCGCGCAGACCTCGGGCCAGGGTCCGAGCGGGCTCAGCGCCTTGCGTTCGGCGGCCGGCCGATCCTGGAGCCGTTCTTGCACCAGGTCGACGATCATGGCGACGAACCGTGGGTCCGTACCAGGCGTCGCAGCCCTGGTCACCGGGAGCCCGAGCTCTCGGGCTGTTTCGGCCGCCAGGGTGTCGAGGTCGTAGACCACTTCCATGTGGTCGGAGACGAACCCGATCGGCACGATCACGGCACCGGGCACGCCCTCGACCGAGAGCTCCTCGAGATGCTCGCTGATGTCCGGCTCGAGCCAGGGCTGGGTCGGCGGGCCGGAGCGCGACTGGAAGACGAGGTCCCAGGCGTAGTCGACGCCGGTCTCCGCGCGAACACCGTCAGCAACCAGCGTGGCAACCGCGCGGTGCTGCGCCAGGTACGCCCCACCGGGCCCGTCGAGGGCACCGCTGGCGTCGGCGGCGGCAGTCGGGATCGAGTGGGTCGTGAACACCAGCCGGGCTTCACCTCGGACGGGGTCGGGCAGCTCGGCCAGAGCGCGAACCGTCGAGGCGATGAATGGCTCGACGAAACCGGGATGGTCGAAGTACTGCCGGATCCGCTCGATCTGCAGGCCGGACTCCGGCGGCAACGCAGCCGCGAGGTTCTCTCGGTACTGCCGGCAGCCGGAGTACGAGGAATACGCCGACGTGACGAAGGCCAGCACCCGATGCGCACCAGCGCTCTGCAGCTCGGCCAGGGTGTCGTTCAGGTAGGGATCCCAGTTGCGGTTGCCCCAGACGACCGGCAGGTCGACTCCGGCGTCCACCAGCGCCGGTCGCAGCGCGTCGAGCAGGTCGCGGTTCTGACCGTTGATCGGGCTGACGCCGCCGAACAGGGCGTAGTGGGCACCGACCTCGACGAGCCGCTCCCGCGGGATGCCGCGACCGCGGGTGACGTTCTCGAGGAACGGCACCACATCGTCGGGGCCCTCAGGGCCGCCGAAGGAGACGAGCAGGATCGCGTCGTAGTCGGTCACTCGAGCATCCTCCCAGGGTCGGCTGCGTCGGGCTCGCCGGGAGAGCCGTCGGCACCGGCCGGTAGCGTGACCGGGTGCTGAAGACCTATCGCTCCGTCTACCGGGTCCCCGGGAGCGTTGGCTTCTCTTCGGCGGGATTTCTGGCTCGGCTGCCGATCTCCATGCTCGGAATCGTCATCGTCCTGCTCGTCGCATCCACCAGCGGCGGGTACGCCCTGGCCGGTGCGGTTGCGGCCACGTTCTCCCTGTCCAGCGCTGCCTGTCAGCCTCCGTTGTCGCGCCTGGCCGACCGCTACGGGCAGTTGCGGGCCGTTGCCCCGCAGGTCGTGGTCGCGACGGTGGGTTCGGTCACTTTGGTCTGGCTGGCTTCAGCGGACGCGCCGACCTGGACCCTGTTCGCCTCGGCGGCGGTGGCTGGAGGTGCGTACCCGAACGTGGGTGCACTGGTCCGGGCGAGGTGGTCGGCCCAGATCGGCGGCACTCCGGAGCTGCGCACCGCCTACTCGATGGAGTCGGTGCTCGACGAGCTGATCTTCGTCCTCGGCCCCCCGGTCATCACCTTGCTCGCCGTCCACATCGGCTCCGGCCCGGCGATGCTCGTCGCTGCCGGGCTGCTGGCCATCGGAGCGGTCCTCTTCCTCGGGCAGCGAGCCACCGAGCCGGTACCGTCCGGTCTGCCCCCAGCGGGCGGCCCGTCAGCCATCTCGATGCCGGGGTTGCGCACGATCACCATGCTGCTGGTCATGCTGGGCGGAGTCTTCGGGGCTGTCGAGGTCACGACCGTGGCGTTCGCCGCGCAGCGCCACCAGCCTTCCGCCACGGCGATCGTGCTGTCCACATATGCCCTGAGCAGCATGCTGGCCGGCCTTTACTTCGGCAGCCGCAAGCACAGCCGTCCGTTGCACCAGCTGCTCGTCCGGTTCTCGGTCCTCGTTCCGCTGACGATCCTGGGCTTCCCGTTCGCGCAGACGACCTTCGTGCTGGCCGGGTTGACCGCACTGGCCGGGCTGCTGGTCGCCCCGACGCTCATCACCTGCTTCCAGCTGGTCGAGGCGATCACCCCGTCGGGGCAGCTCACCGAAGGACTCACCTGGGCCACGACAGGGATCACCGCCGGCGCCAGCATCGCCGCAGCCGGGGCCGGGCTGGCCATCGACGCGTTCGGCACACCCCACGCGTTCTGGGTCGCGGCCGGCTTCTCGGTCGCCACCGCCGCAGTGGGATTGATCGGAGTTCGCTGGCTGCGCCCCAGCGACGCGGGCCAGCGCCTAGGCTCGGGGCTGTCGGCTCCACCCGCGTAGGGTCGGGCTGCAAGTGCTCACCTCGAAGGGACAACGATGGATGACCTGCGACTCGTCGGGCTGAGCGAGGACGGTTCCCGGCTGGTGCTCGAAGACCGCGCCGGACAGCCGTACGCCCTCCCGGTGGACGAGCGGGTCCATGCAGCGCTCCGCGGCGACCGGGCCCGTCTCGGACAGCTGCAGATCAACCTCGAGAGCCAGCTGCGTCCCCGCGAGATCCAGTCCCGGATCCGGGCGGGACAGACCACCGAGCAGATCGCCGCTGACGCCGGGTTGCCGGAGGACCGCATCCGCCGGTACGAAGGCCCGATCCTGCTCGAACGCCACCACATGGCCGAGCTGGCGCGGGCCGTGGGAGTGCGCCGGGTCACCGACTCGGTCACCACCCCGCTCGGCGTCCTGGTGCAGGCACGCCTCGACGACCTGGGCGTGCCCGAGTCCGACCTCAGCTGGGACTCCTGGCGTCGCGACGACGGTCGCTGGCAGCTGGTCCTGACCTACCCGGCGAACGGCCGGGCCCGGGCAGCGAGCTGGGTGTTCGACTCGTTGCGGCGCACCATCGACCCCGCCGACCCGGAGGCTCGCTGGTTGACCGACGAGGAGCAGGCTGCCCCGCCGCCGGTCCGCGAAGCCGCTCCCCGGCTCCAGTCCGTCCCCGCTCCCCAGCCGGACCCTGAGGTTGGCGAGTTCGACACCCAACCGGTCCTGGTAGCGGCGCCCGCTCCCCCGGCCGACGAGGTTGGGCCGGCGCAGGTTGTGGAAGCGCCTGACGTCGAGCCGGAGCCGGAGCCGGCGAAGGTGCCCGCTCGCACGGCTGGACGCGGCTCGCGACGCGCGGCAGTACCGAGCTGGGACGAGATCTTGTTCGGCGCCAGCAGCAAGCGCGACGACTCTTAGGTCCTGCCAGCTCTTCCGTCACCGAACCGCGACTCAGCGCGAGAAGCAAGCGCCCCGCCGAAGCGGACGCACTCCGGTCCCGGCGTCGGGGTTGGCGTCGACGATCGACTTCGTCTTGAATCTCGTTGGACCGGCCCGAGAACGAATCGACCTGCGAGAGCATCTGCACGATCGTGGAAACGGTCGCGAGGATAGCTACGGCGTCTGAGGACGCGTCTGATTCGATCGGTCAGGGAGTGCACGCAACGCTAGGCGGGAGGCGGGCATGGCCAGGACGACGGCGTCGCTCGCTTCGGTCAACTCGGTGCTCGAGCCGTACGTGCCCCGGATCGTCGTCGGGTGGCTGCGGGACACGCCCGAACGGCTCTGGCGAAGCTACGAAGGTTCGTTGGCCTTCGTCGACATATCCGGCTTCACCCAGCTCACCGAGCGTCTCGCGGCCAAGGGCCGCGTGGGTGCGGAGGAAATGAGCGACATCCTCAACTCCACCTTCGCCGACCTCCTCGAGGTGGCCTACCGCGACGGCGCCGGTCTGGTGAAGTGGGGCGGGGACGCCGTCCTGCTCATGTTCGAGGGTCCCGACCACGCGGCCAGGGCAGCTCGCGCGTCGTACCGCATGCGCACTCGGATGCGCACGATCGGTCGGCTGTCGACCACCTCGGGCCGCGTGACGCTGCGGATGTCGGTCGGCATTCACAGTGGGGAGTTCCACTACTTCCTCGTGGGCGACCCGGCGGTGCACCGCGAACTCATCGTGAGCGGCCCCGCGGCGAGCAGGACGGCGGAGGTCGAGGCGATGGCCGACGCCGGAGAAATCGGCCTCAGCCCCGAGACGGCCGCACTGCTCGACCCGTCCCTGCTCGGCGAGAGCAGGGGCGACGTCGTCCTGCTGGGCGCCCAACCGCGCCTTCGGGATCTCGAACCCGCGGTGCGGCCCGCGTCTGACGGCCTCGACCTCCGCAGCCTCATACCGGTGGGGCTGCGGGCACACCTGCTCGGTCGCACGGGGGGACCCGAGCATCGCCAGATCGCCGTCGCCTTCGTCCAGTTCTCGGGCACCGACGCCCTGCTGGCCGACCGCGGCCCGGACACGCTGGCGGAGGCCCTCGACGAGTGTGTCCGGATCGTCCAAGAGGCGACGATGGCGTACGGCGCCACGTTCTTCGAATCCGACATCAACCGCGACGGCGGCAAGATCTTGCTCACCGCCGGCGCGCCGGTGAGCGCCGACCACGACGAGGAGCGGATGCTGCGGGTCGCGCGGCGCATCGTTGACCGCGCCGGCACCCTCCCCCTGCGCATCGGCGTCAACCGGGGTCCGGTGTTCGCGGGTGACTTCGGGCCGCCGTTTCGTCGCACCTTCTCGGTCAAGGGTGACGCGATCAACCTCGCCGCCCGCGTCATGGGCAAGGCACAGCCGGGACAGGTGCTCGCGACCATGACGGTCCTCGACAGGTCACCGAGCCGTTTCGACGTCGAGCCACTGACTCCCTTCATGGTGAAGGGCAAGTCCCAGCCGGTGTCGGCCGCCAGCGTGGGTCGGCTGCTCGGCGAGCGCGCAACAGGCGATGTCTCGACCCGGCTCGTCGGGCGAGAGGAGGAGATGCGGATCCTGCGCGAAGCCCTCGCCAAGGCGCGTACCGGACGCGGTGTCGTGGTCGACCTCGCCGGCGAGCCCGGAATCGGCAAGTCGCGACTGGTCAGCGAGGTCCTCGCCGACGACGGCGTCGTGTCGTTGTCAACCCGGTGCGACGAGTACGAGACCGAGACGGCGTACTGGCCGTTCCGGTCGCTCCTGCGCGATGCGCTCGGCGTCACGAGGGAGGCCGAGGACTCGGTGGTGGTATCGGCGCTGCGCACCGCGGCGTACGAGAGCGACCCGTCTCTCGTGCCGTGGCTGCCGCTGGTGGCCGACGTCCTGGACGTCGACTGCCCATCCACGCCGGAGGTCGACGCTACCGACGAGCGCTTCCGCAGGGCGCGGCTTGAGGAGGTGACGACGGCGTTCCTCGTCGCGGTGGTGCGCGGCGAGCGCGTCCTGGTCTTCGACGATGTGCACCTCATGGACGAGGCGTCGGCCGACTTGCTCGAGCGCCTCTGCCGGCGCCTCGACGTCCTCCCGTGGCTGGTGCTGCTCACGCGACGCACGGTCGACGACGGCTTCCGGCCCGGTGACGCCTATCAAGTGGTCGCCCTGCGCCCCCAGCCGCTGGACGACCATGCAGCTGCGTCACTCGTGGAGCTGGCGCTGCGGGAGACCCCTCTCCCTCCGCATCAGGTGGCCGCACTCACGGCCCGGGCGGGCGGAAACCCGCTGTTCCTCCGGGGTCTGGTGCTCGCCGCCCAGACGGGCGCCTCCCTCGACTCGCTCCCCGATACCGTCGAGGGGCTGATCACCAGCCAGATCGACCGGCTGTCGTCCGACGAACGGCTCCTGCTGCGCTTCGCCTCCGTACTCGGCGTCCAGTTCAACGAGGCCGAGCTGCGCGGCCTGTTGGCAGGGCACAACCTCCCAACGGGTCGTCAGTCGCTGCAGCGCCTGTCGTACTTCCTCCGCCGGGAGGGCCACGGTCGGATGCGCTTCGCTCACCAGCTGATCCGCGACACGGCCTACCAGGGTCTGCCGTACCGGATGCGCAAGGACCTGCACGGCCGCGCGGCGGAGATCATCGAGCAGGCGGCGTCGGATCCCGACGACGTCGCCGAGCTGCTCTCACTGCACTACACGAACGCCGGGCGAGACGAGAAGGCGTGGCACTACTCGCGCCTGGCGGGTGAGCGGGCCAGTCGCAAGTACGCCTACGCGCAGGCCGAGGAGCTGCTCGCGCGGGCGGCGAACGTCGCGCGGCGGCTGCCGGCCCTCGACAGCGGCGAGCTCGTCGCGCTCCACACCGAGCTCGCCGAGTCGCGATTCATGCTCGGGCGCTACGAGGGTGCCCTCCAGGCGTTTCGGGCCGCACGAGGCGGGCTGAGGCACGATCGGGTCGGGACGGCGCTCAACCTCAAGAGGGAGGCCGAGATCGAGCTCAGGGAGGGCCGGCACGCGCTCGCCCTGCGCACCCTGTCGCGGGGGCTGCGCCTGCTGGAGAAGGGTCAGGACGCCGCCTCGCTCACGGCACGCAGCCGGCTGGAGGGAATCTACGCAACGGTCCGCGAGGCGCAGGGACGGTACCGGGACGCGCTGCGGTGGGCCCGCCGGGCCGAGACCGACGCCGGCGCCTCCGGTGATCCGTTGGCGCTGGCGGACGCTCTCGAAGCCGTGCACGTGGCCCTGTCGATGCAGGGCAAGGAGTCCGGTGACCGGTACGGCGAGCATGCCCTGGAGCTCTACGAGCTCGTCGGCGACCGAGTCGGCCAGTCGCGAGCCCTGAACAACCTCGCGGTCCTGGCATGGATCCAGGGCAGAGGCTCGGACGCGCTGGAGATGTTCGGCCGCGCGGAGCAGCTCGCGGCCGAGGCGGGCGACACCGTCGGCGCCGCGGCGACGCGCTACAACATCGGGGACGTGCTCGTGCGGCTCGGACGCAACGCCGAGGCCGAGGAGCTGCTCCGCTCGCTGGTTCCGGTGCTGCAGTCGCTCGGCGTCGTCGACTTCCTGGCGGCCTGCCGGCGTGCGCTCGGGATGGCTCTGGCGATGCAAGCGGATCGCGACGCCGGCCGCGCCCTCCTCGACGAGGCGCGGGTGATGTTTCTCGACCTGGGCGAGTTGGCCGAGGTCGTCGAGACCGATGCCGCTATCGCGTTCACCCTGCTCTGCGACGATCAACCGGCTGCGGCCAGGGACCTCGTCGGCGGCGCCGTCCCGCGTGCCTCGGCCTTGGACGCCGGCTACCTGCTTTCGTGGCTCCTCCGGCTGCAAGGGGCGGCGCTCGGCGACCTCGGGGAGCTCGAGGCGGCGGAGGTCTCGCTTCGCAAGGCCCTCCGGGCAGCCGACGAGCTCAGCGTGATGGAGCGCGGCTTCGTCCTCGCTGAACTCGCCCGGGTGGCCTCGGCGCAGGGTGACGGTGACCGGGCCGCCACGCTGGCCCGCGAGAGCATGACCGCGCTCGGGGCACTGGGGTTCGTGGGAAGCGTCCGCTACCCGCTCGACTGACGTCGCAGGCAGTCGCCCAGGTCGGCGACCACCTCCGGTCCTGTGGTCGCCGAAGGGTCAGGGACGCATCTTCGGGTCCTCGACGAACAGGACGGGCAGGGTGAGCGCACCGTCAAAGGCGTTGCCAGCGCGGCTGATGTTGTAGACGTCGATGCAGTAGCCGGCGTCGATCGCGTCCTGGTTCACGATCCGGCCGGTGATGATGTTCGCCGGGCTAGTCACGAACGGGCTGCACGGGCCGGCCTTGGCGAACGGGCCGTAGGCAGGCGTCCCGTCCTGGTTGGTACCGGTCCGCAACGCGACGTAGATGGGGAACCAGGTGAAGTCCTCCACTTGCTCTTGCTCGAAGAGGTCGCTGTCGAGGCCACGGTTGTAGAGGTAGTTCGCCCCCGACGGCTCGTTCTCGAGCGCGCGGGCCGCGGTGGTGGAGCCGCTCGAGGGCGGCGGTCCATGCACGCAGTTCGCACCGGTGCTGCACGTCCACGTGAGCGACGCCGGGGCGTCGTTCGTGTAAAGGTGGTCGTCGGGGTTCGCCGGGTTGGTGAACACGCCGGCGAGGGTGTACTCGACGCCCGTGCCGCAACCCAGGTCGAGGCCGGGGGTGCAGGCACCGGACGTGAACGAGACGGGGCCGAACGACCCGTTGGGCAGTACGGTCGTCGCGTCGCCCACCGGGCCGACCGGAGTCAGGGTGGTCGCTCCGGAGGCGACGTCAGTCGTCGTGGCAGCCGACGTGAGTCCGGTGGCGGACACGGTGAGGTTGAGCCCCGTCTGCGGTCGCGAGAACACCGCCGAGAATGCGCCGGTGCCCGTCGCTGTCGTGACCGGCGATGCAGCGAGCGTGCCGCCGGAAACGGCGTTGGTGGATGAGAGCAACGCCGTCACCGAGCTCGTCGTCGCGAGATTGCCGTAGCCGTCGAGCACGGAGAAGCCCACGGCGAACGTCTGGCCCTGCACCGGCTTGGTGTCGCTCGAGAGCCCGGAGGTGTCAGCGACGCTGTCGACGCGGAGCGCGCTCGCGGGTCCGGGCAAGACGGTGAAGGGCTGCGAAGTGCCGTGCATGGTGCCGGAGTCGGCCACGACGCTCTGCTGCCCGGCGGCGAACAAAGTCGCGGAGAACGTGAACGTGCCGGCGTTCGGCGCAACGTTGAGGGTGATGCTCCGTCCCTGGGGGATCGGCGGTGTGGCGGCCGGCTGGGCCGGGAGTGTCTGGCCGTTGATGAGCGCGGCGCCGTCGTCCGTGCCCAGGGTCAGGGTGACGAGGCCACCTTTGAAGGGCACGACCACGTTGCTGGCGTTCAGGCTCTGCACCGTGATGGTGCTGCCCGTCCCGGCGACGGAGTTGGGCGCGGACACGCTGAGCACGGAGGCGGAGCCGTCCAGCACGGTGATGCTCACCGGGGTCGGCGAGACGAAGATGCCGTTGCCGATGCCGATGAGCCGGAAGCTCACGGTACCGGGGGCTGTGGGCGCCTTGAACGTGATCGAGGCGATCACCGTGCCACCCGGGCCGACGAGGGACTTGGCCAGGGGGAACGACGCGTAGACAAGGACGATCGCCGAGCAGTTGGCCTGGTTGCCGCAGGGGACGACCTTCTCCCCCCACGTGCCGGGGGCGCTGACTCCGGCCAGGCCCGGGCCGCCCTTGGTCACCGAACCCAGACCCGGGGGCACCACGATGGAGAAGGCCCCGAGCTTGGCGCCGGTCGTCGACTTGTTCGTGACGGCGAAGCTCACGGTGGTCGTGTCGCCGGTGTAGGTCGTCCCGTTGACGACCCCGTTCACCGAGGTGACGACCTGAACGGGCTGCGTCGCGGCCGAGGCCGTCGCGGCCGAGGCCGTCGTCGTCGGGGCGACGAGCGAGACGGAGGTCACCGTGACGACCGCGGCCGCGACGAGGCCAAGCCTGCGAGGCGGGATGGGCACAGCGCGCAAGAACGGCATAGGAACCCCCACGGAAGGCGCCAGGCTCAAGCCGGTTCGTAGCCACCGGTTCGCGCACAGACTGCTCGCCTGATCACGATCGGTCAAGGACCAGGCCGGAGCAACAACAGTTCGGGCAACGACAGTCACGTACGGTGAGCGGCCCGCGCGTCCGCCGCGAGGTGGGCCGCCGCTACCTCGTACGCGATGCGCCCGCCGTCGCCTGCTCCGGTGACGGCCGCGAGGAAGTCGTCGCGCTCGACGCGCAGGAGCCGGCAGGCCTCCAGCGTGCGCACCGTCGCAGTCCGCGGCACCGAGCGCAGCAGCGCGATCTCCCCGAACGAGTCGTCCGCGGCCAGCTCGTGCGGCGGACGCACCGCGTCCGTTGTGACCGAGAGCCGGCCCGCGGCCACGACGTAGAACGCGTCGCCCGGCTCCCCCTTCACCACCACGTCGAACCCGGCCGGGAGTTCCAGCCACGTAGCCCGATGAGAGAGCCGTTCCAGGCCCGCCAGCGGCATCGCCGCGAGAAACGAGACGCACCTCAGTGTGCCGAGGACATCGACGCGGTAGATCGCGCGCGTGTCGAGGCGTCGGAGGAACGGCCAGGTCAGGCCCGAAACCGCAACCAGGCCGGCGCCGAGAGGGACGTATGCGGCCGCGGCGCCGAAGCGGTCGACCAGCAGCGGTGCCGTCGCCGCCCCACCGGCGAGCCCTAGCAGGAGCACACCCTCCTGGACCGCGAACACGCGCGCCAGCACATGGTCGTCGGTGACGCGCTGGAGCAGAGTGCGCCCTGCCACACCGGTGAAGGCCTGGCCCAGCCCGCAGACCGCGAGCAGCACGACCGCCGGGAGCATGCTCGACACCCCGGCAATGAGGACGAGCGGCACGCCCGCGGTGACGAGCCCGACGGCCGCCGGCGCGGCGAGACCCGACCGCAGCGCCAGCCCCGCCGCCGCCGCCGCGCCGAGGAGCGCCCCGAGACCGGTGGCCCCGACCAGCAGCCCGGAGGCACCGTCGCCGCCGTCCACCACGGTCTGCGCGAAGGAGACGCCGAGCACCTCGAGCGCCCCGGTAATGAAGAACGAGACGCCGACCAGCAGGAGGAGGCCGAGGACGGGGAGGTCGCGCGAGACCACCTCAAGCCCTCGGACTGCCTCGCGGAGCGTCCCGTCGGGGGCATCCCCGCCGCTCCCCTCGCGCAGGGCGGCCGGCAGGTGCAGCCGGGCCGTGGCCAGCACGGACCCACCGACGCCGACCGCGGCGAGCAGCGCGAAGGTCCCGGGACCGGACCAAACGGCCACGAGACCCGCCAACACCGGGCCGACGAAGACCCCGATGCCGTCCAGCACACCAGTCACGGCGTTTGCCGAGACGAGCGAGGCGGCGGTCGGCGCCAGCTGGGGCAGCACCGAGTAGTGCAGCGGGCGGACGACGGAGATGCAGGTGGTGACGGCAGCACCGGCGGTGAGGACCAGGGCGAGGGGTGCGTGGGTGACGAGCAGGGCACCTGTCGCTGCCAGGCAGAGCGCGAGGCAGGCGTACGCACCGCAGATCGCCGTGCCGCGGGGCAGCCTGTCGCCCAACGAACCGAGGGCCGGAGCGAGAAAGGCCGCCGGAAGCAGCTGCACGACGCTCGCCAGGCCGGCGAGCGCGACACCGCCGCGTCCGTAGGCGTACAGCAGCAAAGTGACCCAGATCCCGTACTCGACGACGGTATAGACGGCCGCCGCCATGAGGACGCGCGTCAGCCGCCTGCCGACGTGCGTAACAGACCTGGCCACCGGTCGCCTCCCGTCCCGCGTCTCGGGTGCACCCGAGACCTCCTCGCTGAGGTCGGGCCTGACGGCCTGGGGTCTCCCGCGAGCTTCTCAGTGTCTGGCGCTGAGGTGATGATGTCGGTCCTCGGGATCGGAGGGTAGTGCCCGGGTGACCACGTTCGGCTCGGGTGAGTAGGCGGCGCCCAGGTGGGTCAGAAGGGCAGGGTGTCGGGCGACAGGGTTGAGGCCTGGGCCGTCGCCGCGGTCATCAGGCGGCGGTGGTGGTCGCGGCAGAGCACCTCGTAGCCCACGACCGGATCCGCGCCGCCCCGCACCTCGCCACGCCGCGCGGAATCCTCAGCCGTGTCTCCCACGACGACCTGCTCGCCCTCGACGACCATCACTCCGTCGAGGGTGCGGGCGTTGTGCGTCGCGCGCCGCCCGCACCAGCACAGCGCCTCCACCTGCAGGACCTCGACCCGGTCGGCCAGCTCGATCAGCCGCTCGGAACCTGGGAACAACCGGGTCCGGAAGTCGGTGGTGATCCCGAAGGCGAACACGTCGACCCCGAGCTCGTCGACGATGCGCGCCAGCCCGTCGATCTGCCCGGTCGAGTAGAACTGGGCCTCGTCGCAGATCAGGTAGTCGACTCGCGCCCCGGCTTGCATGAGGTCGGTGAGGTAGCGCCAGAAGTGGAACTCCGGGTCGACCTCCACGGCGTCGACATCGAGCCCGAGTCGGCTCGACAGCCGCCCGTACCCGGCCCGGTCGCGCGAGGAGAAGATGATCCCGACCCGGCCGCGAGTCCGGTGGTTGTGGTCGACCTGGAGCGCGAGCGTCGACTTGCCGCAGTCCATCGTCCCACTGAAGAACACCAGCTCGGGCACGGGCTAACCGCCGAGGGACAGCAACGGGACGTAGAGCTCGGCCGAGGTGAGCGCGCCGTGGTGCCCGACCAGGCGGGTCTCCATCGGGTGCGCCTTCGGTGTGACCAGCGCCGCCGGTCCGCGGGCGACGGCGACCACGTCGCCGATCGACGGCAGCACGCGGTCGAGGGTCGGGCCGAACAGCCCGGCGGCGACCGCCTCTGCCCGGGACAGCACCCAGAAGTCCTCGGCGAGCTTGCCCTGCCAGGTCGCCAGAACGTCCGCCTCAGCACCCGGCTGCGCGTAGACGTGGCGGGCCCGTGGCTCACCGCCCAAGGCGTGCACCCCCGAGAGCAGCGTCGCATCGGACTCGAGGTCGATCCGGTATTCGGCGTCGACGTCGACCATGCCGTGGTCAGCCGTCACGTACAGCACGGCGTCCGCGGGCAGCAGGGCCGCCAGCTGGCTGGCCAGCAGGTCAACGTGCGCCAGCTGGGCCCGCCACCCCGAGGACCCGCAGCCACGCAGGTGCCCGACGTTGTCGAGGTCTCCGGTGTAGACGTACGTGATCGACCGACCGCCTGCCTCCAGCGCCTGCCTGGTCGCCTCGACGGCCTCTCCCATGGTGTCGGCGCCCGGCGACGTCGCACCGCGCAGCGCCGCACGGGTCAGCCCCGACCCGTCGAACTTGCGCAACGCCACGTGGTTGACGCGGACGCCCGCTGCTGACGCCCGTTCGAAGACGGTCGCCACCGGCTGCACGTCGAGCGGGTTCGCGTCGGTGTTCCAGGTGAGGGCGTTGATCACCTGCGCGGCCGCCGGGAGCCGGAACGTGTACCCGAGCAGCCCGTGCGTACCGGGCGCCTCGCCGGTGCCGAACGACCCCATGGACGTCGCCGTCGTCGAAGGGAAGCCGCAGGTCAGGGACCGCCCACCTGGAACGTAGGAGGCGAGGAACGGCGCGTCGTCGAGGGACGTACGCAACAGGTCCCAACCCAGACCGTCGACGAGAAGCACCACGACCTGCCGCACCGACGCCAGCCCCAGTCGGTTGTCGTAGCCGGGCACGCCCTGCCCCGCAGCGACCGAGGGCATCAGATCAGCCAGGGAACCCGTGCCGTACTCGGGAAGCAAGCTGACCGCCGCCGTCGTCACCGAGCAGTTGCCGCGGAGACCGCGGCCGCGAAATCGAGAGCCTGGAGCACGGCGTCGGGGCCGTCGCCCTCCGCAGACACCCGCACGCTCAGGTCGTCTGCCGTCGCTGTGCCGGTGTAGCCGTGGTCGGCATCGCACTCCGGGTCGGCGCAACCGGCCGGCTCGAGATCGAGGCGGCTGACCGCCCCCCAGCCGAAGGTCAGAACGGCATCGCGCGGAGTCGCGCCGGGGAGCCGGCCGGCGGGGTCGGCGAGCGTGCGGCTCACCACGACCGAGCTGATCCGCGCGACCGGCACGGCTTCGGTCGAGGTCGTCGCGTACGGGACCGGGCAGGTCGCGTCGGCCGGATGGTCGTCGGTGTGGGCCACGACCAGCCGCGTCGCCGTCAGCACCAGAACGGTCACGTGTCGACGCAGCTCGTCGCGGTCGAAGGTGGCCTCGTGGTGGACCAACCAGGACCGGATCTGCTCACCTGCCACCGCGGTGTCGAGGGTCTCGTTGACGAGCTGCGGGTAATAGCCGGCCCGCTCGATCGCCGTGCGCAGGTCATCTGCTGTCGTGGTCGCCCGGTCGGTCATGGCGGCTATCTTCCCACCTCCACGAGCTCACGTCAGCCGACGGGGGTGGGTACTCGACCGTCCTGGACGGTGGTGAGCTGGCGGCGCAGACCGATCGTCGCGACGGAGCCGGCGAGCGACCCGCCGATCACCACCGCGAGCCACCAGATCGGGTGGTCCGCTCCCAGGAGCAGACCTGCGCTGGCCGGGCCGACGACGCCGGCGACGTTCCACGTCAGCGACCCGAACGCGTTGTAGCGGCCCCTGAGATGCTCAGGCGCCAGCTCGTTCACGATGGACGGTGCGACCGGTTGCCACAGGGTCTCGCCCAGGGCGAAGACGACCGGCGAGAGCAGCACGAGGCTCACGACCACCACGTGCGAGTCGACCGGGGCGGCCAGCCCGAGGAGCAGCCACGACCCGGCCCAGATGATCCCGACCACAGCGATGACGCGGCTGCGGGAACGGCCCT
>Ga0302299_10001351_pt1 | contig 14740 bp, 8 predicted proteins | sample III_Fen_N3_4_FD_198795 | JGI IMG/M metagenome (GOLD analysis project Ga0302299, IMG submission 198795) | Peat permafrost microbial communities from Stordalen Mire near Abisko, Sweden - III_Fen_N3_4 | ecosystem: Environmental > Terrestrial > Soil > Wetlands > Permafrost | place: Sweden: Abisko... | reverse complement strand
GATCCCGATCGTGGCGGTCGCGGTCGGCGTGCTGCTGTTCGACGAGCCGCTGCGCCCGCGGCTCGTCGCGGGGTCGGCCCTGGTCCTCGCCGGGGTCGGCGGCGTCTCGCTGCTGCGCGCGCGCGCCGCGCGCCGGTAGACGCTAGCGCCTGGCCGGCACGGCGGTCGTCGCCGGGCCCACGATCGACTGGTAGACGAGCGCGCGGAAGCGCCGGTGCAGGTCGGAGGTCCCCGACGGCAGCAGCTGCGTCATGATCACCGCGACCAGCTTCTCCTTCGGGTCCGCCCAGTAGTTCGTGTGGTAGGCGCCGCCCCAGCCGAACGCCCCGACCGAGCCGTGACGGCCGCTGCGGCCGACGTCCTCGGTCACCTCGAAGCCGAGGCCGAAGCCAAGGCCGGCGTTGGCGGGCGAGCTGTCGGCGAACAGCGTGCCGACGTGGTTGACGGTCATCAGCTCGACCGTCTTGGGGCTCAGCAATCGCACGCCGTCGAGCTCGCCGCCGTTCAGCATCATCTGCAGGAAGCGGGCGTAGTCGCGGGCCGTCGACAAGAGCCCCGCGCCGCCGGCGTAGGCGACGCGCGGCCCGTCCACGTAGTGACCCTGGCCCGTCTTCGGGTCGCTCGCGCGCTCGATCGAGCCGTCCTCCTTGGCCGCGTAGACGGCCGCCAGCCGCTCCTCCTGCGCGGGCGGCAGGTAGAACTGCGTGTCGACCATCCCGAGCGGCCCGGTGATGCGCTTCTGGATGAGCTCGGCGAGCGTCTGCCCGGAGACCTTCTCGACCACGGCGCCCAGGATGTCGGTGTTGTAGCCGTAGATGTACCGCTCGCCCGGCTGCGCGTCCATCGGCAGCGCGGCCATGCGCTCGACCACCGCCGACACCGGCTCGCTGCGGTCGGCGAAGTACCAGCCCTGGATGCCCGCGGCCTTCCACTGCGCGGCCGCGGGCCCCCAGCCGTAGCTGATCCCCGCCGTGTGCGTCAGCAGGTCGCGCACCGTGATTTCCCGCTTCGCGCTCACCACGCTGACGGGCGTGCCCTCGACGGCGCCGGCCGGCGGCGGGACCGCGACCGTGGTCTTCGCGAAGGCCGGGATGAAGCGCGACACGGGGTCGGCGAGGCTGAGCCTGCCTTCCTCGACGAGCATCATGGCCGCGACGCTGGTGAGTGCCTTCGTCTGCGAGGCGATGCGGAAGATCGTGTCCTTCCTCATGGGCAGGCCGGCCTCGCGGTCCGCCTTGCCGTACGCGGCGTGCTGCACGATCCGGCCGTTGCGCATCACGAGCGTCACCAGGCCGGCGATGCGGCCCTCGTCGACGTAGCGCTGCATCCCCGCTTCCAGCCGGTGCAGGCGCTCGGACGAGACACCGACCGACTCGGGAGCGACGGGGAGCGGCGCCTCGGCCCGCAGCGGCGCGGCGAGGAACGGCAGCGCGGTCGCGCACAGCGCGAGGGCGAGGGCGAGGAAGAAGCGGCGGAGCGTCGATCTCATGCAGGGCCTCCCCAGGTCGGCGGCATGCTATCAGCTGTCGGGCGTGGCTGCGGACCGCGCTCAGCCGAGGCGAATCTGGTGCTCGCTCACGGGCGACCCGACGTCCCGGAACCACGCCACGCGTTCGTGCACCATGTCGAACACGATCCGGTAGCGGCCGGCCGGCAGGCCCTCGAGCGAGAGCTCGGTGTCGACCCGCACCGTCTCGCCGGGGCGCACGTCGCGCGGCAGGGCCCGGCGCCCGCGCAGGTCGTCGACCAGCCGTCCGTCCTCCCGGTGCACGCGGATGCCCAGCGTCACGTGGCCGCCCACGTCGCGTTCCGCGGCCAGCCAGGTCGCGGCGCCGGTGTTGACGCACTCGACGCTCGCCGCCAGCCGGGCCCCGACCGGGGCGGTTGCCGGAAGCGCAGACGTGGCGAGCCGGGCCCGCAGCTGGTCGGGCGAAGCGCTCGCGCTGGTGATTTCGGCCGCGCCCGGCTTCACGAGGCAGAAATGGGAGTGGCTCTTCTCCACGATCTCGGCGACCGTGGCCCCGTCGAGCCGGCTCGCCGGCGGCGGGGCTCCGGCCCGCAGCCTCGCGAAGTCGGTGTAGTCGAGCGCCACGAGCTCGGGATAGAGGTAGGGCTTGAGCAGCATGCGCGCGAAGCCCACTTCCCGCGCGAGCGCGTGCACCTCGTCCAGCACCACGTCCTTCTCGACCACGCCGAACTGCTGCTTCACCGCCACGGACTCGGGGGACTGCGAGTGCAGGCTGCCCGGCTCCGAGAAGGAGGCGCGCCCGCCCGGGCGCAGCACGCGCAGCATCTCGGCGAGCGTCGCCCGATAGTCCGGCATGTGGTGCAGCGCGTTCAGGCACAAGACGCCGTCGAACGAGCCGTCGGCGAACGGCAGGCGCTGGCCGTCGCCGCACACGAAGCGGGCCCGTTCCGGGGCGTTGCGCGGGTCGAGCGCGACTCGCTCGCGGGCGTGGCGCAGGGTGGTGACGTCGATGTCGAGCGCGACGGTGCGGTAGCCCAGTCGATTGAGCAGCTCCGACAGGAAGCCGGAGCCCGAGGCAAAGTCCAGCACCCGAGCGCCGGGACGCAGTTCGAGCGCGCGCGCCGCGACCGTGAAGTCGAACAGGTAGCGCAGGCCCGTGTCGTGGCTGTCGATCCCCAGCGGGAAGCGCAGCGCCTGCTCGCGCGAGTAGTGCGGCGCGAGCGGCGCCACGGCGTCAGCTCGTGTCATGGCTGCGATTCTAGACTAGCGCGTGAGGCCGCAGACCAGCGGGCGCCGCGCCGGCGGGCGCCCGCGGTCCGCCCCGCGCCCACAGCTGCGCGGCGAGCGCCGCCAGCAGCGGGAAGCAGACCACCACGTAGCGCGGCTCCGGGCCTGGCATGCGCGTGATCAGCGCCGTGCGCAGCAGCAGCCAGGCCAGCAGGATGGCCGCCCCGGGGCGCCAGCTCGCCCGCCACGAGCCGAAGGCCGCGAGCACGAGGTAGACGACGTTCAAGGCGAAGAGCGTGGCCGACACGGAGAAGTCGACTGGGTCGTCCTCCCAGGCGCTCGCAACGGGCAGGAGCTGTCCCGAGAACGGCAGCAGGTCGACGCGGGGGCTCAGCCACATCGTGGGGACGCGACGGAGCGGGACGAGCAGCCAGGTGCGCAGCGGGTGGCGCGCGGTGCGCTCGCGCGCCAGCTGGGCGAACGCGCCGTCGAGGTCGGGCGTGAGCGTGAAGTCCTTGTTGTGGCGGGCGAACAGCTCCGCCACGCGCGCCTTCTCCTCCGGGCTGTCGCAGGCCCAGGCCGGCAGCGCCGCGACCTCGAGTGGCTCGTCCTCGACCTTGAAGGAGATCTCGTAGATCTCGGGAATCGTGGTGAGCCAGGTGTCGGTCCACGCGTTGAACCCGACGGGCGACGTCTCGCCGGGCAGGTTCGCCGCCATCGGCGGCAGCAGCTGGGGGTGCCCGAGCACCAGCGCGTTTCGCGCCACCCACGGTGCGAGCGCGAGCGCCAGGCCGGCCCCGAGCGCCAGGCCGACCCGCGCGAGCCGCGCCCAGTCGGCCGGCCGGCGCCAGCGCAGCGCGAGCGCCAGGCCGGCGGCGACGAGCACCAGCGGGGTCTCGGGGCGGAAGTAGCAGCCGAATCCGGCGGCGACACCGGCGGCCGTGAGCCAGGCGGCCGAGCGGCCGTCCACGCGGCCGCTGGGCTCCACGCGGCGCAGGCCGGCGAACAGCAGGGCGACCGCCGCCGCCGTGAAGAAGGCCCCGGGTGTCTCGGCGAGTATCGCGCTCGCGTAGCTGGCGCAGAAGGGGCACAGCGCGGCGAGCCACAGGCCCGCCAGGAAGGCTCGCCGTCGCCGCTCCGCCGGCGCCAACAGGCCGGCGACCAGGCCGGCGAGCAGGCACGTCAGCGTGTCGAGGACGGCCTGCGCCACGCGGACCGGCTGGAAACCGGGGCCGAACAGCGCGTGGGAGGCCGCCAGGAAGGCGGGGTACCCGGGCATGCGCACGTTCACCGGCAGCAGCTGCCCGTCCACCTCGAGCGAGTAGGAGCCGTGCGCCACCAGGCTCCGGGCGAGCGCCTCGTAGAGCGGCGTGTCGCCGGCCTCGAACGGGTAGGTGCCCACCAGCCAGAGGCGCAGGGCGAGCCCGAGCGCCAGTGCGGCCGCCGCCCAGCCGCTTCGTCTCGCCGCCGTTGACAGGACGCGCACCGTCCCGTAGCTTGATGCAGCCAGTGGAGACACACAAGCCCGTTTTCTTCGATGAGAGGCGGAAGCGCTGGCGGCGGACGCGCCGCTTCGGTGAGGTCGCCGGTGTCCTGCTGACCGGCCTGTTCGTCGTCTTCCTCATCAACGTGGCGAGACGGCCGGACCTGCCGCGCCTGATGCTGCCCGACGCACGGCCGGGCCTGCATTCCGTCCGCGAGCCCGCCCGGAGCGCGACGGCCAGGCGTCGGCCGGGCCGGCTCAACCGCGTGCTGCCCCGGGTCTCGCAGGGCCCCGTGGCAGATCCGCTGCGAGCCGCGTTCTACGTGAGCTGGGATCCCGCCAGCTTCGCCGCGCTGCGCCAGCACCACGCCGACCTCGACCTGCTCGTCGTCGAGAGCCTCCACCTCACGACGCCCGACGGCCGCGTCCAGGCCGAGGCCGACGCCAAGCTCTACGATTGGCTGGCCAGCTCGGGCTCGGATCTGCAGGTGATGCCGCTCGCGAACAACAGCGACGGCACGCGCTGGTACACGCGCGAGCTGGGCGAGCTGCTCGCCAGCCCGCAGGCGCGCGCGACGGCGGTCGAGGGCCTGGTGGCGCGGGTCGGCGGGCGGCACCCGGGCCTGATGCTCGACTTCGAGGAGGTCCCGCAGGAGCGGCAGCGCGACTTCACCGTCTTCGTGAAGGAGCTCGCCACGGGTCTGCACCGCCGAGGCGCCCAGCTGATGGTCGCGCTGCCGGCCGCCGACCCCTCCTACGACTACGCCGCGATCGGCCGCGACGCCGACTCGGTCGTCCTGATGAACTACGACCAGCACTGGCTGACCTCGGGCCCGGGGGCGATCGCCTCCCAGGACTGGTTCGTGCGCAACGTCGAGTCGACGCTCGCGCTCGTGCCCCGCGAGAAGATCGTGATGGCGATCGCCGGCTACGCCTACGACTGGACGCTGCCCCGGCCGGGAGTGCCCCAGCCCCCCGGTCGCGTCATGAGCTTCCAGGAGGCGCTCGTCACCGCGCTCGAATCGGAGGCGACGGTCGCGCTCGATCCCGAGACGCTCAACCCGCGCTTCGCCTACGGGGACGAGAAGGGCGCCACCCACCAGGTCTGGCTCTCCGACGCCGTCACCGCCTACAACCAGGTGCGCGCGTGCGACGCCGCGGGCGTGCGCGGGACGGTCCTCTGGCGGCTCGGTTCCGAGGACCCGTCGCTGTGGACGTTCTGGGGAGCGGACACGGCGGCCTCGCTCGACGTCGGGCGGCTCAACGACGTACCGCCGGGCTACGACCTCGTGCTGGAGGGCGACGGCGACATCTGGCGGATGGCCGCGACGCCGGCCGCCGGACGGCGTGAGATCCAGCGCGATCCCGCGAGCGGGCTGATCGTCGGTGAGCGCTACCTGCAGCTGCCGAGGACCTGGCAGATCGAGCAGGTGGGCGCGCAGCCGCGGCAGGTCGTGCTCACCTTCGACGACGGCCCCGATCCGCGCTTCACCCCGACCATCCTCGACACGCTGAAGGCCCGGGGGGCGCCGGCGGCGTTCTTCGTCACGGGCCTGTCGGCGAACGCCTACCCGTCGCTGCTCCGGCGCGAGTACGACGAGGGCCACGAGATCGGCAACCACACCTACACGCACCCGCACCTCGACCGGGTCAGCCACGCCCAGCTGCTGCTCGAGCTGAACCTGACCGCCCGGCTGTTCGAGAGCCTGCTCGGGGTGCGGACGCTGCTGTTCCGCCCGCCGTACGGCATCGACCACCAGCCCGAGGCGCCGGAGGAGGTCGCGCTGCTGCCGGTGCCGCAGTCGATGGGCTACGTGATCGTGGGCTCGCGCATCGACCCGCACGACTGGGGTGAGCCGGGCGGCGGCCCGCCGCCCACCCCGCAGGAGATCGCCCGGCGCGTCGTGGACGCCGCGCGCCGCGGCGCGGGCAACATCGTGCTCCTGCACGACGGCGGCGGCGATCGCTCGACGACGGTCGCCGCCGTGCCGGGGATCGTGGACGGGCTGCGAGCCGCGGGCTTCTCGCTCACCAACGTCGCCGGGCTGCTCGGACAGACCCGAGAGGCGCTGATGCCGCGGCTGACGGAGCACGAGCGCTGGACCGCGCGCGTCGACGGCCTGGTCTTCGACCTGTACCACTGGACGCGGCTCGCGATCGCGACCGTCTTTCTCGCCGGCATCGCGCTGGTGACGGCGCGCGCGATCTGCGTCGGGCTGCTGGCCCTGGTCGAGAAGGCGCTGCGCCGGCATCCCCCGGCGGGCGGCGAGCAGCCGCTCGTCAGCGTGCTGGTGCCCGCCCACGACGAGGAGGCCGCGATCGCCGACACCGTGCGCTCCGCGCTCGCGAGCGATTACCCGGCGCTCGAGCTGATCGTGGTCGACGACGGCTCGCGGGACGCGACGGCCGAGCTCGCGCTCGCGGCCGCGGCCGGCGATCCGCGCCTGCGGCTCGTCCGGCAGCCGAACCGCGGCAAGGCCGCCGCGCTCAACAACGCGCTCGCCCTGGCGCAAGGCACGATCGTGGTGACGATCGACGCGGACACGTCCGTCGACCCGGCGGCGATCGGCCGCCTCGTGCGCCACTTCGGCGACCCGCACGTCGGCGCCGTCGCGGGCAACGTCAAGGTGGCGAACCGAGACCGCTGGATCACGCGCTGGCAGGCGCTCGAGTACGTCACCAGCCAGAACCTGGAGAAGCGCGCCTTCGACCTGCTGAACTGCATCACGGTCGTGCCGGGCGCCCTCGGCTCCTGGCGCACGGCTGTCCTGCGCGAGGTGGGCGGGCTCACGCCCGACACCGTGGCCGAGGACGCCGACCTGACGATCGCGGTGCGCCGGCGGGGCTGGAAGATCCGCTACGACGACGGCGCGATCGGCTGGACCCAGGCCCCGGAGGACGCGAGGACCCTGGTGTCGCAGCGCTTCCGCTGGACCTTCGGCACGCTGCAGGCCGTCTGGAAGCACCGCGACACGCTGCTGAGGCCGCGCTTCGGCACGCTCGGGCTGGTGGCGCTCCCGAACATCCTGCTGTTCCAGATCCTGCTGCCCGTGTTCTCCCCGTTGATCGACCTGCTGTTCCTCGGCTCGCTGGCGCTGTTCGCGCTCTCGCACCTGGGCATCTCGCGCTTCCCGGAGCTGTGGACGGCCGAGGACGTCACGCGGGCGGCGGTGTTCTTCGTCGCCTTCATGGTGATCGACTTCCTGACGGGCGTGCTGGCGTTCGCGCTCGAGAAGGACGAGGAATGGAGCCTGCTCGCCGCGTTCCTGTTCCAGCGCTTCTACTATCGCCAGCTGATGTACGTCGTCCTGCTGCGCTCGCTGCTGGCGGCGGTGCAGGGCCGGGCGGTCGGCTGGCGCGGTCCGCTGCGGGCGCCCGCGGCCTGACGGCGCTCGTGTAGGTCCTGGGGAGGGGCTGAAAGCCGCCCGCCTCTCCGCTTGACGCCGGGAGAAACGCAACGGACGGATGCCGGGCTTTCTTCCCGGTAAACCGTACAGTCGGTTGCCGAAGCCGCGGGCAGCCCGCTCCAGACACCAACCGCCAAGTCCCTCCGTGTCAGCCTCTTTCGCTCCCAGGCCCGCTCGGCCCGGAGTTTGCACGGTAGAGCCCGGAGCGACGAATGGTCCAGGACGCGATCCTCGAGTCGGGGCCCGACCTGCAGATGGAGACACCCGACGCGAGCCGTCGGGACACGGCGAGGGCCGAGGCGCTGCCCGCCCGCCACCAGCAGGTGGCGGGGCTGCTCGCGCAGCTCGCCACGACGGGGCGCGCTTTCCTCCTGTACGACATCCGAAACGACACGGTACGCCGGGCGCTGCGGAATCTGCTCGACGCTTTCGCAACGACGCTCGCGGCCGAGCCCCAACTGCGCCTCGACATGGGGCCGTTCGAGATCTTCTTCGACGGTCGGCGCGTCTATCTCGACCGGGACCGGGAGCGCAGTCTCGCCTTCCGCCTGTACCGCGACGGCGTTCGCGCGCTGGTGTTCCGTCAGGGTTTCGACGCCGACGAGCTCGCCCGCCTGCTCGAGGTCCTCTCGCTGCGCTACACGGGCATCCACCAGCACGAAGACGACATGGTGACCCTGCTCTGGAAGGCCGGGCTGCACCACCTGGACGTGATCGCGGTCGAGGGCCTGGCGCCCGAGAGCGGGCTGGTGGCCGCCGACAGCGTTGCGCGAGCCAGCGACCCGCGGCCGTACCTGCCCGAGGACGTGGACGCCGAGCCGGTGGGCCCGACCCTCGAGGTCGCGCCCGAGCGGCTCGAACCGGTGCCGTCGACGCTCGCCGGGCTGCGGGCGGAGGTCGGTCCCGGTCGGCTTCCGGAGGACGCTTTGCTGCTGCTGGCGGGGATCGTCCGCGCGCTCGAGGATCCCGAGGAAGGCCTGTGTCTCTCCGAGGCGCTCCACTTGTGCGAGGAGATCCGGGACTTCCTGATGTCCGCCGACAGCCTGCCCGAGCTGCTGCGCTTCGTGCGCCAGTTGCAGGCGCTCTCTCGCTTCGACGCCCCGTGGGACCCGGAACGCCACGCGAGCGCCGTGGCGCTGCTCGTCTCGTGCGGCAGCGACCGGGCGGTGCGCCGCCTCGTCCACAGCATTCCCGTGGTGGATCCGTTGCTGCGCGGGGAGCTGGTCGAGATCCTGGACGTGGTGTGCTCCGACCCCCTCACCGCCGTGGCGGAGGCGCTGGCCGTCGAGGACCGACCCTCGGGCCGCGCCGTCGCGCGGCAGCTGCTCGAGCACTACGGCCGGCGCCGCGGCGCGCAGCTGCGCGAACGCTTCGGCAGTGCGCAGGGCCGGGTGGCGGCCGACCTCCTGCGCTCGATCGCCGGGCTCGATGGCGAGGAGACGGCCAGCTTCGTTGCGAAGCAGGCCGCGCACCCCGACCCCGAGGTGCGCGAGGAGGCGCTATGGCACCTCGAACGCACGGCCCACTCGAGCGCGCTCGGCCACGCGCTCGTGGAGTCGGTGCGTCGGACCGAGGGCGAGCAACGCCGGCGGCTGCTCGCGCTGATCGAGCGCTCGCGCGACCGGCGCTTCGTGAAGCCGCTCGTCGTCCTGCTGCATGCCGGTGTTCGCGATCTGGCCGAGGCCCGCGAGCTCGCGCGCGTCGTGGGCCGGCTCGAGGGCGAGGCCGGGCTCGCGCGTTGGACGCCGGCCCTGACGCCCGTCGGCCGCTTCTTCCGGCGCCGGCTGCCGGGCACCCCGGCCGTGCAGGTGACTGCCGCGGCGGCGGTCGCCGAGATCCCGGGCGAGCCGGCTACCCACCTGCTGGAGCTCGCTCTCTCCGCGGCCGCCGCCGAGGCCCGCCCGTGGATCGAGGAGCTGCTGGAGGAGCGCGCGACCGCGGGTGCGCGCGAGCGCCCGTGAGCACCCTCGACCTGATCCAGGACCGGCTCGAGCAGGCGCTGCGCGGCGCGGGGCAGGGAGACGATCGCGAGATCGCCGCGCACGTCCGCGACGAGGGCCACCGCCTCGCCTTTCTGCTCAACGGGCTCGTGCGGGCGACGCGCCTCTACGCGCTCGAGAACGATGCGCTCTCCGGCCCCGCGGCCGAGCTCAGCGCCGTGATCGGTTCGCTCGTGGACCGCCTCGGCGTCGTCAACCTCGCGCTGGTCGAGGACCAGGCCTACGTCAACGACGTGCGGCTGCGGGTGCGGCCCCTCGAGCAGTTCGCCCTCGACCAGCTCTCGGCCGAGTTCGCCCGCCACGACATCGGCGGGCTGTCGATCCACCACCGTCTCGACCCCGGGCGCGCGAAGCTGCTGGCGCTCGAGCTGGCGGGCCCGGCGGCGGCCGAGCAGCCGGCGGCGGCGCTGCGCGCACGGCTGGCGAGCATCGGGGACGTCGAGGTCTCGGGCCCCTGGCGCTTCCGGATCGGCGACGAGGCCGAGCAGCAGGGACCGAAGACGCATGCCGACGTCCTCGCGCGCGCCGAGGTGGCCGTGCGGGACACGCTCGAGCGGGTGGCGGTCGGCTGGATGCCGAACCCGCTGCGGATTCGTCGAGTGGTGATCGACCTCGTCGAGAGCCTGCGCCAGCGCCCCGAGCGCGCCGCGGTGGCGCCGTTCGCCGGGCGCGTCGGCACGAGCGAGCGACACCTGCTCTCCGTCTGCCAGCTCTCGCTGCTGCTCGGCCGGGATCTCGGCCTGAACGAGGCCACGCTGAGCGACCTCGGCGTCGCCGCCCTGCTGCACGACATCGGCTACCTCACGTCGAAGCGCCCGGCCGGCCATGCGGTCGCCGGCGTGTGGCTGCTGATGCGGCAGCGCGGCTTCAGCGAAGCGAAGCTGCGCCGGCTGCGCGCCGTGCTGGAGCACCACGACGAGGACCTGCCGGCGCCGAGCCGCGGCCGCGACACCAGCCTGTTCGCGCGCATCCTCCACGTGGCGGACCAGTACGACCGGCTGGTCGCCCCGTTTCACGGAAGGCTCGGCGACTCGCTGGCGCCGCCGAGGGCGCTCGCGCGGCTGTGGGCCGGCCGCGGCGAGCGCTTCGACGCGGTGCTGGTCGCGCTCTTCGCGCGCGCCCTCGGCTTCTATCCCGCGGGCACGCTGCTCGAGCTCAGCGACGGCAGTTGGGCGGTCGTCGAACGCGCCGGCACGGGCCGAGAGGGCTGGCAGCGTCCCGTCGTGCGCATCGTCCGCGCGACCGACGGGACGGTCAGCCCCGCTGCCGGGACGATCGACCTCGCGCAGGGCGGGGCATTGGGGGTGATGCAGGTCGTCGAGCCTGGCCTCGCCGGAGCGGGCATCGCGGCCGCCTGCCGGACGGCCCTCACCGCGGTGGCGGACTGAGGCGCGCCCGCGCTCAGCCGAGGTCGAACAGCAGCAGCTCGGCGTCCGTTCGGCCGACGACGTGGACGCCCGGCTCGTCGCTGAGCGCCGCGCCGTCACCCTCCGCGAGCGCGTGGCCGTTCAGCGTCACGGCCCCGCGCGCCACGTGTACCCACGCGTGGCGCCCGGGCGCGAGCGCGTGAGCGCGCTCGTCCCCGGCGCCCAGGCGCGCGACGCACAGGGCGACGTCCTGGCTGACCCGGATCGTGGAGCCCTGCCCGTCCCGCGAGGCGAGCGTCACGAAGCCGGCGCGCGCGGCCTCCGCGTCGAACGCCTGCTGGTCGTAGCGTGGGGCGAGCCCCTCCGTGTCGGGCACGATCCAGATCTGCAGGAAGTGGACGGGCTGGGTCTGCGAGGCGTTGTACTCGCTGTGGCGCACGCCGGTGCCCGCGCGCATGAACTGGATCTCGCCCGGGCGGATGACGCCGCCGCCCCCGGTCGAGTCCTTGTGCTCGAGGGCACCCTCCAGGACGTACGAGAGGATCTCCATGTCGCGGTGGCCGTGCGTTCCGAAGCCACCACCGGGCGCCACGCGGTCGTCGTTGATCACGCGCAGGCTGCGGAAGCCCATGTTCCGCGGGTCGAAGTACTCCCCGAACGAGAAGCTGTGGCGGCTGTCCAGCCAGCCCCAGTCGGTGCGGCCGCGCTCGACGGCGTGGCGGATCGCGATCATGGTCGACTCCGTTGGCCGGGCCCGCAGTCGCCTGCGAGGCTGGCAGAGGGGGCCACGAGCGAGCGGGCCTTGGCGAGCGCGCGGCGCAGGCCGTGGTCGGGGAACAGCGCGTCGACTTCGTCCCAGGGCACCCAGCGGACTGAGTGCGCCTCCTCCAGCTGTGGCGACATGGCCGCGCCCGCGGGCGCGGCGACGAGGTAGCGCAGGTCGAGGTGCTCGTGGGCCGGCTCTGCGCCTCGTGCCGGGATCTCGTGCACGTCGACGTCGAGTGGCCGCGGCGCTGTCGGGTGCAGGACCAGGCCGCGGATACCGGTCTCCTCGAGCGCCTCGCGCAACGCCACTGCCTCGCCCGAGGTCTCGCCCGGCTCCGCGTGGCCGCCCGGCTGAAGCCAGCGGTCGAGCTTGCGGTGGTGGAGCAGCAGCACGCGCGTGCCGTCGGCCGAGACCGTGATCGCGCTGGCCGTCAGGTGGCCTTCGGCGATGGCGCGGTCGAACGGCGCGGGGCGGCGGGCCACGAACGCGGCGATGCGGTCTCGATCGGCGGCCTCCTCGGCGTCGCCGGGGACGAGCCGGGCCAGGGCGTCGGCGAGGGCCTCGCGCGGATCCGTGGGGAGAGTCGTCATGGGAAGACACGATTCTAGTCGAGCGCGCGCGAAGCGGCGGCGGTTGTCTGCTAGATTGGCGCCTCCATCATGACGACGACAAAGGCCGGTCCCGTGCGCGCCGTGCGTGCGCTGCCCCTGCTCGTGGCCGCCTCCGGTGCGGCCGCCCTGGTCTGCGAGACGCTGTGGGTGCGCTGGCTCGGGTTGGTGTTCGGGAGCACGGCGGCGGCGGCCGCGGTCGTGCTCGCGGTGTTCATGGGCGGCCTCGCGCTCGGGAGCGCCCTGGCCGCGCGGCGCCCGAGCGCGGATCCGCTCCGCAGCTACGCACGCGTCGAGCTCGCGGCCGGTGCGGCCGCGCTCGTCACGCTGCCGCTGCTGCGCGCGCTGCCGGGGGCCTACGGCACGCTCGCGGCGGCCCCGGGTGCGAGCGTGGCCGTCGAGGCGGCCGGCCGGCTGCTGCTCTCGGCGCTGGTGCTGCTGCCGCCGACCACCCTGCTGGGGGCGACACTGCCGCTCGCGGTCGCGTTCCTGGAGCGGCAAGGCGTCGAGGCGCGCGCCGGCTTCGGCCGGCTCTACCTGCTCAACACGCTCGGGGGAGCGTTCGGCGTGGCGCTCGCTTCGCTCGTGCTGCTGCCCTCGCTAGGCGTGCGGCTCACGCTGGTCGTGGCCGGCGCGACCAACCTGCTCGTCGGCGGTCTCGCCCTGCGCTGGTCGCGCGAAGCACCCCTGCCGGAGGAGCCGCCTGCGGCCGCCGCGGCGGATGTCGCCACGGCCTGGGCGGGCACCGCGCTCGCCACGGCCTCCGGTGTGGCCAGCTTCGGCCTCGAGGTGCTGTGGACACGGTCGCTCGCGCTCGTGATCGGTGCCTCGGTCTACGCGTTCGACGCGATGGCGCTGGCGGTGCTGCTCGGGCTCGTCGCCGGCACGCTCGTCTACGAGCGCCGCCGGGAGCGCATCCGCTCGCCCGAGCGCCTGCTCGGCGCGCTCTTCGTCGCGGCCGGGCTCGCGGCGCTCGGGGGCCAGTGGCTGATCGGCCGCCTGCCCATCGTCTGGCTCGCGCTGCTCGGCGTGCTGCCCGTGTCCTTCGCCGCGCAGCAGGCCGCGGCCCTGGGCCTGTGCCTGCTCGTGCTGCTGCCGGTCACCGGTATCCTCGGCCTGACGCTCCCGCTGCTGCTGCACCTCGCGCGGTCGCGGCCCGGCTCCGCGCAGATCGACGCCGGCCGCCTGCTCGCCGCCAACACCGCGGGCGCGATCGTCGGCGCCCTGGCCGCGCAGCTCTGGCTCGTCCCTGGCCTCGGCCTGCAGCGGCCGTACCTGGCCTTCGCCGGCCTGCTGCTCGTCGGCGGGACCTGGGCGCTCGCCGGCGGCAGCGGCGCGCGCCGGGCCGCCGCCGCCTTGGCCGTCGCCGTCGTGGTTGCGGTCCTCATCCCCTCCTGGAGGCCGTGGGACCCCGTGCTCACGTCGTCCGGCGTCTACCGCTACGGCCTCGAGTGGCGCGAGAGCGTGCCCTCGGCGGCCGGCCTCGGGGCGTGGTTGCGCGACGCGCGCTCGCTGCTCTTCTATCGCGAGGGCAGGGAGGCCGTGGTCGCGGTCGCGGAGCCGAAGGGCGGCGATCGACGCTTCCTGTCGGTGAACGGGAAGACGGACGCTGGTAGCGGTGCCGAGGACGTGGTCACGCAGAAGCTGATCGCGCACGTGCCGCTGCTGCTGCACAGCGGGCCGCGGCGCGCGCTGGTGATCGGCTGGGGCGCCGGCGCGACCGCTGCCTCCGCTGCCCTGCACCCGCTCGAGTCGCTAGAGTGCGTCGAGATCGAGCCGGCGACCTGGGAGGCGGCCCCGCTCTTCGCCAGCCTCAGCGGAGGGCTGCGCGCGGACCCGCGCTTCCGAATCGTGTTCGCCGACGGGCGCAACCACCTGCTGCGCGCGCGCGGGACGTGGGACGTGATCGTCTCGGAGCCGTCGAACCCCTGGATCTCCGGCGTCTCCAACCTCTTCACGCGGGAGTTCTACGAGATCGCGCTGTCGCGCCTGGGCCCGGCCGGCGTGTTCGGGCAGTGGTTCCACTACTACAACCTCGACGCGGCCGACGTCAAGGTCGAGCTGAAGACGTTTCTGTCGGTCTTTCCCCACGCCTCGCTCTGGCTCGTCCCGCCGACGGCCGCCGCGGACGGCTCGCGCCGCCTCGGCGCCGAACTGCTGCTCGTCGGCAGCCGCGAGCCGCAGTCGATCGACTGGCCGAAGCTCGAGCGCGCGTTCGCCGACCCGCGGCTCGGCCCCGACCTGCGCTCGACGCGCGTGCTCTCCGACCCTGCCGCGCTGGTGGCGGCGTGGGCGATGGGCCGGGCGGAGATGGAGCGCTGGTCCGAGGACCGGGCGGTATTCCCCTCGGGTGTTCCGCTCAACACGGACGACTACCCCTACCTCGAGCTGGCCGCCCCGCGACGCAACGTGGT
>Ga0302299_10001350_pt1 | contig 14750 bp, 15 predicted proteins | sample III_Fen_N3_4_FD_198795 | JGI IMG/M metagenome (GOLD analysis project Ga0302299, IMG submission 198795) | Peat permafrost microbial communities from Stordalen Mire near Abisko, Sweden - III_Fen_N3_4 | ecosystem: Environmental > Terrestrial > Soil > Wetlands > Permafrost | place: Sweden: Abisko... | reverse complement strand
GGTCACGGCGTCGACGTTGGCTCCGAGCCAGGCGAGCGTGCGGTGGAAGGCGTCGTAGCCCACCCCGGCGGTGGCGAGCGCGAGTGACGTCTGCAGGGTGTCGCCGGGCGACGGGTCACCGAGGGCATCGGGGACGTAGCCGTCCGCCGTCACGCGGGCCGCGAGCCAACCGGCCGCGGCGGCCGCCGCGGCCGGGCCACTCGTCGCCGACGCGGCTCCGGCGGCGGACCCGGAGATCGGCGTGACGAGGGTGGCGGCCACGGCCAGCACCGCCAACGCGGTGATGGCGAGGCGACGCGGGATCGCGGCCGGGAGGCGGCGAGATGGCGAATCGGACAGGTACATGGTCAGGTTCCTCTCATGGGATCGATCCCCGGGGAACCTCACATGAAGCTGTGACGTCCTCAGGCTCTGCCCCGCTTTCCACGACGGTGCATCGCGAGCCACCTGTACTGAAGGCACTCCGGCTCGTCGGACCGGCCGTCCCGGTGGGGGCGGAAGGCTCGACCTACGGTTGCGGGACAGCGCCGGAATCTGACCGGCTTCCCCCGCAGTACAGGACTCGTTGCGCCAGCAGCCAACCACAGCGCCGTGGAGCGGGTCAACCGGAAGCCCGGCGGCGTCCTACACTCGCCGCACGGCTCGGGGGAGCTGGAACCGGACCTTCGACTCGCCGCTCCCCGGCCGACCCGCCCATCCTCCGGAGGCTCCCGTGTCCAAGCCACTGCCCTACGCCATGCCGGTGTTCGACAACGTCGATGACCATCGCCGCCACCTCAAGCAGCGCCTGGCCGCGGCCTTCCGCCTCTTCGGCAAGTTCGGCTTCAGCGAGGGCGTGGCCGGTCACATCACCGCACGCGACCCCGAGCTCGCCGACCACTTCTGGGTCAACCCCTTCGCCGTGGACTTCAGCCTGATCACGGCGTCGGACCTGATCCTCGTGAACCACGCCGGCGAGGTCGTCGAGGGTCGCTACGCAGTCAACGCGGCGGCGTTCGCCATCCACTCCCAGGTGCACGCGGCGCGGCCCGACATGAACGCCGCGGCCCACGCCCACTCGATCAACGGCAAGGCGTTCTCGTCGCTCGGCCGCCAGCTCGACCCGATCACCCAGGACGTCTGCGCCTTCTACGGCGACCATGCCGTGTTCGACGACTACACCGGCGTGGTGCTCGACACCGAGGAGGGCAAGCGCATCGCCCACGCCCTCGGCGACAACAAGGCCGCCATCCTGCGCAACCACGGCCTGCTCACCGTCGGCGAGACCGTCGACGAGGCCGCCTGGTGGTTCATCACCATGGAGCGCTCCTGCCAGGCCCAGCTGCTGGCGAGCGCGGCCGGCACGCCGGTGCTGATCGATCCCGACATGGCCACGCTCACCCAGACCCAGGTCGGCAACCACCTGGCCGGATGGCTCAGCTTCCAGCCGCTCTACGAACAGATCGTCCACGCCCAACCGGAGCTGCTTCGCTGATGTCCACCACCCTCAATTGGCCGCTGCGCTTCGGGATCTTCATGGCCCCGTTCCATCCCACGGGCCAGAACCCGACCCTGGCGCTCGACCGCGACCTCGACCTGATCGTGCACCTCGACCGACTCGGCTACGACGAGGCGTGGATCGGCGAGCACCACTCGGGCGGCTACGAGATCATCGCCTCCCCTGAGATCTTCATCGCCACCGCCGCCGAGCGCACCCAACGCATCAAGCTCGGAACCGGTGTGGTGTCGTTGCCCTACCACCACCCGTTCATGACCGCGCAGCGCATCGTGCTGCTCGACCACCTCACCAAGGGCCGGGTCATGCTCGGCGTCGGTCCGGGTGCCCTGCCCAGCGACGCGTTCATGCTCGGCATCGACCCGGCCGACCAGCGCGATCGCATGGAGGAGTCGCTCGACATCATCCTGCAGCTCATGCGCGGCGACGAGCCGGTCAGCCACGAGTCGGAGTGGTTCACGCTCAAAGATGCCCGGCTCCACCTGAAGCCGTACTCCAACCCGCACCCCGAGGTCGCCGTCGCGGCCATGATCTCCCCGTCGGGGCCGCGCTCGGCCGGCAGGTTCGGCTGCTCGCTGCTGTCCATCGGCGCCACCCAGACGGCCGGGTTCGACATGCTGGCCCACCACTGGGACGTCATGGAGCAGCGCTGCGCCGAGTTCGGCAACACCGCCGATCGCCAGGCCTGGCGCCTCGTGTCGCAGATCCACGTGGCCGAGACGCGCGAGCAGGCCTACGCCGACGTCGCCTACGGCCTCGACGACTACTTCGAGTACTTCCGCAAGGTGGCCGCGCTCCCCGTCGTGCCCGAGGGCGGGCCCGACGACCTGGCCGACCAGCTCAACGCCAGCGGTGGCGGGGTCATCGGCACTCCCGACGACTGCATCGAGCTCATCGAGAAGCTCATCGACCAGAGCAACGGCGGCTTCGGCACGCTGCTCATGCAGGCCCACGAGTGGGCCCGCCCCGAGGCCACCCACCGGTCCTACGAGCTGATCGCCCAGAAGGTCCTCCCCCACTTCCAGGGCTCCGCCCGTCGGCCGTCCGAGTCGAAGGCATGGGTCAGCGAGAACCGACCGACGTTCATGGGCGCGGCCGGAGCGGCGATCATGACCGCCATCGCCAAGCACGGTGAGGAGCAGGCGGCCAAGGACTCCGCCATCGACGCCGAGATCGAGCAGATCGAGGAGTCCGAGTCCGCCGACCTCACCGCCCCGATCGACGACTGACGCTCGGCTTGAGCCCAGGCCGAAGCCTGGCCTGATCAGAGCCCGGGGGCGGGCTGCCACAGGCTGAAGGGCGTTCCCTGGTCGTCGTGGCAGCTCACGCTGTAGCCGTTCTCACCGTGATCGGGATCACCTGCGAAGCCACCGAGCCGGCTGACGTCGGCGGCCATGGTGGGGCCGTCGTCGACCCGGAAGTAGAGCTGCAGCTGCGGGTCGACAACATGATCGGTGAAGCCGAGAGGCAGTTCGGTGGAGGTCACGTGGCGATAGGTCCACGGGCGGTTCGGTGCGGCGGCCTCGGCCTCCCAGCCCAAGAGCCCGGCGTAGAACGCCACCGCCCGGTCGACGTCGGGCACACCGATGGTGAGGTAGCCGAGGACCGCTCGGGGCTCGGTCCGGCCCTTCAGGCCGGCGATCTGCTCGTCCTCCATCTCGGGGTGGGTCCACCCGAGGCTGAACCGGGTGCCCTGATCGTCGGTGCAATCGGTGTACTCGCCCGACGCGACGACCGCAGGCTCGGTCGCGGTGCCGCCGAGCTCGCGCACCCGTGCCACGCCGGCGGCGACGTCGTCGAAGCCCAGGTAGAGCTTCGGACCGACTCCCCACTCGGGCCCGGCCACCCCACCGCACAACGCGAGGTTGGTGATGTGGCCGTGGTCCAGCTCCCAGCCGAAGAGCTGGGAGTAGAAGCTGGCACCCCGCTCGGCGTCAGGGACTCCGAGGGTGAAGTAGTACGGCTCGCCGTTCATGGTTGCCCTCCGCTTGTCGGGGATCGCTTGGTGGTCAGGGGTCGCTCGAGCTCACGGGAGTCGCCTGCAGGAAGGCGAGCTTCCAGCTGCCCCCCGATCGCACGAAGGCGGTGCTCTCGAAGTTCTCGAACGGGGCCGGCAGGCCGTCGCGGCGTCCGCTGGCGCGGCAGGTGAGGATGGCGACGTCCTCGCCGATGCGCACGACCTGGGGGTCACGCAGCCGCACCTCGCGGTAGGGCGGATGCCCGCCGATCGTGCGGACGACCTCCTCCTTGAGGTAGCGACGATCGCCGAACACGAGCACGGCGTCGTCGGCCATGTGCGCATCGAGGAAGGCGCTGTCGCCGGCGGAGACCGCGTCGCGGAACACCGAGGAGAGCTCCAGCAGCAGGTGTTCGAGGGCCTGGGTCTCGAACGAGGCCAGCAGCGCCGTCCACCGGTCGAGATAGTGGTCGAGGCCCGGGTCGCCCGCGCTGACGACCAGCGGCTCCCATCCCCGGTGCTCGAGTGAGATGCGGGTGCCACCCGCCACCGGGTCGAAGCGGACCTCGACCTCGGTCGGGGCGTCCCCTCCCCCGCTCCGGTCCAGGGCGAGCGTGAACACCAGCCGGGGCGTCGTCTCCCACGTGACGACCCGGCCGATCGTGCGCACCTGGCCGTCGTCGGCCACGTCGAGCACCCGGCCCCCGGCGCCCGGCTCGAAGCGGAGCGAGCGGGGCCACGCTCCCCCGCCCGGGACGGGCCGGAACCAGGCATCGGTCTCCGAGGTGAACACCTCGAACGCCCGCGTCGGGTCGAGATCGACCTCGGTCGACACCACCACCGAGCGCCGGTCGCTCACCGCCCCGCCTGCTTCGCATGGGCTCGGAAGCCGCCCAACTGGTCGGACCAGAACGACTCCACCTGGTCGAGCCAGGCCTGCAGCCCCACGATCGGGTCGGGGCGCAGGCGGTAGAGCCGGCGACGGGCGTCGGACTCGTCGGTGTCGACCTCGACCAGGCCGCTCCCCCGCAGCACCCGCAGGTGACGGCTCATGGCCGGTGGGCTCATCCGCGCCTCGGTGGCCAGATCACCTGCCGAACGCGGCCCCTCCCGGAGCAGATCGACCACCTTGCGGCGGGTCGGGTCGGCCAGGGCCGCCAGCGTCACATCCAGATCGTGTTCGATACCGTCAATAGTTAACGCATTCGTTACTGATTGTCAACGGACGCAGGTCCACGGGATCGGGGCGGGTCCGGCCCGTCGGCGGGCTACCATCGGCGCACAACTCAGGCCGATCATCGTCTGTGGGAGAGTCCGTCGCCTTCGGGGGGCGGGCGCCGAAGGAGCAACCGCCCCCGGAATCTCTCAGGCCCACGAACCGCAGACCTAGGCAACGCTGGAAAGCAGTCCGCCCCGTCCTCCCCGGAGGTCGGGCCGGGCTCACCGACGGGGAAACCCGGCTCGGCTCCCTCCGGGGCGTCGGCCGGCGAAACTCTCAGGTTCCGTGACAGCGGGGGGACCGCCAGGCGGTTCCGCACGCATCCGATCACCTCGAGAGGACACTCCCCAATGCCCGCATCGCTTCCGCCGCTGTCGCTCGATGACCTCGAAGGCCACGACGAGTTCCCAGCCCGCCACATCGGGCCTGGCCTCGACGACCGGGCCGAGATGCTCGATCGGCTCGGCCTGGCCTCGCTGGGCGAGCTCATCGACCGGGTCGTGCCGTCGAGCATCCGCCTCGACAAGCCGCTCGGCCTGCCGGCCGCCCGTAGCGAGGCCGAGACGCTGGCCGAGCTGCGGAGCCTCGCCAGCCGCAACCAGGTGGTGACCTCGCTCATCGGCATGGGCTACTCGAACACCATCACGCCCGGCGTGATCCTGCGCAACGTCCTCGAGAACCCGGCCTGGTACACGGCCTACACGCCCTACCAGCCCGAGATCTCCCAGGGTCGGCTGGAGGCGCTGCTCAACTTCCAGACCATGATCTGCGACCTCACGGGCATGCAGCTGGCCAACGCATCGCTCCTCGACGAGGGCACCGCGGCCGCCGAGGCCATGGCCATGTGCAAACGGCTCGCCCCCAAGGCCGGTCCCGTCATGTTCGTCGACGCCGACTGCCATCCACAGACCGTCGACGTCCTGCGCACCCGCGCCGAGCCGCTCGGCATCGAGATCGTGGTGGGCGACCCGACCACCATCCCCGACGGATGCTTCGGCGTGCTCCTCCAGTACCCGGGTTCGAGCGGCGTCGTGCGTGACCACGCCGCGGTGATCGCCTCGGCCCACGCCGCCGGCGCCCTCGTCACCGTCGCCGCCGACCTGCTCGGGCTGGTGATGCTGCGGGCCCCCGGCGAGATCGGCGCTGACGTCGTCGTCGGCTCGTCGCAGCGCTTCGGCGTACCGCTCGGCTTCGGCGGCCCCCACGCCGGTTTCATCGCCACGAGCGACGCCCACAAGCGCACCCTGCCCGGCCGCCTCGTCGGGGTGTCGGTGGACGCCGCCGGGCGCCCCGCCTACCGCCTCACGCTGCAGACCCGCGAGCAGCACATCCGCCGGGAGAAGGCCACCAGCAACATCTGCACGGCCCAGGTGCTGCTCGCCGTGATCGCCGGGCTCTACGCCGCGTACCACGGCCCCGAGGGCCTCACCCGCATCGCCGGGCGCGTCCACCGGCTCACCACGATCCTGGCCGCCGGCCTCGAGGGAGCCGGCATCAGCCCCGAGCACTCCGCCTACTTCGACACGCTCACGGTGTCGGTGCCCGGCGGGTCCGCTCCGCTGATGGCCGCCGCCCTCGATCGGGGCATCAACCTGCGGTCGGTCGACGACGAGCGGGTCGGCATCTCGCTCGATGAGACCAGCACCCGCGCCACGGTCGAGGCCGTGTGGGCCGCGTTCGGCGTCACCGCCTCGGTCGACGACCTCGACCTGGTCGTCGGCTCCGCCATACCGGCCGAGCTCGCCCGCACCACGCCGTTCCTGACGCACCCGGTGTTCAACCGCTACCACTCCGAGACCGAGATGCTGCGCTACCTGCGCCGCCTGGCCGATCGCGACATCGCCCTCGACCGATCGATGATCCCGTTGGGCTCGTGCACCATGAAGCTCAACGCCACCACCGAGATGATCCCGATCACGTGGCCCGAGTTCGGGGCGATCCACCCGTTCGCGCCGCTCGAGCAGGCCGCCGGCTACCTCGAGCTCATCCAGGGGCTCGAGCAGGCCCTGATCGAGATCACGGGCTACGACGCCGTGTCGCTGCAGCCCAACGCCGGGTCACAGGGCGAGTTCGCCGGCCTCATGGCGATCCAGGCCTACCACCGGGCCCGCGGGGACCACCGCCGCGACCTCTGCCTGATCCCGGCATCGGCCCACGGCACCAACGCCGCCAGCGCGGCGATGGCCGGCCTCGAGGTCGTGGTGGTGGCGTGCGATGCCGACGGCAACGTCGACGTCGATGACCTCCGCCAGAAGGTCGACGCCGCGGCCGACCGCCTGTCCTGCCTGATGATCACCTATCCGTCGACCCACGGGGTGTTCGAGGCGGCCATCACCGAGATCTGCGATCTCGTGCACGAGCGGGGCGGGCAGGTCTACCTCGATGGCGCCAACCTCAACGCCCTGGTCGGCGTGGCCAAGCCGGGACGCTTCGGCGCCGACGTGTCACACCTCAACCTCCACAAGACGTTCTGCATCCCCCACGGTGGCGGCGGGCCCGGCGTCGGTCCCGTGGCTGTCGGCGCGCACCTCGCCGCCTTCCTGCCCAACCATCCCCTCGTCGACGCCGCCGGCCCGGCGAGCGGCACCGGCGCCATCGCCTCGGCCCCGTGGGGATCGGCCGGCATCCTGCCGATCTCGTGGGCCTACATCACCCTCATGGGCGGCGAGGGGCTGCTCGAGGCCACCGAGGTCGCCATCCTCAACGCCAACTACATCGCCCACCGCCTGGCCCCCCACTACCCGGTGCTCTACACCGGCCAGCACGACACGGTGGCCCACGAGTGCATCCTCGACATCCGTGACATCACCAACGACACGGGGGTCACCGTCGACGACATCGCCAAGCGCCTCGTCGACTACGGGTTCCACGCCCCGACCATGTCGTTCCCCGTGGCCGGCACCTTGATGGTCGAGGCCACCGAATCGGAGTCCAAGGCCGAGATCGACCGCTTCTGCGACGCCATGATCGCCATCCGCGCCGAGATCACCGACATCGGCGAGGGACGGGTGGACCATGACGCCAGCGCGCTGCACCACGCCCCCCACACCGCTGAGGACCTCCTGGTCGAACGCTGGGATCGCCCCTACACCCGTGAGCAGGCCGCCTATCCGGTGGCCGCGCTGCGGACCGCCAAGTACTTCCCACCGGTGAACCGCATCGATGGCGCCTTCGGCGATCGCAACGTGTTCTGCAGCTGCCCGCCCCTGGTCGACGAGGCCGACTGATCAGCTGCCGTAGGCGCCGGACACGAGCCGGATGTTCACCGGGTAGCGCCACCACTCACCGTGGTACGCCTTCACCGCACCCATGATCAGCAGCACGAAGTGGGCGACGATCAACGTGAAGAAGCCGACGAAGGCGACGATCAACAACGGCCAGGCCACGAAGCCGATGATGAAGGCCGCCATGCAGGCCAGGCCGGCGAACAGGTAGGTGATCGAGAAGTTCAGGGCCTCGGCCGAGTGGTGGCGCACGAACGGGTCGTCCTTGCCGGAGGTCAGGTAGAGCACCAGCGGCACGATGAAGCCGGCCACCAGCAGGCCCAGGTGCGCCAGCATGGCGAGCGTGGTGGCGTCTGACCGGGCTCCGGGCCTCGCCCCCGGATAGGGCGGTCCCACAGGCGACGCCACCGGCACCGCACCCCCGGCGTAGACCCCCCACGTCGAGCCGGTCCACCACCGGAGCTGTCCGGAAGGGTCGGGGTACCAGCCCGGCGGCGCCTGGGACGATCCCTGCGTGCTCACCTCACCCCACCTCGACCGGTCACGATCGACCGACGAACGGCAGCTTCACGACCGACGCGGCGACCTCGGTGCCCCGCATGTCGATGGTGAGCGAGTCGCCGATCTCGACGTCCGGGGGGACGAAGGCCAGGGCGATGCCGTGGCCGAGCTCGGGTGAGAAGTTGCCACTGGTGACCACGCCCACCGGCGAGGCGCCCCGCAGCACCGGCTGATCGGCGCGCGGCGGCTTGCGACCGTCGACGGCGAGCCCCCGGAGCCGTCGGGCCACACCGGCCTCCTTCTCGGCCAGCAGGGCGGATCGGCCCCGGAACTCACCCTTGTCCCAGCGCACGACCCAACCCAGCCCGGCCTGCAGCGGCGTGATGCCGGGGCCGAGCTCGTGGCCGTGCAACGGCAGCCCCGCCTCGAGGCGCAGCGTGTCGCGTGCACCCAGCCCAGCCGGGATGATGCCGGCTTCGAGCAGCGCGATCCAGAGCGGGACGGCGGCATCGACCGGGACGGCCAGCTCGACCCCGTCCTCCCCCGTGTAGCCGGTGCCGGCAACGACCAGGTCGGCCGTGCCCCAGCGAACCGGGGCCACATGGAACCGGTCGACCGCGGCGGCCTCGGGTGACACGGTGGCCAGCCGCTCCCGGGCCTCAGGCCCCTGCACGGCGATGATGGCGCGGGTCGGCGTGACATCGACCACGGAGGTGTCGGCGCCACCGGCCAGGGCCTGGGTCACGCGGTCGGTGTTCGAGGCGTTCGGCATCACGTCGAAGGTGTCGGGGCCGACCCACCACACGATGATGTCGTCGAGCACCGACGCATCGGCCTCGTCGAGCAGGTGGGTGTACTGCGCCCGCCCGGGGCCGATACGGGTGAGGTCGTTGGTGAACGCCTGCTGCAGCTGGTGCAGGGCCGCGGGTCCCTCCACGCGCACCGTGCCGAGGTGACTGACGTCGAAGGCGACGGCGCCGTGGCGGCAGGCCCGGTGCTCGGCGATCGTGCCGTCGGGGTAGCTCAACGGCATGTCCCACCCCCCGAACGGCACCATCTTGGCGTGCAGCGCCCGATGGGCGGCGTCGAGCGGAGAGGTCCGAAGGGTCATCTGGGCGAGGCTAGTTCGCGATCTCGTTCGGGGATCTCGCCGTCAGGGCTCGGGCGGCGGAGCCATCGGACCGAGCGCCCCGAGTCGCTCGACATGGGAAGCGGCCACCTCGACATCGGCCCGGCTGGCCCCCCAGCCGACGAGCAGATCGGCGGTGAGGGCCCGGCCCAGGTGCTGGGCTCGGAAGAGGTGGCGATCGAGGGGGGCCAGGTTGTCGACGAGCAGCACGCCGTCGAGGGCCGCCAGCCAGCGCACGACGCGCTCAGTGGGATCGGCCGGCTGGAGCACCCCGGCCTCGACCGCCGCGCCGAGCAGCGTGCGCGGCTCCTCGAAAAGTCGTTGCAGCACAGGAAGCGCTCGACGGGTCTCCTCGACCTCCCCCGGGGCGACCGGCTCGGTGAGCAGCAGCCGCTGCAGGTGGAACTCGTCGGCGAACACGACCGATGCGGCGATGAAGAACCCGCCGAACGCCTCGAGCTGCACGAGGTGCGCCAGGTCGTCGTCGATCTTCTCGGCGTCGAGGAACCCATCCCACCCATGGCGGGCCGTGAGGTACGAGGCCCGGAGGGTGTCGACCGCCTGCTGCTGGAGGGCCGCGAGAAGGGCCGCCTTCGAAGGGAAGTACGTGTAGATCGTGCCGATCGCACAGTCGAGCTCGTCGGCCACAGCCTGCATCGTGACGCCTCCGAGGCCGTCGCGATCGATGATCCGGCCCGCCGCATCCAGGAAACGACGGCGCTTCTTGTCCCGCGTCCGCTCGCGCCGGTCGTCGGGCACCACCGAGAGTTGAACCATATTCAAAGTATGAACCACATTCATATTCTGGGCGCGGATGACCGGCCCGCGTCCCCATCGCCACGGATCGCGCCCCGCCCACTTGGGTGATTCACGCGCTCTGAAGGCCCCGCCTGGCGCGTGGCGGTAGCTGGAGCCTTCAGAAGCTGGGATCCGGGGGGGGTGCCGCGGGGCGCCCGAGGGCGAGGCTCCGCCTAGTGGGCGTCGAGGAGGGCTGCGAGGGCAGCGGGCTGGCTGATCATGGCCATGTGCCCGGTGTCGAGGTCGATCACCTCGGCCCCACCGAGGTTGGCGATCATCTGGTCCTGGGTGGCGACGGTGAGGCTGGCGTCCTGCAACAGCCGCACGTAGGTGCGGGGCAGGTCGGCCGGCAGCCCGACGTCGGTCGGCCCGTCGAGGACCCCGTTGGGCTCGGGCACCATGCAGGTGCGGACGAAGGCCCACTGGTCGTCGTCGAGGTCGTTGCCGAACATGGGCCGGGCCAGAGCATCGCTGAGGGTGCCGTCGGCACCGAGCACGTCCGCCCCCAGTCGCTCGACGATCTCGGCCGCGGCCGGACTCAGGGTGGCCAGGATCCGGTTCACGGACTCCCCCGCTGGCGGAACCGCGCAGGAGACGAACACGAGACGCCGCAGGCGGGCCCGTTCGCGCCGTGCCACGCCCGGCAGCGTGATGCCGGCCAAGGAGTGGCCCACCAGCACGACGTCGTGGAGGTCGGCGGCCACCAGCTCGTCGATGACGGCGTCGACGTAGTCGTTGCCGGTCACCGAGGCGAGATCGGCGGGGCGGTTGCCGCGCCCGGGGAGGTCGACCGCGACGACCGGTCCGGAGAGGAACGGCACGAGCGGCTGCCAGCAGCGGCCGGTCATGCCGCCACCGTGCACCAGGACGTAGGTCACTCTCAGGCGCAGGTGATCAGGTGCCCGAGGCCACGCGGGTGACGTCGGCGTCGCGGGTGGGCCGCAGCTCGACGATGCGGGCATCGACGTCGTGCACGACGCCGGCGAGGGCCAGCACGTTCAACACGCCCTGGCCCTTCTGGACGAGGTCGATGAGCTCTCCCCCGTCCCGCACGAGCACCGCCTGGTTCCCCTGGATCACCAGATTGGCGGTGGTGACGTCTTCGCCGAGGTTGTCGCGCAGGTAGGTGAACACCTCGCGCACCGACTCGAGCTTGATGCCGGCGTCGAGCAGCGACTTGATGACCTTGAGCTCGAGCAGGTCCCGGTAGGAGTACCGGCGACGGCTGCCGCTACCGGTGGCGTCGACGAGCGACGGTCGGATCAGGTCGGTGCGGGCCCAGTAGTCGAGCTGGCGGTAGGTGATGCCCACGATCTCGGCGGCCCGAGCACCGCTGTATCCCTCGGTCTTGCTGCCGACCATGTCGTCCTGCTCTCCGGAACCTGTCAGGTCCTCGTCAGGGCCTCACCCTGCACTTCAGGGTTGGCCACGTCGCTTCGCCGAACGCTCGACATCGAGCTGTGCATCACCGTCACGTAACTACATCGATGTGACGGGAAGAGTGAGGGTACTCACGAAACGTGACGGCCGTCAACGGTCTCGTGCCGAGCGCACTTCAGGAGGCGAAGTCCTCGGGGTCGACGCTGTCGATGAACTCGCGGAACTGCTCGACCACGTCCTCGCGCTCCTCCTCCTCGTCGGCCGGGTAGCCGGCCTCCGCGATGATCGCCTCGGCCGCGTAGATCGGCGCTCCCATGCGGATGGCCAGGGCGATGCCGTCGGACGGACGAGCCGAGATCGTGAGGGCCCCTTCGGCCTGGGTGAGCTGCATCTCGGAGTAGAACGTGCCGTTGGAGAGCTCGGTGATCTCGAGGCGGGACAGCGCCACGCCCTGCGCGTCGAGGATGTTCTTGATGAGGTCGTGGGTCATCGGGCGGGGGGTGTTGACGTCGTCGAGCGCCAGGGCGATGGCCGTGGCCTCGGGGCCGCCGATGAAGATCGGGAGCATCCGATGCGCTCCCTCGAGCTCGCGCAACAACACGATTGGGGTGTTGCTGGGCAGCTCGACCCGGACGCCGACGACCTCCATCTGGATCACCCCCGCACGATAGCGCCACCCTCGCCCGGCACCGTCCCAATCGGTGGTCGGTGCTCAGCCCCCGAGGTGGTCGCGCAGAGCCTGGCGCAGCATGGCGGCCCGCAGGCGACCGCCCAGCACCGCCAGCTCGTCGAGCCGCTCGGTGGCCTGAGCACGTGATGCCGGGTTGCGCTGCTTGAGCAACGGCATCACGAGCTGCTCGAACACCCCGGCCTCACGTTCGGCCGACACCTTGTACATCCGCAGGTGCCGCGCCTCGACCCCGTGACCCATGAAGGTGGCCCCCAGGCGGGCGACCGTCACCGCGTCGTCGTCGTAGTAGCTCGTGTTGCCGAGCGTGTGGCTCTCGACCAGGCCGAACCGCTCGAGGTCGGCGAGATCGCTGGCACTGATCCCGGTGGCGCCGAGGACCTCGTCGCGGGTGAGGCTCACGCCGCTCGGGCCGTTGTCGAGCAGCGACGGGGCGTCGGCGTTCACCGGCGGCACCACGCCGTCCCCACCCGCGGAGCCGGCGGCCCGCTCGGGGCGGGTGCGACTGCGCCCGGGAGCCGTGCCTCGACGGTTCGGACGCTCGACCTCCCCTACGGCCACGGGCTCGCGGGAGCGGGTGGGGGCCGACGCGTCAGGGGCCGGGCGATCGGTGGCGGGGGTCGGCGCCGGGGCCCGATCGACCGCCGGAACGGCGACGGCCGCGTCGGTCGCCGGGGCACCGACGGCGACGGGTTCAGCCTGATCGGATCGGGCCGACGCCGTGGTCGGATCCTCGAGCTCGCCGGTGGCGAGGCGGTCCTTGATGACCTTCAGCGGGAGGAAGTTCTCCTTCTGCTGACGGAGGATCCATCGCAGCCGCTCGATGTCGTCCTCGTAGAACTTGCGATACCCCGACGGTGTGCGCTCGGGATCGAGCAGCCCCTGGCTCTCGAGGAAGCGGATCTTCGAGATCGTGATGTCGGGGAACTCGTCCTGCAGGAGGTTGAGGACCTCTCCGATCGAGAGGTGCGAACGCTCGGTCACGAATCTGCACCGCCGAGCAGGAACACGAGCTTGAACTTGCCGATCTGCAGCTCGTCGCCGTGCACCAGCGGGGCCTCGTCGATGCGCTCGCGGTTGAGGTAGGTGCCGTTGAGCGAGCCGACGTCTCGCACCCGGAACCCGTCGGGACCGGCCAGGACCTCGGCGTGGCGTCGGGAGACGGTGACGTCGTCGAGGAAGATGTCGCTGTCCGGATGCCGTCCGGCGGTGGTGACCGCGGAGGCCAGCGCGAAGCGCGAGCCGGCGTTCTGGCCCCGCTTGACCACGAGCACGCCCAGATCGGACGGCAGGCCGCCCATCTCGACCGCGACGTCGTCCTCGGCTGGGTCGACCGGGTCGACCGGGGCCGTGGGGTGGAAGGTGATCGTGGTGTTCTCGGGCGAGTCGGTCTCGAGGATGGCGCCACAGGACGAGCAGAAGTTGGACCCGATCGGGTTCTTGTGCCCGCAGTTGTTGCAGTAGACGTCACCCACCGGAAGGCACCTACCCGTCGATGAGCGCCGAATAGGCCTGCGCGTCGAGGAGCGCGTCGACCTGGGTGGGATCGTCGGGCTCGATCACGCAGATCCAGCCTTCGCCGTAGGGGTCGTCGTTGAGCCGCTCGGGCGCATCGGCGAGATCGGCGTTGACGGCGACGACGGTGCCAGCGACCGGGGCGAAGATGTCGCTCACCGACTTGGTGGACTCGACCTCGCTCACCTTGGCGTTGGCGGCGACCTTGGTGCCGACCTCGGGCACCTCGACGTAGACGACGTCACCGAGCGCATCCTGGGCGTAGTCGGTGATGCCGACCCGGACCGTGCCGTCTTCGGGGCGGATCCACTCGTGATCAGACGAGTACCGGAGGTCGTCGGGGACGTTCATGGTCCCGCACGCTATCGGATTCGCCAACCCTCAACCGACGGGCGAGGGTTCGCCTGCGCAGCGTCTGCTCAGCGGACGATCTGGCGGATGCGGCGGGCGTACTCCTGCACCAGGCGCCGAGCGTCGGCGTCGGTCTGACCCTCGGCCCAGACGTGGGTGACCGGCTCCTCGGGATCGGGCAGGGCGAGGGCCCAGCCGCCCTCGTGCAGCACCTTCACGCCGTCGACGAGCTCGACCTCGCGGTCCTTGCTCTGCTCGACCAGGGTGCGCATGACCAGGCCCTTGTGCTCCCACGGGGTGACCACGACCTCATGGGCCATGTGGATGCGGGGCAGGTCGGCAACCACCGACGAGAGCGACTTGTCGTGGAACGCCAGCAGGTCGAGCACCTTGATGAAGGTGGCGGCCGCGTCGAACGCCGGCATGAAGCCGGGGAGGATGAACCCACCGTCGGTGTTGCCGGCGAAGCCCACACCCGGCTCGGTGGCGGCAT
>Ga0302299_10001349_pt1 | contig 14757 bp, 12 predicted proteins | sample III_Fen_N3_4_FD_198795 | JGI IMG/M metagenome (GOLD analysis project Ga0302299, IMG submission 198795) | Peat permafrost microbial communities from Stordalen Mire near Abisko, Sweden - III_Fen_N3_4 | ecosystem: Environmental > Terrestrial > Soil > Wetlands > Permafrost | place: Sweden: Abisko... | reverse complement strand
GCCGCTCACCAGCATCCGCGGCTACTCCGAGGTGTTCGGCCGCGCCAAGGACGACCCCGAGGACCTCGAGCTGGCCATGCGCCGCATCGAGGAGGAGAGCAAGCGCATGGGCGTCATGGTCGAGGAGCTGCTCGTGCTCGCGCGACTCGGAGAAGGGCGCGAGCCGGAGAAGCTCCCCGTGGACCTCGCGCGCGTCGTGGACGACGCCGTGAACGACGCGCGCGCCTCCGCGCCGGCACGCGACATCGTACTCGAGCGCCCGGAGACGGCGGACGTGCTCGGCGACGACCACCAGCTCCGCCAGGTCGTCGCCAACCTCCTGAACAACGCGCTGCGGCACACGCCCGACCAGGCGCAGATCCGCGTGCTCGTCGCGGCGCGCGACGGCTACGCCACGCTCGCCGTCGTCGACGACGGCCCGGGGCTCGAACCGGACGTGGCCGCCCAGGTGTTCGAGCCCTTCTACCGCGCCGACAAGTCGCGTGCCCGCGAGACGGGCGGCGCCGGCCTCGGCCTCGCCATCGTCGCCGCCATCGTGGAAGCCCACGGCGGCACCGTGCGGCTCGACACCGCTCCCGGCGCCGGCGCGACCTTCACCGTCACGCTGCCGCTGCTCGGTAGCCTGGAGACACCCGCGTCCTCGTGAGTCCACGCGGGTCCCAGCCTCGTCCAACGCGGTTCTCAACTCCGCCTCAGGCCAGCCGCTACAATGTGTGCCGTGAATAGGACCTTCCGCATCCTTGTCGCGCTCGCGACGCCTGCCGTGTCGCTGGTCGTCCTTGCCGCCCTCGCCGGCGGCGCCGCGGCCGCGCCGCGCACAGATCCGCCGCACCCGGGCCGCTCCTCGTCGGGCGCCACGTCGACCAACTGGGCCGGCTACTCGGCGACCAGCGTCAGCGGGTTCACCAGCGTGACCGCGACCTGGACCCAGCCGGCCGTCAAAGCGAGACCGGCTGGGACCTACGCCGCCTTCTGGGTGGGACTCGACGGCGACGGCAGCCACACCGTCGAGCAGATCGGCACCATGGGCTACACCAGCGGCGGTCGCGCTTACTACGTCGCCTGGTACGAGCTGTATCCGGCCGCCATGCAGCTGATCAAGCCGGCGAGGCTGACGGTCACGCCGGGCGACGTCCTGACCGCGACCGTGCAGTGGACGGGAACAGCGACCTTCAGACTCTCGCTGGCCGACCAGACGACCGGCAGGTCTTTCACGACGACAAAGGCGAGCTCGACCGCCGAGCGCGTCTCGGCGGAGGTCATCGCCGAACGGCCCTCGTCGATCACGGGCAAGCTGCCGCTGGCCAGGTTCGGGCTGGTCGACTTCTCCGGTTGTGCGATCGACGGCGGCACGCTCGCCGCCGCCGGCGCCTCCTCCATCGACATGGTCGGCTCCAGTGGCGCCACGATCGCCGTGACGTCCGCGCTGGGCAGCGACGAAGCGAGCTTCACGGTGAGCGACGACTTCACCGGCCCCACCGTGACCGCGACCGGGCTGCAGCGTTCGGCGACGGCGGGCTGGCAGGACAAGGCCGTCACCGTCAAGCTGAAGGCGAGTGACGGCGCCGGCGGCTCTGGTGTCGCTGCCGTCTCCTACATCCTGGACGACGGCGAGACGCAATCCTACGCCGGCGCGTTCTCCGTCTCCGACGCAGGCAGCCACAAGATCACGTACTGGGCGGTCGACGCCGCCGGCAACACGGGCAAGGCGAAGACCGGCTACGTGAACCTCGACCTCTCCGCCCCGTCCTCGGAGCCACCGGCGCTGAGCGTGGCGCCGGCCTCAGCGCTCCGTGGCTCGGTGCTCAAGGTGCCGGTCGCCGTGACGGACCCTCTCCCTACCTGCGGCACGGCGAAGGTGCTGGTACGCATCACGACGGCGTCCGGCAAGACCGTCGCCACGGCGACGCGCACCGGCGTGACCGTCAACGGGACGAGCGCGGTGCGCGTGAAGCTGCCGGCGACGCTCAAAAAGGGCGTCTACTCGCTCCGCACGCGCGCGACGGACGCCGCCGGCAACGCACAGGCGGGCGCCGGCAGCGCGCAGCTCACGGTCGAGTAGCCGCCGGCGCGGCGAACCCCCGCGCCAGCTCCTCGAAGCGCCGCGCCTGCTGGTCATCGACGGCTGACGCCGAGTACCTCGCGAGCTCGTACAGACCGGCGAGCTCGGCAGCGGAGGCAGGTCTTCCGGGGCCGGCGCCCTCCTTCGCTTCACACGCCGCCAGGTAGTCGCGCACCGTCTTCCCCGCCGATCGCGGCGCCCCCGCCTTGCGCAGACGGCCCTCGAGCTGCCCGTAGCGGAAGCGGATCAGCTCGGCCGGCGAGTCGGGCGGACGGCGTCCGAATCCGGCGAGCCTCCGCAAGCGGCGGCCGAGGCTGCCGAGGGCCTCCGCCGCCCCAGACCGGACCGAGCGCACGCTGTCGCGCTCCTCCACGAAGCGATGCGCGCCGGGTGAGGCGTGACGCAGGCGGCGCAGCGCCAGCACCACGACCGCGACAGACGCCGCGATCGCGACGACGGCCGCGACGCTGGTGGCGAGGATCTTGGAGAACCCCGAGGGATGCGGCGGTGCGTGCTGCGTCATCGGCGGCTTGCCGACGCCCAGCTTGAGCGGCGGCAGCTTCGACCTGGGCAGGTGGACGTGCACGAGCCCGGCCAGCCAGGCGATGCCGCGGAACAGACCCGCGCCGATCCACCCCACCGCCCAGGCGAGCACGCGGGCGACGTAGGCCAGCACGGCGACCGCCGACGCCAGCAGCCCGTGAGAACCGCCCGCGTCGAGGAGTACCCCGGCAAGGGCGGCGACGGCGAGCACGCCGAGGATCGCGGCAGTCACGGCGAGCAGCCAGGGCCACGCGCGCAGCCGGTCACCGTCGGCGACGAGATCGGTGAGCGAACGGTAGCGCACCAACGCCACGTGCATGCCACCGGCAACCAGCACGGCGGCGACCGCGGCGGCGGGCCACTGCAGCGCAGCGCCGGCGACAGACGCGCCAGCGAGAACGACACAGAGGATGGCGAACGCCCGGACGGCCAGCCGCACGGCCTCCTCCGGGACCTGCCGCTCCCGGCCGAGGGAGACGCCGAGCGCCAGCACGCCTGCCACGAAGGCGACATCGCGCACGACCTGCCACACGACGTACTCGTGTGTCCACGAACGGCCGGCGACGAAGAGTGCGGCGGTGCCCATGAGCACAAACCCCACGAGCAGCACGCGCCCCCTGCGCACCCGGTCGTCGTCGGGTGTCGACCAGCGGGCCACGGCGGCGGCTACCAGCATCGCGGCCGCCGCGAACGCCGCCAGCGGCGGCCAGGCGGCCCCGGTGAACGCCGCCGCCAGCACGCCGCACCAGACGCCGTGGGCGACCGCGCCCAGCGCCATCCCGGCCCACTCAAGCGCGGAACGCGAGCGCATCCACCCTCCTCCAGGCGAGGCCGGCCGGCACCACGAGGTCGACCTCAGGAGCTTCATCCTCGTTCGGCGCTCCTACGAACACGACCCTGGTCGGACGCTCCGCGCGCAGCTGCGCCAGCACGGCGCGCACGGCCGGACGCAGGCGCGCGGCGATGACGACGCAGTCCGCCTCTGCGGTCTCGTCCGCCAGCTCCCGGGCCAGCACCGACTGGTAGTCGCACACGGTGAACGGCCGCAGTCGCGCGATCGCCTCCAGCACCTCCGGCAGCGCGCCGTGCGCGGGGGGCAGGTCCGGCGCGTGCCGCTCGTCGGCCAGAGCCGCGTTGGAGGCGAGACCCACGGCGTAGCCTCGCCCGGAGAACGCAGCCGCCAGCGAAGCCCCGACCACGCACAGCAGTTCCATCAGCTCCGGGTCGATCGCCTCCCAGGGCCGGTAGAGCGACCCGACGTCGAGCAGCAGCCGCACGGCGGCGAGCGACGTCGGGTCGAACTCGTTGGTGTGCAGCGCGCCGGTGCGCGCCGTGGCGCGCCAGTTGACCGCCCGTACCGAATCGCCCGGACGGTAAGGCCGCGTGCCCCGAAGCGCGGTCGGGTCGGCCGTGAGCGAGCGGGCGGCCGCCTCGTCGATGAGCGGGCGGCCCAGCAGGAGGTCGAACCCGGGCACGTCCAGCACCCGCGGCAGCACGGTGATGGCTCGCCGCGCCTCGAGCCGCTCCTCCACGCCGGCGATGCCGAACGGGTCGCCGGCCTCGAGCTCGACCGGCCCGAAGCGGTGCACGCCGCGCTCGACGCAGTCCACGCGATAGCGGCGGCGCAGGCGCTCGTACCAGCGCACGGACACCGTCTGCAGGAGCTCCTGCCGCCCGAGGAGGTCGATGCGCCGCAGGTCGAACCCGTGTGGCAGGAGGCCCTGCGGCCACTGGTCGCGGACGCGCAGCCAGACGAGCGGGAGCAGCTTGTCGTTAGTGATGCTCACCGTGACCTCGAGCTCGCCGCCCCAGGGGACGACGCGGCGCGAGACCGAGCGCTCGAACCGCACCGCGGTGAACAGGCGGCCGCGGGCGACGGTGACCAGCGCGGCGATGAACGAAGCGGCGAGCGTGGCGAACGCCAGCGGCGGGGAGCGCAGGATCGCCGAGGCGATCAGGCCGCCGGCGCAGGCCCACAAGACCGACCTCAGACGCACGGGGCGCCCCGGGTCACGATCCGGCCCGGTCCCCTTGCCCCTCGGCCGGGACCGGCACCGCTTTCACGACCTCGCCCACGACGGCGTCGGCCGTACGACCCTCGATGACGGCGTCTCGCGCCAGAAGCAGGCGGTGCGCCAGCACCGGCGTCGCCACGCCCTGCACGTCGTCCGGGACCACGTAGTCGCGGCCGTCGAGCGCGGCCGCGGCCTGGGCGGCACGCTGGAGCGCGAGCGAGGCACGCGGGCTCGCGCCGAGCCGCACCAGTTCCGACTCGCGCGTGGCACGGGTGAGCGCGACCACGTACCGGGCGACGTCGTCCGAGACGTGCACGGAGCGCACCACCTCGCGCACGGCGAGGACGTCCTCCGGGCTCACCACCGGCTGCACGGTAGCCAAGGGATCGGCGGTGCGGAACCGCTCGAGCATCAGCGCCTCGTCCTCCTCGCTCGGGTACCCCATGCGCAGGGAGAGCAGAAAGCGGTCGACCTGCGCCTCGGGCAGCGGAAACGTCCCTTTGAGCTCGACCGGGTTCTGGGTCGCGAGCATGACGAAGGGCCGCGGCAGCGCGTGGGTGACGCCGTCGATGGTGACGCCCCGCTCCTCCATGGCCTCCAGGAACGCGGACTGGGTGCGCGGCGTGGCCCGGTTGATCTCGTCGGCGAGGACGACATTGGCGAACAGAGGCCCCGGGCGGAACTCGAACGCGGCGAGCTTCTGGTCGAAGACCAGCGAGCCGGTGACGTCCGCCGGCAGCAGGTCAGGCGTGCACTGGATACGCGAGAAGGTCAGGCCGAGCGCCGCCGAAAGGGTGCGCACGACGAGCGTCTTGGCGACCCCGGGCACGTCGTCGAGCAGCACGTGCCCGTCGGCCAGCAGGGCGATGACGAGCAGGCGCGTCTGGTCGGCCTTGCCGACGACCACGCGCCCCACCTGCTCCTGCACGGCGCGGCCGAACTCGACGGCGGCTCCCACTCCCCCAGGCTGTGTGTTCGGATCGCCTTCCACTACCGGCCTCCCGCGACGACTGTTCGTACGACTCTACACGCGGCCGCGCCCGCGGGCGAGGTCGCGCGTGACGGCGCGCGGGCAGGAAGCGACGGCGTCCACGGCGTACCCCATGGGTAAGACACCCACGATGGATGCCGCGGGGCTGCACCCGAGCCCGCGGAGGGCCGACAAGTGGTACTCCGAGGAGGCGCGTCATGACACAGGGCTCAGGCCAGAGATCGGGCGGAGGCGCCAACGGTGCGCTGATCGGCGGCGGCATCCTGCTGGTGCTGCTGCTCGTCTTCATCTTCCAGAACACCGCCGACACGACGTTCAAGTTCCTGTTCTGGTCATTCACGTTCCCGCTGTGGCTCGGGCTGCTGATCACAGCCATCGTGGCGTTCGTGGTCGGGCAGCTGGCGCTCATGTGGCGGCGCCACAAGCGCCGCCAGGCGCGGCGCGACTCGAGGTAGCCCATCCGCGGGCGCCGCGCCCGCGAGCGGAGGGCGGCGGGCGGTGCGCCCTCAGACGCCTGACCGGCGGGGCGCCGGCGGGGCCGTGAAGCGGCTTCTCCGGCGCCCTCTTCGCGCTTGAGCAACGTCAAGACTGCCCTCGAACAGGTAGTGGTACAGTCGGCCCAGAGATAATCCCAACCTTTGGAGTCGGGTATGACCACCGCACCGCTCACCCTCACCCCCAAGACCACCCTCCATACGCTGTTCAAGGAGTACCCGTTCCTGCTGGACTTCCTGGCGAAGTACCACCCGGAGTTCAAGAAGCTGACCAACCCGGTGCTGCGGAAGACCGTGGGACGGATGGCGACACTCGACGCGGTGGCCGAGCAGGCTGACGTGCCGCTCAACCGGCTCACCGACGACATCGGCACGGAGATCGAGAAGCAGACCGGGACCCGGCCCGCGATCGCCGACGTGGCCGACTCGGAGACGATCGACCCGGCGCGGCTCGAGGCGCTGCACGCGATCGTCAAAGACCTGCACGCCGGCAAGAGCGTGGAGGAGGTCAAGCCGCGGTTCGAGGAGCTCATCGCCGACGTGGAGGCCACCGAGATCGCCGCCATGGAGCAGAAGCTCATCGAGGGCGGCGTCCCCGACAGCGAGGTCAAGCGCCTCTGCGACGTACACGTGCAGGTGTTCGCCGAAGCGCTCGAGGGCCACGAGGCCGTCACCGCGCCTCCAGGCCACCCCATGGACACGTTCCAGCGCGAGAACCAGGCGCTCCTGCAGGTGACGGCGTCGCTGCGCACGGTCGCCGAGGCGATCGGCGAGCCGCCGGACGGCGCCGCGTGGGGACGCCTCAGGGGCGCCCTCGGCGACACCGTGGAGCGGCTCGCCGAAGTCGACAAGCACTACCTGCGCAAGGAGAACCAGCTCTTCCCCTACCTCGAGGACCACGGCGTGGAGGGCCCCAGCAAGGTCATGTGGGCGATCCACGACGACATCCGCGCGCTCGTCAAGCAGGCGCGGGCGATCATCGGCGAAGACGACGCCGCCCTGGCGGTGAGCACCTGCCTCGCGCTGGTCAAGATGGCCGACGACATGGTGACCAAGGAGGAGCAGGTCCTGCACCCGATGGCGATGGACACTCTCGGCGACGCGGAGTGGGCGCTGATCCGCGCCGGCGAGGGCGACATCGGCTACGCGTTCGTCGACGGCGTGCCCGAGTGGCCATCGGCGGCGGCCGGCCCGGCCGGAGCGGCTGCGCCCGCCGGCCTCCTCGCCCTCGACACCGGCGGCCTCAGCCTGGACGAGCTCAACCTCGTGCTCGGCGTCCTCCCCATCGACTTCCAGTACGTCGACGAGCACGACAGGGTCCGCTTCTACAGCGAGGGGCACCGGATCTTCCCGCGCAGCCCCGGCGTCATCGGGCGCAAGGTGCAGAACTGCCACCCGCCGGCGAGCGTGCACAAGGTGCAGCAGATCCTCGACGCGTTCCGCGCCGGCGACAAGGACGACGCCGAGTTCTGGATCGAGATCCAGGGGAAGTTCCTGCACATCCGCTACTTCGCCGTGCGGGATGCCGCACGGGACTACCGCGGCGTCGTGGAGACCGTGCAGGACGTGACGGGCATCCGCGCCCTCGAGGGCCAGCGCCGGCTGCTCGACTGGTAGGCCGGCGGGCCGGCGCCGCGGGGTGCGCGGACCGGCCCGCCGCCGCCCGGGCACACGCCGTCCCGCCGCCCCGCCATGGGATAGCATGGCGCTCGGCAGGCAACCATCCCGAGAGGCGGTCCCCACGATGTTGTGGAAGCACGGCAGTCTGACCCCCGAACTGGCGGACGTTGTGTTCACGTTCCTCCCGTGCGACATCAGCGTGGCGGACGAGAACGACATCCTGGTCTACTGGAAGGGCGACACGTACAAGACCTGCGACGCGCGCTACATCGGCCGCGACGTGCGCGACTGTCATCCGGAGCCCAGCATGGCCTGCCTCGAGGAGATCCTCCGCCAGTTCAAGGCCGGCACCAAGGACGTGGCCGATGGCTGGGAGCAGAAGGGCGAGAAGATGAAGCGCACGCGGTACATCGCCCTGCGCGACCACGACGGCGCCTACAAGGGCATCCTCGAGGTGAACGAAGACGTGACCGACGCTCGCGCGCTGCAGGGAGAGCAAGCTCTCCCCGGCTGGTGACGCGGGCGGGGACGAAAGGCAGTACGCATGACCGCGATCGTCGCCGTGACCGGCACCGGCGGTGTGATCCTGCTCGTGGGCGCCGGCCTCGCCGGCCTCTCGTTCGGCATGATCCTCAACACGCTGATGGGCCGCAGGAAGAAGTAGGCCGGCCGGGCCGAGGCCCGGGCGGCGTCAGCGGACCCGGGCGAACGCGCCGCTGCGCCCGTCGAACGAGAGCAGCGTGAGCTGCAGGCCGCGCGCACGGCCGCCGTGCACGTCGAAGACGGCGGCCGTCCCCGACGCGGTGTCCCGCCAGACGTCGGCGCTCCAGGGCACGTAGCGCAGCGTGACTCCGCTGCCCAGACTCACGGCGAGGCCGTCGCCGGGCCCCGGACGCACCGTGACGCTTCCGTAGTACCGGTTCTCGTACGCGCCCAGGTACGTGCCGCGCCGCCGTGGCGCGGGCGCGGCGGCGGGCGCCTGCGGCGGCAGCACCAGGCCAGGGCCGGCGTCGATCGTCGTTCCGGCAGCGCCGCCGGCCGCTTCCGCGGTCGCTCCTGCCGCTGACCCGGCCGGCGCTTCCGTCACGGCGGCCTGTTCCTTCGTGAGCCAGTCGTCCTGCGGGGCGCCGAACACCATCAGGTCGGCAAGCGTCTTCGTCAGCGCCCGCCCCAGCGCCGCGCCCTCGGGAGAGGCGTTCGCCAGCACGATCACGGCGACGCCGTCGTCGGGCAGCAGGCTGAGCGTCGCGCTGGAACCGCTCGCGAGGCCGCCTTCGGCGCTCGCGACCGGCCGGCCGTCGAAGCTCGAGAGGACCCAGCCCAAGCCGGCCGCCTGCGGGCCTGACGGTCCGGCCTCCGTCGCCGTCGTCGCGCGCAGCGTCTGGGCCAGCAGCGCCGCCGGCGCGACGCGCACGCCCCCAACGGCGCCGCCGTTGAGCTGCAGTCGCGCGAACGTCACGAGCTGGGTCAAGCTCGAGCTGACGCCCAGCGACGGCGCGAACACCGTCTCGTCCCGCGGGTCCTGCGGGACCATCGTCCCGCCGACCAGCCGGTGCGGCGCGGCGACGTCGAAGGCCGTCACGTACCCGCGGAAGCTGGTCACCGTGCCGTCGTCCCCGAGCGGCCGCAGCACGCGCTCGCGCAGCAGGCGCGCCCAGGCATCGCCGGTGGCGCGCTCCGCGGCAGTGGCCGCCGCCGTGACCAGGGCTTCCTGCGGCGCGTACTCGGAGCGGAACCCGGCCACCGGCCCGAGGTAGCGGAGGCGGCGCAGGATCTCCGAGCGGCCGTAGCCGAACGCGCGCAGCTCGCTGCCGGCATACGCCGGCAGGCCGCTCCGCGCGGCAGTCAGATCGCGGAAGGTGGCCTCCCGGGAGGCCCAGCGGTCGCGCAGCCTGAACGCGGGCCAGACGCGGCGGATGGGCTCGTCCCAGCGCAACTCGCCCTCACCGGCGAGCGCGGCCAGCAGCGTCGTCGTGTACGCCTGCGAGACGCCGCCGAGCTGGAACAGCGTGTCGCTGTCGACCTGCTCGGGCCGACCGATCTCGCGGAGGCCGAAGCAGCGTGTGTACATCGTCGTGTCCCCCGCGACGACCGCCACGGCGGCGCCGGGAACGCCGCTGCGCGCCACCATGTCGGCGGCCAGCTGGTCGAACGCCGGGATGGCGCGCCGTACCGCCGCCGCGGCCGCGACGCGCCGCCCGGCGGCCGCAAGCGCGGCCGCGCGAGGCGCGGACGTGCTCGGTGCCGCGGCGGTCGCGCCGGGCGACGGCGTCACTCCCGCCGGGCCGGGCGACGGCACGGCCGACGCAGAAGGAGTCGGGGAGGCCCGCGGGACAGGCGAGATGAGCAAAGGGGCCGGGATCGCGGGCGGCGACGCGGATGGAGAAGCCGCCGGGGACGCCGTCGTCGCGGCGACCAGGGTCGCCGTCCGCGCCGGCGTGGGCGACGGCCGCGTGGCCACGCTGATGCCACAACCGGCGAGCAGCATCGCCGCGCCGGCCGCCGCGACCACACTCGCGCGCCACCTGGGTCCCACGTCAGCCTGGTCCCACGTCAGCCTCCTCGGTACTCGCCGCCTTCTTCGCCGCGAGGGCGCGGCCTCCCCCGTGCAGCGGGTGTAGACTGCCCTGCACGGGGGACGAGGAGACGGGTGACTATGGACGGCTGCACGGCCACGAGCCACGGGCGCCGCACGAGAGCCGCCGACGACGGACGGGGCGCCGCGCCGTGACCCCGCACGTCGAAGACCGCGACCGCACCGACCTCCAGGCCTGCATCGCCGAGATCGACCGGGCACTGTGCGACCTTCTCGAGGGCAGGGGCCTCCACGTCATCGCCGAGTCGACCTGCTCGCCCGCAGCGCTCCCGCTCGCGCGCACCGTGAATCACTTCATCCGGATGCTCGCCGAGATCCGCGACTTCGTCATCCCGCTTTCGCGGGGCGAACTCTCCGTACCGCAACCGTCGCCGGACAACCGCATGGCCGGCCCGCTCGTCGAGATGCACGCGCGCCTCAGCCAGCTCACGCGGCAGACGCAGGAGGTCGCGCGCGGCGACTACACCCAGCGCATCGACTTCATGGGCGAGTTCTCGGAGGCGTTCAACTCGATGGTGACGCTGCTCGAGGAACGCGAGCGCACGCTGACCGACGAGATCGCCCGCCGCAAGCAGGCGGAGGACGACCTGCAGCGCGAGCGCGACCTGCTCGTCGCAGGTCCGGTGGTCACCTTCCGCTGGGACGTGGACGACCAGGGAACCGTGCAGTACGTCTCGCCCAACATCAGCGCTTACGGCTACACGCCGGACGAGTTCACGAGCGGCAGGCGCGTCTACTCGGAGATCGTCGACCCGGCGGATCTCGGCTGGATCAACGACGACGGCAACGACAAGGCACGCGCGGGTCTCGAGCATTGGGTGCAGGAGTACCGGATCGTCGACGCCCGCGGCGAGACGCACTGGATCCGCGACTTCACCCATGCGGTGCGCGGCGCGGACGGCGCCGTGACGGCCTACGAGGGTTACATCATCGACATCACCTCGCAGAAGGCGGCGGAGGCGGCGCTGCGGCAGCGCGAAGAGCAACTGCGCATGCTGTCGCTGTCGGACGACCTCACCGGGCTCTACAACCGCCGCGGCCTCTTCGCCCTCGGCGAGCACACCATGCGCATCGCCCGCCGCCGCGCCCGGAGCCTCGGCATCATCTACATCGACGTCGAGTCGCTCAAGACGATCAACGACCGCTTCGGGCACGCGCAGGGCGACGAGGCGCTGCGCATGGTGGCCGACGTCATGCGCGCGAGCATCCGTGAGTCCGATGTGGTCGGCCGCGTCGGCGGGGACGAGTTCGTCATCCTCGCCGAGGACGATACCGGCGTCACCCAGGACCTCGTGGCGCGCCTGCGGCGCCGCCTGGAACTCGCCAACGCCAAGACCGGGCGACCCTTCCGCCTCTCACTCAGCATCGGTGCGGTGGACTGGGAGCCCGGCGAGCAGGCCACCCTGCAGGAGCTCATAGAACGCGCCGACCAGTGCATGTACGACGACAAACGGGCCGGGCGAGGCTGACGCCCGGCGGCCCGGGGCTGGAGGGACCATGACGCAGACCAAGCCGATCCCCGAAGCGGACAGGGCGGAGGCCCCGCCGCAAGACCAGTGGTCGCCGCGGATCAGCGCGGCGATGCTCGCGCGCCTCGCGGCGCGCGCGGCCGTCGCCCCACCCGCCGACCTCATGCCGGTGGAGGCGCCGTCCACCGGCGCCGTCCTGGCGCACGTGCCCAAGGGCTGCCCCGCGGACGTGGACGCCGCATGCGCCGCGGCGCGGGAGGCGCAGACCGAGTGGGCCGCGCGGCCCGTAGAAGAGCGCGCGGCCGTCCTCCTCCGGTACCACGACCTCGTGATCGCCAACGCGCAGGAGATCCTCGACCTCATCCAGCTCGAGTCGGGCAAGGCGCGCATCCACGCGTTCGAAGAAGTGCTCGACGTGGCCATCCAGGCGCGCTACTACGGGCACACCGCCGCGCAGTTCCTGCGCCCGAGGCGCGCGCAGGGCGCGCTCCCCGTGCTCACGTCCACGCGCGTGCACCACCGCCCGCGCGGCGTGATCGGCATCATCGCGCCGTGGAACTACCCGTTCACGCTCTCCATCGGCGACGCCCTGCCGGCGCTCGTGGCCGGCAACGGCGTCGTGCTCAAGCCCGACGCCCAGACGCCGCTCACCGGTCTGTGGGCCGCCGGCCTGCTGGAGGAGGCGGGACTGCCCGCCGGCCTCCTCCAGGTCGTCACCGGCCGTGGCGCCGAACTGGGCACGCCACTCATCGACGCCGCCGACTTCATCATGTTCACCGGGTCGACCGCGACGGGTCGCAAGGTCGCGGCGCAATGCGGCGAACGCCTGATGAGCTGCGCCATGGAGCTGGGCGGCAAGAACGCCCTGCTGGTGCTCCCCGACGCGCCGCTCTGGCGTACCGTGCCCGGCGCCGTCCAGGGCATCACGTCCAACGGCGGCCAGCTCTGCATCAGCATCGAGCGCGTCTACGTGCACGACGCCATCTACGACGCGTTCGTGCCGCGCCTGGCCGAGCGGCTGCAAAGCCTCAGGCTCGGGTCGAGCTTGACGTTCGCCGACGACGTCGGCTCTCTGACGAGCGCCGACCAGCTCGCCAAGGTGTCGGCGCACGTGGACGACGCCGTGAGCAAGGGGGCCGAGGTGCTGGCGGGCGGCAAGGCCCGCCCCGACCTCGGCCCGTACTTCTACGAGCCGACGCTCCTGGCCGGAGTCACCGAGGACATGGAGCTGTACCGCGCCGAGACCTTCGGCCCGGTCGCGGCCGTCTACCGCTGCTCGTCCGTCGACGAGATGGTCGCGCGCGCCAACGAAAGCGACTACGGCCTCAACGCCAGCGTCTGGACCCGCGACGTCACGACCGGCCGGGAGGTCGCCGGCCGCATCGAGGCCGGCACGGTGAACGTCAACGAGGCCTATGCGGCATCGTGGGCCTCCGCCGCGCCGATGGGCGGCTGGAAGCAGAGCGGTCTGGGCCGCCGGCACGGGCGCCACGGCCTGCTCAAGTACACCGAATCGCAGACCGTCGCCGCGGAGCACATCCTGAACATCGGGACGCCGCCGTTCCTGAGCAACGGCCAGTACGCCGCCGTCATGACGCAGGCCGTGCGCCTGCTCAAGTACGTCCCCGGCATCAAGTGACGAGGAGGAGACCGTGACCGCCGTCCACAACAAGCACGTCCTCATCACCGGCGGCGCGTCCGGCATCGGCCGCCTGCTCGTGCTCGGCTGCGCCTCGCTCGGCGCGACGGTGACGATCTGGGACCTGGACGCCGACGGCGCCGAGAGCGTGGCCCTCGAGGCGGCCGCGGCCGGCGCCTCCGGCGCGCACGCGTTCGCCTGCGACGTGAGCGACCGCGAGCAGGTGTACGCGCGCGCGGACGAGGTGCGCGCCGCGGCCGGCGACGTGGACGTGCTGGTCAACAACGCCGGCATCGTCAGCGGCCGGCCACTGCTCGAACTGCCGGACGAACGCATCGAGCGGACCTTCGCCGTCAACACGCTGGCGCTCTTCTGGACGACCAAGGCGTTCCTGCCGGCGATGAAGGCCCGCGGGAGCGGCCACGTCGTGACCGTGGCCTCCGCCGCGGGCCTGATCGGCACCGCCCGCGAGACCGACTACGCGGCGAGCAAGTTCGCAGCCGTCGGGTTCAACGAATCGCTGCGGCAGGAGCTGCGGCGCAGCGGCTGCGGTGTGCGCACGACCGCCGTCTGCCCGTTCTACATCGACACAGGCATGTTCAAAGGCGTGAAGACGCGGTTCCCCCTCCTGCTGCCGGTGCTCAAGGAGCAGGACGTCGCCGACCGCGTCCTCAAGGCCATCCAGCACGACCAGCCGCTGGTGCAGATGCCGTTCATGGTGAGCACGCTGCCCGCGCTGCGCCTGCTGCCGGTGTGGGCGTTCGACCAGCTCGCCGACTTCTTCGGGCTGAACAACGCGATGGATGCCTTCACGGGGCGGGCGCCGGGAAGCGACGCCTGAGGGACGCTGCTAGAGCTTGAACTCGTGCCGGCAGTAGGAGTCGCCGGAGCTCAGCGCGTGCGTCTGCGTATGGATCGCCGACTCGACGCCGAGCATGCCGCACAGCATGTGGCGGTCGAAGGCGCACACCACCTCCGGGTACTCCTTGGAGAGCTCTCGGTAGACGCAGTTGTGGACCTCGATCACCGTCTCGCCGTTGCCGCTGGAGCTGAGCTTGGCGCCGTAGCCGGCGAGCTCCATCCAGTCCATGACGGCGCGCGGGGACAGCCTGACCGGCGGCTGGACGCCGTCGCCTGCGAACTCCTCCGCCATCTGCTCACCGTAGGTGCGTCCAAGCGCGGCCGCCGTCGTGGTGGCGATCTCGGGCTCGAGCGTGTCGCTGACGAGCTGCAGCAGGAGCCGCGCCAGACGTTCGTAGCGGCGCGGCGGCAGCATGACCTCGAGGCGGGCGTCGGTGACCTGGTAGATCTTGGCCGGCCGGCCGCCG